>Ga0209048_10005985_pt1 | contig 11435 bp, 9 predicted proteins | sample FrelakmetCRP12CR_FD_187146 | JGI IMG/M metagenome (GOLD analysis project Ga0209048, IMG submission 187146) | Freshwater lake sediment microbial communities from the University of Notre Dame, USA, for methane emissions studies - CRP12 CR (SPAdes)... | ecosystem: Environmental > Aquatic >... | reverse complement strand
CGTGCTGAAGGGAATATCGCTGGCCGTTGAAGCCGGAGAACTGGTGGCGCTCATGGGCGCTTCGGGTTCCGGGAAAACTACGCTGCTCGGTTTGCTGGCCGGGCTGGATACGCCCACGACAGGCCAGGTTCACGTCAATGGTGTGGAGCTGAGCGCGCTGGACGAGGATGGCCGCGCGGCGCTGCGCCGATGTCTGGTTGGCTTCGTATTCCAGTCGTTTCAACTCCTGCCCGCATTGACCGCGCTGGAGAATGTGATGCTGCCACTGGAACTCGCCGGGAACGCGGACGCGCGCGAATCAGCCATCGTGTTGCTGTCCCGTACCGGACTCGCCGAGCGGCTGGATCACTATCCGCGCCAACTCTCCGGTGGCGAGCAGCAGAGAGTGGCGCTGGCACGTGCATTTACCGGGCCGCCTCGCGTGTTGTTCGCCGATGAACCCACCGGCAATCTCGACGCGGCGACCGGCGAGGAGATCATCAACCTGATGTTCGATCTGAATCGTGAGCATCGCACCACACTGCTCCTGGTCACTCACGACGAGAGCCTGGCTGCACGTTGCGATCGGCGTTTGAAGCTCGCGGCGGGGAGGCTGGTGGGTGGCTAAGTCTGAGTCGCACGGCTCGGAGGTTTCCTGGCTGCGGGGGTTGGCGCTGTCGGCGAGATTGCTCGCGCGTGATTGGCGGGCGGGCGAGATGCGCGTGCTTGCCGTCGCGCTGCTCATAGCAGTCGCCAGCCTGACCACGGTGGCGTTCTTCGCCGACCGGGTCAGGCAAGCGCTGAGTTCGGAGGCAAGCCAGCTCCTCGGCGCGGATCTGGTGGTGGTATCGGACCGCCCGATCGATGACTCGCTGCGCCACGCGGCGATCGGATCGGGCCTTGCCACGGCCGACGCAGTGCGTTTTCCGAGCATGACGGTAGCCGGAGAGCGTACCGTTCTTACCGAGATCAAGGCTGTGGGCCCTGGCTATCCGCTGAAGGGTCGCATGACCATTCGAACAGGCAATGATGCGCAGCCCAGGACACCGAACGCGATCCCGGAGTCGGGCACGGTGTGGGTGGATGAGCGGTTGCTGGCGCGACTGCAGGTGAACGTTGGAGATACAGTTTCGGTAGGAGAGCGCGGATTTCGTGTTGCCGCGACTCTCGTCGAGGAACCGGAATCCAGTGTGGGCTTTCTCAATCTCGGCCCACGTTTGACGCTCAATCTTGCCGACTTGCAGTCGACGGGTCTGGTGCAGGTTGGCAGCCGGGTAGGCTACCGCCTCGCGGTCGCTGGCAACCCGGATCGCGTGCTGGCATTTCGGTCAATCGCGGCTGGACGCATCGGGCCTGGGCAGAGGGTCGAGGACGTCCGCGACGCGCGTCCCGAGATTCGCTCGGCGCTCGAGCGTGCCGAGAAATTCCTCGGACTATCCGCATTGCTCAGCGTAATCCTCGCGGCCGTCGCGGTGGCGCTGGCCGCGCGTCGCTATCTGCGCCGGCATCTCGATGGATGCGCGGTCATGCGCTGCCTGGGTGCCAGCCAGGGACTGATCTTGCGCCTGTACGTGCAGCAGTTCCTGATACTGGGATTGGCGGCCGGCGCGTTGGGTTGCGTCGCCGGCGCCGCAGGACAGGCTGTGTTGTCGGCGTTGCTCACGCCGATAGTAGGTGTCGCCCTGCCGCTGCCGGGGATGCGTCCACTGCTGCAAGGTTTTGTCGCCGGCTTGGTGCTGCTGTTGGGTTTTGCAATTCCGCCGATCGTCGCGCTTCGCCGCGTACCGACACTGCGCGTTCTGCGTCGCGACCTGGGACTGCCGGACCGGGCTGGTTGGCTTGGCTACGCGGTGGGTATCGTCGCGTTATCCGGCCTGCTTCTATGGGAAGCGCAGGATGCGAAGGTCGGATGGTATGTATTGGGGGGCGCGTGGGGCACAGTGCTGATGCTATCGCTGATCAGCTTTGGAGCATTGCGACTGCTGGTTCGGGCAGGTCGCAACGCCGGCTTTGCGTGGCGATTCGGCTTCGCCAATCTGCGTCGCCGGCCACTCAGCACCGTTACCCAGGTCGTGGCGCTGGGCGTGGGCATCATGGCACTAGTGCTGCTGACGCTGGTGCGTGGCGACCTGTTGACGAGTTGGAAGCGTACCTTGCCGGCCGAAGCGCCGAACCGTTTCCTGATCAATGTGCAGCCCGATCAAGTGGCCGAACTGAAGGCGTTCTTCGTTGCCAAGGGCCTCGCCGAACCGGTCGTACTTCCGATGGTGCGCGGGCGTCTGGTGGGCATCAATGGCAGCCCGGTCACATCCGCGAACTATGCTGACGAGCGCACCAAGCGCCTCATCGACCGCGAATTCAATTTGTCCTGGGCCGAGCGGCCGCAAACGGACAATCGAATCGTGGCTGGCCGCTGGTGGAAGCCCGATGAGCATGGCGTGCCGGTATTCTCGGTAGAAGAGGGCATCGCACAGACGTTGGGTATCAAGCTCGACGATCGCCTAACCTATGAAATCGCAGGCAGTCGCCTCGAAGGCAAGGTCACTTCGCTGCGCAAAGTGGAGTGGGATTCGTTTCGGGTGAATTTCTTCATCGTCAGTCCGCCCGGCGTGCTGGAGCCGTTCCCGGCGAGCTACGTCACCAGCTTCCACCTTCCAGTCGATCAGGCGCCGCTGATGGACCAGCTGGTGAAGCGCTTCCCCAACTTCGTGGTCATCGATGTGGCGGCTTTGCTGGAGCAGATCCAGCGCATGATGGATCAGGTGGTGAAAGCCGTGGAGTTCGTGTTCCTGTTCGGGCTGGTCGCTGGCCTGGTGGTCCTGTTCGCGGCGCTCAGTGCCACGCATGACGAGCGTATGTTCGACGCGGCAATTCTGCGCACGCTCGGCGCGACGTCGCGCCAGGTTCTGGCAACGCAAGCCGCCGAATTTGCCGCCATCGGTGCTTTGGCCGGGCTGCTGGCGTCGCTCGGCGCCACTGTCCTCGGCTACGTCCTGGCCATCCAGGTGCTCAACGTCCCCTACGCGATTGAGCCTCTAGTCTGGCTGGTGGGTCTTTTCGGTGGCATGGCAGGCGTGCTCGCAGCAGGGTTGTTAGGGACGCGTCGCGTATTGAGTACACCGCCGATGAGGATTTTCAGGGAAGGGTAGTTTGCGTGGCTCGTGGTTCGTTAGTTTGCGGATCCACCGATCTATAGGTGATTCGTGAAGCAGGGTGGTACCTCATTTCACAGTATTGCAGATCATCCAACTGTTACCGATAACGGTCACACTCACCACGAGCCACGAGCCACGAACCGTGGTACACTTCTGCCCCTTTTTCCAGGCCTTTTCCTCCCCGTGACCCGCCCCATTCGCAATATCGCAATTATCGCTCACGTCGACCATGGCAAGACCACCCTGGTAGATAAACTGCTCCGCCAATCCGGTGTATTCGCCGCTCATGAACATCTCGAAGAGCGGGTCATGGACAGCAACGACCTCGAGCGCGAACGAGGCATCACGATCCTGGCCAAGAACGCAGCCCTGGAGTACGAGGGGGTGCATATCAACATCGTGGACACCCCGGGACACCGGGACTTCGGCGGCGAGGTAGAGCGCGCGTTGTCGATGGTGGACGGGGTGCTGGTGCTGGTGGATGCCGTCGAAGGCCCCATGCCGCAGACTCGCTTCGTGACGCGCAAAGCTTTGGCGCTGGGCCTGAAGCCGGTGGTGGTGGTGAACAAGATCGACCGTCCGGGTGCGCGTCCCGAGTGGGTCGTGAATCAGACTTTCGATCTGTTCGATAAGCTCGGCGCGACCGAGGAGCAACTCGATTTCCCGGTGGTCTACGCATCGGCATTGCTGGGCTATGCCACACTCGATCTCGCGGTTCCTGGGCAGGACATGCGCCCCTTGTTCGACACGATCCTGAGCCATGTGGCGCAGCCTGATGCGGATTCGGAAGGCCCTCTGCAGTTCCAGATCAGTGCGTTGGACTATTCCAGCTACGTCGGTCAGATCGGCATCGGTCGCATCGGTCGTGGACGCTTGCGTGCCGGACAGCAGGTGCTCATGTTTGGTGTCGATCGCAAGGGTCGCCCGGCGAAGGTGGCGCAGGTGTTTGGCTTCCAAGGCCTGCAACGCGTACCGCTGGAAACTGCCGAGGCAGGTGACATCGTGCTCCTCCAAGGTATCGAGGGTCTGACGATCGGCTGCACGTTGACCGATCCGGAACATCCCGAGCCGTTGCCGCTGCTGGCGGTGGACGAGCCCACGCTCACGATGAACTTCCAAGTGAATACCTCGGCCTTCGCGGGGAAAGAAGGCAAGTTCGTCACCAGTCGCCAATTGCGCGAGCGCCTGGATCGGGAGCTGCTGGCCAACGTTGCCTTGCGCGTCGACGAGACCTCGGACGCCGACGTATTTCTGGTATCGGGACGCGGCGAATTGCATCTGACGATCCTGCTGGAGAACATGCGGCGCGAAGGGTACGAGCTGGCGGTGTCGCGACCACGCGTCCTGCTGCGTACCATTGACGGCGTCAAGAGCGAACCTTACGAACTGCTCACCGTCGATGTCGACGAACAGCATCAGGGCGCAATCATGGAAGCGTTGGGATCGCGCCGCGGCGAGTTTACCGACATGATGCCGGACGGCAAGGGGCGGGTGCGCCTCGAATATCGGATCCCGGCGCGCGGCCTGATCGGGTTCCAGACCGAGTTCCTGAACACCACGCGCGGCAGCGGCATCATGAGCCATGTATTCGACGAATACGGTCCGCTCAAACCGGAAATGCCGGAGCGGCGCAATGGCGTATTGATCTCCGCGGAAGAGGGCGAAGCGGTGGCCTATGCGCTGTTCAATCTCGAGCCGCGGGGACGCATGTTCGTGAGTCCCGGCGATCCCGTGTACGAAGGCATGATCGTTGGCATTCACAGTCGCGACAACGATCTGGTCATCAACCCCATCAAAGCGAAAAAGCTGACCAATATCCGGGCAGCGGGCAAGGACGAGAACGTGGTCTTGACTCCGCCCATCAAGCTCACGTTGGAATCGGCGATCGAGTTCATCGCAGACGACGAACTGGTGGAGATCACGCCCAAATCCATCCGACTGCGCAAGCGCTACCTCACCGAGCAGGATCGCAAGCGGGCGTCGCGGACCGAGGTCACGGCCTGAGGCTACGCCCTGAAGGCGGCGAGTGGGTGGAGCGCTGACGCGCGCAACACCTCTCTCGCCCGCTGTGTCCGTCGGGTTGCCCGCTGCGCCCCCGAGGTTGTCCGGGGAGAGGCTGAGTTCTTGACGCTTGCCTGCTAAACTCCGCCAATGGAACCCAGCTATCTACTGATCCTCACCGCTGCGCTGAGTGCGCTGGCATTAGGCGCCGTGCTGTGGGTCGCAATCCGCCTGAGCGCGGTGCTCAAGCAGCGCGACGAGTTGGCTGATGTCGTCTCGCAAGTCCTCGAGCAAAAGCATCTTGCCATGCTGAAGGATCTCAACGGTGGTCTGAACTCTTTGGCAGACCGGCTTGGCCAAATTCAGTCCGAAAACTCCGAACGCCTGCGTAATGCCGTCACGCAGGACCTGAAGCAGACTCGGGAGGCATTGATCGCGCTGCAGATCTCCCAGTCTGACGATCTATCCGCGAACCGTGAGGCGATGGTCCAGCGATTGACCGCTCTCACCGGTGAGATGCAGGGCAAACACGACGAGCTGCGCGGCGAATTGCTCGCGCGAGTGCTGGAGCGGCTGGCAGAACAGGGGCGGGCGAATCAGGAATTGATCCAGGGGACGCTCCACTCGATATCTCTGCACATCGCCGGCTCCATCGAAGGACTGACGCGTACGACCGACACGCGCCTGGAGCAGATCACGGGCAAGGTCAATGAACGCCTGGAAGAGGGCTTCAAGAAGACCAATGAAACCTTCACCAGCGTCATGGCGCGACTTGCCACCATCGACGAGGCGCAGAAAAAGATCGATGGTCTGACCACTAACGTCGTGAGTCTGCAGGAGCTGTTGGGCGACAAACGCTCACGCGGGGCCTTTGGGGAAGTCCAGCTCGAATCGCTGGTACGCAATCTGCTGCCGGCCAACGCCTATGAATTCCAGTTCACACTGTCCAACGGCAATCGCGTCGACTGCGCGCTCAAACTGCCCGAGCCGACCGGGCTGGTCAGCGTCGATGCAAAATTCCCCCTCGAGAACTATCACCGGATGTTCGAGCTGGGCGTGGGTGATGTGGAACGCAATGTCGCACAACGCGAATTTCAGGCGGACCTGCGCAGGCACATCAGTGACATCGCCACCAAGTACATTCTGCCGGGCGAGACGTCCGACGGCGCAGTCATGTTCGTACCGGCCGAGGCCGTCTTCGCCGAAATCCATGCCCACAACGCGGAGATCGTCGACTACGCCATGCAACGACGGGTGTGGATCGTATCGCCCACCACCATGATGGCGGTGCTGAATACGGCGAGAGCGGTCATCAAGGATGTAGAGACGCGCCGTCAGGTCCATATCATCAAGGATGAACTGTCCAAGCTGGGCAGGGAGTTCGGCCGCTTCGATCAGCGCATGAAAAAACTCGCCGACCATATTCGCCAGGCCAACGACGATGCGCAGGAAGTGCGCACGACGAGCGAAAAGATCTCGCGCCGCTTCTCGCAGATCGAACGGGTAGAGCTGGATCAGCCCGCCAGCGTCAGCGAACTCGAGGCGTCTCTGGGCGACACACCGTCGGAAGAGCCGGTGACGCAGGAACCGGCTGCCTGACCCGATGGTGCTGGCTGCGCTGCGCAACTGGCGCCGCGATCGCATCCTCAAGCGAGCGCAACTGGACGACGATTTGTGGCGCGGCACGGTAGCGCAGATTCCCTTCCTTCGAGTGCTATCCGCTGCGGAGGCAGCGCGGTTGCGGGACCTCAGCGTACTTTTCCTGCACGAGAAGCATTTTTCCGCGGCAGCCGGCTTGCAACTCAACGAACCGATGCGCCTGTTCGTCGCTGCCCAGGCTTGCGTGCTGATACTCGAGCTGGGCCTGGAGTACTACCGCGGCTGGAGCGAGATAGTAGTGTACCCGGCACAGTTCGTACCGCGGCACCAGCGCGTCGACGAATTCGGTGTCGTGCACCAGGGCGACCAGGCCTATGCCGGCGAGGCGTGGCTGCATGGGCCGGTGGTCTTGTCTTGGGAAGATGTGGAAGGAAGCCACTGGCCGGACGGGGCCAACGTGGTGATCCATGAATTCGCGCACAAGCTCGACATGCTCAATGGTGCGGCGAACGGATACCCGCCTCTGCATCGGGGAATGCGTCGCGAGACGTGGTCGCAGGCTCTGGGGGGCGCATATCAGGATTTCTGTATGCGCGTGGATCGCGGCGAGTACACGCGGATCGATCCTTACGCGTCGGAGAGCCCTGGAGAGTTCTTCGCGGTGCTGAGTGAAGTTTTCTTCGAGACACCTACGGTCGTGCGCCGGGAATACCCGGCCGTGTACGAACAACTGCTGCAGTTCTACCAGCAAGATCCGATTAGGCGGATGGAGGTGGCGGCATGAGCGTTCGAATCTTTGCGCTGATCTGTGTGTTTTCGATGCTGGGGGCTGCTTTGCCCGCGCGCGCCCAGCAAACTGTCCTCGAAGTCATTCCGTTGAAGTATCGCACCGCCGATCAGGTCATTCCCGTGCTGCAGCCCCTGATGGCGCCTCGAGGGACCATCACGGGTTTGAACAACCAACTCGTGTTGCGGACCACTCCAGAGAATCTGGCGCAACTCAAACAAGTCCTCGCTGCGCTCGACGCAACGCCCAGACAATTGGTGGTGTCGGTGCGCCAGGACTCGGACCTGGATCGAAGTCGCGGCGGCGCGCAAGTCTCAGGGCAGCTGGGCGTGGGGGACCACGCCGGCGTCAGCGTCCCGGGTCGTCCAACGCCGCCGGGCGCGACTGTCAGCGTGGATGGAGTGAACGCGAAGGCCTACAGTAGAGATGCACGGCAGACCGATCGTGTTTCGCAGCAGGTGCGGGTGCTAGAAGGCAGCCGTGCTTTCATACGCATGGGTCAATCCGTGCCGGTGCGCAGCCGTCAGGTCATCGACACACCAAACGGACGCCGCGTGGTCGAGACCACCGGCTTCAGCGAAGCCGCCAGCGGATTCTATGTGTTGCCGCGGTTGGCCGGTGACCGAGTGACCCTGCAAATCTTCACAGCGAACGACTCGATGCGATCGCCTGCAACCGGCGCGACCAATATTCAGCAGGTGCAGACGGTAGTGTCCGCGCGGCTCGGCGAGTGGGTCGAGATCGGCGGCATCGGCCAGCAAGGAACGTTGGAGGATAGCCAGGTGCTCGGGCGAAGTACCAATGCGCGCAGCAGTCAGCGCGGTGTGATGTTGAAGGTGGACGAAGTCCGGTAAATCGTCCAGAGGCAAACCTTCGACGCAAAGACGCGAGGGCGCAAAGGAAACCGACAAAAAGGAAAAAGCGGGAGAAGCTCTATTGGATATGGAGACAGGAGGAACGGTGAGCTTGGTCTTCTTATTCGAATTCCTTTGCGTCTTTGCGCCTTTGCGTCGAAGGTGTACTGCGTTGAAGGTTCACCAGTAGAACAGGAGCTCAGAGACCAATGGCTATGTCGGGCGTCAGATCGAGTGACCTCGGGCTTCTTGCGGCAGGTCTCGTCGTATTCGCATGGTCCGCGTGGCATCCGGTCGACTACTTTATCTGGTTCCTGGAGGTTGTCCCGGCGATCGTCGGCACACTCGTGCTGATCGCCATCTACCCCCGCTTCAAGTTTACCGATCTGGTGTACGTGCTCGTGCGCCTTCGCGTCTTTGCGTCGAAGTTTTACGCCGTACCTGCCTCGCCGCCTTCCGGTCCATAGAAGACCACCCAAACGCTCAGGTCTTCGCTGAAATCTTCAAACCGATGTACCACTCCTGCCGGTACGAACAGGACGTCTCCGGTAGAGAACGAGTGTCGATCCTCGCCATTGACAAACCAGCCAGCGCCGCTGGCTACGAAATAAAGCTCGTCGCGGGTGTGCGGAGGCTGCGGGTCGTGGCCACGCGGAGCGAACAGTTTGAGCAGCATATTCCCATGCGCGTATACGCCAGCCGAGCGCGGATGGGTTCCTGCCGGTGGAAGCAGCGACTGAGCGTCGCCGAGCGTGAAGCGTCGACGCCCAGCGTTTGCAGGCGTGTAGTACTTTTCACTGGCACTCATATCTTTTCTCCTGAATCTGGCGCTTAATCACACTGATAATAGATCTATAGAACAGATATATATGTGTCTATATTAATGTTTTACTTTTAGTTTATTTCTCGTTCGCCTTATCAAGCGGGCCTGACAAGGGCTTGCCGCGACGCTACTTGGCAGTCTTCTTGGAGCGTCGTCGAGGCGAGGTCGGCGACAGCTCGGCCCATCTGTAGCAATCGACGATGTGGTCGTTGACCATTCCGACGGCTTGCATGAACGCGTAGCAAGTGGTGCTGCCGACGAAATTGAAGCCGCGCTTCTTGAGATCCTTGCTCATCGCGTCGGACTCAGCCGTTTGCGCGGGAACCTCCTCGCCTGAGCGCCAAGCGTTCTGGATCGGTGCGCCATCGGCGAAACGCCAGATGTAGGCGTCGAAGCTGCCGAACTGTTCCCGAATCTCTAGAAACGCGCGGGCGTTGCGTACCGTCGATTCGATCTTCAGTCGATTGCGAACGATACCTTCGTTATTGAGCAGAGCGGCTATCTGCCGAGTAGTGAAGCGGGCGACCCGTTCGGCATCGAAATCTGCAAATGCTTTTCGGTAACCCGCCCGTTTGCTGAGGATCGTCGACCAGCTCAGGCCTGCTTGAGCGCCTTCGAGTATCAGGAATTCGAACAGAGTCCGGTCGTCGTGCACCGGCACGCCCCATTCTTCGTCGTGGTAGCGGACGTAATCGGGGTTGCCTCCGGACCAGGCGCAACGCTTGAGCGTCTGGGTCTTAGGTGCCGATCGCGTCATTTGGCCGCGTGACACACCGCTTCGATATTGTTTCCATAGCCGAGTGGCTTCAACGCTTCGATGTAGAAGTCCCGGCTGACGGCATAGTTTGCGACACTGAGCGAGATATGATCGAGCATTGTGGGCCTCCGCTGGCTGCTGTCGAGAGGCAACTATAGCCGATACAATAACTGTCCAACATGGATCGAATCGAGCAGGTCTTTTCCGAGACGGGGCCTCTGGCGCAAGCCGTCCCCGGATATAAGCTGCGTCCCCAGCAGATCGAGATGGCGCACGCCGTCGACGAGGCAATCGAGGCGCGCGGACGGCTGATTGCGGAAGCCGGCACCGGAACGGGAAAAACCTTCGCTTATCTGGCGCCCGCGCTGCTCAGCGGCGGCAAGGTCATCATCTCGACCGGCACCAAGACGCTGCAGGATCAACTCTTCAATCGCGATATCCCCACGCTGCGTCGGGCGCTGCAGGTGCCGGTGACCGTGGCGCTGCTCAAGGGCCGGGCCAACTACATCTGCCACTACCATCTCGAGCGCAATCTGATCGACGGCCGTTTTTCCAGCCGACAGGATACGCAGTACCTGCAATCGATCTCGCGCTATGCCAAGAACAGCAAGACCGGTGATCGCAGCGGACTTGCCGAAGTCCCGGAGGATGCCAGCGTGTGGCCGCTGGTCACCTCGACTCGCGATAACTGCCTGGGCGGTGACTGTCCACGCTATCAGGACTGCTTCGTAATGGAAGCGCGCAAGCAGGCGCTGGCCGCCGACGTTGTAGTGGTCAATCACCATTTGTTCTTCGCCGATCTCGTGCTGCGCGATGAAGGCGTGACCGAGCTGCTGCCGGCTTGCAACACCGTGATATTCGACGAGGCGCATCAGTTGCCCGAAACGGCGAGCCTGTTTTTTGGTGAGAGCGTGTCGACGGCGCAACTGCTCGAGCTCGCACGGGACACGCGCGTAGAAGCGGCTGCTGCGGCGAAGGACTTCGCTCCACTCCCCGAGGCGGCCGCAGCGTTGGATCGCGCCGCCCGCGATCTGCGACTGGCGGCGGGGAACGAGTTGGGGCGCCAGCCCGCCAAGGTCGCGGAGGCGCGGCAGGAGTTCAGTGCGCGCCTGGATGCGCTGGACGAAAAACTGGTGGCATTGTCCGGGCAGTTGGAGTTCCAGGCGGAGCGCAGCGAGGGGTTGCAGAACTGCCGGGAGCGCTGTGCGGCACTGACCGAAAATCTCAGGGGTTGGCGCAAGGCGGGACCGCAGGAAACAGTCCGATGGGTCGAGATCTTTCAAGGTTCCATGCAGCTCAACACCACGCCGCTGACCATTTCGGAGATTTTCCGGCGACAGGTCGAGGGAAGCGCGCGCGCATGGATCTTCACTTCCGCGACATTGTCGGTGAAGCAGGACTTCTCGCACTATCAGCAGGAGATGGGGCTGGAAGAAAGCCGGACGGCATGCTGGGATAGTCCGTTCGACTATCAGACGCA
>Ga0209048_10005984_pt1 | contig 11436 bp, 12 predicted proteins | sample FrelakmetCRP12CR_FD_187146 | JGI IMG/M metagenome (GOLD analysis project Ga0209048, IMG submission 187146) | Freshwater lake sediment microbial communities from the University of Notre Dame, USA, for methane emissions studies - CRP12 CR (SPAdes)... | ecosystem: Environmental > Aquatic >... | reverse complement strand
GGAAGCTCCCCGTCGGTGACTGCCCCAGCCTCGACACCAACGGGGACGGCGAGGTGACGGTCAACGAGTTGATCAAAGGGGTAAACAACGCGCTGTCCGGATGTCCGACGCCCATGCCGACGGAGACGCCGACGACGACACCGACGGCCACAGCCACGCCAAGTGCGACACCGTCGGCTACCTTGACGTTCACCCTCGTGCCGCCATCGCTTACACCAACCAGCCCGCCGCCAACGGTGACGTTGACGGCCACACTGGCACCGACAACAACCCGCACAGCCACGCCGCCGGCCACTACAACCGCGCCGCCCTCGCAGACGCCGACACAGGCCGCGTCGGCCACCGCAACGCTCCTATCGACGGCGACACCGACGCTGCAGGCCACGTTGACACCAACAACAGGCGCGCCACCAACGCCGTCCGCGACGGAAGGTGAGCAGCCGACCGAAACCCCCGAGCCAAGTGCGACGGAAGAGATGACGCCGACGGAGGGCCCGGCGGCAACGCGAACGCCGACCTCGGTAGCCCCAGCATAGTTCGCCGCCTCACAAAGGCTGGTCAGCTGGACATGTGGCCGTTGCGCAACCAGTCGATCACCGCCGCGTACGGTCGCGCACCAGCGTCGCACGTGCGGAGCTCCGCCAGCGCCGCGTCCACGTCGACGCCCTCACCACGCACCAGGTAGGCGAGTGCCACGGACGGAGCGCGATTGATTCCCTCGCTGCAGTGCAGATACACGACCCGCCCGTCACCGATGAGTCCCTGCAAGACCGCCAAGGCTGCGGGCAGGGCATCGATCACGGCGTCCGGGTCGTAATCGTGGATGCCGACATTGTGGAACACGATGAGTGGCGCGCACGCGCTGCGCATGCGGTCCATGGCGGCACGTGGCAGATCGACATCTGGTTGCTGCAACGACAGCACCGCCGTAACACCGACGCGCCGCAATCGGCCCACGTCCGCTGGGTGAACGGAAGGGCCGAAATGCAGATGAGGGCGCAACTGACGCACAGTGTGGGTCTACCGCTGTCGCATAGCATCGGCAAGCGCACCTGAACCTGAGGCGGCACACCGGCAGGGATTGTCTTCCACCGAGTGATCGCGATACAGTTAGCCGTCCAAGATCACTCGTAGCAGAGCGGCGCGAAGCTCGTGAAAAGGAGGGGACACATGCGGATGCGGAACATACTGCGACATGCCGCGCTGAGCGCGGCAACGGTCCTGGTTCTCGGCATGGCAGCCAGTGCCGCAGAGGTGCCGCCTGATGCGCTCACCGATGCGCGATTCTATACCGGCAGTTCAGGAAACCAGGGAGTCTTCCCGGGAAAAATCGTCTGCTTGTGCTGCGACTTCCAAACCGGGAGTTCCCCACAGGTGCCGTGCAAGGAGGAGCACCACAAGTACGGCTTGAAGATCGTGGGGGATCCCACCGTCCACCCGTTGGTTCCGGGGGATGCGCAAGCGATGAAGCAACTGAGCTCAGCCGCCCTGCACGGCAAGCAAGTGTCGGTCACCGGGAATCTGTATCCGGGAGTGGGGGTGATCCTGGTCGCCAGTATCGCGCAGCAGTGACGCGTGGGCGCCCATCGCGCCGCCACAATCGCCATGCTACCCGGTTGATTCTCGCCGCGAAATTCGTAAAGGTCCCACGCCGGAGGAGATGAATGGATTTCGGTTTCAGTGAAGAACAAGAAATGATGCGCCAGAGCGCGCGCCAATTCCTGGAAGGCGAGTGCGCCATGACCTACGTCCGCAAGATGATGGACGATGACACCGGCTACTCTGAGGACCAGTGGAAGAAGATGGCCGAGCTCGGCTGGATAGGCCTCATCCTGCCGGAGGCGCACGGCGGCTCCGGGTTGAACATGGTCGACCTGGTCGTGATCCTCGAAGAGATGGGGCGAGTGGTCATGCCCGGCCCGTTCTATCCAACGGTCATTTTTGCCGGCACTGCCATCGATCTTGGCGGCAGCAGCGAGCAGAAGAAACGCTACCTGCCAGTAATCGCCGCGGGCACGCTCAAGGCGACCCTCGCGCAGGTCGAAGAGAGCGGCCGCTGGGACGCCGAAGGCATCATGCTACCGGCGAAGAAGGACGGCACCGGCTTCGTACTGTCTGGAACGAAGCTCTTCGTCCAGGACGCCCACAACGCCGATCTGCTCGTCGTCGCGGCGCGCACCAGCGGCAAAGGGGCCAAGGGCGTCACGTTGTTTCTGGTCGATGCCAAGCAGCAGGGAGTAAAGATCGCCTTGCTGAAGACCATGGACCAGACACGGAAGCTGTGCGAGGTCACGTTCGACAACGTTGCACTCGGCAGGGACGCGGTGCTGGGCGGTGTCGGCAAGGGGTGGGCTCTGCTCGATCGCGTCATCGACCGGGCCAAGGTCGCCATGTGCGCCGAGATGTGCGGCGGTGCGCAGAAGGTGCTGGAGATGAGCGTCGAGTACGCCAAGGTGCGCGAGCAGTTCGGCCGGCCGATCGGCAGCTTCCAGGCGATCCAGCACAAGTGCGCCAACATGATGGTCCAGGTCGAGAGCGCCAAGTCGGCAACCTACTACGCCGCCTGGGCGGTGGCCAACGATGTTCCGGAGGCACACCTCGCCGCGTGCATGGCGAAGGCGTACTGCTCCGACGCGTATCGTTTCGTCAGCGCCGAGGGCATTCAGATCCACGGCGGCATCGGCTTCACGTGGGAACATGACATGCACCTCTACTTCAAGCGCGCCAAAGGTTCCGAAGTCACCTTCGGCGATGCGACCTGGAACCGTGAGCTGGTTGCACAGCTGGTGCTCGATCAGCCGGAACCGGCTGCCGCTGCCGCGGGATGAGGGCACAGCACGCGACGGAGAGACAACCATGGCCGAGAGAAAGAAGTTGTACTTCGAGGACGTCAAGGAAGGTGACGCCGTTCCGGCTTTCGTCGTCGAGAACCTGAGCCGTACCGACATCGTGCGCTACGCCGGCGCGTCGGGTGATTTCAACCCGATGCACCACGACCAGACGTTTGCCGAAAAGGCCGGCCTGCCGACGGTCTTCGCGCACGGCATGCTGAACGCCGGCTTCGTCAGCAAGTGCATCAGCGACTACGTCGGACGCGAGAACCTGCGGAAGTTCAAGGTGCGCTTCGCGACGCGCGTGTGGCCCGGAGACACGATTACTTGCAAGGGCACAGTCACGAAGAAACACGAGGACGGCGGCAAACACATCGTCGAGGGCGATCTGGTCGCGCTCAACCAAAAGGGCGAGACGGCGATTACTGGGACCTTCACCGCGGAGCTGCCATCGCGGGTGTAGAGAGAGTAATCAGTAATCAGTGATCAGTAACTGATGAGCCGTTAGCTCTATCTAACTCGATCACTGATTACTGGCCCCTTCCCCAAACCGGTCGGGCGTGTTCGTACAACCCATATCCCGTCTCGCCACCCCAATTGTAGCGCGCGGCGCCGAATGTCACGCGCAGATAGCCAGCCTCGCCGGCAGGGCGCAGGATGGCCATGCGCGATAGTGGGTCGCCGCGCAACGGCGGCATTCCATCGCAGCAGAGATCGAACCTCGTCGGCGTGTAGACGTCACCGTCCGTCGCAACGGCGACACGGACGGCGTGCAATGTCTCGGATGTGGGCTGCGTGAAGTGTACGCCAGTGCAGTCACTGGTGCCCTCAACGACGCGCGACAGCACGGCATGCTTGCGACCGAACGCCGCTGCGAGCATCGTCTGTTGGCGTACACCTGATGCGCGAAAAGCGGCCGCGTTGGTGAAGGCGCCGGTCCCGATCTCACGCCTCTGGCCATTGACGCGAACGAAGCCGTGCGCCACGCCGAAATGCGCCGCCACAGAGGCCGCCGCGCTCGTCGGCTCGAACTCGATGTGCACTTCCGCCTCCACCAAGCGCGATTGCGTCAGTGCCGCTTCCAAGTCGAGGTAGACGGCGCCGTCATCGAGCACGAGCACCGGCCCAGCAAACTCCAACCGCATGCCGTCTGCGCTTTGAATGATGCGGAGCGGTCCGACGCAATTCCCGACGGCGTGCACTTCCTCCCCGGTGAACAGCGCCACCCGCTGTCCGCCGAGAAACAGCAACAAGCGCCCGGTGGTGACCCGCGGCCCTGCGTGGCCGATACCGGCCGACAGCCCGATCTCGTTTGCCGGATCGTAGAACTGCAGGGCCGCCGAACTGGTCCGGAGTGCGGGGTCTTTCCTGAGCTCTGCTGGGGGCTGCACACACGCACTGCCGCTGACTGGCGCGTCACTATCGAACGCATCGCCCACCGCCGCGACGAACTTGTTGCGCCAGGGCCCGGGCCAGCGCAGGGGAATCCCCAGTTCCAGCTGCAGCGCGTTGATGCGGCCTTCCGCGACCCACTGCGCAATCCGCCGCGCACACGCGTCGTTGATCGCCGCCGCACGCGGTGTGAACAGTTGCAGAAGATTGTTGTGGTGGCTGGCGGGATAGCGTTCCCCGATCGGCGCGCGGATCTGCATGCGTGCGCACGCCGCACGCAGCGCGTCGATACGCCACCGCACGTAGGCCTCGTCCACCGTCAGATGGGCGTCATCGGGAACCTGCAGCCCTGTGCGCGCCTCGACACCGCCAATGCCAACGTCGCAGATCGCCCGTCCGGTGTTCCAACCATGAACGAACACCAACTCCGCCCGTCCGTGGCACGCGATCAGGTGCTCGATCTCTTGCACCAGCAGCTCGATGAACCAGCGCGCATGTTTGCGCACCTGGGAGATGCGATTCAGGTCGAGGACGTTGCGATCCATGCCCAGATTGATGACGAAGCCGGCACCGAGCACCGTCGCAAGCTCGCGGGTGATCTCGGGCGTATACACATCGTTGACGCGCAGGTGCCGGGGTGGGGCCGTGGCGTCAACCGGCGGGCGGCGCCCTCCATGTGGAGCGACCAGGAAAATCGGGCTCGCGCCCCGGCCCCGCTCGCACCAGTTTGGGATCAGTGCTGAGACGGCGCGCCTCGTTAGCCGTTGAAGGCGGCTACCAGCCGGCGCCAGCGCTCTTTGTCGCCGGCGCGGAATGGGAGGTAGAAGGCGACGCGGTCGAAGTAGCGCGCGTAGCGTTGCTGTATCGCGTCGGCGACCTGGTCAGAGGTGGCGGTCACCGCGTAGACGTCGAGCATCTCGTCGGTGATCTCGCTGGCCATGCCCGCCCAATCGCCGCGCTTCGACTTCTCGGTTAACCGCCGCCCCGTTTCGCCCCAGCCGTGGGCTTCCAGCACGCCGGCGTAGGCTGGCGTCGAGGCGTAGAACGAGAGCTGCTGCCGTACAGGGCCCTTGGCCGCCTCGATCTCCTTCTGGTTCTCGCCCGTGATCACGAAGACGGTACTCGACATACTGATGTCACCACGCTTACGACCGGCCTTTTCCAGGCCGCGATGGATGTTTGGGAAGACGACATCGTCGAGATATTTGATCGAATGGAATGGGTGAGCGTGGAAACCGTCGCACAGTTCGCCGGCCAGCCGGCACATGTATTCATTGACGCCGGCGATGTAGATACCCGGCCGCGGGTAGTCGATCGGTCCGGGATTGAAGACCGGGGTCATGAGCGTGAAGTTGTAGAACTTGCCAACGAAGTTGGGACGGGTGCCGTTCTGCCAGCAGTCCCAGATCGCATGGATCATCTGGATCATTTCGCGGAGTTTCGGCCCCGGGTGTTCCCACTTGATGCCGAAGCGACGCTCGTTGTGCCCGCGCACTTGCGTGCCGAGCCCCAGAATGAAACGCCCTCCCGACTGCGCCTGCAGATCCCAGCCGATCTGCGCCAGCACCATCGGGCTGCGCGGAAAGGCGACGGCGATCGAGGTGCCGAGCTTGATGCGCTTGGTGTGCTCTGCGGCGAGCACCAGCGGGAAGAACGGATCGTGGCTGGTCTCTGCGGACCACAGGGCATCGAAGCCCATGTCCTCCGCGGCCTTCGCGGTCGCCGCCGCGTCATGCAATGAAGCGGGCATGAATCCCGTATCGAGCTTCACGCGAACCTCCTAGCGGGCTGCGCCCAGCGTCTTTTTTGTGGACCGCTCCCGTTGGTCGCTAGGGGCTGCCCTCGCAAATTTGACTCAAGCGCGATGAGTTTCTGCCCTCGAAGACATCTATTCACCGAATATGCGGCGCACGATAACGCAAACGCCCCGCGCGCGCTACAGATCCGCGCTTCTCACACTGCCCCAGAGTTCAGGGCGAGGCGCCGCGCGCTCGATATCTTCTAATCCGTCTGATTAGAGCACGCACTCTCCGGCACCCCCCACGGTGCCGGCACCGGCGCGGGAAGCCTTGTCCGACAAGGTCTCCCGCACCGGCGTCGCCCCGGACAACTGCACCCCGCACCTCCAGCGGCGTCCCTCGGCGCCGCGCCTCCGTTGAATTGAGAATTCAATCGGCTATCGTGGCGCCGCCACCATGCAGTCGAGTCGCTTCCACCTCTGGTCGTCGATCGGCAAGAAGCTGCTCACCGGGATCACCGGTGTCGGCCTCATGGGATTTCTGGTCGTGCACCTTGCCGGCAACCTCAGCCTGCTGTCCGGCAAAGACGCCTTCAACGGGTACACGCACAAGTTGGAGGGTCTGGGTGAGCTGCTCGTCGTCGCCGAGCTGGGGCTGCTGGCGGTCTTCCTCATACACGTCGGCTCCGCCGTCAGCGTCTGGACGAACAACCGCAAGGCGCGCGCCATACAGAACACCGTCGTACGCAGCAAGGGAGCGCCGAGTCGGCAGACCGTGTCCTCGCGCAGCATGATCATCAGCGGCGCGATCTTGTTGGCCTTCATCGTCTTGCACGTCCTGCAGTTCCGCTTCGGCCCGTCGATACACGAAGGCTACGTCACACGACTGGCGAACGAGCAGGTTCGTGACCTGGACCGGTTGGTTGTCGAGACATTCAAGCAGCTGCCTTTCGTGATCGGTTACATGGCCGTGATGGTGGTCCTCGGCCTGCATCTGCGCCACGGCTTCTGGAGCGCCTTCCAATCTCTCGGCGCGCTCAACCCGCGGCTGCGCTCACTCGCCTTCTCCGCCGGCGTCTTTGTCGCGGGGTTGCTGGCCCTCGGTTTCTTCATTCTACCGATCTACGTGTATCTGTTCGCCCCGGTGCCGGGGACGGGGCTAGTGCTGGCGCCGCACCCATGACAGCCGCCGCGATGAACGGAAAGCTCGACCCCCATTCCCCGGGCGGCCCGCTGGAAACGCGTTGGGATCGTCACAAGGGCGACCTGAAGCTCGTCAGCCCAGCCAACAAGCGGAAGTTCACCGTCATCGTTGTCGGCACCGGGCTCGCGGGCGGGTCGGCCGCCGCCGCGCTGGGCGAGTTGGGCTACAATGTGATCAACCTGTGCATCCAGGACAGCCCGCGCCGAGCGCACAGCGTCGCCGCGCAAGGTGGCATCAACGCCGCCAAGAACTACCCGAACGACGGCGACAGCGTCTACCGCCTCTTCTACGACACCATCAAGGGCGGCGACTTCCGCGCGCGCGAAAGCAACGTCTATCGCTTGGCGCAGTTGTCGGTGAACATCATCGACCAGTGCGTCGCGCAGGGCGTCCCGTTCGCGCGCGAGTACGGTGGCCTGCTCACCAACCGATCCTTCGGCGGCGCGCAGGTCTCGCGCACGTTCTACGCCCGCGGCCAGACCGGACAGCAACTGCTGCTGGGTGCCTACGGCTCGCTGATGCGGCAGGTCGAAGCGGGCCGCGTGCAGCTGTTCGCACGCCGCGAGATGCTTGATCTGGTCGTCATCGATGGCCGCGCCCGGGGCATCATCTGCCGCAACCTGGTGAGCGGCGCGCTCGAGCGCTACGCCGGCGACGCGGTCCTGCTCTGCACCGGCGGCTACGCGACTGTGTATTTCCTCTCGACCAACGCAGTGAACTCCAACGCCACCGCCATCTGGCGCTGCTACAAGCACGGCGCGCTCTTCGCCAACCCGTGCTTCACGCAGATCCACCCGACGTGCATTCCCCTCGTCGGCGAACAGCAATCCAAGCTGACGCTGATGAGTGAAAGCCTGCGCAACGATGGCCGCGTCTGGGTGCCGAAGAATCCGGGCGACAACCGCTCGGCCGACCAGATTCCGGACTCGGAGCGCGACTACTTCCTGGAACGCATGTATCCGGCATTCGGCAACTTGGTGCCGCGCGACATCGCGTCGCGGGCGGCCAAACGCGTCACGGATGAAGGCCGTGGTGTGGGCTCAACCAAACTTGCCGTCTACCTCGACTTCGCCGATGCGGTGAAACGCCTTGGTGTCGACACCGTCCGCGAGCGCTACGGTAACCTCTTCCAGATGTACGACGAGATCACCGGCGAGGACCCGTACAAGGTGCCGATGCGCATCTTCCCGGCGCCGCACTACACAATGGGCGGGCTGTGGGTCGACTACAACCTGATGAGCACCATCCCCGGATTGCACATCCTCGGCGAGGCGAACTTCTCCGACCACGGCGCCAATCGGCTCGGCGCCAGCGCGCTGATGCAGGGACTATGCGACGGCTACTTCGTGATCCCGTACACGATCGGGCACTATCTGGCGGGCACGCCGCTCGGCACGGTCAACACCGACCACGCGGCGTTCGCTGCGGCGGAGACCAAGGTACGCGAAGGTGTCAAGCGCCTGCTTGCCGGTCGCGGCAAGAAGACCGTCCGCGACTTCCACTGGGAGCTTGGGCGTATCCTGTGGGATCGCGCTGGCATGTCGCGCAATGCCACCGGGCTGCGCGAGGCGATCGAGAAGATCCGCGCCCTGCGCCACGAGTTCTGGGAGAACGTGTGCGTGCCCGGCAGCGGCGAAGAGTTCAACAAGAGCCTCGAAATGGCCGGACGCGTTGCGGACCTCTTCGAGCTCGGCGAGCTCTTGTGCCGCGACGCGCTGCAGCGCGAGGAATCATGCGGCTGCCACTTCCGCGAAGAGCACCAGACCCCCGAGGGCGAGCTGCAGCGCGATGATGCCCACTATGCCTTTGTCGGCGCCTGGGAGTATACCGGTGACAACGCCGAGCCGACGCTGCATCGGGAGCCGCTGCAATTCGAGACCGTCCACCTGGCGACGCGGAGCTACAAATGAGCGCGCACATCGGAAACCGCTCCTACACCCTCAAGATCTGGCGGCAAGCGGGTCCCGACAAGCCCGGACGCTTCGTCGACTACCGTGTCGAGAACGTCGACCCGGCGGTGTCGTTCCTCGAGATGCTCGATCAGTTGAATGAGGACCTCACCCTCAAACGCGAGGACCCGGTGGCCTTCGACAGCGACTGTCGCGAAGGCATCTGTGGCACCTGCGGCGTGTGCATCGACGGCCGCCCACACGGTCCGTTGCCCCACATCACGACGTGCACGTTGCGCATGCGCGAGTTCTCCAGCGGCGGAGTCATCACCGTCGAGCCCTTCCGTGCCAATGCCTTCCCGATCGTCAAAGATCTGGTCGTCGACCGCAGCGCTTTCGACCGCGTCATCCGGCGTGGCGGCTATATCTCGGTCAACGTCGGTTCGGCCCCCGAGGCCAACATGACCCCGATCGGCAAGGATGTCAGCGAAGACGCGATGGACTCTGCGGCGTGCATCGGCTGCGGCGCCTGCGTGGCCGCGTGCCCGAATGCTGCTGCGGCACTCTTCGTCGGCGCCAAGGTCCGACAGCTGACCCTGCTGCCGCAGGGACGGGTCGAACGCGTGCATCGTGTGTCTAACATGGTCGGCCAGATGGACCACGAGGGTTTCGGCAATTGCTCGAATCACGGCGAGTGCGAGGCCGCATGTCCGAAGGCCATTTCCCTCGAAAACATCGCCACTCTGCGGCGGGAGTACGCCCGTGCCGCGCTCGGCCTGCGCTGACCGGTCGAGGCGATCGTTCCCGCGGTCTGGGCCGGAGAGCCCGGCGCGATGACCACGTTGCATGTCCTCATCATCGACGACGAGAAAAACATCCGCACCATGCTCTCAGTGTGTCTCGAAGAGGCAGGGTGCGTGGTCACCGCGGTCTCGTCGGCAGACGCAGCGCTCGACGCCCTGCGGCGCCAGTCCTTCGAGCTTGCATTTCTCGACTTACGCCTAGGCGACGTGAATGGTCTGGAGGTCATCCCCAAGTTACTCGCGGAGAGCCCACAGCTGTCGATCGTGGTGATCACCGCCTACGCGACCTTCGAAACGGCCGTCGAGGCCATCAAGCGCGGTGCCTGTGACTACGTTCCCAAACCCTTCACTCCCGCACAGATTCGGCACGTCGTCGAGCAAGTCGCCGAGCAGCGTGCGACCGCGCTGCGGGTTGCAGACTTGGAGCAGCAGTTACACGACGCCGTCCCGGAAGCGGATCTCACGACCGATTCGCCGAAGATGCGTGCCGTGCTCGAGACGCTCACCCGCGCCGCCGCAGCCGATGTCGCGGTGCTGCTGCGCGGCGAAAACGGCACGGGCAAGGGTGTGCTGGCGCGCACGCTCCACGCGCAGAGCCCGCGTCGCGCCCATCCATTCGTCGTCGTCAACTGCCCGACGTTGTCCGAAGAGCTGCTTGCCAGCGAGCTGTTCGGTCACACCAAGGGCGCCTTCACCGGGGCCATCCGTGACCAAGCCGGGCGCGTGGAATCGGCCCAGGGTGGCACCTTGTTTCTGGACGAGATCGGCGAGATCTCGCCCGGCCTCCAAGCCAAGCTGCTGCGCTTCCTCCAGGACAAAGAATTCGAGCGTGTCGGTGAGTCGCTGACCCGCCACGCGGACGTCCGCGTGGTCGCCGCCACCAATCGTGACCTGGAGAGCGACGTGAAGAGCGGCCGCTTCCGCGAGGATCTCCTCTATCGTCTCAATGTCATCGAGCTGCACATTCCACCGCTGCGCGAACGCCCCGAGGATCTGTTACCGCTGGCGCACAAGTTTCTAGAGTTCTTTGCGCGCTCGGCGCGACGGCAGACGCCCGAGCTCTCAGCCGCCGCGGCCGCCGCCCTGCAGTCGTACTCCTGGCCGGGTAACATCCGCGAGCTTCGCAACGCCATCGAGCGCGCCGTCATTCTCTGGCCGGCGCACGTGATCGAGCCCGCCGCGTTCCCGGAACGCATCGCCGCACACGCCAGCTCGACGGCGCGTCTGGGTGCCGACTTCACCCTCGAGGCCATCGAGCGCGAGCACATCCTCCAGGTAATCGCCCGCAGTCCGACCCTCGAAGACGCCGCCCGCATCCTCGGTATCGATTCCTCGACCTTGTGGCGCAAGCGCAAGCGCTACGACGAGCCGAACTAGGGCCTGCGGCCCATGGTGCACCATGGGATGCGCGCTGAATGACGATCGATGCCGGATTTCCACAGCAGTTCATCGAGCGCGTGAGCGGCGGCACATTTCACGCGGACGCTTACGCCAAGGCCCTCCGGGCGCTGTAGTGTGCGCGCCAGAGGGTCGTCACGCACGAACACTTCGACCAGCTGGGCTGCCCGCTCAGGCCCCC
>Ga0209048_10005983_pt1 | contig 11436 bp, 10 predicted proteins | sample FrelakmetCRP12CR_FD_187146 | JGI IMG/M metagenome (GOLD analysis project Ga0209048, IMG submission 187146) | Freshwater lake sediment microbial communities from the University of Notre Dame, USA, for methane emissions studies - CRP12 CR (SPAdes)... | ecosystem: Environmental > Aquatic >... | reverse complement strand
CTACCCGCAGCAATAGCCGCTGGCGGGCCCGTTTGCGCGCCCGCGCCTGTTCCCGCCACCGGGTCGGACCGGGTAGCATGTCGACTTGAGGCGCCACCGTCCGGATCACGGCCGGAGGCGCCACAACGACCAGGGACCGCATGGCGCCCTGGCGCAGACATTTCTCCCCAGGAGGAGTCGATGACCGTATCCCGCCGCCGCTTTGTCGCTGGCGCACTCGCCGGCATGCCGTTGACGCTTGCCGCGTCGCGCGCCTTCGCACAGGCCAACGCCACCCTGAAGATTTCGCACCAGTTTCCAGGCTCGACCGGCAACGAGGGCGATTTCCGCGATCGCCTGTGCCGCCAGTTTGGCGCCGACGTGGAAAGACGCACCGGCGGGGCGCTGAAGTTCGAGGTCTACCCGAACTCTTCTCTGATGAAGGTCAACACCCAGTTCGCATCGCTGCGCCGGGGCGCACTGGACCTGTCGCTGGTACCGATTTCGTATTCCGGCGGAGAAGTCGCGGAGATGAATATCGGCCTGATGCCGGCGCTCGTACCCTCGTATGAAGTGGGCAGCGCGTGGAAGAACGCCGAGGTGGGCAAGCTGCTGACTCAGGTATTGCTCGACAAGGGCATCGTCATCCTGAGCTGGATCTGGCAGGCCGGCGGCGTCGCGTCGCGCGCGAAGCCGCTGGTCGCTCCGGAAGACGCCAAGGGCATGAAGGTGCGCGGGGGCAGCCGCGAGATGGACCTGATGTTCAAGGACGCCGGCGCGTCGGTGCTGTCGCTGCCATCCAACGAGATCTACGCCGCGATGCAGACCGGTGCGATGGACGCAGCACTCACCTCGTCGACCAGCCTGATCTCGTTCCGCCTCGAGGAGGTCTCGAAATTCCTGACCACGGGACGGGGCAAGTCGTACTGGTTCATGCTGGAACCCCTGCTCATGTCGAAAATCGTCTTCGACAAGCTGCCCAAGGCGCAGCAGGACGCGGTGCTGTCGGTCGGCGCCGACCTGGAGAAATTCGCGGTCACATCCGCTAAGGCGGATGATCAGGCGGTCGCCGGCGTGTATGCCAAAGCCGGCGCCAAAGTCTACGACCTCGACGACGCGACGCTGAAGAAATGGCAGGTGCTCGCGCAGCCCGTGTGGAAGGACTACGCGGACAAGAACGAAACCTGCGCCAAGCTCCTGGCCGCCGCCCAGAAACTGCTGTGAGGCGCGAGCCACTCGGCGTGGGGTCGCGCGCGCCCAGCGCGCAGGGATCGACGCTATGGCGGGTCGAGGCAGGCGGGGGACACGAGTTGCCTGGTGTCGTGGCGGCGGTCGGATGAGGCCGCGGCCCAAGCCGTTCGGCTCCGGCAACAACGTCCGATGAGCCTCCCTCACGAGCCAGGACTGTCGATCGAGACGGTTGCGCACGTAGGCGCAGAGCCGCCGCGCCCCGGGCTGATCGGTCTCGTCGAGAGCCTCGTCGCGTGGGCGAATCGCGCGATGCTGGCCCTGGGCATGATCGCGCTGGTCGTCGCCGCGTTCATCCTTACCTACAGCGTATTCTCCCGCTACATGTTCAAGGCGGCAACCGACTGGCAGGACGAGGCTGCCGTGTTCTGCATCGTCGGCACGGTCTTCCTTTGCGCGGCGTACGTTCAGGCGGGGCGCGGCCACGTCGGCATCGAGGCGCTGGCGAGCATCCTGCCGCCCGCGGTCAATCGCGTGCGCGTCGTGCTTGTGGACGCGGTGTCGCTGCTCTTCTGCGCCTTCTTCGCCTGGAAATCGTGGACGCTGTGGCACGAAGCATGGGTCGACAAGATGACGACGTCGTCGACCTGGGCGCCGCCGCTCGTCATTCCCTATGGCCTCATGGCCGCCGGCATGACGCTGCTGGCGCTACAGCTCCTGCTGCAATTGATCGCGCACTTCGTGGCAACACCTGCGCGCCGATGAGCATGCTCTCGCTCGGCCTGCTGTTCGGGGCCGTCACGCTGGTCGTGATGTTTTCCGGCATGCCGATCGCGTTTTCCCTGGGATCTGTGGCGATCGGTTTCATGTACTTCTTCATGCCAGCATCGTCGCTGGATACCGTGACGCAGAACGTCTACGAGGAAATGGCCAGCATCACGCTGCTGTCGATCCCGCTGTTCATCCTCAAGGGCGCGGCGATCGGCAGGTCGAATGCCGGCAAGGACCTGTACATGGCGATGCACGCGTGGATGCAGCGCATTCCGGGTGGCCTGGGCATTGCCAACGTGTTCACCTGCGCGCTGTTCGCGGCCATGGCGGGATCGAGCCCCGCGACCTGCTCGGCGATCGGCAGCGCCGGCATCCCCGAGATGCGCAAGCGCGGCTATTCGCCAGGATTCGCTGCGGGCATCATCGCCGCGGGCGGCACGCTCGGTATCCTGCTGCCGCCGTCGATCACGATGATCCTTTACGCGGTCGCCGCCGAACAGTCGCTGGGCCGCCTGTTCCTCGCGGGCATCGGGCCCGGGCTACTGCTGGTCGCGCTGTTCTCGGTGTACGCGTCGTTCCGCTTTCGCAAGGAAGTCCGCACGGCGCAGGCCGCTTTCGACGCGCGCGGCCAGCGCTCGGCGTACCTCGAGGACGTGACCTACACGCTGCGGCAGAAGGTGGAGATGCTGCCGCGGGTGCTGCCGTTCGTGATCCTGCTCATCGGCGTGATGGTCGCGCTCTATGGCGGCTTCGCCACGCCGTCGGAGACGGCGGGACTGGGCGCGGTACTGGCGCTCGCCCTCATCGCCATGGTCTACGCCATCTGGCGGCCATCCGACCTCCAGCCGATCCTGGCGGCTACCGTGCGCGAGTCGACCATGCTGATGTTCATCATCGGCATGTCGCTGCTGTTCTCGTACGTGATGAGCTATCTGCACATCAGCCAGTCGGCGGCGCAGTGGATCGTGTCGTTGCACCTGTCGAAATGGGTGCTGCTCGCTGCGCTGCTGCTCTTCGTGGTCGTGCTGGGCTTTTTCCTGCCGCCGGTAAGCATCATCCTGATGACGGTGCCGATCATCCTGCCGCCGCTCAAGGCCGCCGGCTTCGACCTGGTATGGTTCGGTGTGCTGATGACCGTCGTGATGGAAATGGGGCTGATCCATCCGCCCGTGGGACTCAACATATTCGTGATCAAGAACATCGCGCCGGATATTCCGTTGCGCGATGTCATCTGGGGCGTCATGCCTTTCGTGGGCCTGATGTTCGTGGCGATCGTGCTCATCTGCCTCGTCCCGAGCATCGCCACGTGGTTCCCGAACGTGGTGATGGGCGCGCGCCGGTGAACCGCAAGTCGCGCCCACGGTGCCCACGCGGAGCGCCATGAAGCTCGCCACCTGGAACGTCAACTCGCTGAAGATGCGGCTGCCGCGCCTGCTCGACTGGCTGGCCGCACAGCAGCCCGACGCCGTTGGCTTGCAGGAAACCAAGACCGAGGACGCGAACTTTCCGACCGCCGAGCTCGCTGCTGCCGGCTACAGCGCAGCGTTCAGCGGCCAGAAGACCTATAACGGCGTGGCGATCCTGACGCGACAACCCCCCACCGAGGTGCGCGCCGACATGCCGGAGTTTCCCGACGATCACAAGCGCGTGCTTGCCGCGACCATCGGCGAGGTGCGCTTCGTGTGCTTGTACGTGCCCAACGGCCAGTCGGTGGATTCCGACAAGTACCAGTACAAGCTGCGCTGGCTCTCCGCGGCGAGCGCCTATCTGCGCCACGAGCTCGCGCGCCATCCGCGCCTCGTCATCGTCGGCGACATCAACATCGCGCCCGAAGATCGCGATGTGCACGACCCGGACCTGTGGCGCGGGCAGGTGCTGTGCACCGACGCCGAGCGTGCCGCGTTCGCAGGGTGGCTGGCACTGGGCTTCAAGGACGCGTTCCGGCTGTTCGATCAGCCACCCGGGACCTTCAGCTGGTGGGATTACCGCATGCTCGCCTTTCCAAAGAACAACGGCCTGCGCATCGATCACATCCTGCTCTCGCCCGCGCTCGCGGGTGCCTGCAGCGCGTGCTACGTCGACCGGGCGCAGCGCAAGGGCGAGAAGCCCTCCGATCACGCGCCGGTCATCGCCGAATTGAAGCCCTAGCAGCGCGGCGCCGCGATCGGGCTGGTAGACTGCGCGGCGCGGTCGCCGCAACGCCATGGTCTTTGCCTCGCCCATCTTCCTGTTCCTGTTCCTCCCGCTGGCGCTGGCGGCGTACTTCGCGCTGCCGCGCCGGTGTGGCAACGGCGTGCTGCTCTGCGCAAGCCTCGCCTTCTACGTCTGGGGCGAAGGCGCGATGGTCGCGTTGGTGCTCGCATCGGTCGCGTTCAACTGGATCATGGGCGGCCGGATCAGCGACGCCGCCGATGCCGCCGTCCGGCGGCGGCGCCTCGTGTTCGCGATCGGCGGCAACCTCGCGCCGCTGGCGGTCTTCAAGTACGCGAATTTCGTCGCCGCCAACCTGAACGTCGCGCTTGGCGCGCTCGGCTGGGGCCCGATCGCGCTGGCGGCGATTCCGCTGCCGCTGGGCATTTCGTTCTTCACCTTTCACTCGATCTCCTATCTGGTCGATATCTATCGGCGCAGCGCCAGCGCCCAGCGCAACGTCGGCAATTTCGCTCTCTACATCATGCTGTTTCCGCAGCTGATCGCCGGGCCGATCATCCGTTACAAGGATATCGCCACGCAAATCAAGCAACGGGACCGGCGCTGCGCGGACGTCGCCGAAGGCGTGCGCCGCTTCATCATCGGGCTAGGCAAGAAGGTGCTCGTCGCCAACACGCTCGGCGCCGTTGCCGACCGGATTTTCGGCATCGCGCCGCACGAACTCAATACGCCCGCGGCGTGGCTCGGTATCGTCTGCTACACGCTGCAGATCTACTTCGACTTTTCGGGATACTCCGATATGGCGATCGGCCTGATGCGCATGTTCGGGTTCCGGGTGCTCGAGAACTTCAACTATCCATATATTTCGCAATCGATCCGCGAGTTCTGGCGGCGCTGGCACATTTCGCTGTCGAATTTCTTCCGGGATTATCTGTACATTCCGCTGGGCGGCAGTCGGCACGGCAAGACGCGCGCTTACGCCAATCTGATCCTGGTGTTCCTGCTGTGCGGCCTGTGGCACGGCGCCAGCTGGACCTTCCTCGCATGGGGCACGTGGCACGGGATCTTTCTCTTGCTCGAACATGCCGGGCTCGACAGCGCGCTCCGGCGCGCCTGGCGGCCGCTGCGCCACGCCTACGCACTGGTCGTGGTCGTTGGCGGATGGGTGCTGTTTCGCTGCGACACGCTCGCCCACGCCGGCTCGTTCTATGCAGCGCTGGCCGGCAGCGGCGCAGCGACGCGAGACCAGTATCCCCTGGCGATGTTCCTCGATCCACTCGTGGCCACGTCGCTCGCAATCGCGGTCGTCGCGTCGCTGCCGGTGGGGCGCGCGATCGCAGCGGCTGCCGATCGTGCCGTGGACGTACGTCGCAGCAGCGCCGTTGCGACGGCTGCCGCCGAGTGGGCGTGGCTGGCGACAGTGTTGATTGCCTCGTATGCTTACCTCGCCGCCGGCACCTACAACCCATTCATCTATTTCCGCTTCTGAACATGACCACCATCGTAGACGGCTACCTGCCCGACCGGCCGCGACCTCCATGGTTCGCAACGGCGTTGGTCGCACTTTTCGTCACGACGCTCGTCGTCGGCCTGGCGGGCGCGTTCCGCACACCGCGCGAAACACCGAACGCTTTCGAGAACCGCAAGGTCGAAGCACTGCCGGATCCGCCGCGCACGGCAAAAGCGCTGCGTGAATATCCGGCGCACTTCGAACGCTTCTTCGCCGATCGCTTCGGCATGCGCAACGCGCTGGTCAAACTCGACCACTGGACCCGGGCGATCGTGTTCGGCGTATCACCGGTTTCCAAAGTCCTGATCGGCAAATCAGGCTGGCTGTATTTCCGCGGTGAAGACTCCAAAGCCTTCGATCGCTGGTACCTGGGCACCGAACCGGTCGCCGACGCGACGATTAATGCAATTCGCGATGAGCTCCTGCGGCGGCAGGCGTTTCTCGCCAGTCGCGGCGTTGCATTCCTTGTTGTCGTCGTTCCCGACAAACATTCCGTCTACCCTGAGTTTCTGCCGGACTGGGCCGCGAGACGTGCCACACCGTCCCCCTTCGATCGCCTCGTCGCCGCGCTCGCCGGTGATTCGCAGTTGCGAGTGGTCGACCTGCGTGCGCCGCTGCTCGCCGCGAAGGGCGCGGACCGCCTTTATTACCGAACCGATTCACATTGGAATTTTCTGGGCGCGTTCGCCGCCTACGAGGCCTTCATGCCGGAGCTCGCCAAGCTTCTGCCGGGCTTGACGATTGCATCGGTAGCGCGCCCGCAGATCCACGCCGGCGTCAGCTACTACAGCGGTGATCTCGCGCAGATGCTGGGCCTGCCGCGGCAGTTTCGCGAAGACGACATCGTGCCGTTCAAGAAAGGTCAGCGGACGCCCTATTCGCGGTGTGCTCAGCTGGAAGCCTCCGGGGATGCGGGCATCGAAACCTACGTCTATCGCTGCGTGAATGCCCCCCGCCGCACGGCGCTGGTCTACCGCGACTCGATGGGCCTTTGGCTGATACCGATGCTGGCCGAGAATTTCGCCAACTCGACATTCGTTGCGTCCGCGCAGCTCGATCCAGCGTTGGTCGAAAGCCTCAAACCGGACATCGTGATCGAGGAGACGGTCGAGCGTTCGCTGGCGGCCCTCGCGGCGTACCCGATGCCGCCGCCACCCCGCTGAAGCGCGCGGCTCAGCGTTTCTCGCCGTCGAGTTTGAGTTCCTGGATCTTGCGCGTGAGGGTGTTGCGGCCCCAGCCCAGCCATTGGGCGGCTTCCATGCGATGTCCGCCGGTGTGCGCCAGCGCCCGCAGGATCAGTGTGCGTTCGAACTCCTTTTCCAGCCGGTCGCCGACCGCACGTTCGCCGCGCGCCAGCGCCTGGGCGAGTTCGCGATCGAGCGCCTGGTGCCAGTTGCCCTCCTCGTCCGGCAAGCCGCCACCCGGCGCGCTGCGCACTTCGGGGGGAAGATCGCCGACGTCGATCTTCTGGCCCGGCGCCATCACGGTAAGCCAGTGGCAGATGTTCTCCAGCTGGCGCACGTTGCCGGGAAACGCGAATCCGGAAAGCAGCTTGAGCGCCGATTCGGAGAGCTGTTTGGGTTCGACCGCGAGCTCGCGTGCGCTCTTCTGCAGGAACTGGCGGGCCAGCGGCGCGATGTCCTCCGCGCGCTCGCGCAGCGGCGGCAGCCGCAGGCGAACGACGTTGAGCCGGTGCATCAGGTCCTCGCGAAACAGTCCCTGCCGCACGCGTTCCTCGAGGTTCTGGTGCGTCGCCGCGATGATGCGCACATTGGCCTTGAGCGGCGCGTGCCCGCCGACCCGATAGTATTCGCCATCGGCCAGGACGCGCAGCAGGCGCACCTGCATGTCCGAAGGCATGTCGCCGATCTCGTCGAGGAACAGCGTGCCGCCTTCGGCCTGTTCGAAGCGGCCGCGCCGCGCGTTCTGCGCTCCGGTAAACGCGCCACGTTCGTGGCCGAAGAGTTCGGATTCGAGCAGGTCCTTCGGAATGGCGGCGGTATTGATGGCGACGAACGGGCCCGACGCACGCGGACTGTGTCGGTGCAGCGCGCGCGCGACCAGTTCCTTGCCGGTGCCCGACTCGCCCGTGATGAGCACCGTCGCCTGCGATTGCGACAGCCTGCCGATGGCGCGAAAGACCTCCTGCATCGCCGGCGCCTGGCCGAGCATCTCCGGCGCGTCCGCCGACGAGGACGCCGTAGTACCCGACACCGCCACGTCGGAACCGGCGCGCCGGATCAACGCGATCGCATGATCGATGTCGAAGGGCTTGGGCAGGTATTCGAAGGCGCCACCCTGAAACGCCGCGACGGCGCTGTCCAGGTCCGAGTACGCGGTCATGATGATCACCGGCACGCGCGGGTACCGCTCCTTGATCTTCGTGAGCAAGGCGAGTCCCGATTCGCCGGGCATGCGGATGTCCGATACGAGCACCTGCGGCTGGCTGTGCTGCAGTTCCTGCACGACTTCGGCGACCGAGGCGAAGGTCTTGAAGGCGATGCCTTCCCGCGACAGCGCTTTCTCGAGGACCCACCGGATCGACCGGTCATCGTCGACGATCCATACCGACTTCATCGCCGCGCGGGGGGAAGGTTCCCGGTCGTCATATGCATGCATGTCATCGCTCACAATCTACGCATTGTCACGATTGAACTCCAGAGGAAGGACGATTGAGAACACCGTCCTGCCTGGCCTGCTCTCGCAGTCGATCGCGCCGTTGTGCTGCGCGATGAAGGTCTGCGCGATCGTCAGGCCCAGCCCGCTCCCACCCTCGCGTCCGGAGACCAGGGGGAAGAAAATCTTGTCGCGAATTTCCGGCGCAATCCCCGGGCCGTTGTCTTCCACCGACAGCGCCAGTGCCAGGCGATGGCGACGCTTGGCCAGCGTCACTCCGCGCGCGACGCGGGTCGTCAGTGTGATCGCTGGCCGGGCTGTAGTCCCGTCGAGGGCCTGCGCGGCATTGCGAACCACGTTGAAGATCGCCTGGGTGAGCTGCTCGGGATCGGCGTCGAATTCCGGCAGACTGATGTCGAAGTCGGAGGTGATCGCGATGCGTGGGAACTCGGCCTGCACCACGCTGCCGACGCGCGCGAGGATCTCGTGGATGTTGGTGCGCCGGAACTGCGGCAGGCGATGCGGGGTCAGCATGCGATCCACCAGCGCCCGCAGACGATCCGCCTCGCCGATGATGACCTGCGTGTATTCGATCAGCGGCGGCCGGTCCAGCTCGCGCTCCAGCAGTTGCGCGGCGCCGCGGATGCCGCCCAGCGGGTTCTTGATCTCGTGGGCAAGCCCCCGGATCAGATCGCGATTGACTTGCTGTTGCTCGAGCAAGCGTTCCTCGCGCGCGATCTTGAGTTGCTGGTCGATGTGACGCAATTCGAGCAGCAGCGTCGCCTCGGTCGTGTCGATGATCGAGACCGTGCAGGAAAGGTGCAGCCGCGGTTTGCCCGTTGCTGCGAGCTCGAGTTCCTGTTCGGTGTAGGTCGCGCCGCTGCCCCGCGCCTTGTTGATCGCGTCGATAAGCGCCGGTGCGTCGCCGAAGATGTGCCGGATCGTATTGCCCTCGAGCTGCCGCTTCGAGAGCTCGAACAGGTTTTCCGCCGCTGGGTTGGCGTAGAAGACGCGCAGCGCGTCGTCAAGCAGCAGCGTCGCTGTCGCGAGCAGTTCCAGCCCGGCGACCGTTGCCGGGCGCTCGTCAACGGGGAAGATGAGTGGTTGAACGTGCATCGCAATCACCGGTACGGTGCAGCGACGATAGTAGCAATATCCGCGCCCGAAGGGCGAAGCGTGTTCTAGCGGAGCGCGGAGAGTTCCTTGCGCAGGGCCTCGACGTTCTTTTCGTGAAGGCTCACCGCCTGCCTTAGCTTGGCGAGGCGGTCCGCGTACTTCTGGGCGTTGCTCATTTCTTCCGGCAACGGGGTCGGCGCGCCATCGCCGTAGGCCGCGCGCGACTCGCTAAGGAGCTTTTCCTCGGTCGCGAGCTCGTCGGACAGCACCTTGCGGCGCATCTCGTCGCGCCCCTTCTGCGTATCGGCATCGACGCGGGGAAATCCCGACGGAGTAGGCGACTTGGCATTGCGGTCCGCGCGCCCGCTGTCCTCGCCAACGCCGCAGGACAGTTTCTTCCACCCCTTTTCCGGCGCGACGTTGGTGTAGTGCACGTTACCTTCGCCATCGATGTACTTGCAGATGTCGGCAGCGGCGGGCCCGGCCAGCAGCAGTGCGCACCAGCAAACGGCGACGATGCGCCGGCTGGCGGCGGAGTGGCGGCGCGCAGCGAACATAGCGCCGCAGTGTATCAAAATCCCGGGTGGGGGACCGGTCAGCGGCCCGAGGGGGGCGAATCGGCCTTAGCCGCCCCGCCCCATCCAGCGCTACAGGCCGTAATACATGTCGAACTCGATCGGGTGCGTCGTCATGCGGAAGCGGGTGACTTCTTCCATCTTCAGCGCGATGTACGCGTCGATCATGTCATTCGAGAACACGCCACCGCGGGTGAGGAAGTCGCGATCCCTGTCGATTGCATCCAGCGCTTCATCGAGCGACGCGCACGGATGCGGAATCTTTGCGGCGACTTCCGGCGGCAGGTCGTACAGGTTCTTGTCGATCGGATCGCCAGGATGAATCTTGTTCTGCACGCCATCGAGGCCGGCCATCATCAGTGCAGCAAAGCAGAGATAGGCGTTGGCGGTCGGGTCCGGAAAGCGGACCTCGACGCGACGACCCTTGGGATTGCTGACGTGCGGGATGCGGCAAGAGGCCGAACGATTCTTGGCGGAGTACGCCAGATTGATCGGCGCCTCGAAACCGGGAACCAGCCGCTTGTAGGAGTTCGTCCCCGGATTGGTGATCGCATTGAGCGCCTTCGCGTGCTTGATCACGCCGCCGATGTAGAACAGCGCGAATTCGGAAAGACCGGCGTAGCCATTGCCGGCAAAGAGGTTCTGGCCGCCCTTCCAGATCGACTGGTGGACGTGCATGCCCGAGCCGTTGTCGCCGACGATCGGCTTGGGCATGAAGGTCGCCGTCTTGCCGTACGAATGCGCGACCATGTGGACCGTGTACTTGAGGATCTGGTTCCAGTCCGCGCGCTTGACCAGCGTATTGAAGCGGGTACCGATCTCGCACTGGCCGGCGGTGGCGACTTCGTGATGGAACACCTCCACCTCGACGCCCTGTTCCTCGAGCGCCAGCGAGATTGCGTTGCGGATATCCTGCAGTTGGTCGACGGGGGGGACCGGGAAATAGCCGCCCTTCACGGACGGACGGTGCCCCATGTTGCCGCCGTCGTAATCCTTGCCGCTGGACCACGCCGCCTCCTCCGATTCGATCTTGACCGCGCAGCCCGACATGTCGGCGTGCCAGGTCACCGAATCGAAGATGAAGAACTCGGGTTCGGGTCCGAAATAGGCCGTGTCTCCCAGGCCGGTCGACTTGAGGTACGCTTCGGCGCGCTTGGCGAGCGAGCGCGGATCGCGGTCATAGCCCTTGCCGTCGGAAGGCTCGACGACGTCGCAGGTGATGTTGAGCGTTGTCTCATCGGTGAACGGATCGATGCGCGAAGAGTCCGCGTCGGGCATCAACAGCATGTCGGAGGCTTCGATGCCCTTCCACCCGGCGATCGAGGAACCGTCAAAAGCGTGGCCGCTGTCGAACTTGTCCTGGGTGAACTGCTTCGCCGGCACTTGTACGTGCTGCTCCATGCCGCGAGTGTCGGTAAAGCGAAGATCGACGAACTTGACGTCCTTGTCTTTGATCGTCTTCAGTACATCGGCGGGTGAAGCAGCCATGCGGTTCTCCTGTCGGGGCGATAATGGTGCGATGGGAATTGC
>Ga0209048_10005981_pt1 | contig 11437 bp, 15 predicted proteins | sample FrelakmetCRP12CR_FD_187146 | JGI IMG/M metagenome (GOLD analysis project Ga0209048, IMG submission 187146) | Freshwater lake sediment microbial communities from the University of Notre Dame, USA, for methane emissions studies - CRP12 CR (SPAdes)... | ecosystem: Environmental > Aquatic >... | reverse complement strand
CGCTGCCTGATATCACTTTGTAGCTTCAGCGTTTGCAGCCCAAGCTGTTCAATCTCGATGTTTAAAGGCTCAACGAGGACTTCCATGCCGACAAGTCCTCTCAGCGATTCACGCTCCGGAACCTCCGCTGGTTGCTCTGCATGGCTTGGAGTCGAAGCGATGATTGCACTGATTGTACCGACGATCAGTAGTAACGTGGTTGCTGGAAGGCCTGTCTTTATCAGAGATAGCATCGTCGCACCCCTTTCCAATCTGAGACCATCCTACGCCCTCCGGTCTGCTGCTGCCAGCCTTGACACCTCCCCACGAACGGCCTAGCCTTCCGGCGTCTCGCATAGAGCCCTCTCGATCAGGAGCTAGAGCGGAAAGGGATCCTGCCAAAAGGAAAGAGATGATCTGGGCGATTATGGATAACCGTCGTGGTCTCAGTATGGCAGTGCTCTTCACCGCCATCACAATCCCTGCGTGCATGTCTTCCCCCGAGCCGTTTCATGAAGGCCCGGATCTGATCCCCGTGAAACGCACCACGCTCGAGGGTCCGGAGGGGTTTTGCGATCTCATTCCCGGAGCGAGCATTCCACGGTTACGCGTTTCCGTTCGCAATGAGGGACAAAGCAGCGCTCCCGCCTCGATCACCACCATAGAATTCATGCCCGGTGGCTCGCTGGAAATTCCCACGCCGCCTATCGCGGCTGGTGCTGTGATCGAACTCCCCCCGGTGATTATTCCAGCGGCTTGCTTTGACCCGGATTGCGACTTTAGGATTCTGGTGGATTCCCGAAGTGATGTGAATGAAGCCAGCGGGGAAGCGGACAACGAGGCCGATGGCCGGTGTCTTCGCCAATAGAGCGAAGGAGGCTTCTGCCTTGTTGATTTTCATGAGCCGGGTTGTCCGTCCTGCTGACGACGACAGCGGCGTGATTTGCCAAAGACAAGTTAGATCGCTGGAGAAAAATAGGGACATTCTCCTTTTACGGCAGCATCTAACGGTTGCGTTTCCGGGTCCTAATTGCCCCCGGTGCTCCCTGCGAGCGGTGGCATGTTGATCCCGACCCGCTCGAGGCCCATGATCACGGTGAGGGCCGCGGGCGCGTGTTGCACGATTTCTTTCTGCACTTCGATGCGGCGTAAGTCTACGAACTCCGGTGCCGTCAGCCCCAGCGATTCGCGGTAGGCCCGGTCGGCGATGCCGCGTTGTTTCTCCGCTTTCTCCCGAGACTCTTCCGCTTTCTGGAACTCCACCATCGTGATCTTGCGCTGCTCCTGGATGATCGTCTGCGTCGTTTGTTCCACCACACCCTTGGGCGGCAGAATGCTTCCGACAACCACCCGGTTGAGCCGCACCGGGATCCCCTGTTTCTCGATCAGTTTGGATTGCACTTCTTTGGCAATGGCGTCTTGCAGCTTCGCTCTTGTGGTCGGATCGGTCGTCAACTGAAAGAGGGGGTACCGCTGGACTTCTTCGCGTACGAACGTGCGGAACGCTTCTTTGGCATTGTTGGCATACCAGTTCGGGCCATATTTGCTGATCAGTTCAGGCGAACGCCCCTCGATTACGTTGGCGATTAAAAACGCATCGAACGACACGGGCGCATTCTCGGCTGAGATGATGTCGAAATGTTCCGAGTACTGAATCGGCCGGATGTCGACATCGATGACTTTTGTCGTCGGCGAGACGCCCACTCGACCCGTCTTGGCGGGAATAGGATCGACGCCGCCATGGCCGAAGAAGAACGGCTGCTCGACCAATACGCCTTCATGCCCCGCTTCGATCGCGACACACCCGACGCCCATGAGTACCATCGACATCGCTCCCACAATTCCGAAAACACGTCTCACTCCGTCGATCATGACTCCCTCCTCCCCTCATACCCTCCACCGAGGGACAGTCTGGTTGCAAGGCCGGCACCCATTTACCTCTCGCACACCCTCATGGCAACACCTTACGAAGCGGTTTGACGGATTGTCAAACCGCGACCCCTGGGACATCGATCCATGACGGAGGAATGACGGCGCGAGGAAAACGGCTCTAGGAAAAGAGACTTCGGAGGCAGGACTTAGAAAATGCCAGCTTGTGTCTGCAGCCAGCGCACGTACTTTACGATCTGATCGACGTCTTCCGGCGTAACGCCGCCGATCTTCGGCATGTCGCCAAATTCCCAATGGTGCGCCTTGACGCCGTTGGCCGCAGCCCGTTGGAAGGCCGGATCCCCGTGATGATTCGGCTCGTAGATCTTATGCACTAACGGAGGTCCGTGGTCGGTTCCCGCCGCTTGCTTCCCGTGACAGACCGCACAGTTCGCGTTGAATTTGGTTTCGCCCACTTGGAACTCGGCCGGCATAGGACCGCCCCCGACCGCCTGCTTCGGCTGCGAGGAGTCGCAGGCCACGAGGAGACCCAGCATCAGCAACCACACTCCGATCTGAGATCGTGACGTCATCAGGCTTGTCATGGAATCAGGACCGCTGATCCGGACCCTTCTGTTGTCCAAACTGTTCACGGAGCATTTGCTGCGTATGTTGAAGCGTCATGCGGCGATAGAGCCGCGCGCCGATCGGCACGAGCACGATCAGCCCAATCGTCAAATACATGAAAAATTCTTCAGGAGACATCGCACCACATGCCCTACGTTATCGCATAAGCGATGGGATCCACAACCCCGGCCCTCGCAAATCCCTCTCGCCTGATCACGCAACTATCGCACCGCCCACAAGCCTGATCCCCTACCGGATCGTAACAACTATGGGTCAAATGAAACGGTACATGCAGCTCGACCCCTCGCCGGATGATTTCCACTTTCGTCAGCATCAGCAAGGGGGCCTTTACATGGAGAGGATTTCCTTCCGTGCCGGCTTTCGTGCCCTCCTTCACCGCCGCTTCAAACGCGCGAATGAATTCAGGCCGACAGTCTGGATAGCCGGAATAGTCGAGCACGTTCGCGCCAAAATAGATGAGAGACGCTCCCACGACCTCCGCATGCGCCGCCGCAATCGAGAGAAAGATGAGATTCCGTCCCGGTACATAGGTGACAGGAATGCCCTGCCTGCGCTCGTTGTCCGCTCGATCCTTGGGCACGGCCGCTGAGCTGGTTAGCGCCGACCCGCCGATGGCCCGCAGATCCAAATTCATCACCAAATGATTCGCCACGCCCATGACGGCGGCAACTTGCCGAGCCCGCTCCACCTCCACTGCATGGCGCTGTCCGTAAGCCATCGTGAGGAAGAAGAGCTCGCAACCCTCCTGTTTGGCGATGGCCGCCGTAACGGTGGAATCCAACCCTCCGCTCGCCAAGACGACCGCCCGATGACTCGTTGGCTTCATCACATCCCCTCCCACACACGACGCAGGGTACCAAGCGCGGTCACGGAACGCGAGCCTCGCCTGACGAAGGAAGAGTCAGGATCATGATTGACTGGTGCGGACCACGTGAGGCAGGGGGAAGACCGATTGCACGGAGGAGCAGCTAGTCGCGATCTTCTTCTCGCTCAATTTTTTCCAGCAGTTCTTCTTTTGACTGACACTCGACGCAGAGCTTCGCAAACGGGACGGCTTCCAATCTCCGCTCACTGATCTCTACGCCGCATTCCGCGCAGATACCATAGGTGCCCTCGGTGAGCCTCGTCAACGCTTCATCGATGGCCTGCCGACGGCGATTGCGCATTTCCATCAAGGAAATGCCCAACTCACGATCAAGATCCATGAGGGCTTGATCACCGACATCGCGTGCAGATTCGAGCCGTCGCTGTTTGTCTTCGATGAGTGATTGGCCCAGACTCCCTTCAATCTCTTTGATAATTTCCTGGCGCTTCCGCATCAACATCTGTTGAAGGACTTGGCGCCGGCGCTCCCGGTCTTCGCGTTCTTTGGCCGATTCTTTCGGTTTCGCAGCCAGGGGAGAGACAGCCATGCTGATAGGTTTTTCGAGGATCACGACCTGAGCGCGCTTTGGTTTACTCACTGGTTTCGCAAGCTTCGCTGGCACCTTGGCCTTCGCCACCGGCTTCTTCTTGGCGGGGGTTTTTGTTGCCATGAGGATCCTACTCCTGGGGTGAACGTCGAATAGCCGAAAAAAGTTCGGCATTCATAGCACGGCGCTATTATCTTTGACAAGAGGTTGTAGGGAATGGATTGGGAGCCCCCTAGGGATAGAGGATCGTTGAATGGATGGAGTGGCCAACCAGTTTCTCTCGACCCTTAAGGCCCCGGAGTTCCACGAGAAAGTCGAGCCCGGCGATCTCCCCTCCCAACTGTCGCACGAGAGACACCGTTGCGGCCGCCGTGCCCCCTGTGGCCAGCAAGTCATCCACGATCAGCACCCGTTCTCCCACGGCAATCGCATCGCGGTGGATGACAAGAGAGTTCGATCCGTACTCGAGGCTGTATTTGACTTCGAAACTGTCGGCGGGCAACTTCCCTGGTTTCCGGACTGGAACAAACCCGGCGTTCAACCGGTTCGCCAGGATTCCCCCGAAAATGAACCCGCGCGATTCAATGCCGATAACTTTGGCAATCTCCTGTCCCTGATAGTAGGCGGTCAATTCATCGACGATCGACGCCAGGGCGCGGGCGTCTTTGAGCAACGTGGTGATGTCGTAGAAGAGAATACCGGGCTTGGGGAAATCGGGGACTTCGCGAATGAGGGCGTGATAATTGACGGCGGTCATCGATCAGAGCAAGTCGGCTTGTGTCATGGTTCTGCGTTCAATGGTGTGGCGCAAACGCGCCAAGGCGGCCATTTCAATCTGCCGGACCCGCTCACGAGTCAACCCCATCTCCCGGCCGATTTCTTCCAACGTCTTGGCCTCACTCCCATCGAGCCCGAAGCGTGATACAATAACAGTTTGCTCCTTCTCAGGCAACTCCTGCACCCACTCCATCATTTCCGCCCGACGCATGACCCCCTCGGCCGTATCGGCAGGCGAAACACACGAAGGGTCCTCAATTACATCGCGCAAGAACGTATCGGCGCCGTCATTGATCGGACTGTCCAACGAACAGGTCGTACGGACCACTTGCCGCAGGTCCAACACTTCTTCGTCCGTCGTCTTCATCTTGACCGCCACTTCCGACGCGGTCGGTTCTCGTCCGAGTTCCTGGACGAGCTGTTCCACTTTGCCGAGATAGCGATTCAGCCGCTCCACCACATGCACCGGCAACCGCACGAGCTTTCCCTGATTGATAATTGCTCGCTCGATATACTGCCTGATCCACCAGGAGGCGTACGTACTGAAGCGAAATCCACGCTTATAGTTGAACTTTTCGACGGCCTTGATGAGCCCAAGGTTGCCTTCTTCGATGACATCGGAGAAGGGGAACCCCCGGTGCATATACCGCTTACCGATACTGATCACCAGGCGGAGATTTGATTCGATCATCTCTTGGCGCGCCTGCTCATCGCCCGCCATGACCCGTTTGCCCAGCTGCTGTTCTTGCTTGAACGTCAGCAAGGTCGAGTGACGGACCTCGCGCAAGTAGCACTTGAGGGTATCCAATCCTTCGGAGCGGCGACTCGGTCGTTCCTCGTCGACAGACGACTCGTCCACCTCCGACGACACGGCAGTGTCCTCGTCGTCATGGTCGACAACGTGTCGGCGCGCTCCACCCAGATCGTGTAACTCCTCGCCTCCTCGCGCCATGCGTTCCTTCGTTCCTAACTTATTCGCTCAGTACCACACTTGAAAATCTGAAAACCGCCCTGTCGCCGGACTCCACTCCACTTCAACGGCCGCCACTCGCGACGCCGGCGGCCCAGTCTTCACGTCTTCGATCAGGATCAGAATCTGGTCTTTGGAACCCTCAACTTCAAGTTCGACCCGGCCATCATCGAGGTTCCTGACGCCTCCGCAGAGCCCTCGCTGCGATGCGACGCGAGCCGCGAACGCTCGATACCCCACTCCCTGGACTTTTCCCTTCACAAAAAGCCTCGCTCGGATAACTGCCGGTTCAATCGGTTCGGCCATACATGCAGGTGGACTCTAGCTTACCGAAGATGCCTATCCAACGAACGGATACTCTCACACCTCCGCAGAGGCGTCACGCGTTTTGCGATTCTGCGCGAGGGAATTTCGCATGACGGTTCTGAAAAGAAAAGATTGGACACGACGGAGGAAATTCGATGCACGACAGCATGGTGCAATTACTCCCGCGCACGTGCGCGGGAAGGTCACGAATCGTCGCTGGAGAGATTGATCCGTCCCGCGGAACGAGCGCCGCGAGATGAAAGGAGAAACTTTTGCGGCGATTCTCCGGCCGCTTTGACCTGAGAGCAACCGGCACGAGCAGGCTTGGTTTCGTATTGGAAGAGAAGACCCTGAGGACTTTATCCGCCCGCATCAGATTCGATAGAACGAAAATGAGCGGGCGGCACGAGCAAGATAAGATGCCGGGTCTACTTGTGGTGCGTATCCGGCGCCTCAATTCGATACAGCGATAAAGAGGCGCCGGTTCACACGAAGTGCTGTATGGTCGGGGCGAGAGGATTCGAACCTCCGACCCCTGCGTCCCGAACGCAGTGCGCTACCGGGCTGCGCTACGCCCCGACAAAATGAACAGAACCACGAAGCGACGGGGGATTGTCTTACATCAGGGGGTCAAAACGCAAGCCATGGGCATCGGCCACGCCTCGACAGGTAATCTTGCCGCCCGACAGGTTCACCCCTTTCGCCAATCCAGCATCTGCCCGGACGGCCTCCTCCACCCCCTGCGAGACCAAACGAAGAAGATACGGAAGCGTCGCATTCGTCAACGCGACAGTCGAGGTACGCGGAACAATCCCCGGTATATTGGCCACACAATAATGGAGCACCCCGTCCACCAGATAGACCGGATCCGAATGGGTCGTGGGTTTCGTGGTCTCGAAGCAGCCGCCTTGATCAACTGCGACGTCCACCACCACGGCTCCCGGCTTCATGCGCGCCACCAGTCTGCGCGAAACCAGCTTGGGCGCTCGAGCCCCGGGAACGAGCACCGCCCCGATGACAAGATCTGCGGCCATCACTGACTCGTCAATCGCATCTTGGGTGGAGGCGCGCGTCACAATTCGACCACGATACAATTCATCCAGCGCCCGGAGCCGCTCAAGGTCGAGATTGATCACTGTCACCTGAGCCCCCATCCCGACCGCAATCCGAGTCGCCGCGCCTCCCACCACCCCAGCTCCAAGCACCACGACCTTCCCCGGCTCTACTCCAGGCACACCGGCCAAAAGAAGCCCGCGCCCTCCCTGCGTCGTTTCCAAATAACGCGCTCCGATCTGCACCGACATCCGCCCCGCGATTTCGCTCATCGGCTTGAGCATCGGCAACGTCCCGTCTTTGGCCTCGATCGTCTCATAGGCAATCGCGGTAATCTTGATATCCAGGAGGGCCTTCGTGAGATCCGGCAAGGAAGCCAAATGCAGATAGGTAAACAGGGTCTGACCAGGACGGAAGAAGTGGCACTCGGAGAGCTGCGGCTCCTTGACCTTCACAATAAGCGTCGCCTGTTGAAACAACTGCTCTTTTGATTCTGCCATGGTGGCGCCGGCACTCCGGTAGTCCTCATCTGAGTATCCGCTGCCAACTCCGGCCGATGGTTCGATCCAGACATCGTGGCCGGCCTGACGCAATACCTTCACCCCATCGGGCGTGACACTGACGCGATACTCATGATCCTTGATCTCTTTTGGCACTCCAACGACCATGGCCTCTCCCTCCTCGCGCAATCGACCCCGTGAATTCTTCACTTATTATATACAACGGCTGTGAAAATGCACGGACCGGCGCTCAGGGACATCCGCATCAAGTAGACAGTGCGCGCAGGCCTGGTGTAAGATTCGCCCGCTCTTCAGCTCACGATCGACAGGGGGAGACTCTATGGATTTCGCAACTGGGTCCTGCAATGCCTGCGGCGCCACCGGCACCGCGCTCATGAAGTTATCGCTCGGGAAGGACTTTTTCGGTCGAACCTACGATCGACTGTCCCCCTCGACCGATCAAAGCCCTAAATGGTACTGCGAAGCCTGCTCAATGCAGAAAAATCTCCAGCGAGACTTTCGCGATATCCTGGGTGAATTCGACAAACTCGCGGCTGGCCAAGCCTCCGCTCTGTCTACTCAGGAAGAGTTTCAACGGGCCTCGTTACGGCTGCGCGAGATCGCGACGCTTCTCACCGGAACGGCGGGTCATGCCCCGTTCCTGACCGCAGCCGACGTCGCACAACTTATCGGCCGCATGCATACCACCACGATGCAGGCCTAGGAAAACAGGAACCATTCGTGTCGACATTCACCCGTCATATTTTTGTCTGTGTTAACCAGCGGAGCCCCGACGATCCCCGCGGGAGTTGCTCCAAGCTTGGCTCCGAAGCACTTCACGCCCGCTTCAAACAAGAAGCGAAACGGCTGGACTTGAAAGACGTCGTGCGCGCCAATAAAGCCGGTTGCCTCGATCATTGTGCCCAAGGGCCGAGCGTCGTAATTTATCCCGAAGGCGTGTGGTATCAAGTCAAATCCGAAGCCGACGTGACGGAAATCATGGAGCGTCACGTCATCAAGGGCGAGGTCGTGACCCGTCTCATCATGCCCGATCACCCAGCTCCCACAAGACTCCCTCCGCTCAAATCGTAGCGTCGCACCGCAAGGATCGTTATGGCCGTCGAAGAAAAGTGGAAAGCCAACCTGGAGAAGGTGGCCTTCATGAAGCAGTTTCCGGGATTACTCGGAAACTGGGAAGCCGTGACGGGAAAAACCATCAAGGCCGTCATCCCGCTCAAGGGAAAACAGGGAGCCGCAGTGCTGGTGTGCAGCGATGGTACCTTTACCATCGTGCCCCCGATGGCGCCGGAACCATACGAGTTGGGCGAGGCGTTGGCAGTGGCACGGGCGCTCCTCGAGCCTGCACATCAGACGGCCTACGTGGAATACGATCGACTCGTCAAGAAGGACAAAGACGCGCTCAAGTCAGCCAGGGTCGATAAGATTCTCGGAGCGATTCAAAACAATCTGGAGCAGATTCCGGAATTGAAAGATCGGCTGAAAGAACTTGTGAAGGAGTGGAAGTGAGCGACAGCCTCCCAGACAGAAACATGTTCGACATCTTTTCCCAAGGTCTCTTTGAAGGAGTCAAACCCATGATGATCATTCGCGATCACCTCGTCCGCCATCCCGACCGCTGTACCCATCAAGCCATCTGTGTTCCGATCTGCCCGACCGGTGCCTGGCTTTCTACACCACCCTACAAGTTCAACCCCTCCCGCTGCCTGGAAAGCTGCCGCCTCTGCCTGGACGCCTGTCCCTCGCAGGCGATCTATGGAGTGTTCAAGAAGGGGGAAAAGATGCTGGAGCCGCAGAAAAAGACGGGGTAGCCTGGCCGTCCCCTGTGCTCGCGCAATGCGCGGCCTCAGAAGGCCCTCGTTGGACGCGCGCAGTTAGCCCACCCCTTAGAGAGCCAAAGATAAGAACTCGGTCAGCTTCCGCTTTCCTGCCCCTCCAGACGACTCCAAGCTATTCGCTCCTCCGGGAAATTCGCCTCGAATGTCCTCTCGCCAGACATGGAGGCGAACCACGAGAGAGATTCTTGATCCTCGCCGATATCACCGCAAGCAACGGTGGTCAGGGTCAGAACCCCGGACACACTTACACTGACTTAGTGACGAAGGAGCTTTCGAGCAGGTCGCGGTCGAAGCCCGGGGTGACGGTGCCCGCGCTTGCGTACCGGTAGAGCACGACGTCGAAGATGGTCGACATCGTGGAGAGCACAAGGCCTAAAAGCGGAAAATAAAGGATGGCAAGGACCATGATCGCAATGGCGAGTATGGGATGGGAGGCGATCATGCCGGCGCCGATGATGAAGCCGAACAGGCCTGGGATGGCCCAGAAAAAGTAGAGCAGCCCGAACCCGAGACCAGCCAAGAGGTTTTCTCCCCAGGTTCTTCTGAGTAGCAGCACGGACTCTTGAATTGCTTCAAACGGGCCTTTTCTTTCAGCCACCAACACAGGCACTACGAGAAAGGTGGCGACGCTCCAGGCCAGACCCAGCAGACGCGCCACCATGTTCCCGACGAAGCCGGAGCGGCGTTCGATCGTTTTGAGGATGACCCCGATAGTGGCTGAGACCACCGCCCAGCCGAGAATCTGAGGAAAACAGGACAAGGCCTCGCGCAACCCGTCCAGAATCGTCGCCTGCCTTCCTTCCAATTTCCGCAAGACACAGATCGCGAGGGCGGCATTGAAGAAAATGGCAACCCCATAGGTCACCACATAGAATAGAAATATGCCGACGTAGGACAGCGACTCGGTCCGAGCATGCTCGTCAGAAACTGAGGCCCCGGTCAGTGCCTCTAGAATCGCAGGGACGGCGAACGAGGCTGTGAGCAGCATCAGGCAGGCAGACGAGGTAATGGGCAGGAGCAACAGGGTCTTGTCTTCCCTCAGAATCTGCCAGGCAGCTGACACGATGGCGTGCGTCCGCGCAATCCTCTGGGTCCAACCGCTTTGAATCTGCATGCGAGCCTCTTCGTGCCCAATCCTAGATGATCTGCTTTCGGAGACGTCCCCAGTAGGCAGTCCCCACATGGGCACAAGCGCCGGTGAAAGTCGTGAGCGCCATGATCTGGTAGACCTTGCTGCGAGGGATTTTCACTTTCACGGCGGGGTTCAGGAGATCAGGTGAGGTCATGACCAGCTTCAGCGATTCGCCGGCGGAAAGAATCGGCCACATGCAGGACAAACGCAGACGAGTTTCGTATCGTGGAATCGCCATGGCATAGAGCCAGCCTTGGTCAAGATGCTCCACCGCCATACGGACAAGCTTGCTCAGGACTGGCTGAAACCGTGCACGGTTCCGCTGGTCCAGTAAGTCCCGTGCAGTGAGTCCAGCTTCGTCCAGCATCGGCGCAGGCACATAGCAGCGGCCTTTCTGGAGATCGTGCGCGACATCTTTCACGATGTTGGTGAGTTGGAGCCCCTTTCCAAATCGGACTCCGATCTCGGCCATGTCCCGCACCTTCCACGAGGCCAACGCCTTCCGGTGCGCACACATCAAATCCGTCCAGAACTCGCCCACACAGCCTGCGACGTAATAGGTATAGCGGTCTAGATCATCGAGCGTCTTCAAGGCCGTGAGATCTATCGCTGATGTGCCGGGAAAGACGGCGAGGTCCATCTCCATGCCTTGTGTCAGCGTGGTCATCAGCCGTTGTACTCGACGTCTATCGTCCGGCGAAAAGGTCTGGAAGAGCCTGAAGCAATCTCCCAGTCGTTCAAGCAGGATACGCTCGGCAGAATTCTTCTGGATTGGTCCCACCGCCTGCTGGATCTCATGCACCTGAGTCCAGGCGACCTGATCGCTCACGAACTGGGCCTTGAGTTGGCCGAGTAAATCCAGCCGACGCGGACGGTCGATCAATTCCGTATCCGCAATCGTGTCCGCTGCTCGGGCAAACAGGTAGCCGAGGCTG
>Ga0209048_10005980_pt1 | contig 11437 bp, 9 predicted proteins | sample FrelakmetCRP12CR_FD_187146 | JGI IMG/M metagenome (GOLD analysis project Ga0209048, IMG submission 187146) | Freshwater lake sediment microbial communities from the University of Notre Dame, USA, for methane emissions studies - CRP12 CR (SPAdes)... | ecosystem: Environmental > Aquatic >... | reverse complement strand
GTAAGCAAATCGTTCGCTCTAGACAAATTTGATGCAGATGGATTTGGCGATAGAATTCCAACGATACCGCACATATAGACTCATTATAATATACACAATACTCAATCCAAATCGACTGGAAAATCCTCAATCGGGAAGAGGCGTCTATGGCTAAGACAGAAGAAATGTTCGACGAAATTACCATGCAGCTCACCGCCCATCCCGCCGTTGTGCGTAGTCAGATGTTCGGCATGCCGTGTTTGAAAGTTAAGGGTAAAGCATTTTTAGGTGTTTTAAAAGAAGATATGGTGTTTAAGCTTACTGGTCAAGAGCACGCTCGCGCCCTGGCTCTAGAGGGCGCAGTTTTATCGGACCCTTCTGGCAGGGGCCGCCCGATGAAAGAATGGGTCCAAATCCCCCCTTCGCATTCATCCACTTGGAAAGGCTTTGCCGAAGCTGCTTATCTATATGTCGCCAGCCTCGCAAAATAGCGTGTTGGCCGGATAAAGAGCCATAAATCAATCTTTAATCCGGATGTTCTTCGACTGGCACCAGTAATAATGGTAGGGCTTTGCGGTTCAAAAGCTTCGGTGTAAGGCTGCCTGACCAGAATCCGCCCATCGCGCTTTTGCCATGCGTCGCCATTACAATCAGGTCGGATTTGGCGTTCTTCGCCGATTGCAAGATGCCTTTGACCGGGTCGCCGCGCTGCACTTCGGCCGTCACATCCAGATTCTCGGAACCTATCCGTTTAACCAAGTTCTGCAAGTAGACCATTACACCTTGCTGGTTAAGTTCTAGCACGGCTGATGTTGCGCCTGGCAGAAAAATTGCAGAGCTGATTTGGTCGGACGGCAGGCTGTCGAGCGTATAAACCACTGCCACAATGTGCAAAACGCCTGCGCAGTTGGCAGCCAGGTCAGCCGCAACGGCGAGTCCTTGTTCGTGGTCAGGATTTCCGTCTAGCGGCACCAGGATGCGCTGGCAACCAAATGCCGGCGCTTCCCCAGTTTCTTGTGGCGTAATCAGCAAGAGCGGCGTTTTTCCTAGCGAAAGCACTTGTTGGGCAATACTGCCCAAAATAAAATGTCGCAGCCCGCCGCCGCCGTGCGTGCACATGACCACCAGGTCGGCGCCGATCTCTTCCGTATGCGCCACGATGCTCCGGGCTACATTGTCAACTTCCGTGGTGTGCACATGCCGTTCAATATTCAAGCCGGCCAGGATGGGGCGAGAGGCGACTTCTTCGATATAATTTCCGGCTTCATCTGGGTCAACCAGGTGGCGGTAGCCATGCACTTCACGGGGAGCATTTTCTTCAATGACGTGTAACAAAGTCACCCGAGTCTCTGACAATTTCGCCAGACGCGCAACTGCAGGCAGCACTGCTTCCGCCAATTGCGAGCCGTCTAAGGGGACAAGCAGATGCTTGAATGTCAAATCAGCCTCCGGCAACCGTTTGAAAAATCAAGAACACATTCAGGAAAATGATCAGCGCTGCGACAAGAGTGACCAGCACAGTCGTCAGGCGGTTGTTGACCAGCCCACCCATTAAGTCCCGGCGGATCGTAAACAGGGCTAGGGGGATTACGGCGAATGGCAATCCGAAGCTGAGCACCACCTGGCTGATTACCAATGTCCGGGTAGGGTCGAAACCGAGCATGATCACAATCAAGGAAGGCAACATGGTCACCAGGCGCCGGATCCACACCGGGATATCCCGGTGCAAGAATCCCTGCATGATAACCTGTCCTGCCATGGTCCCAACAGAAGAAGAGGATAATCCAGAGGCCAGGAGTGAGATGGCGAATACCCACCCGGCTGCCCTCCCCAGTAAAGGCTGTAAAGTCCGGTAAGCCTGTTCCAGCGTGCCTACGTTATGCAGCCCGGCGGAATGAAAAGTGGCGGCTGCCATCATCAGCATCGCGGCATTAACCAGACCGGCTACGCCCATCGCAATCAAAACATCGATTCGCTCGAAGTGCAGCAAGCGGCGCAGTTGTTTCGTGTCCTTTGTCACGATACGATTCTGCATAAGGGATGAATGCAGGAAGATGACATGTGGCATGACGGTTGCGCCCAGGATGCCCACTGCCAGGACGACGCTTTCTTTGCCGGCGAACTGTGGAACAATCGAGTGGTAGACTACCTGTCCCCAATTCGGCTGGTCCAATATAGTCTCGATCACGTAGCTGACCGCGATGGCGCCAACAAAGCCGGTAATCACCACTTCCAGGCGACGGAAGCCATAACGTTCCAATCCCAGGATGATCACTGTAGCTACAGCCGTCATGATGCCTGCCAGCCATAAGGGCACGCCGAGGAGTAGGTTGAAACCTACCGCTGCGCCTAAGAACTCGGCCAGGTCAGTTGCCATAGCCACGACTTCCATCAAGATCCACATTCCAATCACCACGTGGCGTGGAAAATGGTTCCGGCATAGCTCCGCCAGATTCTGGCCGGTAGCAATGCCCAGCTTCGCCGACAGGTATTGGATGAGCATTGCCATCAAGTTGCTGGCGAAAACCACCCATAAAAGCAGGTAGCCGAATTGAGCGCCGCCCGCGATGTTCGTGGCGAAATTGCCCGGATCCACATACGCCACGCTGGCGATGAAAGCCGGGCCGAGGAAGGGCAGCAGCCGTTTCAGCCCCCGCGTCCGGCTTTCCCCGCTCAAGATCTGTTCCGCTTCCTGAACGGTGGCGTGATCTTCGACATTAAGTTTTTTTAACTTCGAAAAGAAGTTCATTGGGTTAATAGTTTTTGCATTTCACAGAATTGGAAAGTATGGTGAAAAACGAATAAGCGTCTTGCCCTTCCAAAAAATCTAAAGCTGGCGGTGTGAACCAGCCTAATTCGGCGGATAACGCCCCCGTTCGTTATTGGTTCTTTGATATATTCTAATCCAGTCCTTGGAAAAGGGCTGGTTTTCTTAAATAAAATAAAAACGCCTCTGCACGGGAGGCGGTCTTTTAAATTCATTAAATCCGGCGGTCTGGTACTAATCTTTACTGTTATCGGCTTTCGTTCTGCTGGTCTCGCTGGATGAAGATTCTTTCGGTGAAGACTCTTTTGAAGAGGATTCGCTGGATGAGGTTTCACTGGAGCTCGACTTGCCCTCGTTGTTCTTATTATGGCCCGAGGCATGACCCGCTCCGGATGGCGACCTGTGATCGGTAGCATAAAACCCTGACCCTTTGAACACGATCCCGACCGGTTGGTAGACTTTTTGCAAAGTCTTTTTCGAGCATTCCGGGCAACGGGTCAGGGGAGAGTCGCTGAATTTTTGCTGTTGGTCAAATTGCACGCCGCAATTTTTACATCGATAAGTATATACTGGCACAAGCCACCTCACACGAACCGAAAACTTTCTGCAACGAATCATTATAGCGCCCCTGGTAGGGGTTGGCAAGGTATATAGCGTGGATTCAAACAAACCTCTAACACACTGCGCCATCTCTCCCGCTTTCTTCCCCATTATTCTGCAGAATAAACTTCTATTTCAACATTAACAGCCAGCGGTCGAATGTTGGCTGTTAATGGCCAAAAGCGAAGCCCAAGCGGCTAAACGTTAGCTGCCCTAGTGAATACTTTCGAATTCAATTTCCTGAGGAACAACCGAAGATATTCTTTACTGGGTTGGCATAGGTGTTGGCGTTACCGTAGGCGTCGCTGGGGTCGTCGCCGTATAAGCCGGGGTGGTTTGGACGATGGTGGGCGTGCTACCGGTTGCTGTTTTGGATGGTAGCGGAGTCTTCGAAGGTATGGGCGTCTTGGATGGGACAAAGGTTTTGGATGGGGTCGGCGTGAAGGGTGTCGGAGTAATTGTCAAAGTGGGGGTATCGCTCGGCATAGGAGTAACCGTAGCAGCCAGGTGCTCTTCAGCGGTAGTCTTCATCTCGCTCGTTAGGGCTTTCTCAGGAAGAGCAAGCAACCTTTTCCAGTCTTTGAGGGCTGAGGGAACATTGCCGATCCGTTCGAGGATCAAGGCGCGCCAGTAAAGGACTTGCGCCATTTCGCTGTCCTTCTTGTCGCTCTTATCGTTGTAAGCCAGATCGTAGGCCAGGTTTATCTGCCCGAGCGCGTCGCCCAGCCGGCCTGCGGAGAGTAACGCCTGGGCGAAATCAAGGTTGATGGGCACAGCGCGTGGCTCATTCTGCATGGCAATGTAGATGTCGTTGACGGCTTTCGGACCCTGGTCAAGCTGGATATAAACTAGGCCTCGGGTATGGTAAGCCTCCGCCAGCCCCTTGTCCAGTTGGATGGCCTTATCCAGTGCGGTAAGTGTATCGCTGTACTGCCCGGTAGCGAACAAGGCCTGGCCTAAGGTCAGGTAAGCGCTGGCATTGCCCTTCTCGTAGGTCAAATAGGTATTCATGACGTCTACCGCTCGGGTGTAGTCGCCGGTGCGTACCGAACCCTGGCCTATGAGTAAATAAGCTGGTAGTAGTGTGATGTCCAAACTGTTAGCCTTTTGGGCATCCTCCAAGGCAGCGCCGTCCTGGCCTTGAGCAAGCTCCACTTGGGCACGGAAAAGGTAGACCAGCGGCGAACCAGGCAGCAGGGCTTCGGCTTTCTTCAGGTTCTCGACGGCTGTCTTGACGTCATCTTTGGCTAAGGAGAACGAGATCAAGTCCAGGTAAGCTTCACCGAAGTTAGGGTCTTTTTCGACGGCCGTCTGCAAGTCCTGGGATATATCAGCTTTTGGATCGAGCGCCAAAGTAGCTCTGGCTCGGCCAAGGTAGGCCGGGGCAAAGTCTGGATTAATGGAAATAGCCTTTTCATAAGCGTCAAGCGCTTGCTGGCTTTCACCCTTCTGTCGGTAGATCTCACCCATCTGGAAAGCAATATCCGCTGCGGTTGGGTTCATCTGGAGGGCTTGGGTGAGGTTGCTCAGGGCGAAATCCAGGTCGCCGCGTTGGATGGCCCGCATTGCGATGCCAAAGGCTTCGTTGGAGACATGCGGTGTGCCAACGTACTTGGGTGTGGGGGTGTAAGTAGCCTCCAGCTTCGTCCACAAAGGCGGCGGACCTGCAAAGGCAGGTTGGGTTGTTGGCACCGGAGGAGTATAGTTAATAGGAGTAAATGATGGAGTAATTGTTGGTGAAGGCCCTGGCGTGTTGGTAGGGATATAGGCTACGCGTCTGGGTCTGGTCAGTCCGGAGGCGTAAACGCCCAATCCCAATGAGCCAATTAAAAGCAAGGTTGCGATTAAGATGATCCCAATCCTTATGATCGGGTTCGCCCAGGCTTCCTTGAGCCAGCTCTGCCTGGGCACTTCCTGCATTTCGACCTCCCACTTACGCCGCACTGGCGCAATCGGGACGACTCGCTCGTCGGGTGGCAAGGCTCCCAATAATACCAGCCCTTGCCTGGCAGCCCGGTTATTGGGGTCCAGGCGCAGCGCCGATTGCAGGCAGTATACCTGCTCCTTCGTTGTATCCACTACCGAGCTCATCCATAGCCAATATTCCGGGTTGGATTGGTTCGCACGCAGCAGGCGCGTCAGCAGGTCGCGCGCCCGCAAGCGCTGGCCCTGGCGGATCGCCTCGATAGCTTCCTGGAGCATGACATCTTCTGGCATGAGCTTCCTCTACTGTGTGAAGTTTAGCACACGCAGTCTAGCCCGGCAAGTGCAGAGAAGGGTTACCTTGCTTAAGTATTAAGCGCCCGAACCTCTGCGACCGAATCGCTGAATCTAAGGACTCTGTATCAATCCTGGAATAGGTTGGCCTTCCACCTTGGCGGCTGGAGCGAAGCCCAGTAGTTGAGCAATGGTTGGAGCATAGTCGATAACCTTAACCGGCGGGATAACCTGTCCCGTTGCCGGGATGCCAGATCCGGCGGCAATAAAGAAGGGGCGCATCTCCGGCAGTTGGCTATCATAGCCGTGTTGCCCGCTGTAGTTCGATGGTCTGAAGACGTCGTCTACTCCCCGCCAGCCATCCAGCTCAAATCCTGGATATACCTGAACGAAGATATCTCCTGAGTTCGGATGGTCAAGGTGTAATTTTACCAGTTCGTCCTGGCGCAGTACATTTTGGAAAACCTTTTGGCCTGTTTCATCAGACACAGAGTTGAGTAGCTCGACGATCTGGTTCTGTATTTGCGGATACTCTTCGGGTGTGACAATGCCATCCTTTTCATGGCCTTTCAGGTTAATATAGATGTTCGCCGCTCCGCCTGAAGCTACTGCAAAGGCTTTTGTTTTGCCTACCACGACATAATTGCGCTTGTCCAGAACCAGCAGGCCGGCTTGTTCCAGGATGGTATTGATATAGACCGTAGTATGAACTGGAGCCATACCATGGTCTGAGACCATCAAGAGGCTGGTTTTCTTAAGATCTATGGCTTTGAGCATGGTTCCCAGCGCCTGGTCAGCAATCTGGGCAGCACCCAGGTAATACTTTGCCTCCAGACTCGCATTGTGAGCCAGATCCCCCGACTGGATAGCTTCTTGTGGAAAAAACTCGTGCCCTGCGCTGTCAAAGCCATCTTGCCAGGTGAGCAGCAAATCGGGTTGGTAAGTTGTGTAAACCCAGGCAGAGACGCTAGCCATCCAATCAGCATACCGGCTTAACAAGTGCAGGTTGTCTTCTGGTGTAATCCAGTTATGATTTACTGCGTAGTAATCAGGGCCGGCTGGGAAGAACCCGAATTTCTTGTTAAGCCCCTCTAATAACTCACGGGGTGTGGCCGTGTTGTGGTTTATCCCACTATAGAAAAGGGTGACAGCCCGCGGGGTCTCAGCCTGCAAGATATTCTGAATTTTAAAATCTGCTCCCGATACGGTGGCAGGCAACAGCACAAGTGGACCCCAATCTCCTTTATGCAGGCCTTGAGCGTTTTCTTCCAGTGTGCGGCTAGTGTTAAGAAAGACGGTGTCGTAGTTGGAGATGTTATCGTTGCTGGTATCCACAATGTAAAGGTAGACGCGGGCTACCCTCCCGATCATAAAAGAGCCCTCATACGGTGGGCTATAGGATGCCGGGACTTTTCCTTTCCAGGATTCTTCAAGCGGACTTAGCGGAACGGTTTCCTGGTGGGAGTAGGCATCTTGGACACCATATCCGATGGTTAAGTCGGCTTCCTGGCTTGGAAGAGCAGGGGAGCTGCCGGTGAAGAAAACCGTGGCTGTTCTCAACCCATTGTGGGAAGCCGTCACCCATACCGGCTCGGCTTGATCTAAAGGCTCGTCAAAGCCCCGGCGATACCAATAGAATGAGTCGCTGGGTTTGTGATAAGCATTTGAGACGATACCTGTCCGAGCAGGGTAAGATCCTGTAGAAATGCTGTTCTGCGCTGAAGCGCTGAGTGGTGGATCTACGCTCTGGGCATATTCGGCGCGTACACCCCGCCTGGCCAGTGTATCAAAGTTAGGCATTTTCCCGCCTGTCATTAGGCCTTCAACCAAATCCGCCCGGCCCCCATCCCAACAGATGAGGAAGACCGAGCGGCGCTCCGCATTCGGGCTGGCAGTTGGAAGCCGGGATGGAGTGGGTAGGTTGTTCGAGGTTGGGAGTTGGGTCGGGCTAAGGTCTGGCGCAGTTGGAGAAGGAGATTGGGCAATCTCTACAGTGGGAGGTGTTTTTTGAAGTCGGAAGGCGATAAGCAGGGCAAAAGATGCCAGGATGAAACACAGGATAGCCAGGATGCGAACCCGGGCAGCGGTCATCCGCCTCCTGCAACGGCAGTAATTAACGGCACTGGGGTGAAGACCAGGAAGAAGAGGATTACCCCCAACACAGCCAAAGCCTTACGTCGCGGATCAAGTTGGGTAATCTGGTCCAGGGGCTCTGCATAGAGGCGGCCAAGCAGGAAGATCAGCACGGCCCACAGCCACCAACCAGCCCAATAAAAGCCAAGAAAAACGAGGATAGCCAGGATGAACGGCCAAAACATCCTGGCGCGCTTCCCAAACAAGACGTAGCTAATGTGCCCGCCATCCAACTGCCCGGCAGGGATCAGGTTTAATGAAGTGACCAGTATGCCGGCCCAACCTGCCCAAGCTATAGGACTGACGATCACATCCATTCCGCCGATGGGTAGCGGCTGGCTGGTAAAGAAGTATTTTATCCAGTATAGTAGAGGCGGCAATCCGCCATAGCTAGAAGGAGCGGGAAGAAGCTGGTGGAAGATTGCGAACTTCGCCAGCAGGTATAAGATCGAGTTGCCTTCTAAGGTAAAAGCCTGACCTGGACCCATTTGGATCGGTTCCAATTTCGATAAGGATAATCCATAGAGCAATACTGGGATAGCCACGAATATACCCGCCAACGGACCCGCAATACCGATATCAAGCAAGGTCCGCTTGTTCTTGGGTGGCTCTTTCAACTGGATGAACGCCCCCATCGTTCCAAACGGTGGAAAGGGCATTGGGATGAAATAGGGCAGTGTGACTTGGGCGTGGTGGTAGCGTCCGACCAGGTAGTGGCCAAATTCATGCGTCACCAGGATAGCCAGCAAAGCGATAGCATACGGAATTCCGCTCGGCCAGTTGTGTAATATACTTGGAATAAGGCTAAGCAGGCTATTCGCAGGGGGGCCATCGTAAGATATATATGCCCCGACTAAGATAACGCTGACCAAAGTCAGCAGGAAAAATACCAGGTTTATCCATGGGTTTGATGGTCGCGCCTGGAAGGTACCAGGCGTCAGCAGGATGGCATGTTTACCTTCTTCGTTACGAAAGAGAGGGGTAATATCCAGGGGGCGCAGGCTGGCAGCCAGTTGGTCATAGGATTCCGCCGCGTCGTTATAAAGTTGCCCGCGGTAACGCACCAGATAATCCTTCTTGGGATCACCGCTGGTAACGTCTTCTATTTTTAATACTCGAGCCACCATCGGGGTCAGGGAATCGGTTTCCGTCTGTGTCGGGTACATACATACCTGTAATTCTGATAATAGTAATGAAGATTGCTGATTGGAAATCTTAAGGGAACAATCCTCAATCAGCAATCAACAGTTCAAAGTGGCGAGAGTGGATGGGAGTCGAACCCACCACGGCCCGCAACGCGACCCGTCACCGGTTTTGAAGACCGGGGAGCCCACCGGGACCCAACCACTCCCATAGGAGTTAAGCATACCGCAAGCGGATGAATTCTACAAGATAGAAAGATTTATCCTTGTTGGATATCCATAATGTAGGGTAGCCAGGCGCAGGCATCTCCTCCTTGACACAGACGTTCGTAGTAAGTGCGGGTGATATCTCCTTGTTGTTCGAGGTTAAAATGCTCTAGCTTCCATCCTTTTCGCCGGTATTCGATTAATCCGGTTTCGTCGCCAAAATCATATGCTTTTCCTCGCAACTCGAATTGCGCGCTCAACGCTAGAGCCAGGTAACGCCAGCCGATGCACTGGAACTGCCAGATGTGGGTGAGCTCATGGATCAACCAGCCGGCTTTAAAGTGCTCCGGGTGGGTTATTGGGACTGGGACTGCCAGCATCCGGATAGGGAAATAGCAATGGTTTCCCAGGGTGATCGCATTTGGCCTCCCGGAATATGGCATTCTTATCAGCCACGTCCCAAACCGGTCAACTCTATTGGTCCACCCGGCGCGCTCATGCACGCGGACGCGTTCGTAATCCAGGTGATTTCCAAAAACACGCCATGCTTCCTGGATTTCCCAAGTGTATAAGGGCCGACCACGGGATGTGTGAGGCGAATTCATCGAATTCCGTCTGCCTGGAAATATACCATGACAGGAAGCCCCAAGGTATTTGGGAATTGACATCTATTTGGTTCTCTGCCTTATCACGAGGCTAATTTGATGCTTGCATACCTGGAAATAGGTGTTGACGAAAGATCATCCCTTTGCTACAATCCTATAATTTAAGATCGGAGGATATGGCTATGGACAACAAGGAATTATTTGCAAGAATTAAGGAAGATGGCGTAAAGTTTATTTCGCTTCAATTCACTGATGTGACCGGTGCAGTAAAGAGCGTCGATATTCCCATCCAGCGCCTGCAGATCGCGCTGGACGATGGCGTTTGGTTTGATGGCTCATCTGTTGAAGGGTTCTCGCGCATTCAAGAAAGCGACATGCGCCTGGTGTTGGACCCCAATACCTACACAATCCTGCCCTGGACGCCGGTTGAAGCCCGGAGGGGACGGATCTTCTGTGATATTTATGTGCCGGATGGCACTCCTTTCCAAGGCGACCCGCGTGGCACATTGAAGCGCATGTTAGCTCGCTTGAATCAACGCGGTTGGACATACAACGTTGGTCCAGAGCCCGAATTCTTCCTCTTCAAGCGCAATGGCTCAGAATCGATCCATCCAGTGCCGCATGATGTTGGCAGTTACTTCGATTTCTCCGCGAACGACGAAGCGGTGCGAGTGCGGACGGATCTGATGGATGCGCTGGAGAGGATGGGCTTGAAAATTGAAATGGGCCATCATGAGGTAGCGTTAGGGCAGCACGAAATCGATTTCCAATTTGCGGATGCTTTGCAGACGGCGGATAACGTCTTGACACTTAAGTACACCGTAAAAGCGATTGCTGCCCAGCACGATCTGATCGCTTCCTTTATGCCGAAGCCAATCTTCGGTATCAACGGTTCTGGGATGCACTGCCACCAATCACTATTTGATGCCCAGGAAAATAACCTTTTCTTTGACGATCGGGATGAATACAAACTGTCCAAAGTGGGTTATGGCTTTATCGCTGGACAACTCAACCATGCCCGGGCGCTTTCAGCGATTGTAGCGCCTACCGTGAACTCGTACAAACGTCTCGTGCCGGGATACGAGGCGCCGGTATATGTCGGCTGGGCGCAGATCAACCGTTCGGCGCTTATCCGCATCCCGCGCTTTACTACCGGACGGAATAAAGCCATGCGCGCCGAACTGCGCTGCCCGGATTCATCTTCAAATCCTTACCTTGCTTTCAGTGTCATGATGGCGGCGGCGCTAGACGGCATCGACCGCCAGCTTCCTTGCCCTCAGCCGCTCAATAATGTCAACGTTTACCACCTGACCGAAGAAGAGCGCGTTACGTTGAAGATACCTGAATTGCCAGGCTCTTTATCCGAAGCAATGCGCGAGCTGGATGCCGACGCGGTTTTGAAAGAAGCGCTCGGTCCGGTGACTTATGACGCTTTTGCGCGCGCGAAATGGGCTGAAATAGATGAGTACCGTACGCGCGTATCGGATTGGGAAGTAGAGCGATATCTCGAGCTGGCATAAAAAGCAGCTAATAATAAAATCGGTTCTATATAAAGAGAGCGGTCCCTGGAAAAAACGCTCTCTTTTTTTGCTTATCCCCAGGCCTGCAGCTCGATCACGTTCCCTTCTGGGTCCGTGACATAACACCAGGTAACTTGTGATCCGGTAGCGACCATCAACGTAACAATATCGCCCACGCTGCCTCCGCCAGCCGCCAATACTTCCTGGCGCGCTTGGCCCACGTCGTCAACTTGAAAAGCGATGTGTCCAAAACCTGGCCGGTTGACT
>Ga0209048_10005979_pt1 | contig 11437 bp, 11 predicted proteins | sample FrelakmetCRP12CR_FD_187146 | JGI IMG/M metagenome (GOLD analysis project Ga0209048, IMG submission 187146) | Freshwater lake sediment microbial communities from the University of Notre Dame, USA, for methane emissions studies - CRP12 CR (SPAdes)... | ecosystem: Environmental > Aquatic >... | reverse complement strand
AATCCGATCCCATAAACGCATTCAGCGGCAGGAACAGCGAATTTGAAAATTATCAGGATAATCTTTACCATTAATAAAGTGGAAAGGAGAAGCCTATGAAATCCATCGGCCCGCCAGCCGGGAAGGATCGCAAGCGCGAAAAGCGGTTATGGAAACAGCTCGGGGGGGGGAGAGGGGAAAAGCAGAATAAATCCGATTCAAAAACCCTTAAACAATTTCGAATAGTCCAGAGCGTAAAAGCCGGACATATACGCGGCGGTCACGCATTTCACTAAAAGTATTTAGAAAGCCGGACGGGACGGATCTTCACCCACCGGAAGATTTTCATTAAAGTATAAAATCCCGCCCGGCCGTGAACTTGCTCAGCGGTAGAGAAGCAGCTGCTTTAAAGTCCAGACCTCGTGTTCACGCTGTGCCAGAGACCGTTTCAACAGGTTTATTTGCCGCTGCATAGCGGCAAGTGCCGGGGTGTTTTCTGCCCGGTGTTCCAGGAAATAATACTTACCCTGCGTTTCCCCCTGGTGTGCTTTCCGCTGGATTACCTTTTTTTCCATATCTCTTCTCCGTTAATTTTGGTTCCACTCAATTTGCTTTTGAATACCACTCTTTCGTGTAATAAAATACGCGATTTTTTCCGGCCCGTTGGGCTTCAAACAACGCATTCTTTGCCGTCACTATCAAATCCTCAAGGTTGTTGGCATTCTGCGGGAAGGAAGATATCCCTATGCTGATCGAAGATTTCAGGTTGTGTTTTGTGAACGACGCCTCGGAAACCGCCTGTTTCAGTTGCTCGGCACATTTGACCGCCTCGCTCATGTCCGTTTTTTCCATCATTATGATGTACTCGTCAAAGCCATATCTGCCGAGGGCATGAACATGAGGCACTTTCAACCTCACAATTTCCGCCAGCTGTTTCAGCAGCTCCAGTGAAACATCGTGCCCGTAGGTGTTGGTGATGTTTTTAAAATTGTCAACGTCCAGGAGTATGAGGTTGAACTGCTCGCCGTAATCTGCAGCTCTCCCAATCGCGGTTTTGACCTTCTCAATAAAAGGAGCATATTTTTCAACGCCCGTTTCGCGGTCAATCCTTTCGAGCCTCAGGTTCTCTTCATAAAGCTGTGATTTAAAATATGCCAAACCTGTGATGTCTGCAAAGATACGGAACAAGCGTATATCCTCTTCCCCGAAGGCATTCTTTCCTCTGCAGTCGGCATGCAGATATCCGATAGTCCTGTGATCAACTGATATCTGCACACAGATGCAGGAACCGAACGGATGCTCCATCTGCACTTCCTCGGAAAGCTGCTTGTTCGCTTCACTGTCTGTGATAAGTATCGATTTCCCCGTCCACAATAGTTCCCCCATTGCGCCGGTGGCAAGCTTCTTCCTGAACTCATTGCAGAAAGTCAGGGAAAGGCCGAAGCTGTTCACGATGTTGAGATACTCAGTCTTTGAGCTGATCAACACCACTGCAGTTGTCTGGCAATTATATAGGCGGGCTAGCCGGTAAACTATCAGATGGAAGACACGTTCGTACTGATGTGTCCCCTTGAGGACATTCAGAACCTCGGAAAGAATCTCTAGGCAGTTTTCAAACTGCACGCTCATTTGTTTCTACATCCTCCTGTCAGGCAAACTGGATATACCTGAAACACCCTTCCACCCGATAAAAACGGGGAGGACTGCATGAAATTATTTATCAAACTTCGGATTATGAAAAAGGCAGGATATTTAAGCTTACCCCCAGTTGCTTGACGACGAGAGGTGAGAGCGTTTAAGTGTATGCAACCTCCTTTCAGCGTTCTCAGGTCTTATCCCGCCTCCGCAACACAATAGGCAAGCGGTCCAACCGCGAATTCGAGATATTCCTGCTTATTCAAATATAATGCATAAAAACAGAAAAGTCAATCCATTAAAGCTCTGGAATTTACTGCCGGTTGTTTCATCTTCCGGTTCATATGAATTACCCTACCCTTTTATTATAAAGGAGAATGAAATAAAGGCGGTAATTCCCGCATTTATTCGTTTTTTAAAAGAAATAACCGAAATCTAACCGATCAGGCTGAAGGGAGATTGAGGGGGTCAAGCCGTAAGGAGCAGATCAGTGGGATTTTCCGTAATAGTCGCTCATTATGACGCCAAGGGCCACGGAGAGCAGCTTTGCATCGCTTTTATCGGCTCTGGACGGGATCAGTATCGGAATCCTCCCCCCGACTATAACGTGGGCAAGTCTCAGGTGGGCGAAAAGCGTTGTGCTTTTGGCAAGGCTGTTTGCGGCCTCAATGTTCGCTGCAACAAGTATCTCGGCTTTCCCTGCCACGGGAGAATTTATCCGCTTTTCTCCCGCGGCCTCCGCTGAGACCGCGTTGTCCAGAGCAAGCGGCCCGTCAACGATGCAGCCCTTAATCTGGCCTCTGTCGTTCATTTTTGCAAGAGCTGCAGCGTCCATTGTAGACTGGACCCCGGGGATCACAAACTCAGTTGCCGAAAGAATTGCCACCCTGGGGTTCTCGTTGCCTAGAGCGTGGGCGACTTCAACGGCGTTATAGACCAGCTCAACCTTGTTCTTAAGATCCGGTGCGGGTGTAATACCACCGTCTGTTATCATAATGAACTTGTTTTCGTTCCTGGCTGGATATTCCAGAATGAAGACATCCGACAGCAACCTCCCTGTCCGGATCCCCGAACCCTCCTGAAGGACGGCTTTCATCAGAGAAGAGGTATCGATCCCGCCCTTTAACAGGATGTCACCCTTCCCCTCCCCAATCAGCTCTATTGCCTTCCCCATGGCAGTTTGGACAGCCGGCTCCGGAACGATCTCGATCCTGTTGCGGTTTTTCTTGGAAGAGGCATTACCGCCAGCCGACAGTTTGCTCCGGATCAGCCCTTCGTCTCCGACCAGCAAAAAAGACGCCAGCCCGATATCCGCTGCGTCCAGAACAGCCGAGAATGTTTCATCATTATTAGGAAAGACGACCACGACTGTCTTGCCGCTGGCCTTCTTTGCCATTTCCAGCATTTCTTCGAAATTCTGCACCATACTCAGTACTCCTTGACCTGTTCCTCACCCGAAAGCGCGCGCATACCCCCCTCGGCAAGCGCCAGCATTTCGTCTTCACCTGGGTATATAATTACGGGCGCAATGAACCTGACCCGCTCCTCAATCCAGGAAGTCAGAACCTTTGAGTTCGCAATACCCCCTGTCAGCACAACGGCATCGACGCGTCCTCGGAGTGCTGCAGCCATCGCCCCTATCTCCTTTGACACCTGGTACGCCATCGCCTTATAAACTTCACGAGCACTGCTGTCCCCGGATGAAATCCTCCGTTCCACTTCGAGTACGGAATTTGTACCGAGGTAGGCAACCAGCCCGCCCTTCCCCATGACAAAAGAGCGAAGCTGCGATTCGCTGTATTCCCCCGAAAAGCAGAGAGATATGAAAGGCTGGAGCGGAAGACCGCCGGTTCTCTCAGGCGAAAACGGCCCGTCACTTGCCGCGTCGTTAACATCAATAATTTTGCCTGACTTTACGGGCGCGACTGAAATTCCGCCGCCCAGATGGCATATAATAAACGAGGAATCCTCCAGCCTCAATTTGAGTTCTGCAGCGGCACGTCTTGCGGATGCGTGTATGTTGAGGGCGTGAGAAAGGCTGCGCCTCTTTATCCGCGGATGTCCCGAATAATAAGCGAGCTTATCGAACTCATCGACCGAGACGGGGTCCAGTACAAACGCAGGAGCTTTATATTGAAAAGCGAGTTCATGTGCCAGCGCGCAGCCAAGATTGGAAGCATGCTCCCCCTGAAGATTTTTACGGGCATCTTCGAGCATCCTCGGATTTACAGCGTAAATACCCCCCATAACCGGGCGCAGCAGGCCTCCCATCGCAACAACGGCTGAACACTCCTTAAGATGTTCTGAAGCCCACTCCCGGCACAGCTTGAGGCGATAAGGGAACTGTTCCCAGATCCCGCGGAAAGCGCCCAGCTCCTCAGGCGAGTGGTTTATTCTCGCATTCTCAACTACTGCGCCGTCAACGCTTTTTGCCAGCTTCGTTGATGTCGAACCTGGATTGACTACAAAAATTGAATAATGTGCGGACATCCGCGGACCATTTAGCCGGCTTTAAAGCCGGTTTCAGCATTAAGTTTTTCGGCTAGCCGGTGGCTCTTGCCGTTCCTCTTGGCAGTCAGATACTCGTGAATGGCACTGGAGGCTATCTTCCCGTCCCTCATTGCCAGAATGACCGTGGCGCCTCCCCTGGTGAGATCGCCGCCGGCGAAGATCCCTTCCCTGCTTGTACCCTGAAAATCGTTTATCACAACGGTCCCGCGCTTGCTGGTTTCAAGGCCGGGTGTTGTAGCCTGAATTATCGGATTGGGTTTCTGCCCGATCGCCTCGATGAGTGTCTGAACCGGGATTACGTATTCCGAACCCTTTATTGCGATTGGTTTCCGGCGTCCGGATTCGTCGGGTTCCCCCAGTTCCATCCTCTGGCATTCTATCCCGCTGACCCAGTTATTGGAATCCGCAAGGATCCTGATGGGATTGGTGAGCAGCACAAACTCCACCCCCTCCTGTTCGGCGTGGTGAATTTCCTCCTCGCGGGCAGGCATTTCCTGGCGCGAGCGCCTGTAAATCAGGTAGGCGTGTTTTGCCCCCAGCCTGAGAGATGTCCGGACTGCATCCATCGCTGTATTCCCGCCGCCGATGACAGCCACGGATTCCCCTATCTTTATCGGTGTGTCGAAATCGGGGAACTTGTAAGCCTTCATGAGGTTCACACGGGTCAGGAATTCGTTTGCTGAATAAACCCCGCTAAGGCTCTCACCGGGTATTCCCATGAAAGTGGGTGTGCCGGCGCCTGTTCCCAGGAACACAGCCGAGAAACCCCACTCGTCGAACAGCTCGTCTATGGTGGCGGTCCGGCCGATAACGAAGTTCGTGTAAATTTCAACGCCCAGGGCCTTGATCCTCTCGGTCTCCATATCCAGTATCTCGCGCGGAAGACGGAACTCCGGGATCCCGTACCTGAGTACGCCCCCTACTGCGTGCAGCGCCTCAAAGACAGTCACCTTATACCCCAGCTTCGCCAGCTCAGCGGCACACGTAAGTCCGGCCGGACCGGAACCCACGATTGCAATCTTCTGCTCATGATGCTCCGTTATCACAGGGGGCTGGAACAGATTTCGCTGCATCTCATAATCGGCAGCAAAACGCTCGAGCTTGCCTATGGCGACCGGATTTAGTTTCTTACCGAGGGTGCAAACGGCCTCGCATTGAGATTCCTGAGGACAAACGCGGCCGCATATGGCCGGCAGGTAATTCGCTTCCCGGATCTTGTTCACCGCGCCCGCGTAATCCTTGGCCATAAGGAGCTGTATGAAACTGCGGATGTCTATGCTGACCGGACAGCCCTCGATGCACACCGGATTCTTGCACTCCAGGCAGCGGGCCGCTTCCAGAAGGGCCCTCTCCAGGTCCAGACCTGAAGACACTTCAAGAAAATTTTGCGCCCTTTTTTTGGCCTCCTGTTCGATGGATTCCTGGCGCGGGATTTTCATCCTCTCGGACGGCTTCAACGGATTGACGGCGCTCATTTTACACCTCCTTCAGCAACTTCAACTCCCCTGAGTTTGCAGTTGTGCTCTTCGGAGATCTTCTCGAGATCAATATAAGACCTGTTGCGCATTATCAGTTCATCAAAATCAACAAGATGGGCGTCAAACTCGGGTCCGTCCACGCACGCAAATTTCATCTGCCCCCCAACCGTCACGCGGCAACCGCCGCACATACCGGTGCCATCCACCATTATTGCGTTAAGGCTGACATAGGTTTTCGTCCCGTAGGTCTTAGTGAGGTTGGAAACAGCCTTCATCATCGGAAGAGGGCCGATTGCATAAACGGCTTTAATGTTCAGCTTCGAATCCAGCAAGTCCTTTAGCTGGTCAGTGACAAAGCCCTTTCGCCCGTAGGAGCCGTCGTCCGTGGTAATGTAGGTGCCGTCCGAAAACTCTCCGATCTCGCGCTCCAGAATGATGAGTTCCTTGGTACGTGCGCCGATTATACTGTAGATTGAATTACCCGCATCCTTGAGAGCTCTGGCAATCGGAAAAAGTTCGGCAGTCCCGACACCGCCTCCGACACAGGCTACCGCTCCGTGATGCTCAATGGGTGTCGGATTTCCGAGCGGTCCGACAACATCGGTAATTTCATCGCCTACCTCTTTTGTGGCAAGCAGCTTTGTAGTTTTTCCTATCGCCTGGACAATTAGCGTTATAGTCCCGTTTTTCACGTCGCCGTCTACAATCGTAAGGGGAATCCGTTCTCCGGTGTCAATTACCCGGATGATGACAAAGTTGCCAGGCTTGCGCTTTCTTGCGATAAAAGGCGCCTTTATTACATATTTGGCCAGAGTGGGCGCAAGGACTTCTTTTTCGACGATTTGAAACATCTTTACTCCGAAATATTCTGGAATGGATTGTTTTTTGCTGTTTTCCGAAATCCGGACGCGGCCCGCAGAAAACCGTCAAAGCATAATACCGGCTTCAGGCGGTCAGGATTTCCTTTCTGAGCAGTTCGTAATCCTCCGACGTGAGGAGGCGCTTTGCCATCGGGAAGAGCATTGTGTTTTCTTTTTCGATATGACTTTTAAAACGTTCGACTACGATGTGTGCCAGCTGAATTAACTCTCTCATTGTCGTTCCATGGATGCGCCCGTCTTCAACGTCCTTCACCGAGCCCACCAGATCATTGAAAGCATGCCAGATTTCACGCCGCTCGATCCTCAAACGCCCGGGAGCATCTTTAACATGTCCCTCAAGTAACGGGAAAAGATACTGTTCTTCCTTCTCGCAGTGCTGGCGGACTTTCAGTCCGATAAGCTCGACAGCATCGGCAATCTGCGCAAAAGCTTTTGCCGAGAAACCGCTGTCGTGGATCGAAGCAACAGCTTCCTCGATCCTGCCCAGCAGTTCGATTGCCTCCTCATGCTGTTTAATCAGGGTATCTATCGGGTCATCAGAATGCATCTGATGCTCTTCTGATGTAACACGCGCTGAACCCGAAACGTTCTTTTTCTTATTTACAGTCGATTGCATGACCTATTTCAATAAATAGAACCATTCCCATAAGCATCAACTCGCGTGCCAGCAAACATGAGACATATCACCCATCCCCTGTACTCAAGCTTTTGAAAACATTAAAAATAGTGCACATTGAGATTCCACGGCCTTCGGACAGGTCCCTTCCTTCTCACGCGTGAAAAACTCGTTTCCGAAAGCTCTCACACATGATAATGCTGAAATACTCAACATATGAGGGTTTCTCCGGAGTTTCAAAGAGCCTGCACACAGTGCATCAGATACCATCTCAGGCTCAGAATAAGGGACTGCACACCGGGTAAAACGGCCCCTTGGACTTGAAAAAATTCTGAATCCAACCATGGGGTGACAAATGGCACTACCGGAGAAGCAGCATGCTTCTTACCATCCGTCCGTAAAGGGTCTTAAGGCAGCAGATATAGATACCACCCGGCAAACCCCCGGCGTTCCAACTCACTTCGTAACTGCCCGCATTTTTTACCTCGTCTGCAAATGCGGCAACCTCCTGGCCCAGCATATTATAGATTCTCAGACTGGTGACCGTTCTGCCCGGTAGCGCGTATCTGATGACAGTCGAAGGATTGAACGGATTCGGATAGTTCTGCTCGAGCATAAACCCTAGGGGGTGTGTCTCATTTATGCCCAGCACAGAAGCAGGGATAAACTCCAGGGTATCCGAGGGAGTACTTCCATTCCCAGAGGAATCCAAAGCCGTTACAAAATATGACCAGGAATCCCGGGGTTTCGTTGAATCAGTAAATACGGTGTCGGGATGGAGAACGAACTTTAAAAGTCCGTAACTCATTTCTCGAGCAGCTTTGCGGTATACATTGTAACCTTTGATGTCCATCTCCCGGTTCGGGACCCATTGGAGCATCGGGCCGCTGGTGGTGCTGCTGACAGTCAAACCAGACGGGGGTAAAGGCACATTCAGAGGGACGGCCGATTTTTCAACTATTTCGGATTCGAGCCCCAGCATGTCGACCATAGAGACGCCGATATGATAACGAGTTCCGGCCGCAAGACCGTTAATCTCTATGTCCCCTGATGCGGATAAAAAGCTGCTGTCATAATTGCCTGCCTGCCTGCCTATATAAACCCTGTAGGATGAAAAGTCGGGCAGGGGAACATTTTGAGGCCTGGCCAGAAGTGCATTCCCGGTGCCCCTGTCCAGGATATTCAGGCCTGAGATAAGCGGGGGAACCTGGTCAAGCACCAGAAGAGTCGCCAGCCCCGCTTTAACGATCTCCCCGGCGTAGTGTATGTCCAGTGAATCTATCAGGTCGTTTGCCGAATGGTAGTACGGATTGAAGTCTTCCTCCATCGCGAAGAGGGTCTTATAACCCATTTCGTAAAAAGACCAGCTGTCACTTTGACCCATGTAGAGGTCTGTAAATACCGGGGTGAGCGAGGTATAGTCAGACGCCATTTCAGCATAAAGATCCGAGCAAGCCTCGCTGCCCGGGTAGGTGATTACGTAGAAATTCCGGTCTGATTCCAGAAGGTTCCTGTACCCGATCATGTCGTAATTCATCATCAGCTTGATGTCCATCCCGGCGTAATACGCGCCCTGTGCGTAATTTTCACTCCCGCGCAGTCCCGCTTCCTCCGCCGCAAAACCGATAAACTTAAGCGTTGCGGATGGTTCATAGTTGACCGCCTCAAGCACACGCGCCATTTCAATCGCAGCAGCAGTCCCGCTGGCGTTGTCATCGGCTCCGGGAGCCTGATCCGGCCAGCGCGAATTATACGAGTCAAAATGCCCGCCCACGATTATTACGGACTGGGGAATTAGCTTACCCGGAATGGTGGCAACAATATTTTTCTCTAAGATCCCGTTGACCCTGAAAGTGTCAGTCTGAACATCGCTTATGCCCGCCTCCTCAAATTTTGACATAAGCCACTGGAACACGTTCTCCCTGTTGGTCCTGTCCCACCGGCGCGTCAGAAAACTTTGCATCTCCGAGATGTCAGAGTATATCGCCGAATCACTGATCAGGGATATGGTCTGGCTGATTGTGCTGTCGGCCGCAGCTGTTCTCAGGCAAGAAACGGGATGAGCGCTAGCCGAAGGGCCGATTTCCGGCCCCCATACCAGAACTGCCAGAATCAGAAGCAAAAAGGTTTTGCCCATGCGCACCACCCCTCTAGTATTGCTCAGCCCTTCCCGGTCTTTTTCAGCAGCCTTTTTCTTGTATACTCCACCAGACCCCCGGCGTCGATGATCGCCTGGCGGGCCTTGGGCAGCGGGACGGTCGGGAAAGATTTGCCGCTGGTATTGTTGATGATCCTGTCGGCCGTGATCTGGAGTTCGTTCCCCTCTGAAGCTTCAATATCCGGACAGACGACGGTTTTCAATCCGAGGTTTATTGCGTTCTGTAAAAATATCCGCGCAAAACCTTTCGCAACGATCACCAGCTCGTAACCCTTCAGCGTGGAGGCAGCCTGTTCGCGGGACGAACCACAGCCGAAATTTGTGCCTGCCACGATGGCGCCTCCGGGAGCTATTTCCTTTATTTTCAGCCTGGCATTTAGCTCCAGGTTGTCCGCAAATGCATACTGCGGAGTTTCCGAAGGCAAAACTGTAGCCATAAACCTGCCGGGATATATGACGTCAGTGGATATGTCGTTACCGAGGACTGAAACTACTTTTGATGTTAATACTGCCATATCAATTATCTCCTTCCCGAGGGTCGGTTATCACGCCGGTCAGGGCGCTGGCGGCAGCTACCGCCGATGAGCTCAAGTATACTTCGGAGTTCGGATTTCCCATGCGGCCTTTGAAATTCCGGTTAGTGGTGGAGATCGCTATATCTCCGTCTCCGAGCGCCCCCTGGTGCACTCCCAGGCAGCAGCCGCAGTTGGGATTCATGATGACGGCCCCGGCATCTATAAGGTCGGATAAATATCCGTTCACCATGGCCTCCTTGTAGATGCGCCACGAGGCGGGGAACACCAGCATCCTGACCCCCCTTGCCACCTTTCTGCCCTTTAGGATCTTCGATGCAACTTCCAGGTCGTCAAGCCTGCCGTTCGTACAGGATCCTATCACAACCTGGTTCACTTTGACATTTTTAACGGAGGATACCGGTTTCACGTTGTCGACCGTGTGTGGGCAGGCCACCTGGGGCGATAGCTGAGATGCGTCCACTTCAACAACCTGATCATAGGAGGCATCGGCATCGGGTTTTACAAGTTCAAGGCTGTCCTTCACGCCGGCCTCCTGTCGAAGGTATCGGACTGTCTCTTCGTCGGGGGGGACGATGCCTGCGGTTGCACCGGCTTCCACCGACATATTGGAAAGAACAAGCCTGCCGGAGGTTGACATGCCGCGGATCGTATCTCCGTGATACTCGATGACCTTGAAGTTTGCGCCTTCCGAAGTGAGCCTGCCGATCAGGTGCAGTATCAGATCTTTCGGGTACACATGCTTCGGAAATTTTCCGTTTATGTTCACCTTGATAGTTGCCGGAACCTCCACATTCAGAACCGTGCCCAGCGTCCAGACGCTTGCCATTTCAGTGGCACCTATTCCGAATGCAAACGCACCCAGGGCACCGTGACTTGTGGTATGGCTGTCCGTGCCGATTACAACGTAACCAGGTCTCACGTAGCCGTTTTCAGGCAGTATCTGGTGACATATTCCGCCTTCGTCACCGCGGATATCGTGGAACTTAGTTATTCCTTGTTTCCCGACGAACTCGCGAACCTTCTTCTGGTTAGAAGCTGTTTTCGCGCTTTCAGCCGGCACCCTGTGATCGAAAATGATGGCTATTCTGGATGGGTCCCACACATTCACTTCCAGGCCGGTCCCCTTGTAAATTTCCTGAAACTGATTTAGAACCAGAGCTGCGTTCTCGTGTGACATGGCGAGATCGACTTTCGGTTCCAGAACGTCTCCTACTTTTACGGAGGGCTGATTCGCCGCCCGGGCAAGTATTTTTTCAACGATTGTCATTCCCATATGGTTTTTATATCTCCTTTTTGATAAACTTAAATTATTTTCTTCTCTTTGAATTTCGCGATCTCTTCATTGCCGTAGCCCGCACTTTTCAATATTTCCTCCGTGTGCGAGCCTAGGCGCGGAGGCGGAGCGTCGACGCTGCCTGGTGTTTTCTGAAATTTTGCCGTAAGGTTGAAAAGCTTGAGATCGCCTATCCCCTTAGCGCCAATTGTTTTTACAGTGGCTCTGTGTTCAATTTGCGGAGCCTTCAGGGCATCTTCCAGCCCCTTTATGGCCCCGGAGGGGACATCTTTTGCATTCAGAACTTCCACCCAGTGATCGGTCGTGCTTTGCTTCAGTTTTTCCTCGAGTATCGGCGTAAGGAGTTTCC
>Ga0209048_10005978_pt1 | contig 11439 bp, 11 predicted proteins | sample FrelakmetCRP12CR_FD_187146 | JGI IMG/M metagenome (GOLD analysis project Ga0209048, IMG submission 187146) | Freshwater lake sediment microbial communities from the University of Notre Dame, USA, for methane emissions studies - CRP12 CR (SPAdes)... | ecosystem: Environmental > Aquatic >... | reverse complement strand
AGCCAGGTCAATGCTGGCGGGCACGGCAAAAACGTAAGGGTCGCGCACCACCGGAAATTCCTTGAATGAGCCGCTGCTCAAACCAACGGAATTGGCGGCGACCAGACCGATATTCACCTGCCGTGTGTAAAGCAGATCCAGCACCTCCGCGGGCGCCATTTCATGAATGTCGAACTCGACTTCGGGAAACTGAGCGTTGAGGCGCTCGATAGCGAGCGGCACGACTTCACGGATGATCGAGTTGAGGCCAGCCAGCCGGATGATGCCGCGTGTTCCCGACGCGAATTCCCGAAGTGCGCTTTGCGCCTCATCCACCTCGTGCAGGATGACCTGTGCGCGCCGCAAGAGATACCGGCCCGCGTTCGTCAGCTCCATTTGATTGAGGCCGCGGTCGAACAGCTTGGCGCCGATTTTCTGTTCCAGCTTCGATAGTTGTTGCGACAGTGTCGGCTGGGCGAGCCCGAGCTGCTTTGCCGCCTGGGTGAGGGTCGCCGATTGGGCAATCGCGCAGAAGATGCGCAACTGATGCAAGTTCATGCCGGTCGCTTCCCTCTATGAAGCCTTGCAGCGAAAGGGCCATCGAGCATCAGGCACGGATCGCACGCTGCAAGCCCTCGATGAACCGGGCGTTCTCGTCAGGGGTCCCGACGCTGACCCGAATGTATTCGGGCAGCCCGGACGCATCGAGCTGTTTCACCAGAACGCCCCCCTTTTTCAAATTCTGGCAGACTCGTGCGCCATCGCCGACCCTGACCAGAAGGAAGTTCGCCTCGGACGGCACAAAGAACAGACCGAGCGCCGACAGCCGCGCGGACAGCCAATCGCGGCCGCTTGTGTTCAAAGCGACGGTGCTGGCCAGGTGGTCTGAATCGCTAAGCGCGGCAAGGGCGGCGATCTGGGCGAGGCTGCTTGTGTTGAAGCGCTGGCGCTGGCTGTTCAAGGTCTGAGCAAGACCCTCCGGCGCGATTGCATAGCCGATCCGCAATCCTGCGAGGCCGTAAACCTTTGATAGCGTGCGCACCCCCACCAGCGAGCGGCCTGCGGCGATATAATCGAGAGAATTGGGAAGGTCTGCCTTCGCTGCATATTCCGCATACGCCTCGTCGAGGCACACAACGAGCCCATGCGGCAGCCGGTCGAGGAACCGGTCGAGAGCAGCCTTCGAAATGGCAAGCCCGGTCGGATTGTTCGGATTCCCAATGGTGACAAGGCGCGTTCCAGGCCCAACCCGTGCGGCGATGGCATCGAGGTCATAGGCATGGCCGACGAGCGGGACAAGTATGACCTCCCCGCCAACGCGCTCCACGGCGGCGCGGTAGGTCGGGAACGAGGGCCATCCGATAATGGCGTCGCCTCCTTCGCTAAATAGCGCGCGCGCGAGCAGATCGAAAATTTCGGATGAGCCGTTGGCGAGAACGATGTTGCCTGTTGCAATGCCAAGCTTCTCCGCCAGCACGGCCCGCAGCGCCGTGCCCTGACTATCCGGATAGCGGTGAGCCAACCCTGCATTTGCCGCAATGGCGCGGACAACCGCAGGCGATGGCCCAAGCGGGTTTTCATTGGCCGAGAGGTCGGCCACAGGCATTTCGCCTCGCAATTGGTCCGGCACCTATGTCCCCAAAATTATAATGGCCTGTCGAAGCGGGCTGTGAAACGCACTTGGCAAAGCGACAAAGAGATCGTGTTTGAATGCCGCCAGGCGCCCTCATCGCGGCGTCCAACACTATGCCAAAAATCTGAATGGATCCTCAGCAAATGAAACCATGATGCTGCGGGCCCGTGTACTGAACCTCGGTGTCATTGACCGGCCAAGGGCGGGCGGCTGCACTGCCAGATAAAGCGCCAATAACGGTCAAGACTTTCCCGATCGCACAAAGCTTGCAGAACTGGCCTGAGCGGTCGCCCTGTATCACCAAGACCGACTTCGCCTCGTCATGGGGCATCAAAAGGACGCGGCCCAATCCTGCTTGTATGGCTGCAATAGGAGGATGATGGTTGTACCTTGGTGCCATTGACGGGCCAAGGTTTGTGGCGGATGTAGATACGATGCTTTTCTGTTCGTATCGAGCACAAACCGAAAAGAAGCTTCAATAAGTTTGCTTACTCAGCGCTTATTTGAGCGAGAAGCAAGGGGGTAACATGAATTCCGTGCTGGCTGCAGCTTTGGTTGCAGCGCTTTCGGTGTGCGGACAAGCGCAGGCGGGCGATATCGCAAAGGGTAAGGCGATATTCGACCGTACGTGCGGTAACTGTCATCCGACTCAAATCGGAATGAATAAGATCGGCCCCTCCCTTTGGGCCGTGGTCGGGCGCCCAATAGCCAGCGTTCCGGATTTCAATTATTCGGGGGCACTCATCGCCAAGCGCGAAGATTGGCAGACATGGGACGAAAAGCGGCTCGACGCCTACCTCGTCAACCCCCGCGAGGTACTGCACGGCGTGAAGATGTATTTCAAGGGTTTGCCGGAAGCGAAGGACCGCGAAGACGTTCTGACCTATCTGAAGACGCTCACGTGGCCAGACCTTTAGGAACCACGCAGTACTTAACGCGCGCTAGCGGATTTATGGCCTTATGGTGCAAACGCACCGATCCATCCAGATAGGGCGTTCGCAGGGTTTTTCCCGACATGACGCATGGCGAGAATCAATAACGTCCCTGTCTCCTTCCCTAGCCAGGAAGGATCGGGGTATGCTACCGATCAAAACCAAGGCGGACCTGGAGGAACTTGCGAAAAGGCTCCGCGCCATTGCCAAAGTGCTGGAACACGTTCCTCCTACCACCCCGCTTCCGCCAAAAGCATAGATCACTTACGCAAGCGGATCAGAGCTATCGCTGCTCAACTGCAAGTATGAGCCGCCCAGCAAATAGAGCGCTGGCCTCGATTCTCAAACAGCGACACGTACCGGGCGATGTCCTGGGCGAAAGTATCGGCTTCCCTGTTTCACAGGCCGCTGTCCAATTTCGATCTCGTTAGACTAGAACAAATATCGGATCGCGCATTTGCGAGGCGGCTCTCGCCGCATCGCAATGATGGAAGGTGCAGATTTCAGGCAGGCTAGCCCAGAGCCTATCCGCTTTTGATGGAATATCAAAAGCGGGCTCAAAGCTTTTGCTTTGTCGTGCGTCTTTATCGGAAAACCGCTTCGCACTTTTCCGGACGCACTCTAAGCGCTTAGTCCGCCTGCACCGTTTTCAGAAACGCGAAGATCGAAACGAACTGTTCCTGGGTGAAAACGTCCTTCCATGAGGGCATGCCCTTCGCCGGGCGTCCGTTCGTCACCGTCTCGAAGAACATCTCCTCCATGCTCTCCTTATAGCGATGATGCAGAAGGCGCAGGTCGATTTTGCGCTCCGCCTGTTCGGCGTTCGGGCCATGGCAGTGGGCGCATGTGCCGTTGAAGACTTCCTTGCCCTCGCGAACGCGGTCCTCATCCGAGGAGGCCGCGGGCTCCGGCGACCGACCCTTGCTTGTAGTCCACCACATCCGCGGTCCAAAGCTCCTTGCCCGTGGTTGCATCGAGCGCGGTGAGCTTGCCGTCCAGGCGGCCGATGAAGAGCTTGCCATCGGCGTAGGCCGCGCCGCGATTTTGCACATCACAGCAGCCATATTGCATGACGTCATCGGGGATTTCAGGCTCGTAGACCCACTTCTTGTCGCCCGTCGCCGCATTCAAGGCGAAGACGAATTTCGGCCCCCACGATGACGTGACATACATCGTGTCGCCGATGACGAGCGGGGTAGATTCATTCGACCGCAATGAGGCGAGCGAGAACGAGTAGGCCAGCTTCAGCTTGCCGACATTATTCGCATTGATCTGCTTGAGCGGGCTGAAGCGCGTGTTGCTGACGTTCTGCCCATAGACAGGCCAGTCAGTATTATCCGCGCTTACAGCAGCTGCTGGCACCAAGGCGGCCGCACCGGCCGCGAGCAGCGCTGTCGTTAGTGTTTTCATTCCCACAATCATGGACATTTCTTCCCGGTTGTTGATCTGTACTGCATGTGGTTCGGTAGAGTGGCGCGCATGTTTCTCCCGAGCCTTGCGTCTCCAGAGCATCTGGAGACGAAGGATCAGAAAGGGCCTCGGCGAGGAGCCGAGGCTTAGAAGAAGCCGAGAGCTTTCGGGCTGTAGCTTACCAGCAGGTTTTTTGTCTGCTGATAATGATCGAGCATCATGCTGTGGTTCTCACGGCCAATGCCCGACTGCTTATAGCCACCGAAGGCGGCGTGAGCCGGATAGAGGTGGTAGCAGTTCGTCCAGACGCGGCCAGCTTGAATGGCGCGCCCAAAGCGATAAGCACGATTTCCGTCACGGGTCCAGACGCCAGCGCCAAGCCCGTAGAGCGTGTCATTCGCGATGGAGAGCGCTTCCTCTTCGGTGTCGAAGGGAGTGACGCACAGAACCGGGCCGAAGATCTCCTCCTGGAAGATCCGCATCTTGTTATGGCCTTCGAGGACCGTCGGCTTGACGTAATAACCCTCGCGGGTCTCGTCGGAGGTGACGTTGCGCTCGCCGCCGCAGAGCACCTTGGCGCCTTCCTTCCTGCCGATATCGATATAGGAGAGGATTTTCTCGAGCTGGTCGTTGGAGGCCTGGGCTCCGATCATCGTCGTCGGGTCGAGCGGATGGCCTTGCTTGACTTTGCCCACCCGGGCGACGGCCCGCTCCATGAAGCGGTCGTAAATCGAGCGCTGAACCAGGGCGCGGCTCGGACAGGTGCAAACTTCGCCTTGGTTCAAGGCGAACATGGCGAAGCCTTCAAGCGCCTTGTCGAAGAAATCGTCGTCCGCGGCCATGACGTCGGCGAAAAAGATGTTCGGAGACTTGCCGCCGAGTTCCAGCGTAACCGGAATGATGTTCTCCGACGCATATTGCATGATCAGGCGGCCGGTCGATGTCTCGCCGGTAAAGGCGATCTTGGCAATGCGCGGGCTCTGCGCGAGCGGCTTGCCCGCCTCGACGCCGAACCCGTTCACGACGTTGAGCACGCCAGCAGGTAAGAGATCCTTGATGATGTCCATCAGGACCATGATGCTCATCGGCGTCTGCTCGGCGGGCTTCAGCACAACGCAGTTTCCGGCCGCGAGCGCGGGCGCGAGCTTCCAGACCGCCATCAGGATCGGAAAGTTCCACGGAATGATCTGCCCGACGACGCCAAGCGGCTCGTGGAAATGGTACGCGACCGTATCGTGATCGATTTCGGAGATCGAGCCCTCCTGTGCGCGAATGCAGGAGGCGAAATACCGGAAATGATCGATGGCGAGCGGAATGTCGGCCGCCGTCGTCTCGCGGATCGGCTTGCCATTATCGATCGTCTCGGAAAGGGCGAGAATGTTGAGGTTCTGCTCCATCCGATCGGCGATTCTGTTGAGGATGGCGGAACGCTCCGCAGGAGAGGTGCGGCCCCATCCATCCTTCGCCCGGTGCGCAGCATCAAGAGCAAGCTCGATGTCGGCTGCCCGGCCGCGTGCAATTTCCGCGATGGGCTTGCCAGTAATCGGGCTCATATTGGTGAAGTATTCTCCGCCCTTGGGAGGCACCCAAGTCCCGCCAATAAAGTTGTCGTAGCGGGCGCGCCAGACGATTTTTGCCTTGATGGCATCGATTGCCTGTTGAAGCATAAACGTTTCCTTCCCTAACTTCGATCTTTGGCTGTTCGATAGCCGAAGAGGGCACTGGGCGGCATCGCCACCGGGTGCCCCTTATCATCGTTCCGTCGTCTATCGCGGAGCGCGCCCAATCGTAAATTGACACGTATCAGCTCCGGTATTGTACTTTCGGTCGCAATCGCTTTTGCGGTATGTTCAAAAAAGAAAGCCGGCGCCGGAAGAAGCGCCGCGACACAGGAGACGGCTTTGGAGAGCGTTTCGGTCGGCCTCGCCCGGCGCAAATCTTTTGCCTGCGGCGTGCAAGTCGCGTGGACCGAAGAGCGGTCCGTCGATGCAGCGGTCGCCTCCATAGCAGCGGCACTCGATCATTCTGAAATCGGCCAGCTTCTCGTCTTCTTTTCTCCTTCCCTTGTGGCCAGCACCCTATCGCGTGCTCTTTCATGCGAATTCGCCGGCATCCGGGTCGCAGGCTGCAGCACCTCCGGTCAGATCTCTCCGGATCGCTTCAGCGAGGTTGGGATCCTGGCGATGGCGTTCCCGAAGAAAGGGTTCCGGGTCGTCAGCAAGGTCTTGCGAGACATTCACGGGTTGTCGATCGAACGGGCAATCGAAATTGTCCGCGATCTTCGCGCGCAGCTCGATCAGGCGTCCGCAGGGCAAAAGCGCAACAGATTTGCTTTGAGCTTCATCGATGGGCTGTCCAACTGCGAGGAAATGATCGTGTCCGCCCTCGGCTGGGCTCTCAACGATATTCCGCTCGTCGGCGGCTCGGCCGGAGATAACCTGCTTTTTTCGAGGACTGCCTTGCTTCATAATGGGGACGTCCATCATGAAGCAGCGCTTCTGCTTCTTATCGAGACCGATTACCTTGTGCGCACCTTCAAGCACGACAATTTCGAGCCCACCGATCAGAAGCTCGTCGTGACAGCTTCGAACAGTGAGGCGAGAACCGTCCTGGAGTTGAACGCCGAATGCGCGGCTCGGGAATACGCCTCGGCGGCCGGTCTCGACGACGGAAGCCTCACGCCTATGAGCTTCGCGGCACATCCTGTCGTCGTCAGAGTCGGCGGAGACTATTATTGCCGCTCTATCCAGAAAATGAATTCTGACGGGTCCTTGACGTTCTTCTGCGCCATCGACGACGGCGTGGTTTTAACGGTGGCACGCGCCAAGGATATCGTGTCGTCTGCTGAAAAAGAGTTGGAGCGGCTCGACCGTGAGACGGGGGGCCTCGATTTCGTCCTCGCTTTCGAATGCGTGCTGCGCCGTCTCGACTCCGAAATCCATCAAGTGAAGCATCGGATGAACGAACTCTACAAAAAGTATAACCTTGTCGGCTTCCACACTTACGGCGAACAATACAACTCCATGCATCTCAACCAGACTTTGACCGGGGTCGCTATCGGTCCGAAGAGAGCGTCCCATGTCAACCGGTCTTAAGGCCGGCTCGGCCGCCGGGGCAAACGCCGAGCTGCTGGACCAGATCAGGAAGCTCACAAAAATCAACGCCGTACTGATGGATCGCGTCGAGCGCTCGGTTGACCGGCAGGGAAATGCCTTCGCGCTCTTTCAGACCGCAATCGCTCTCGAGGCGCAGGTTCGCGCCCGCACGGAAGAATTAACCCACGTTCTAAGGAGCCTGGAGCACACCAACGCGCAGCTCTCCGCTGCGAAGGAGGAGGCAGAAAAGGCAAATTTGAGCAAAACCCGATTTCTGGCGGCTGCGAGCCACGACCTTCTGCAGCCCGTGATTTCGGCGAAGCTGTCGATCTCGACTCTTGGTGAGCTGCAGGAAAGCCCGGAAGGGAAGCGGCTCGCGCGGCACGTTGAAGGATCGCTGCAAACAATCGAGGATCTCATCAGGACTCTCCTCGATATTTCGAAACTCGACGCAGGAGTCATCGTGCCGGAGGTGAGGTCTTTCCCTCTCGACGATTTGCTTCTCGATCTCCATGCCACCTTCGAGAGCGTGATGGCCTCCACGGAAATCGGGCTCAAAGTCCGGCGTTGCGGATTGGCTGTAGAAAGCGATCCGGTGCTCCTGACACGCGTGATCCTCAATCTCGTTTCCAATGCAATTCACTACACGCCGCGCGGCGGAGTGCTCGTCGGCGTTCGCCGTCGCGGCGAGATCTGTTATCTCGACGTTGTCGACACCGGTGTAGGCATCTCCGAATGCGAACAGCAGCGCATCTTCGACGAGTTCTATCGCGGTGCAAGTTCGGGAGGTGGAAACCGTGCCGGACTCGGCCTTGGACTGTCGATCGTCCAACGCATCACGCAAACATTGGGACACCAACTTTCGCTGAAATCGACTCCCGGACGCGGATCCCGTTTCCGAGTCGCACTTCCTGTCGTTGGCACCGTCGCGGAGCTGCCTTCGCCAAACTTGTCCGCGCTTTCCGACCTGACCGGCATTTCCGTTCTGATCGTCGAAAACGATCCGCCACTCGCCAAAGCCATGCAGCGGCTCTTCGAGCAATGGGGATGCCGAACGCTTGTTGCTCACGGTCTCGCCGGCGTTGAGAAGCATCTGAACAGCACCGACCGGCTCCCGGACATTGTGGTTGCCGATTACCATTTGGATGGAAACGATGTGGGCGTCGCCGCAATCGAGGCCGTGAGAGCGATTTTGCCTGGTATCCCTGCCCTTGTGGTCACTGCAGATCACAGCCCGGAAACAGCCGAAGCCGTGCGCGCGGCTCACGCTATGCTGTTGCAAAAGCCCGTCTCGCCGGGCCGGTTGCGGGCCAGCATATCGCACCTTCTTGGCAAAGAGAGGCGCTTGCACTCAACTCTTTGACGGCTGCTGCCCGAGAAACGCATCGAAGTTGAGATGCGAGGTCTCAATGACCGCCTGGGTCCGGCTCGCGACATTGAGCTTGCGGAGAATCTCGCTGACATGCGCCTTGACCGTGGTCTCGCCCACGCCAAGCTCATGCGCGATCTGCTTATTGAGAAGACCCTGCCTGATGAGCTGAAGAACCCTGATCTGAGCGGGGGTAAGCTCCGCAACGCGGCTTGCGATGTTTTTCGCCTGCCTTTTCTCCGCGAGCAGTGCCTGAACTTCGCGTTCCATATCCTTCGGAATAAAGATGTTGCCGGCGTGGATCTCCCTTACGGCTTCGGACAAAACTTTCTTGCTCGCGGATTTCGGCACAAACCCCGCCGCCCCCATCCGAATGGCCTCCGCAGCGATTTTCGGGTCGTTCAAAGCGGAGAATATGAGAATGGGCGACTGAGGAAACCTGGACCGAATGAGAAGAAGGCCGTCAAAGCCTGAGACGCCGGGAAGCATGAGATCGAGCAGAATAAGGTCGAAGCTTTCGCCGTCCTGTACGGTTTTGGCGAGTTCCTTGAGCGCGCTGGCCTCGCGAATCGTGGCTCCCGGCAAGGCAAGCTGGACCGCGCTTTGCACCGCCTCGCAGAACATCGGATGGTCTTCGACGATCAGTACAGCCGCCATAGGTCCGCCAGCGCTGGTTGGATAAAAGCCGGCGCCCCCGGCCTCAAAGCGAGGCTACATCAAATATATGAGCCCGTCACCAGATGACCCTGCCCGTGCTTTACAGGCTGATCTTTCCGGCGGCGCCGAGACCGAGCATCCGCGATGCGACGGGCCGACTGCCGCTCTTTTGGGTGGGGGACATCAGCCTTTGCAAGTCTCTACGGTGATTTCCACGCGCCGGTTCTTCTGACGCCCCTCCGGGTTATCGCTTCCGTCGTCGAACGCATTCGGCGCAACCGGCATCGATTTCCCGAACCCCTCGATTTCGGTGGTCGCGGGAAGCGCTTGATGGCTCACCAGCCAATCCCGCACCGAGCGGGCCCGCGCTTTCGACAGCCTCAAATTATGGGCGTCGCTCCCTTTGCCGTCGGTGTGGCCTTCCACGCGCGCAGGGTGCTTGCCCTCTTCGGTGACCTGCCTGATTTGAGGAATTGCGGCGTCCAAGGTCCCTTCCGCGTCCTTGCGCAATTCCGCTTTGTCGAAATCGAAAAGGGCATCGGCCAGCACCACAAGATGCGTCTCGCACGCCGATGTGGTCGCTTTCACCGCCTCAACCTCTTTCGGCGCTTGAATCTCGACAGGCGCTTTGATTTCGCCGGCTCTTTGGATCTCGCCGGACCTTTGGATTTCGCCGACATGCGGGTTCCAATTGCGGAGGCGATTCAGTTGCTCCGCCGACGGCCAGTTCCCAACAAATGAGCCGGACTGGCCGTCACCGGCCAATGCGGGAGAGCTTATGGACAAAAAGGCAAGAACGATGGTTGGAGCGAAGCGCTGCATACGGTTTTCCGAATACGTTCCAGTTTGCGATGGCAGGTGCGGTGAAGGAGCGGTTCTCGCCAAAATCCGGCGAAAGGCGCCAGCTTCAGCCATGAAGAAGCTTAGCATCCAGAAACGAACGCCATGCTACCTGAGATAGCAAAAGGTTGCGGAGGCTCTTTACGAAGCGCTAGCGACGGTTGCGGCAGCCAACGCAAGCCGCAGACCGTCGCGAACAGACGACGAGTAATTCTTGAAGCGCCCGGCGCGTGAAACCAAACGGGTCGCACAAAGACGCTCGGCAACGGCTCACGTCATCGCCTAGCCGCTCTGGCCCCGAGCTCATCGGGCAGCGGTCAAGAGGCGAAAGTGGGCCGGTCGCGATGGGGTGATTTGCCCATGATCGGAAGCGCGAGTAGAATTAACTCTTCTGCAAGTACCAGAGGAGCCCGGCATGGGCGTTCAAATAGTTATGGATGGAAGCGGCGACACCCGTCACGAGTTCGACACTTCCGATCTGGAGTCGGTCGCAAATGCTGAGGAGCGCTTCCAGGGCCTGATAGGTAAAGGCTTCCGCGCTGTGGCGCTTGGGAAAAATGGAGACCCTGGCGAGTTGATCGGCAAGTTCGATCCGAACATCGAAGAGACGCTTTTCATTCCGCAGTTGAAGGGCGGTTAATGGCACGCCTCCGCCCTTTCTTAACCGGGCTGCTTCGGCGTGCAATGGGCGGATGGAGACGAGAGCGGCGGTCCTCCGCGGACTGCCGCTTCGGCACGAGCGAGTACGCGCTGCCGCGGCCGGATATCAATCGAGAAGCATTGCTCCGGGTGTTTGGGGTTATCAGGGCCACGCCGGAAGCGGAGGCGCGGGGCATCCGGCTTCTCAGGGAGAATCTTTCGCCTGCTCAGCGTGAGCGGCACGAGAGGTACGGATTTTTTGATGTCCGAGGCGGCGACACGGGCAGGCACTATCGGATCAAGAACGGTTTCCAGCTCAACGTCGAGCAGCTCGATAACAAGGGAAGGACCACAGCCGTGTTGTGCTTCATGCCCGCGGGCAACCTTGTCGCCGGCGACGTGATGCTGGCGCAGAAGCTGGCGCTCGAATTGTTCGAGCTGGAGACGCTCAAGATTGCCAATAATTTCTCTGTCAATCATTACCGGGTCTGACGGCAAGAGGAAGGCGCCGGCGATGCCGACGAGGATGATCAACCCATCTTGCTTGTGAGCGGGCGCGCCTGCGCTGTTGCAAACCGCGCCGCCAGTGATAATGTAGGTGTCAACGCGGGTGTAGCTCAGCCGGTAGAGCATCAGCTTCCCAAGTTGAATGTCGCGAGTTCGAACCTCGTCGCCCGCTCCAACAAAATCAAAGTGTTACGGCATTGAGTTTTGATCTTAGGTTCCTCCTAGGTTCCCGAATCGCGCCATTCTCCCCTGTCGCGCTATGTTCCGGGATGTCCACAGAACACTCTGAGGCGGGGCATGGCACCGCGAAAGCATCACGGCGATGCCACCAGAGGAATTTAAGAGAGCCGCTCCGGCTGCTAGGGATGTCTGACGGCC
>Ga0209048_10005977_pt1 | contig 11440 bp, 9 predicted proteins | sample FrelakmetCRP12CR_FD_187146 | JGI IMG/M metagenome (GOLD analysis project Ga0209048, IMG submission 187146) | Freshwater lake sediment microbial communities from the University of Notre Dame, USA, for methane emissions studies - CRP12 CR (SPAdes)... | ecosystem: Environmental > Aquatic >... | reverse complement strand
GAACGGGCGGGGATACCGTCATCGTATCCGAAATCGCGCCTGGACACGGCAGCGCCCGGCCGGCGGCGCCGATGTAGACTGCGTCCTCAGAAGGCGAGCCCGCGGAGGTATCTCATGTGCCGACTGACCTGTTGCGTCACGCTGCTGCTCTTGTTGACGCCCGTGGCGGCGCGCCCGCAGGCGCCCGCGCCCGCCGAGCCTCTGCGGCTGGGCATGGCCGGTCTCGTGCACGGGCATGCGTCCGGCTTCCTGACGCGCTATCTCAAGCGCCCGGACATCAAGCTGGTGGGCATCGCCGAAGCGGACCCGGCCGTCGCGTCGAGGTACCAGCAGCGATTCGGACTGGAGCCGTCGACGCTCTTCTCGAATGTCGAGCAGATGCTCGACCAGACGCACCCGCAGGCCGTTGTCGTCTTCACCGACACGTTCGACCATCTGCGCGTCGTGGAGGCCTGCGCATCGCGCGGGATCCCCGTGATGATGGAGAAACCGCTGGCCGTAAGCCCTGAGCACGCCCGCGCGATCGAGCGCGCCGCGCAACAGGGCAAGATCCCGGTGATGGTGAACTACGAGACCACCTGGTATGCCAGCAACCGCGCTGCGTGGAACCTGGTCAAGGAACAGCACGCGATCGGCGACATCCGCAAGATCGTCGTGCACGACGGGCATCCCGGGCCCAAGGCAATCAACGTCCAACCCGAGTTCTTCGCCTGGCTGACCGACCCGGTCCGGAACGGCGCCGGGGCGCTGTTCGACTTCGGCTGCTACGGCGCGAACCTCATCACCTGGCTGATGGACGGCAAGCGGCCCATCGCCGTGACTGCCGTGACCCAGCGCTTCCAGCCGGACGTCTACCGGAACGTCGATGACGAAGCGACCATCGTCGTCGAGTACCCGTCGGCGCAGGGCATCATCCAGGCGTCGTGGAACTGGCCGTTCGATCGCAAGGACATGGAGATCTACGGCCGCAGCGGCCAGGTGTTCGCGTTGCGCGGCGACGCGCTTCGCGTCCGGACAGCGGGGCAGCAGGAAGAGCAGCGCAAGGCGGCGCCCATCCCCGCTCCCGACGACGACTTTCTCAGCTATCTTGCGGCGGTTGTGAGGAAGGAGCTCACACCCGCCGGCTTGTCGTCTCTCGAGAACAACATCATCGTCACGGAGATTCTGGACGCGGCCCGTCGCTCCGCCGCCACCGGCAAGCGCGTGGTGCTGCCGTAGAGACGGCTGCGAGGAGTACTCATGGAACCGCATGTACTGACCGACCCGAAGCAGTTTCCAAGCGAAGAGGTCATCTCCTCGCATCTCGGCAAGCGGCGGGCCTTCTGGGACGCGCTGTTCGAGCACATCCGCGCCGAACACCCCGACTTCGTGGCGCAGTGGCGCTACTACAACGACGGCCACAGCTGGCTGCTCAACGTGTCGCGCAAGAAGAAGACGGTCTTCTGGCTGACGGTCATCAAGGGCACCTTCAGGATCACCATCTATGTCACCGACAAGGCGACCGATGCCATCATGGCGAGCGGGCTCTCCGCGGAGCTGAAAGAGCAGTTCGCGGGCGGCCGGCACTTCGGGAAGCTCCGGGCCATCACCGTGACGTTCAGGAAGAAGCGCGACGTGGAAGACGCGAAAGTCCTGATCGCGCTCAAGACCGCATGAGGTTTATGATGCCCTGGTCCTGGAGGAACGAGATGAGACTGACAGCCGTATTCTCGATGCTCGCCGCGCTGGCGATCGCCGTCGTATCCCTCGGGTCAACCGCCGCCGCGCAGACGCAGGCGCCCGCCAAGATCGATGTGACCGGCGCGTGGGCGTTCGAGGTGCAGACCGAGATGGGCACCGGCACGCCCCAGGTCACGTTCAAGCAGGAGGGCGAGAAGCTGACAGGCCACTATTCGTCGGCCGTGCTCGGCGAAGCGGATCTCGCCGGCAGCATCAAGGGGTCGGCGATTGAGTTCACCGTGGCGGCGAACGTCCAGGGCAACGCGGTCACGCTGACCTTCACCGGCACGGTCGACGATGCCAATGCCATGAAGGGCAAGGTCTCGTTCGCCGGCCTGGGTGAAGGGACCTTCGCCGGGAAACGCAAGTAGCGCACCTGCGGGCGAACTAAGCGAACCGGCCTCCTGCGTCGTAATGAACACCATGCCCTCGGTGTCGCTGCCCGCGCCGGTGCGGGACGGCCGGAAGTCGAAGAGGCGGCTGCATGATCTTGCGTGATTCTGACCTCATTAAACCTAAGCAGGTAAAGGGTTTGTCTTTAATCAGTCGGTGCCACGCGACCTGGCTTCCGGTCGTCTCCCTCCTGCTGGCAGCCGTCCTCGCCGGCGGTTGCGGCAACGCCGCAAACCAGCGTCAGGGAAGGGGAGCGCAGACCGTCGCCGTCCACACGACGACGGTGCAGCGGATGTCGGTCCAGAGGCAGATCGACCTCGCGGGCACGCTGCTCTCGCCCGACCAGGCCAGGATCAGCGCCGAATCCGCGGGCGTTGTCCGGCAGGTGCTCGTCGAGATCGGGTCGGAGGTGAACGTCGGCACCCCGCTCGTGCGCCTGGAAACAAGGGAACTTGCGCTGGCCCTGGAGCGGGCTGAGGCGTCGCTGCGGCAGACACGGGCCCAGTTGGGCATGCGAGGGCCGCTCGACGCGAGCCAGCCGCCGCCCCCTGACGAAGACACGTCCACCGTCAAGACGGCGACGGCGAACCGCGACGACGCCAAGGCGGCGTACGAGCGGGCCAAGGTACTCAACACCCGCGGCATTACGTCCGTGGAGACGATGCAGGTGGCCGAGACCAAGTTCAAGATCGCCGAGGCGGCTTACGAATCGGCACTCGACTCGGTGCATGCGACCAAGGCGCTCCTGCAGGATCGCCGGGCGGCGTACGACCTGGCAGCCAAAGCGCTCGCAGACGCGGTCGTCAGGGCCCCGATCGCCGGCGTGGTGTCGGAACGGCCGGTCCAGGTCGGCGAGTACATCCAGGCCCGCACCCAGGTGGCGACCATTGTCCAGATGGACCCGCTGAAGCTGCGCACGGGCGTCCAGGAGCGGCACGCGGGAATCGTGCAGCCCGGCCAGGCGGCGCAGTTCCGCGTGGAGTCGTTCGGCGATCGCGTGTTCAGCGGCAAGGTGGCCTACATCAGCCCGTCGCTGGATCAGACGATGCGCACGTTCACGGTTGAAGCGGTGGTGGACAACAGGGAACGCCTGCTCAAGCCGGGGTTCTTCGCGAAGGGCGTCATCCTGACGAAAGTCGACGACAACGTCATGGCGGTGCCGGATGCCGCGATGTCGGTGCTCGCGGGCGTCAGCTCCGTCTACATCGTGAAGGACGGCAAGATCACGCAGCAGAGCGTTTCAATGGGCGTCCGGCAGGGCAACCTCTGGGAAGTCACCGCCGGCCTGAAGGGCGACGAGGTGCTGGCGTCGAGCCGGCTGAACGAATTGGCGAGCGGGGTGAGCGTGCGGGTGCTCAAGCCCGGCGAACCGGAAGCCGCCGCGGGCGAGGGCGGCGGGCGTGGCGGCGCCGCGTCGGGGCAGCGGGGCCAGGGCGGCCGAGGCGGCCGGGGTCGGGCCGGCGCGGCTCCGCAGGGGGGAGGCGCGCGATGAAGCTCGCCGATGTCAGCGTCCGGCGGCCGGTATTCGCCGTCATGATGAGCGCCGCGCTCATCGTGATGGGGTGGTTCTCGTACCGCCAGCTGGGCCTCGACCTGATGCCGAAGACGGACTTCCCGACCGTCACGGTGTCGGCGTTCCTGCCCGGCGCGAGCGCCGAAGAGGTCGAGACCTCGATCACCAAGCCGATCGAGTCGGCGGTGAACACCATCAACGGCATCGACGAGCTGCGCTGCAGCTCGAACCAGAGCATGGCGCGCTGCTCGGTGACCTTCGTGCTCGAGCGCGAGATCGAAGCCGCGACGCAGGACGTGCGCGACAAGGTGGCGGCCATCCAGGGCCAGTTCCCGCGCGACACGGAACCGGCGACGGTGACGAAGATCGACCCGGACTCGGCGCCGATCCTCACGCTCGTCATCTCGGGGAGGCGCACCCCGAAAGAGATTTCCCTGATCGCGCAGAAGCAGATCAAGGAAGTGCTCGAGACGGTGCAGGACGTCGGCGAGGTGGCGTTCCAGGGCCACCGGCAGCGCGAGATCCAGATCCTGCTGAACCCCGTCCGCCTCACGGCGTACGGGCTGACCACCGACCAGGTGCGTTCCGCCGTGGCCCGGCAGAACGTGGAGTCGCCGGGCGGCAGCTTCACCGCGGGCGCGACCGACTTCTCGATGCGGACGATGGGCCGGCTGCGCGACGTGCGCGACTTCAACAACATCGTGCTCGCCTACAAGGACGGCTCGGCGGTCAAGCTGGAGGACGTGGCGCGCGTCTCCGACTCGGTCGAAGAAGTCCGGTACCAGACGAAACTCGACGGCGAGCAGGCCGTGTCGCTCTCCATCCGGAAGCAGTCGGGCACCAACACGGTCGCCGTCGTCGACCGCGTGCTCGCGCGGGTCGAGAGGCTCCAGGCGGCGCTGCCGTCGGACATCAAGATCAAGCCCATCCGCGACCAGTCGCGGTTCATCCGGAAGTCCTTCGAGGAAATCCAGATGCACCTGATGCTGGGCGGCATCCTCGCGGCGCTGGTCGTTCTGCTGTTCATCCGCAACCTGCGCGTGACCGTCATCGCGGCGCTGGCCATTCCGACGTCGATCATCGGCACCTTCAGCGTGATGAAGGCGCTCGGGTTCACGCTGAACAACATGACGATGCTCGCCCTCTCCCTCGCCACGGGCATCGTCATCGACGACGCCATCGTGGTCCTCGAGAACATCTTCAGGTACATCGAGGAGAAGGGCGTGTCGCCGAGGGAGGCAGCCATGAAGGCGACGGCCGAGATCGGGCTGGCGGTCATGGCGACCACGCTCTCCCTGGTCGTCATCTTCCTGCCGGTGGCGTTCATGACCGGCCAGGTCGGCCGCTACTTCTACAGCTTCGGCATCACGTCGGCCACGGCGATCCTGATCTCGATGTTCGTGTCCTTCACGCTGACGCCGGCGCTGTGCGCCTGGTGGCTGCGCGAGTCGGACGCGAAGCAGAGCCACCGCACGCAGACCAAGCAGCGCGGCATGTACGCGTGGCTGGACCGCAGGTACGGCCGGATGCTGGAATGGTCGATGGCGCACCGCGGCCTGATGATGGCGTTCTCCGGCCTCGTCGTGCTGTCGGCCGTCTTCCTGTACCCGTATGTCGGCAAGGAACTCGTGCCGGACGACGATCAGAGCGAGTTCAGCGTCAACGTGCGCCTGCCCCGCGGGACGAGCTACGTGGGCACGATGCAGTACGTGGAGCCCATCGAAGGCGAGATCCGCCAGGTGCTCGGCAAGGACGTCGTGGCGGTGCTGACCTCGATCAGCCCGGGCGGGGCCAACTACTGGGTCCAGCTCACGCCCCTCGAGGAGCGCAACCGCTCGCAGCAGACGCTGATGGCGGCAACGCGCCGGATGCTGGGCAAATACAGGAACTCACGCATCAGCGTGTCGGGCGGCACCGACATTTCCGGCGCCGCCAGCGCCGGCGGCCCGCGCGGCGGCGGGGGCAGCACGAACCGGCTGAACATGATCGTGCAGGGCCCGGACATCGAGCAACTGCAGATCTACTCCACCGACCTGCTCGCCCGGGTCAAGACGATCGACGGCGTCACCGACGCCGACTCGAGCTTCGAGACGCAGCAGCCCGAACTGCGCGTGACCATCGACCGCCAGCGCGCCGCCGACCTGGGCGTGCCGCTCGACTCCGTCTCGTCCAGCCTGCGAACGCTCGTGGGCGGCGAGGAGGTGTCGAAGTTCAAGGACGGCGACGAGCAGTACACCGTCCGGATGCGGCTCGACGAACAGTTCCGGCAGGATCCGCGGGCCATGGGCGACCTGTTCGTCCAGGCCAGCGGCGGACGCATGGTCCGTGTCAGCGATGTCGCCAAACTGACCATGGAGAACGCGCCGGCCTCGATCGACCGCTACAACCGCATGCGGCAGTTCTCGGTGAACGCCAACCTGGACCCGCAGCGGACGACCCTCGGCGCCGCCTTCGCCGCCGCCCGCGGCAAGGTCGGCGAACTGGGCCTCAAGGCCGGCTACCAGGTCACCTTCGGCGGCAGCGCGAGGACCCTCGACGAGGCCCAGAGCGACTTCCTGCTCGCCATGCTCCTGGCGGTGGCGTTCATCTACATGGTCCTCGCGTCGCAGTTCAACTCGTTCATCCACCCGCTGACGATCATGACGGCGCTGCCGCTCAGCCTGCCGGCGGGCCTGCTGGCGCTGATGGCGTTCGGCATGACCATCAACGTGTTCAGCGCGATCGGCCTGATGATGCTGTTCGGGATCGTCAAGAAGAACTCGATCCTGCAGGTGGACTACACGAACACGCTCCGAGCCGAGGGCCTGAGCCGGCACGACGCCATCATCCAGGCGAACCACGTGCGGCTGCGCCCGATCCTGATGACGACGATCGCCATCGTGGCCGGCATGCTCCCGATCGCGTTCGGCCGCGGCGCGGGATCCGGCTCGCGGGCCTCGATGGCCGTCACGATCATCGGCGGCCAACTGCTCTGCCTGCTGCTCACGCTGCTCGTCACGCCAATCGTCTACTCGTACTTCGACGGGCTGCGCGCGATGCGGCCGAGCGACATCCTCGGGCTGCTGAGGTTCAAGCGGCCCGCGAAGAGCGTGCCGGCGGATGCGCCGGGATCGCCGGCCGACGTCAGCGGCGCATCGGCCGACAGCGTGTGATGACGGAGCCGCGCCCCGGGTAGAATCAGCCGATGGCCGACGAACTGGTGCTGACCTTTCCCCGCCGCCTCCTCGACGAGATCGGCGCATTCCAGGGGCTGCGCACGGACATCGCCGCGTACGTCCCGCGCATCCTCGAGGCGCAGAACACGCGCTACGTGCTCCGGTCGCTCGCCGAGGACGACCCGTCGCTCAAGCAGGTGATCCCGTACGTGCTGATCCGGCGCGGGAACGCGCTGCTGCACTATGTCCGCGGCAAGGGCTCCGGCGAGAAGCGGCTCGTGGCGATGGGCTCGATCGGCATCGGCGGCCACATCAACCATCGCGACGAGGGCCTGTTCGGCGTCGGGTTCGACTACTACGAGGAGGCCGTCCAGCGGGAGCTGCACGAGGAGCTCCTCATCGACGCCGCCCTCACCACCCGCATCGTCGCCCTCATCAACGACGACTCGACGCCCGTCGGGCAGGTCCACTTCGGCGTGGTGCACGTCTGCGAGCTTGCCGGCGAACACGTGTCGCGCGGCGAGCCGTGCATCACCGACCTGCGCTTCCTGGCGTTGGACCAGCTGCGGGATCGCCGCGACGCCATGGAAACGTGGTCGCAGTTCTGCCTCGACTTCGTGCTCGCCAACCCGGGCGCGGTGGGCCTGTAACCCCGGGACGGCGCGGCTCCCGCCGAGCGTGACGCCGGTTCTGGCAAGGGGATTCATCGCGGGCCAGCGTAACAGTGGATTCCCCGCGCGGATGGCAGTATGCTTAATTCCTATCGTAAAACTAGGTATATGCGCCAGTGCACGCCCGGTGGCGGGAAGGCCGCTCCGGCGCCGGCCCTGGCGCCAGCCGGTCACGCGCGGGTCGGACCATTCACAGGAGGCTGCGATGCGGATGATGCTCAGGATTCTGATGCCGGTCGAAGGTGGCAACGCCGCGTTCAAGAGCGGGTCGCTCCAGACGACCATCCAGGAGCTGATCGAGAAGCTCAAGCCCGAGGCGGCGTACTTCTTCCCCGACGAGGGAAAGCGCTCGGCCCTGTTCGTGTTCGACATGAAGGACTCGGCGCAGATTCCTTCGCTCGTCGAGCCGCTGTTCGCGGGGTTGAACGCCCAGGTGAGGCTCACGCCGGTGATGAACGCCGAGGATCTGCAGAAGGGCATGGGCGAGGCGGCGAAGGCGCGTTGACGCCTCGCTAGGCAGACAGCAGCCTGCGCTCGGCCTCCTCGTTGCCGAGGCCGAGCTGCACCCGGGTTACGGCGAGGCCGACCACCGGCGGATACGCCTGGTCGGCCTTCATGCGCGGCTCCACGTACTCGATGACCTCGAACAGCAGACGGTTGGCCTCGACGTAATCGAGGCCGGCGAGCTTCTCGATGTACCGCGTGGCGCGGTCGATGAGCTTCAGGTTGCTGGCGACGAGCCACACCATGTAGTTGCCCATCACGCGGCCGAGGCGGACCATGGTGCAGGTGGAGAGCGCGTTGAGCAGCATCTTGAGCCCCGCGCGCGCCACGCCGTCGAGCAGGAAGTCGGAGTCCGGCACGGCGGCGGCGAGGATGATGCAGTCCGGCACGCCGCCGCCCTGGCGGAGCGGCTCCAGCGCCGTCTCCCGCCCGACCGCGATGATGCCGACGCGCGCGCCGGCCGCGCGCGCCGCGTCCAGACTGGCGCGCTGAAAGGACCCGGGCGACGCCAGGGCGGCCGCCTCCCGGCCGCCGGCAATCACCACGGCGCTGTCGCCGGGGCCGAGCCGCCGGTAGGGCAGGCCGTCGAGGCCGACCTTGAACCGCATCAGCTCCCGGCAGCTGATCTTGCGGACCGTCTCGAGCGTGCGGCCGAGCGAGTCGTCGCTGACGAGCGCCCGGACCTCCTCCTCGCTCCACTCGACGCACGCCGGGCGCCGCCTGATCAGGCGCTCCCACGCGGCGGGCGTCGCCGCGTCGGGCACGAACAGGAACGCCCAAGACTCGGACGCGGTCACATCGTCGAACTTACGGAACGGCGGCGTGCAGTAGGTGGGCGACCGCTCGGTCGTGTCGGTGAGCACGTCGATGCCGAACTGGTCCGCGTAGTAGGAGTGCTTCCGGCCCGCGCGGTACGTCGCCTCTTCCATCCCGACAAGCGCTGCCAGCGGGCTGAGGATCTCCGGGGATTTCAGGCGGGCGTGCATCTCCTCCAACTCGGCGAGGAACCGTTCCGGGACGCGCGCCGCCTCGAGGGCGCAGGGCCCGCCGGGCTCGAGTTCCGCCATGAGATCGCGGAGCACCATCTCCATGACGGTCAGCAGCACGCACAACTGGATGGTGGTGGCCTGCATGCGCGTCGAGCCGGTGATGGCCATCGGGCCGGTGGTCAGATTGACCTTCTCGATCCGCGGTTCCTGGATCACCTCGCGGCTGCGCTCCACGTGCGCGCACAGGATGTCGTCGGGATTGTTGTAGACGAAGTAGACCCTCGCGCCGGCGTCGAGGCCCTTCCACGCCGTGCCGATCACGAACGACGTTTCACCGCCCTCCGTGATCGCGAACACGACGTCGCGGTCGGCCACGCCCAGGTCGCCAATCTGCTTCCGGCCGAACGCCGTGAAGTCCTCGAACCCCTCGACGGCCTTGATGAGCGCGAAATCGCCGCCAGCCATGACGCTGAACGCGCGGCCTTCCCAGTCGGCGGCGGGCGGCGCGCAACTCAACCCGCGGGCGCGCTGGCGCTGCCAGAACTCGCGCCAGATCGAGACCAACTGGATGCTCAGCCGGCCGGTCGATCCGCAGCCGGTGAAGAAGATCCGGCCGCCGCGCCTGAGCCGGCCGCCCACCTCCCCCGCGATCTCCGCGGCGCGGCCCGACCCGGCAAACGCCCGGAAGGCGCGAATGACGTCGTCATCGACGTCGAAGAGCAGGCGCAGCGCCGCCGCCGGGTCGCCCGCGGCCGTGTCGCTCAGATCGGCCGTCACCGGATGCGACGACTCCGTGACGAGCACGCCGAGCTTGAACTGGCTCGCAATGCGCAGGAAATCTTCGGAACGCTGGCGCGACGTCTCGCTCATACACGCAGAACCAGGAAGACGGGAGCGGGAGGCCGGAATCTGGGAGCCGGCAGGAGGCGGAAACGCCCCCAGCGTATCATGCCCGGCCGCGGGCGGCCCGGTTCCCCCGCCGGCGTGCTATCATCCGCGCCGACGGGGGACCCTACATGAACACGAAGCTCTCTCTTCAGGTCCTGCTTCTGCTGGGATGCGTGGCGCTGGCCATGGCGATGCTCGAGGCCGCGACCGGCAGGGTGTGGGTCCTGGCACCACGTGGCTGGTGGGAAGGCGCCGTGGCCTGCTGGCTGCTCGTCATCGCGATTCGAACGGTCTACCCGGCCGGGCAGAAGTAGCCGGGCTGTGCGGTCCCGCTCGAACCTGTGCCGGCCGGTCCCGGGCGGCCGCGGCGCTTTCTGTCTGCCCGCGGCGCACGGGATCTGAAGACCCCGGGCTTCCATGTAGAATTCTGACGACCGGCCCTTCGTGGGCCGCACCGCGCATTCCGTCAGGCCTGAACCTATGAAGACACGACTGTTCGCCCTCGTCTGCGTCCTGGCGCTTGGCGCCTCCGCCGCTTCTGCCCAGTCGAACCCGAGCTGGCTGCGCTATCCCTCGATCTCCCCCGACGGCAAGACCATCGTCTTCACCTACAAGGGCGATCTGTACCGCGTCCCGGCCGCCGGCGGCACCGCAGTGCCGCTCACGACGCACGCCGCCCACGACTTCATGCCCGTCTGGAGCCACGACGGCAGGCAGATCGCCTTCGCCAGCGACCGCTACGGCAACTTCGACGTCTTCGTGATGCCCGCCGAGGGCGGCGAGGCCCGCCGGCTGACGTTCCACTCGGCCGCCGAGTATCCGTACACCTTCACGCCCGACGACAAGGCCGTCGTCTTCGGCGCGGCGCGCATGGACACCGCCGCGAACCGCCAGTTCCCGGCGGCATCGCAGCCCGAGCTCTACCAGGTGCCGGCCGCGGGCGGCCGGCCCGTCCAGCTGCTCACGACTCCGGCGGAGGACGTGAAGTTCAGCCGCACGGGCCAGTTCATGCTCTATCACGACAAAAAGGGCGGCGAGAACGCCTGGCGCAAGCACCACACCTCGGCCATCACGCGCGACATCTGGATCTACGACACCAAGGCCGGCACGCACCGCAAGATCACCACCTTCGCGGGGGAGGACCGCAGCCCGGTCTTCACCGACGGCGACAGGGCCTTCTACTACCTCAGCGAGGAAAGCGGCAGCTTCAACGTCCACAAGATGGGCCTCGACGGCGGGAAGCCGCAGCAGGTGACGTCGTTCAGGAAGATGCCCGTCCGCTTTCTCAGCCTCGCCGACTCGGGCACGCTGTGCTTCGGTTACGACGGCGATCTCTACACCCTGAAGCCCGGCGGGAGCCCGCAGAAGGTGGCAGTCACGATCGCAGCCGACACCAAGGCCAACCGCGAGCGCGTGGTGCCGGTCACGGGCGGCGCGCGCGAGATGGCGGTGGCGCCGAGCGGAAAGGAAGTGGCGTTCATCGCCCGCGGCGACGTGTTTGTGACGAGCGTCGAGGGCGGCGTCACCAAGCGCATCACGACGACGCCCGAGGAGGAGCGGGGCGTCGGCTTCTCGCCCGACGGCAAGGCGCTCGTCTACGCATCCGAG
>Ga0209048_10005976_pt1 | contig 11443 bp, 12 predicted proteins | sample FrelakmetCRP12CR_FD_187146 | JGI IMG/M metagenome (GOLD analysis project Ga0209048, IMG submission 187146) | Freshwater lake sediment microbial communities from the University of Notre Dame, USA, for methane emissions studies - CRP12 CR (SPAdes)... | ecosystem: Environmental > Aquatic >... | reverse complement strand
TGGAGGCCCCCGATTTCGGCGCGCCCAGCATGAACATGTCCCCGCTGAAGGCGTACCAGGTGGCGTTGTCCTCCGAAAAGAAGGCCTTCACGTTCTACGCCCAAGCCCTCCGCTACGTGAACCAGCCGGACGTCAAAGCGCTGTTCGAGGAACTGCGGGACGAAGAGGCCGAGCACGTTCGAATGCTGGAGGAGATCATCGCGAAGTTGCCGCCGTCGGCTGCGCTCGACCTCGAGGACGAGGATGCTTACCCGGACAAATCGGAGAGCTTGCGCCAGAAGGTACGACAGGCGGACAAGTCCTAGCTCTGCTCTTTCCGCCGCGGAGCGGGCAATGGCGGCTGGCGTGAGGACGTGTTTGTCGAGCGACTGAGGAAGACGGTCAGGCTCGGCCGAGTCTCGCGAGCAGCGGGTCCGCAATGCCCGCTTCGCCAAATCCCTTCGCCCGCAGCACGCACGCATCGCAACCGCCGCAGGGCTCGCCGTTCGGGCCGGGGTCGTAGCAACTGCTCGTGATCGAGTAATCGACGCCGAGCGCTGTGCCGGCCCGGATGATATCGGCCTTGGTCCAATCGATGAGCGGCGCATGAATCGTCAGATTCCGCTTGCCCTCGACGGCCGCCTTGGTCGCCAGGTTGGCCATGCGCTCGTAGGCCTCGATGTAGGCGGGACGACAATCCGGGTAGCCCGAGTAGTCGAGCGCATTGACGCCCACGAAGATGTCGTCGGACCCCAGCACCTCGGCCCAGGCAAGCGCGAAGCTCAGAAAGACGGTATTCCGGGCCGGGACGTAGGTGATGGGGATGCCATCGGAGATCTCTGCGCCGGATCGACCCTTTGGCACCGCCGCATCGCTCGTCAGCGCCGATCCGCCGAACGCGCGCAAATCGACGTCGACCACGACGTGCCGTGCAATGCCGAAACGCCGGGCGACTTCGCGGGCCTTCTCGACTTCGACAATGTGTCGCTGTCCGTACCGAAAGCTCATTGCGCAGGCCTCGAAGCCCTGGCTTATCGCGATCGCGAGAACCGTCGTGGAGTCGAGTCCGCCGCTGAGCAATACTATAGCCTTTGATTTTGCCAATTCGCTGATCCTCGGGTGCGAGTGTCGAGATGATCGAAGAATCCCCATGCGGGAGAATGGCGTCGCCGTCGTCGAATATCCGCGTCCTTACCTGCGCGCGGAGATGTACAAGGCGACACACAGACCGGTGCCCACGACGTACAGGAGCCAGGTCCGGGAAATCGCATAAGGGTAGAGCATCAGCGCGATTCCTATCCATTTGGTGGACTGGAGAGACGCCTTCCTGCCGTACCGAAAAGCCGCAAAACCGATGATCCCGAAAAGTATGGCACCGATCAGGTATGCCGGGCCGGGCAGCGTGAAGCCCGTCGATTCAAGTAGCGCGAGACTGTCCATGAGGCGATCCGATCGTGTCAATGGCGTGGGGTTCGCCGGGCGAAATCAGATGGCACGCCGATCTGCGTTCATGCCGGATGCGCGTCAGCGTGAGTGGCGCGGATCCGAAAAGAATTCCTGCATCAGGAAATCCTCGAGCGCTGCGTTGTCGGCGGGGCGCGCCGACATGATGACGCGCCGGCCCATGCGGTCCGACATCCAGACGAAGTCGGTCTGCACCTCGTCGCGGATGATCGCGATCATCTTGCGGACGATCGCCAGGCGGATGTCGTCGCTGCCTCCCTTTCGCACCTCGATCACCTGCTTTGCGCGGCGGCCGATGTCCTTGTTCCAGCCCGTGAAGTAGAACTCGGCATCGTCGTAGCCGACTCGCCTCAGCTGGAACACGCCACCTCCGGATTTCGGGTCATAGCCGAACGTCGGCTGCTGGCTCGGCGCGAGATTGGCAGCGACGATCCGATTGCGGCGCTCGGTTTCGGTCTCGGGCGGCGACGTATTCGGTGCGACGCCTTGCTCCGCGATCGTTGCCGGATCTCCGCGCGCACGGCGTCTGGCTTCGATGTACGAAGCAAGATCGGATTCGAGCGGCGGGCGTGTCGGCGCGGCAGCGGGAGGCGCGGTCGCCTGCGGGGTCGGCTCGGCCGGCAGCAGGATGGGTGCCGTCGACGGCGTTGTGTTCGGCGGCAGCGGTCGTGCGCGTACGGTCGCTGCGGCAGCAGCAGCCGGGTGGGTCGCCGGCGCGGCCCGGCGAGGGGATGACGCCGGCGGTGGAGGCGGTGTCGCAGGTGCCGGGATCGAAACCAGGCGGGTCACGAGGACTTGGCGAGCCTCACCCGGAACGGCATCGTCGACGGAAAGGCGGGGCACGTGCGGCCGCCAGAGCCACAGTATCGCGGCGTGCAGCAGCAGCGACAGAAGCAGCGCCAGCCAGACGATGGGGACCGCGACGACTTCATGCCGGTTGACCGGGACGTGCCGCCAGCGGTTGAGGTCACTCAATGCGTGCGCCAGCGGGCGCTGGCGGCAGCGAACCACAGGCACGGTCGGCGGGTCATTGAAACGGACTGTTCACCATCGACACCGAGCGGACGGACGGGGTTTCAGGAAGCGGACGCGCAACACCGCGCCTCGCTTGCCCCGGCCACACGATTACGCGCCAAAGCGATTCGACCGAATGGTCCTGTGCACCGGGCCGGCGATCACACGCTCCCGCTCGGCTCGTTCGCTGCAGCGCTAGGTTATCACGGGTCGACGCGAATGGGCTGAAGGAGGCCGCATCGATTCCGAAACGCCGTGCGCAGCGCTGCCTTTATGGCGTCCGATAAGCCGCGGTGAAGCGCTTCAGTTCCGCGCTGTCCGTATCGGAGACCGCGGCAAAGTCCATGTCGCGGTCGCTCCAGATGACGACGTTGAAACCGCGAATCGTCGCCTCTCGCTCCGATACTGCAGACTCGCCGCCACCTCGCCACGAGAAGACATTGATGACGTGACTGTGCAGCCGATAGACGACGGCGACTGCCTGCCGATCTCCAATGCGCTCGAGCCGTGCGCCCAGGAGGTCGAACCCCTGCGCCGACAAGTCACGCACCATCGGCGCGAACTCGAGCCGGCCTTGAAACCATGGACGCACCACATGGCGATCGGACGACGCCACGTCGATCCGCGGACCCGCCGGCGTGAGCGACGCGACATGCCGGGCCACGGCAAATTCCGGCAACGATTCCAGCGCAGGCGGCTGCGCCAGCCACCAGCCGCCCAGCGCACCCAGGACCGCGGTCGAACCGCCAACCACGAGCACCTGCCACCAGCGCAGTGACCGCGGCGGCGATCGCGACTGCGCCGGTCTTTCGATTCCGCGCATGATCGACTGCCGCAGCTCCGGAGGAGCGACATGCCGAAGCGCGCTTGCCCGCAGCGCGGAGCGCATCGCGACACGCTGGCCGTGCAACGCGGCGCACGCAGCGCAGGATGAAATGTGCTCCACCATCTCGGCGGCCGTCGCCGCATCGAGCTCGTCGTCGATGTAGGCATCCAGCATGCGCAGGGCAAGCGTGCAGTTCATCGCCGGGATCGCCTGTGCGCGAAGAGCATCCGCTGTTGCAGCAGGTCACGCCCACGCGCCAGCCGCGACATCACCGTTCCGATGGGAATGTCCACAATCGCGCTGATTTCCTTGTACGAGAGCTCTTCAAGTTCGCGCAACACGATGACCTCCCGATAATCGCGCGGCAGCGCGTCGATGCAGTTGCGCAGCCACTGGGCATCGGAGGCTCGCGCGGCGATGTCTTCGGGTGTGATGGCGCCACCGCCGTCAGCCGCGACCCGGCTCCCATGCAGGTCCTCGTCGTATTCCTCTTCGACCGCACGGCTCCGTTGTTCGCGCAACAGATCGAGGCATGCGTTCCGGATCACCGCGAGAAACCAGGAACGTGCGTTCGGCCCCTGCATCTGGTCGAATGCCCGGAAGGCCCGCAGGCAGCCGTCCTGAACGGCGTCTCTGGCCGTGGCAGTGTCCCGGGTGATCCACCGGGCGAGGTTGTAGGCCGAATCCAGGTGCACCAGGACCTGCTCCTCGAACCTCGCGGTCCTCTGCCTATCGGTCAATCGAGGATGCTCCATTGATCATGCCCGTCGTCCCAGGAAGACGCGGGAGCGCTGCACTTTATTCCCGGATTGCGCCTCCACCCGGATGCTGGAATAAGGCGATCGCCCGCGCGGTCTGACTCAATGAAAGGGTAGCGCAAAGGCGCTGACCCTTGGGGCCTGCGGGTCATTCACCTCACGAAATGGAGCAACTATGGAACCGGAATCCTTCGGCAGACGTGATTTCATGAAGCTGGCGGGACTGGGCGGCGTGGTCCTGGTATCCGGGTGCGCGTCCACGATGGGCTCGACCAGGTCGGGCGCGGATACGGACTTCTACTTCGTGCAGCTTTCGGATTCTCACTGGGGCTTCGAGGGAGCTTCCATCAACCCGGATGCGCGAGGAACCCTCAGGAAGGCAGTCGCGGCCGTCAACAGCCTGCCGCGCCGGCCGGATTTCGTCATGTTCACCGGCGACTTGACCCATACGACCGACGATCCCAAGGAGCGGCGCCGGCGGATGACGGAGTTCCGCGACATCGTCGGCGCGCTCGAGGTGAAGGAGGTGAGGTTCATGCCGGGCGAGCATGACGCGTCGCTGGACAACGGAAAGGCGTTCAGGGAGTTCTTCGGCGAGACCCGCTACACGTTCGACCACAAGGGCGTGCACTTCATCGTGCTGGACAACGTTTCCGACCCTACCGCCGCGATTGGCGAGGAGCAGCTGGAATGGCTGCGCGCCGACCTGTCGAAGCAGTCCAGGGAAGCGCGCATCGTCGTCTTCACCCATCGTCCGCTGTTCGACCTCTATCCGCAATGGGACTGGGCCACGCGCGATGGAGCGCGGGCCATCGCGCTGTTGCAGGCGCACGACAATGTGACGGTGTTCTATGGCCACATCCATCAGGAAAACCACTTCATGACCGGCAACATCGCCCATCACTCGGCCAGGGGACTGATGTTTGCGCTGCCGCAAGCCGCGTCGCAGCCCAAGCGACTGCCCATTCCCTGGGATGCCGGTGCCCCGTACAAGGGTCTTGGCTTCCGGGAGGTCGAAGCCGAGCGCTCGCCGGTGCAATACGCGATCAGCGAATTGCCGGTCGGCTAGGGACGCGCCATGCGGGTACAACGACGAATGCTGCTGCGCCTGGGTGCCGCAGCGGGTCTTGCCGCTGTCGCCGGCCGATTCGCGGTCCAGGCACAGCCAAGTCCCCGGATCGTTCGGATCACGGCGCGGAAATTTACCTACGAACCGGCAGAACTGACGCTCAGGCTGAACGAGCCCGTCGTCTTTCAGCTGACAACGCTGGACGTGGTGATGGGCTTCAGCGTGCCGGACTTTGGCGTGCGCGGGACGATCGTTCCGGGCCAGACGACCGAGGTCGCGATGACGCCGACGAAGATCGGCGATTTCACGTTTCTGTGCGACGTATTCTGCGGATCGGGCCACGAAAACATGGACGGCACCCTGCACGTGGTGGCCTGACAAGCGACCTCGCGGGGGCGCTGCGAGGGGCGCCGGGTCCCCGCAGGACGGCGGTTGCGTACCCTGAGCCCCGGGGCCGCTAGCCGCGGCCCGACGGCACTCAGCCGAGCACGACGATGTGCACTCGATAGGGCCCGTGCGCGCCCAGCGCTATCGTCTGCTCGATGTCGCCGGTGCGCGAGGGACCCGAGATCAGGTTGATCGCGCGCGGGAGGGGGCCGCGCTCGCTGCGAACCAGCGCGAATGCCTCTTCCATGCCGGCGACCACCCGCTCCGCGCGGACGACGGCGATGTGCGTGTCGGGGAGGAGCGTGGTCGCGGTCGGCGTTTCCGGCCCCGTGAGCACGACGAGCGTGCCGGTCTCGGCAATCGCGCAGAACGAGCCGGTGATCCCGAGGCGATCGTTGCCGGAGGTCGGGCGCACCGCGATCTCGAGCCCGGCGCCGGCCCAGTCGAGGTCGGCGAATTCCGGCCAGCAGACGCCGACGTGCGATTTCTGGGCCGCGAGCGCCGGCGACAATTCTAGTGCATCGAGATAGCGCGCAACGGCCGCGGGAATGTCTCGGCGATCGCCAAGGCGCTCGACCGTGCTGTCCATGTCCGTCGCGCGCTGGACGAAGTGCCGCACCAGGTCGGAGGGCATCGGCGGGCGCGGCCCGTGGCCGTGCGCGGCGACGTAGGCCTCCGCTTCGGCCCGCGCGGCCGCGCGCTCGCCGGTCTTGCCGAGCGCCTTGCGAACCCGCCCGAGAACGGCTTCGCGCGCTGCGCGGTTGTCGACGATCGAGCTCGGCATCGCGATCGCTACTTGCGATGCCGGCGGACGAACGCGTCGAGGCGTTCGATGCCGGTGGTGATCGCCGCCGGCGACGCCGCGTACGAAAAGCGGATGTGCTGGCCCTCGCCCGGAACCCGCCGGCCGAAGTGGATGTCGGCGAGCACCGCGACGCCCGCTTCGGCGAGCAGCCGCTTGCGGAAAATCTCGGAATCGGCGCAGCCGGTGATCCGGCACGCCTCGGTGACGTTCGGCCACGCGTAGAACGCGCCGCCCGGCGTCTTGCACGTGATGCCGGGCACCGCGTTCAGCAGCCGCACGATCAGGTCGCGCCGCTCGAGGAAGCTCTCCCGCATCGCGTCCGCCGCGTTCTGCGGGCCGGTGATCGCCTCGACGGCCGCCCACTGGGAGATCTGCGAAGCGCAGGAATCGGTGTTCGTGATCCAGCGCGTGAACACCGGCGCCAGCGCGCGGTTGACGGCGTAACCGATGCGCCAGCCCGTCATCGCCCAGGTCTTCGACGCGCCGTCGCAGATGATCGTGCGCTCGAGCATTCCCGGCCGCGTCGCGATCGACTCGAAGGCTCCCGCGTACGCGAGGCGCGAGTAGATCTCGTCGGCGAACACCCACACCTGCGGGTGCCGGACGAGAATCTCCGCGATCGCATCGAGATCGGCCGGCTTGAGCGTGCCGCCGGTCGGATTGTGCGGCGTGTTGAGGATCAGCAGCTTCGTCTGCGGCGTGATCTTGGCCTCGAGCTCCGCCGGGTCGAACGCGAAATCGCGCGCCTCGCGCAGGTAGATCGGGACCGGCAGCGCGCCGTTGGCGAGGATCTGCGACTCGTAGATCGGAAAGCCGGGCACCGGGTAGATGACCTCGTCGCCGACGCCGTAGTCGGTGACCGACGCGATGGTGTACGCGATGAACGGCTTGGCGCCGGCGCCGACGACGACGTCGTCGGGCACGAACCCGAGACCTCGCCGCGCGCCGATGTCCGCGGCCGCCGCCGCGCGCAGCTCGTCGATGCCTGCCGACGGCGTGTAGCCGTGCCTGCCGTTCCTGATCGCGGCGATGCCGGCGACCTGTATGTTCGTCGGCGTCGGGAAATCGGGCTGGCCGATGCAGAACGACACGATGTCCTTGCCCTGCCGGACGAGCGCGTTGACCTCCGCCAGCACGACGAACGCGTTCTCCGTGCCGAGCGCCTCGGCGCGGCGCGACAGCTTCGCCGCGGTGGCCGGCATGTCGCGCGTCGTGGTCATTGGTGTACCCCCACGCTTGCGGCTGACGCCGCGGCGCTGCCCCCCGAGGGGGCGCACCCGGGGTTGGGGACGGCTCCGGCGGCGCTCATACCCGTGCGCTGCCCCGGTTGCGGTAGAGCTCGCGGAACGTCCGCCCGGCCGGCGCGGGCATGTCGCGGCCTTCGGTCCACCCGCCGCCGACGGGCAGCTTGTGGATGAGGCCGTCGCGGCCGCCCATCGCCTTCAGCACGCGGACGCCGATCTTCGTGCCGAGCGCGTAGAGCGCAGGACGCTGCGCGACCCACGACCAGATCCGGAAACCGGCGGTCTCGTACCACGGGCGCAACCCGCGCTCGAACGCGTGCTCGCGCAGCTTGCGCTGCAGGTCCGGCAGCGGAATCCTGACCGGGCAGACGACGCCGCACTGGTTGCAGAACGTAGACGCCGCCGGCAGGTCCTGCGCCTTCTCCAGTCCGACGTACATCGGCGTCAGAATCGATCCGATCGGGCCCGGGTAGACCCACCCGTACGAGTGCCCGCCGACGTTCTGGTAGACGGGACAGTGGTTCATGCAGGCGCCGCAGCGGATGCAGCGCAGCACCTCGCGCACGTCGCTCGCCAGCACGCCGGTCCGGCCGCAGTCGACGACGATGAAATACATGTGCTCCGCGCCGTGGAACTCGCCGTCGCCCTTCGGGCCGGTCAGCACGTCGACGTAGTTCGAGATCGACTGGCCCGTCGCCGACCGCGGCAGGAGCCGCATCAGCGTCGCGACGTCCTCGAGCGTCGGCACGATCTTCTCGATGCCCGAGATGGCGACGTGGACCTTGGGCAGCGTCGTCGTCAGCGTCGCGTTGCCCTCGTTGGTGACGAGGACGACCGAGCCGCTCTCGGCGACGAAGAAGTTGCCGCCCGAGATCCCCATGTCGGCCGTCAGGTAGTGCTGCCGGAGCACGCCGCGGGCCTCGAGGCAGAGCTCGTCGATGCCCGTCCTGAGCGGCGTGCCGTGCGCCTTGTGGAAGAGCTCGGCAACCTCCTCCTTCGACTTGTGCAGCGCGGGGCCGATGATGTGCGACGGCGGCTCGTAGTCGTTGATCTGCAGGATGTACTCGCCGAGGTCGGTCTCGACCACCTTGAGCCCCGCGGCCTCGATCGCGTGATCGAGCGCGGATTCCTCCGACACCATCGACTTCGACTTGATGATCTTCGCGACGCCGTGCTTCGCCGCGATCTCGAGCACCAGCGCGTTGATGTCGGCGGGCGTCTCGGCGAAGAGGACGGTCGCGCCGCGGGCCGTCGCGTTGCGCTCGAACATCTCGAGCCAGACGTCGAGGTTCTCCAGCGCGCGGTTGCGGATCGCCTTGCCGGCATCGCGCGTCGCCTCGAAGTCGCCCACCTCGGAGAGCGAAGCGCGCCGCTTCGCGACGAACTTGCCCTGCATCTTCTTGAGGTTGGCCTGGAGCCGCTCGTCGTGCAGCTTGACGTGGGCGCGCTCCTTGAAGTGCATCGACGCGACTTGCATGGCCGGCCCTCGATTCTCAGCGCTGCGGCGAGCGCGACGGCCGCCGGAACGGGACCGGCCGGTTGCCGCCCGTGCTCCGCGCGGGAATCACGGCCGGTCCCCCGCGAGCACTTCGGCAACGTGCAGGACCTGCGTCTTCGCGTCGCCGCGCCGGCGCAGCCGGCCCTCGATGTTCAGCATGCAGCCCAGGTCGCCGAGCACGACCGCGTCCGCGCCGCTCGCCGCGATGTGCCCGCACTTGTTGTCGGCGAGCCGCGCCGAGATCTCGCCGAACTTGATCGAGAACGTGCCGCCGAAGCCGCAGCAGGTGTCGCACTCGGCCATCTCGGCGAGCTTGAGCCCGGGCACCCTGGCGAGCAGCGCGCGCGGCTGCGCCTTGACGCCCATCTCGCGCAGGCCGGCGCAGCAATCGTGGTAGGTCACGGTGCCGTCGAAGCGGCCCGGAACGCGGTCGAGCTTAAGCTCGTTGACGAGGAAGTCGGTCAGCTCGCGCGTCTTTGCCGAAAGCGCCTCGACGCGCGTGCGCATCGCCGGATCGTCCGCGAAGAGGTCGGCGTAGTGCGTGCGGATCATCCCGCTGCAGGAGCCGGACGGCGCGACCAGGAAGTCGCAGGCCTCGAACTCCGCGACGACCTTGGCGGCGAGGGCTTTCGCGTCCGCCCGGTCCCCGGAGTTGTACGCCGGCTGGCCGCAGCACGTCTGCGTGGGCGGCACGACGACCTCGGCGCCGCCGGCTTCGAGCAGCCGGATGGCTGCGAAGCCGACCGACGGTCGCATCAGGTCGACAAGACAGGTGACGAAGAAGCCGACGCGCATCGGGCGAATAGGACGGCAGAATCCGGGATCCGGGCCATCTTAGCACGGTGCGGCGCGGCCAAGGCGTGCGCCCGGAGGCCCGGGCCGCGGTGCCGGTCAAAGCAGGCCGGAATGGGCGAGCGCGACCACGCACAGGCCCAGCAGCGGCTGCGGCAGCACGCCGAAGACGAGCAGCGCCAGGCCGTTCGCCGACAGCAGCGCGCGATTGTCGCCGCGCGCGGCGATCGGCGCCGTATCCGTCGCATCGTCGAAGTACATCAGCTTGACCACGCGCAGGTAATAGAACGCGCCCACCAGCGAAGCCATCACCGCGGCCACGGCGAGCCACACGAAGCCGGCATCCACCGCCGCCTGGATCACCGTGAACTTGGCGTAGAACCCGACCGTCGGCGGCACCCCCGCCAGCGAGAACATCACCAGCAGCATCACGAACGCCCACCACGGCGAGCGCTGGTTGAGGCCCCGGAAATCCTCCAGCCGGTCGGCCTCGAAGCCCTCGCGCGACAGCAGCATGACCATGCCGAACGACGCAAGGCTGGTCAACACATAGGCTATGGCGTAGAACATCGCCGCGCTGTAGCCGGTGGGGTTCGCTGCCAGGAACCCCATCAGCATGAACCCCATGTTCGCGATCGACGAGTACGCGAGCATCCGCTTGATGTTGGTCTGCGCGATCGCCACCACGTTGCCGAGCACCATCGACAGGAGCGAGAGCACGATCAGCATCCCCTGCCAGTCGTACCAGAGGCTGCCGAGCGCGACCGCGAGGAGCCGCAGCATGAACGCGTACGCGGCGAGCTTGGGCGCGGTGCCGATCAGCAGCGTCACCGCGGTGGGCGCGCCGTCGTACACGTCGGGCACCCACATGTGGTACGGCACGGCCCCGAGCTTGAACGCGACGCCCGAGACCACGAAGACGAGCCCGAACAGCAGGATCGTCCGGTTGCCGGTCCCGCCCGCGAGCGCCTTCGCCACGTCGGCGACGCCCAGCGAGCCGGTCGCGCCGTAGATCATCGACATGCCGTAGAGCAGCATCCCCGACGCCAGCGCGCCCAGCACGAAGTACTTCATCGCCGCCTCGGACGCCGCATTCGAGGTCCGGTACATCGCGACCATCGCGTACAGACAGAGCGCGAGGAGCTCGAGGCCGAGGTAGAGCGTCACGAAGCTTCCCGCGGCGATCATCACCATCATTCCGAGCAGCGCGAAGAGCGCCAGCACGAAGGTCTCGCCGCGGAAGAGCCCGCGCGCGGCGCAGTAGCCGCGCGAATAGAACAGCATCAGCGACACCGACAGGCTGGCCATGAACTTGAGCGTGTCCGACAGCATGTCGTCGACGACCATGCCCGAGAAAGCCGTCGCCGGACTTGCGGGCATCGTGGCGAGCGCAACCCACGCGGCCACGGCCAGCACCGCCTGCGTCAGCCAGAACGACACATGCCGCCGCGCGTCCGACAGGAATAGATCCGCGACGAGGATCGCGCAGGCCCCGCACAGCAGCACGATCTCGGGCAGCACGGGCGTGAAGTTCACGGTCGGCATCGTTCGCCCTGTCCCGTTACAGCTTGCTCTTCGCGACGTGCGCGAGCAGGTCCGCAACGGTG
>Ga0209048_10005975_pt1 | contig 11443 bp, 11 predicted proteins | sample FrelakmetCRP12CR_FD_187146 | JGI IMG/M metagenome (GOLD analysis project Ga0209048, IMG submission 187146) | Freshwater lake sediment microbial communities from the University of Notre Dame, USA, for methane emissions studies - CRP12 CR (SPAdes)... | ecosystem: Environmental > Aquatic >... | reverse complement strand
CGGAGGCCCGGGTGATCGGAGCGTATCGCCGGGACCCCGGGCAGACCGGGACCACCGACGCCCGCGACGGGCCGTCGGCACCGGCCCCTCGGACCCGGCCACTACGCTGGCCCGGTGCCCAGCAGCCCCATCACACCGCTGGTCGAGCTCGGCCGTGCAGCCAAGTCCGCCGGCCGGATCCTGGCCCGGAGCTCGTCGACGGATCGGGACGAGGCACTCCTGGCGGCGGCCGACCTGATCGAGCAGCGCGGCGGCGCCATCCTCGAGGCCAACGCCGTCGACGTAGGGCGGGCCGAGGTGGCTGGGGCCGACCCCACCTCACTCGACCGTCTCCGCCTCGACGCCGGCCGCATCGCCTCCATGGCCGCCGGACTCCGTGACGTGGCCGGTCTGCCCGACCCGGTGGGCGAGGTGGTGGACGGATGGGTGCGCCCCAACGGCCTGCGGGTGGAGCGGGTCCGGATCCCGCTCGGGGTGATCGGCATCATCTATGAGAACCGCCCCAACGTCACCAGCGACGCCGCCGGCCTCTGCCTCAAGTCGGGCAACGCGGTGCTGCTGCGGGGGTCGTCGAGCGCCATCTCCACCAACCTGGTGGTGGCGGCCGCCCTGCGCGACGGGCTGGCCACGGCCGGGCTGCCGGTGGAGGCCGTCGGCTTGGTGGAGGACACCACCCGGGCCGGAGCGGTGGCGTTCATGCAGCTCACCGGCATCATCGACTGCCTGATCCCCCGGGGTGGCGCCTCCCTGGTGGCCTCCATCATGGAGCACGCCACCGTGCCCTTCGTGGTCGACGGCATCGGCAACTGCCACGTCTACGTGGACGCCATGGCCGATCTCGACGTGGCCGAGTCCATCGTGGTGAACGCCAAGACCCAGCGGCCCGGCGTGTGCAACGCCGCCGAGTCCCTGGTCGTCCACCGGGACGTGGCGCCGGTGTTCCTGCCCCGTGTGGCGGCAGCCCTCGACGGGGTGACCCTCCTCGGCGACGAGGCCACCCGGGCGATCCTTCCCGGGATCGGAGCCGCCACCGAGGAGGACTTCGCCGCGGAGTTCCTCGGCCTCACCCTGAGCGGGGCCACCGTCGACGACCTCGATGCCGCCCTCGACCACATCACCCGGTTCGGCTCGGGCCACTCGGAGGCCATCGTCACCCGTGACATCGCCGCCGCCGGCCGGTTCACCACCGAGATCGACGCCGCCGCCGTGGTGGTCAACGCCTCGACCCGCTTCGTCGACGGGAGCGAGCTCGGCCTGGGCGCCGAGATCGGCATCTCCACCCAGAAGCTCCACGCTCGCGGACCCATGGGGCTCCGCGAGCTCACCTCGATCAGATTCGTCATCACGGGAACAGGGCAGGTGCGCACATGAGCAGTGACCCGACCGACACCGACCGACCGGCTGCCGCCCGGGCATCCGAGGAGATCACCTCCGGGTTCCCCCAGGCCGGACCGCCGCGCTTCGACTCGATCGACGAGGTGCGGACCGGGCTCGCCGGGGTGGACTACCTGGCCGACGACGGCATCTCCGGGGTCGTCTACCTGGCCGACCGGCTGGCCAAGCCGGTCCTGGTCGAGGGGCCGGCCGGCACCGGCAAGACCGAGCTGGCCAAGTCGGTGGCCCGGCTCACCGGCAGCCGTCTGATCCGCCTGCAGTGCTACGAGGGGCTGGACGAGTCCAAGGCCCTCTACGAGTGGAACTACAAGAAGCAGCTGCTGCGCATCCAGGCCGACTCCGGCCAGTCGTGGGAGCAGTTGGAGGAGGACATCTTCTCCGAGGAGTTCCTGCTCACCCGCCCGCTGCTCGAGGCCATCAAGTCGACGGAGCCGGTGGTCCTGCTGATCGACGAGGTCGACCGGGTGGAGCTGGAGACCGAGGCCCTGCTGCTCGAGATCCTGTCCGAGTACCAGGTGTCGATCCCCGAGCTGGGCACCGTGCGGGCCCGCCAGATCCCGCTGGTCTTCCTCACCTCGAACAACACCCGGGAGCTGTCCGAGGCCCTGAAGCGCCGCTGCCTCTACCTGCACATCGACTACCCCCAGCTGGACCGGGAGCGGGCCATCATCGAGACGAGGGTGCCCGGGGTCAGCCAGGCCATGGCCGACCAGGTCGCCCGTATCGTGCGGTCCATCCGCTCGCTCGACCTGAAGAAGGCCCCCTCGGTGTCGGAGACGCTCGATTGGGCCCGGACGCTGGTGGTCCTCGGGGTCGAGTCCATCGACGCCGAGCAGGCCAAGGACACCCTGCACATCCTGCTCAAGTACCGGTCCGACATCGACCGGGCGTCCAAGGAGCTGGCCGGCCTGGACACCACGGGCTGAGTCGGGGCCGACCGTGCTGGACCTCCTGACCGGCTTCGTGGGCGAGCTCCGCGCCGCCGGCATCCCGGTGTCGCTCTCCGAGCACCTCGACGCGGCCGAGACGCTGCGCCACGTGCCGCTGGAGGACCGCGAGGCCATCAAGTACACCCTGGGCGCCAGCCTGGTGAAGTCGTCGACCCACTGGCCGACCTACGAGACGGCCTTCGAGATCTACTTCTCCCTGCGCGGCCCGGGCCATGCCGTCGCCGGTGAGGACGAGGGGACCGGCGCCGAGCCCGAGTCGGACGAGGACGGCTCGAGCCCGCCCGGCAAGGGAGGCACCCAGGGCAAGGGCCAGGGCGGCGGCGGGGGCGAGGGGATGACCCCCGAGGAGCTCGCCGACATGCTCTACAAGGCGCTGCTCAGTGCCAACAACTCGATGCTCCAGGCGGTGGCCCGCCAGGCCGTCAGCCGCTACGGGGGCATGGAGGCCGGACGGCCGGTCGGCGGCACGTACTACCTCTACCGGACGCTGCGGAACCTCGACCTCGCCAAGGTGATGGAGCGGCTGATCGACCAGGCCCGCCAGGCCACCTCGGCCGAGAACGCCGAGGCCCGGCACGCCGGGCCCGACGTCACCCTGACCCCGTTGGAGGAGCGCCTCCTGCGCGACGAGTACCAGGCCCGCATCGACCAGCTCCGCAAGGAGATCGAGAGCGAGATCCGCCGACGGCTGGTGGAGGACCGGGGGAGCGAGGCCCTGGCCAAGTCGATCCGCAAGCCGCTGCCCGAGGACCTCGACGTCATGCACGCCACCCGGGACGAGTTGGTCGCCCTGCGCAAGTCGCTGGCGCCGCTGTCCCGCAAGCTGGCCGTCCGCCTGGCCCGCAAACGCCGCCACGGCCGCAAGGGTGCCCTCGACTTCCGCTCGACGGTACGCCACTCGCTGTCGACGGGCGGGGTGCCGGTCGACCCCAGGTTCCGCTACCCGAGGCCGTCCAAGCCGGAGATCATCGTGATCGCCGACATCTCGGGGTCGGTCGCCTCGTTCGCCCGGTTCACTCTCCACCTGGTCCACGCCATCAGCTCGCAGTTCTCCAAGGTGCGCAGCTTCGTGTTCATCGACGGGATCGACGAGGTGACCAGCTACTTCGACGGGGTCGACGACCCGTCCGAGGCGGTCCATCGGATCAACACCGAGGCCGACGTGGTCTGGGTCGACGGGCACTCCGACTACGGCCATGCCCTCACCGTGTTCTGGGAGCGGTGGGGTGAGGAGATCACCCCCCGGACCAGCGTGCTGCTGCTGGGCGACGCCCGCAACAACTACCACGCGTCCGGCTCGTGGGTGATCAAGGAGATCCGGGCCCGGGCCCGCCACGTCTACTGGCTGAACCCCGAGCCCCGTGCCTACTGGGACTCGGGCGACTCGATCGTCGGTGAGTACGCCAATCACTGCGACGAGGTCGTCGAGTGCCGCACGCTGCGTCAGCTCGAGGCCTTCGTCGGGGAGCTGGCGTGACCGGATTCGACGCCCTGACCGGTGCCGGGTCGGGCGCCCCCGAGGGGCCGTCGCCCCCGGCGCCGCCGCCGGGCATCCGGACCATGGGAGCCACCTCCCCCTCGGCCACTACCATGGTGCTGGTCCGCCACGGCGAAGCGGTGTGCAACGTGTCCGGCATCTGCGGCGGCCCGATCGGCTGCGAAGGCCTCACCGACCGAGGCCGGGCCCAGGTGGCGGTGCTGCGGGAGCGGCTGATGGAGACGGGCGAGCTGGCCGGTGCCGACGCCCTGTACGCCAGCGTCCTGCCCCGGGCGGTCGAGACGGCGGGGATCCTGGCTCCGGCACTGGCTGGCGCCGGTGCCGACGGAGCCGCGGGGGAGCCCCCGGCGATCGTCGAGGAGTGCGGGTTCTGCGAGCTCCACTGCGGCGAGGCCGACGGACTCGACTGGTCGGCGTTCAGCGCCCGCTTCGGCAACCCGGACTGGGACACCGACCCCGGCCGTCCCATCGCCCCGGGCGGCGAGAGCTGGACCGGCTTCGTCAACCGGGTGGCGGACACCCTCGACACGATGGCCGCCCGGCACCCCGGGGAGCTGGTGGTCGTGGCCTGTCATGCCGGCGTGGTCGAGGCGTCGCTGCTGGCCAAGACCCCGGTGGTCGGCGGTCTGACCGGTGCCCGGATGCAGCTGCGCACCCAGCACGCGTCGCTCACCACCTGGGAGGTCGACGGCGGACGGTGGAAGCTGATCGGCTACAACGACGGGGCCCACCACCTGGGGAACGAGGGCATCGGCGCTGCGGCCGAGGCGGTCACCGCGTCCGGGCGGTCGTGGATGAGCGTTGGCACCGGCGAGCGGATCGACTGATCACCGCCCGGGCGGGTGAGGGCCTGCTCGGCTGTCACGTCCTGGAGGACGGTGCCGACCGAGTGTGGTGCTCAACCGCCCGTCGGTGAACCTGTCGTCAGTCGTGGTCCCAGCGGGGGCGCTTCGACACGGCGATCGGGCCGCCCTGGGCCCGCACGTAGACGAGGGACGCGCTGACCCGACGGTCGATCAGTGGCTCGTCGTTCAGCCCGGGCCTGCGGAAGATCGTCGTGACGGACTTCTCGACGGCCGTGACCGACAGGTTGAGCTCGGCGGCGATGCCCCGGTTGGACCGGCCGTAGGCCCTGTGCTCGAGGACGTCGATCTCCCGTGTGGTGAGGCCTTCGATGGCCACGGCGTCATGGCGACGAACGAGGGAGTCGACGACCCCCCTCGTCGAGCACCGTCTGGCCCGCCCGGACCTCGCGGAGCGCCCTGAGCAGGACGTCGGTCCCGAGGGAGCGCTCGTCGATCAGGTGGGCGATCCCGGAGGCGCCGTCGCGCCGCAGTTCCCGGGCGAACTCGTGACTGCGGTCGGCGATGACCACGATCCCGAGTTCCGGATGGTCGGCCCGGAGCCGCTGGGCCAACTCGATGGTCAGCGCGCCGGTCACCACCGATGTCCGGATCCACAGGTTGAGGGCGTCCGATCCACAGGTTGAGGGGGTCCGGCTCCACGCCATCGACGACGGCGAGGAGCTGTTCGCTGGGGTCGGTTCCGGTGATGGTCATCCCGTTCTTCCGTCCGAGCGGAACCAGACCGAGCTTGGGCCGAACACGCCGGCGTCCCGCGGCGGGGTAACCGAGCGATTCGCCGAGGGTGGCTCCACCGCGGTGCTCCGCGGTCCCACGGAGGACGGCATCGGGGCATGAGCCCTTCGGTTGCAGCACTGCGACCCCCCAACTGGTCATACCAGGTGTTTGTGGCGGCTCGCTGTTCAACCGTTGCACCCAACGATTCGGATGCAGGTCACGCGATGCAAGGAACCCCCCCGGTCGAGTGGGCCGGATCGTCCCGTGGCCGGCCCACCGGCGAGTGCTCCGGGTCTGGCTCGGGTGGCAGGGAGGTCGCCGGTGGAGATCACCTGTTCGGCGATGGTTCGCAGCTTCTTGTTCTGCTGCTGGGACGCCGTTCGCAGCAGGTCGAACGCGGTGTCGGAGTCCACCTGCTCGGTGGCCATCAGGATCCCCTCGGCCTGGCCGATGAGGTCCCGGGTGGTGAGCGCATCACGCAGGCTGGCCGCCGTCGCCAGGTCGCGCTCGTGGACCGGGGCGACGGCGAGCGCCAGTGCGGCATGGGCGGCGAACACGACACCGAAGGCCCGGGCGGTCTCGTCGAAGGCACCACGCTGGTAGCCGTACACGTCGAGTGGGCCCACTGTCCCCTCGGAGGCGAACGGTCGGAATGCCAGCATGCTCTCGGCGCCTGCGTCGAGGGCTCGGGTGGCGAACGTCGGCCACCGCGCCGTCTGGTCGCGCAGGTCATGGGACTCGACCGTCGGTCGCATCCAGATGGCGTCCGGGCACGGTCCCTCGCCGACCTCGTACTCAATGTGCTCGAGCTCGCACACCAACTCGTCGGACCAGGCACCGACCACGATGGAGCGCTTGTCGACCAGGAGGATGCCGGCTCCGTCACATCCGTCGATCTGTTGGGCGGCCATGTCGACGATCCCCTGCAAGGTGGCGATGACCGTGTTCGCCGTTCATCCGCATCGCCCGCCTCTTCGTGTGCCCGACCAAGGGCCCCCCGGTGGCTCGAAGGCCGGTATCGACGTTCCCGCTGGTCGGATGGCTGCTGACCACCCGTCACCCGGGCAGGGCGTGGCGTTCGCCGGTACCCTCGTTCGGGGGCTCGAACAGCGGAGGTAGGCATGGCGTACCTGATCACCCATTTCTTCGAGGGTGGCACGGCGGAGCAGTATCAGGTGGTGGTGGGCGCTGCCCATCCCCGCGGTGCACTCCCACGGGGACAGACGTACCACGCAGCCGGTCCGACCGAGGGCGGATGGCTGGTGGTGGCCGTGTGGGACTCGAAGGCCGTCTACGACACCTTCCTTACCGAGGTCCTGATGCCCACGCTCAGCACGGTCGCCGGCGGATTCGCCGGACCGCCCGAGGAGCGCTCGGCCGAGGTGGCCAACCTGGTCACGGCCTGAGCCCGGGCCGGTGGTCGGGATCGGGGTCGCCCGCGGGCGGCTCCGACCACCGGCCGTCGGGTGCGAACTGTGGGTGCTGCCCGATCAGCAGGCGTAGTCGTTGTCGAAGCGGGTGTCCATGCCGGCCAACGGGTAGACCGCGCTCGGCGAGCCGTACTGCACGATCTGCACGGGCCCAGTGGGCAGTCCGCTGTACTTCGAGGTGACGTTGGTGCAGGTCGTCCCGGGGTCGAGCCCCCAGTCGGCGGCCCAGTACGGCACGGCGGGCCGGTAGTTCCCGACGATGCTGGGCCAATTGCCGGGACTGGCGTAGATGCCCACGCTGTTGAGCCCCTCTGACTTGAGCCCGTCGATCGCCCCCTGGACGAGCGCGGCGTTGGACCCGGTGCTGTGCGACCACGACGGGTCGTTCTCGACGTCGAGCCACCAGGCCACCCCGGTGGTGACGTTCGCCGCCCGGGCGTCTTGGAAGGCCTGGACCGCCGCATTGAAGCCGTAGTTGCACGAGGACGGGTCGACCGCGGTCAGGCAGGCCGGGTCACGGTTGACCGTGGAGTTTCCGTAGTTCATGTAGATGTAGAGATTGAGGCCGGCGCCGGCCCAGGCCGCCTCCTGCGCCAGGCAGGGGTTCACGTGGCCCGGCTCCTCCACCTGGACGATCCCGATGGTATGGGGGGACGGCGGGAGTGTGCCGCCTCCCGACGGGCACTGGGCGTACGAGATGTCATAGCCGAAGCTGCCCGAGCGGTAGGAGGAGCCGGAGAAGCTTCCGTCGCCGGTGGCCTCGGCCATACCCACGACCGGTTGGTTGAGCACCTGGGGCGTCGAGCCCCAGTAGGTGGCGCCTCCGAACGCGGTCACTGCACCGTTGCTATTGGCGAACCAGTACCCCGGACCGCTCCCCGAGAGATTCGGGTTCGACGCGGTGATCGCCACCATGGGATTCTTCTGCGGCACGTTGCCGAGGGATCCGGCGTACGGTGCATCGCCGTAGGCGAAGACCCCACCGTCCGCCGCCGTGAACCAGTAGCCATGGCCGTCGGCACTTGACGCCATGCCCACCACCGGCTTGGTGAGGGAGATGTTGCCGGTCGACCCGTAGAAGTGGGCGTCGCCGTAGGCGAAGATGCCCCCGTCGGCTGCCACCAGCCAGTACCCGCCACCGTCCGGGGTGGCCGCCATGCCCACCACCGGCTTGGTGAGGGAAATGTTGCCGGTCGACCCGTAGAAGTGGGCGTCGCCGTAGGCGAAGATGCCCCCGTCGGCTGCCACCTCCCAGTAACCCAAGCTGTCTGAGGTGCCGGCCATTCCGACGACCGGTTTGTTGATCCGCATTCCCCCCGTCGACCCGTAGAAGCCGGCGCCCCCGAAGCTGAAGATGCCTCCGTCGCTGGCCACCACCCAGTAGGCAGATACCTGCTTCGCCGGTGCGGCGCCTGCCGGCGCCGGGGCGGCCATCACCGCGACAACTGCCACCGCACTGGCGAGTGAGACGGCGGCTGTCCCGAGCGCGGCCAGGGCACGGCGCCAGCGACGGGAGCGGCCGACCCCCGAACGGGACGGCAGGGACGGCCGGACGTCGGCAGGTACGGGAGGCAGGGCGATGGACTGGTGGCGGGGCATGGGCGACCTCTGCGGGTTGGTGGGGACGCCCGCCGGCCGACCGGACGCTCTGCGTCCGGCGAGGCCGCTCGGGCCACCCCATTGTGGTGGCCCCCTCGGTCCGGGTCAATGGCCTCCCCACGGCCGGCTCCCCGCGCCGAGGCCGGCCGGTTTCCGTTGTCAGGAGTCAGTCGCGGAGCAACTCGGCGATCCGGAACGCCAGGTCGAGTGCCTGGCGGCCGTTCAGGCGCGGGTCGCATGTGGTGGTGTAGCGCTGGCCCAGCTGGCCCTCGACGATGTCCTCGACACCGCCCAGGCACTCGGTGACGTCGTCGCCGGTGAGCTCGACGTGGACGCCGCCGGGCCAGGTGCCGACCTGCCGGTGGATCCGGAAGAAGCTCTGCACCTCGCCGATGATGTCGTCGAACCGTCGCGTCTTCTGGCCACCCTCGGCGGTGAACGTGTTGCCGTGCATCGGGTCGCACATCCACACCACCGGATGGCCCTCGGCCTCGACGGACCGGAGCAGCTCCGGAAGGTGGTCGTCGATGGCGTCGACGCCGAACCGTGTGATCAGGGTGAGCCGTCCGGGGGTCCGGTCGGGGTTGAGCCGCTCGCACAGGGCCACCACGTCGTCATCGGTGGCCGTGGGCCCGACCTTGGACCCGACCGGGTTGTGGATGCCGGCGAGGAACTCCATGTGGGCACCGTCGAGCTGGCGGGTGCGTTCGCCGGCCCACAGCATGTGGGCCGAGCAGTCGTACCAGTCGCCGGTGAGCGAGTCCCTGCGGGTCAGGGCCTCCTCGTAGTCGAGGATGAGGGCCTCGTGGCTGGTCCAGAAGTCGACCTGATGGAGCGTGTCCTCGCCCGTCAGGTTGATGCCGCAGGCATCCATGAACCGGAGCGCCCGGTCGATCCCCTCGGCGATATCGTCGAAGCGACGTCCCTCGGTGGAGGTGGCCACGAACTGCTGGTTCCAGGCGTGGATCTGACTGAGGTCGGCGAACCCGCCCTTGGTGAAGGCCCGCAGGAGGTTGAGGGTCGCCACCGACTGCTCGTAGGCGGTGACCAGCCGGTTCGGGTCGGGGACCCGGGCGCTGCGTTCGGGCAGGTCGTCGTTGACCATGTGCCCGCGGAACGAGTCGATGACCTGGTCGCCGACCTGCTCGGTGGGGGAGCTGCGGGGCTTGGCGAACTGCCCGGCGATCCGGCCGACCTTGACCACCGGGAGACCGGCGCCGTAGGTCAGGACGACGGCCATCTGCAGGATGACCTTGAGCTTGTCCCGGATCCCGTCCGCGGTGAACTCGGCGAACGACTCGGCGCAGTCGCCGGCCTGGAGGACGAAGGCCCGACCGTCGGCGGCCTGGCCGAGGGCTCGGGTCAGATGGCGGGCCTCACCGGCGAAGACCAGGGGCGGCAGGCTGCTGAGCTTGGCGTGGACCTGCTTGAGGGCGGACTCGTCGGGCCACGTCGGCTGCTGTGCCGCGGGCCGCGAGCGCCAGGAGTCCGGGGCCCACAAAGCGGCCGTGTCGGAGGCGGGGGTCGGAGGTGCCACCTCCACAGCGTAAAGCCTCCGGCTCTAGGCTCGGTACATGCCCCCCTTCCGCTTCGGCGTCCAGATGTCCAACGCCTCGTCCGGCACCGCCTGGCGGGAACTGGCCCGGACGATCGAGGGCCTCGGGTACTCCACGTTGTTCATCCCCGACCACTTCGAGGACCAGCTGGGACCCCTGGTGGCACTGACCGTGGCGGCCGAGGCCACCACCGAGCTGCGGGTCGGCTCCCTGGTGTTCGGCAACGACTACCGCCACCCCATCGTGCTGGCCAAGGAGATCGCCACCCTCGACCTGATGTCCGAGGGCCGGGTCGAATTCGGGCTGGGGGCGGGGTGGATGACCACCGACTACGAGCAGTCCGGCATCGCCCACGACCCGCCCGGCGCCCGCATCGGCCGTATGGCCGAGAGCCTGTCGGTCATGAAGTCGCTCTGGTCCACCGGGGCCTGCACCTTCGAGGGCGAGCACTACCGGATCACCGGTGCGGTGGGCGCCCCGTTGCCCCACCGGCGGCCCCACCCGCCGATCATCATCGGCGGTGGCGGCAGGCGGGTCCTGGGGATCGCCGCCCGCGAGGCGGACATCATCGGGGTCAACGCCAGTCTGGCCGCCGGCTACGTCGGCCCCGAGGTCCTGGAGACGACCACGGCGGAGTACTACGACGAGCGGATCGGCTGGATCCGCGACGCTGCGGGGGACCGGTTCGCCGACCTCGAACTCCAGGTCCTGACCTTCGTGGTCCAGATCGTCCCCGACCGCGAGGACGCCACCGAGCGGCTGGCCCAGATGATGGGGGTCACCGCCGGACAGGTCGACGGGTCGCCGGCCGCACTCATCGGGACGGTCGAGCAGATCGTCGAGCGGCTCGTCGAGCGGCGTGAGCGGTTCGGCCTCTCCTACGTCGTGGTCCACGAGGCCGAGATGGAAGCCTTCGCTCCGGTGGTGGCGGCGCTCGCCGGGACCTGAGGTGACCGGTAACGGTCCCCGTATCGGGGTCTTCGGAGGCACCTTCGACCCGATCCACCGGGGCCACGTCGAACTGGCCACGGCGGTCCGCGACGCCCTCGGGCTCGACCGGATGCTGGTGGTGGTGGCCAACGAGCCCTGGCAGAAGCAGGGTCGCCCGGTGACCACGGCCGAGGACCGGTACGCCATGGTGGTCGCCGCGCTGGCCGACCACCCGGGGCTGGAGCCGTCCCGGATCGAGCTCGACCGGGGTGGCCCCTCCTACACGGTCGACACCGTCCGCCACCTGCTGGGCCTCGATCCGTCGGCCGAGGTCCTGGTCGTCGTCGGCGCCGATGTGGTGGGTGCGCTGGACACCTGGCACGACCACGAGGCACTCCGGCATGAGCCTTGGGACAGTATGTTTCTCGCCGTCCTGTTCCGCGGCCTCGAAATCGCGGCGCAAGTGGCGCACCACGATCACCAGGCGACCACCCGGCTCGGGCTG
>Ga0209048_10005974_pt1 | contig 11445 bp, 10 predicted proteins | sample FrelakmetCRP12CR_FD_187146 | JGI IMG/M metagenome (GOLD analysis project Ga0209048, IMG submission 187146) | Freshwater lake sediment microbial communities from the University of Notre Dame, USA, for methane emissions studies - CRP12 CR (SPAdes)... | ecosystem: Environmental > Aquatic >... | reverse complement strand
GTATTCCACGCGATTGCCGATGTCGTAGCGCTTGGCCTGCCAGGCGAGCGCGTACACCGGCTGACGCTGGGCCAGGAGGTTCATCGCGTCGGTGAGCTGAATCTCACCGCCCACACCCCGGCCGGTGGCGTCGATGCAGTCGAAGATCTCCGGCGTGAAGACGTACCGGCCGGCGATGGCCAGATCGCTGGGCGCCTGATCGACGGATGGTTTCTCGATCAGCTGTCGGAGCCGGATCACCGCCGGGTCGTCCCCCTCCGGCTGGCCGTCCACGATCCCGTACCGCCCCACCCACTCCCGGGGGACGCGGTGCACCGCCACGCCACTGGCCTGCTTCGCGTCGAAGACGTCCAAGAGCTGGCGCAAGCCCGGCTTCTGTCCCTCGGGCGGATCGATGATCGTGTCGCCGAGCAGGACGGCGAACGGCTGGTCGCCCACGTGGTCCCGTCCGAGGCGAATCGCGTCCCCGAGGCCGAGTTGTCGCTTTTGGCGGATGTAATGGATTCGCGCGCGGTCGCCGATGTCGCGTACCTGCTCGATGAGCTCGCGCTTACCCGCCTCGGCCAGGAACGCTTCCAGTTCCGGGTTGAAGTCGAAGTGGTTTTCGATGGCACGTTTGCCCCGCCCGGTGACGATCAGGATGTCGTCGATCCCGCTGGCCACCGCCTCTTCGATGACGAACTGCAGCACGGGCGTGTCCACGATCGGGAGCATCTCCTTGGGCATGGACTTCGTCGCCGGCAGAAACCGCGTGCCCATACCGGCGGCGGGGATGACGGCCTTGCGAACCACAGATCGATGGTCGGGGGTCGAGGGGCGGTGCTCGGAGGGTGCCATGTGGATCGTTCCTCTCGCGGTGTGCGGCCGGTCCCAGTGTGCGCGTCAGGCGATCTGCGGGATGATCAGCGTCGCGCCCAAGTCCTTGTAGGCCGCGGCCAGCCGCCGCAAGCGCTCGGGATCGCCGTCGTAGCATCCCACCACCGCGCCGCCCGAGCCGGCGAACTTGACGGCCGCGCCGAGCGTCCGGCCGGTCGCCACCAACGCCCGGTTGCCCGGGCTGATGGAAATCAGGCTGGCGCGCAGATCGAAGTTGGCGTCCATGAGCGGACCGATCTCCCGCCCGCGGCCCGCGACGATCAGGTCGCGCGCCTGCTGCGCCAGCTCTGCCCAGCGCTTGATGCCCGCCAAGACCTGCGGATCGCTGCGGTTGTACCGGCTGCGGAGATCGTTATGGGTCACCTCGGTCCCCTCGGCCAGCGTGTCATGGTACACCACGAAGAGCGGTGGCAGATCGTTCGCGTTCATCGGCTCGTACAGACCAAACCCGTCCCGCTCCATCCGCTCCCGGTCGAAATCCATGAACACCACGCCCCCGTACACCTGAATCACGCGGTCCTGGAGCCCAGCGCCGATCTTGAGCTCATCCAGTTCGACGCTCAGGATGAGTCCCGGCAGAACGGCCTGCGGAATCTTCACCGCGAAGAACTCCATGAGAGCGCGCATGGTGGCCGTCACGATGGCGCTGGAGCCGGCCAACCCCACCCGGATCGGAATATCGGTGTGATACTCGATGGAGAAGTTGCGGTTGATCGGCGCTCCGATCTTCGCACAGTAGTCGCCGAAACGTTTGATGGCGGCCTTGATGAGGCGAATACCCCCGTAATACCCGTGGAGCTGCACGTCCTCGAGCAGTTCGCCGAAGTTGGCAAACTCGAGCCGATCGGATCGCTGCGGCAGGATGGTGAGCCGCGGTGATTCGTAGAGGGTCACCGTGGCGCTGAAGTTCTTGATGATGAAGGAGATGGTCTTGCCGAAGTACCCGTCCGACGGATTGCCGATCAGCCCCGCCCGTGCATACGCCCTGGTCTGGATCATCAGAGAACCTCTTGCCACCTGCGGCTGCCGCTGATAGGGTGGATGGTGCCCGTCGGGCGGGCAACGCCCTCCGGGGCCGGCCTCGAGACCGCTGGAGCATGGCGCGAGGTGCCGGGACGTGTCAAGATGAAACCGGCAATGGTCGGGCGGAGCGGTGTCCCGACGCCTGCTCCGCGGCATCCTCCGCGGCAGGGAGACCAGGCAGGATGCGGAACTCCTACACGGCGATTCAGGACGCGGTTCGGTTCCTGCGGCGGCGCGCCGACTCCGCCGCCACCATCGGGATCGTTCTGGGCAGCGGCCTGGGGGCGGTGGTGAGTCAGGTGGAGGACGCCGTCGGCGTCCCCTACGACGCCATCCCGCACTTCCCCACCTCGACGGTCCGGGGGCACGCCTCGCGGCTCGTCTTCGGGCGGCTGCAGGGGGCGTCGGTGGCCGTGATGCAGGGCCGCTTCCATTACTACGAAGGCTACACGATGCAGGAGGTGACGTTCCCCATCCGCGTCCTCCGGGGCCTCGGGATTTCGACGCTGGTCGTGACCAACGCCGCCGGCGGCCTGAACCCGCGATTCCGGGTCGGCGATCTCATGTTGATTCGAGATGTGATCAACCTGATGGGAGACAACCCGCTGCGGGGCCCGCACGACGAGCGCCTCGGCCCCCGGTTCCCGACCACCCGCAACCTGTTTTCGGTCGAGACGACGCGGGCCGCCCGCGCGGCGGCGCGCCAGGGAGGTATCCCGCTGCGGTCCGGCGTCTATGCCGGCGTGAGCGGCCCCTCCTACGAGACCGCGGCCGAGCTCCGGATGCTGCGGACCCTGGGGGCGGATGCGGTGGGGATGTCCACCGTTCCGGAGGTCCTGGTCGCCCGCCACGCCGGTATCCCGAACATCCTGGGGATTTCCTGCATCACTAATGTCGAGGCCGGCAAGCCGGTGTCCGCCCGCCAGGCTGCACCCGTCAGCCACGAGGCCGTCCTGGCCGTCGCGGCGCGTGCGGAACACCGCCTGACCGTTCTCGTCAGGGGCATCATCGCCCGCCTCTGACGCTGCCGTACCGGAGCGTCTCCATCCCTGCCGAGAAATAGTCCGCCACGAGGGCGGCGAGTTCCTGTCGGAGGCTCTCGCCCTCGTGGCCGGCATACCGGTCGTGGAGTCCGCGGGCGATCTTCGCGAACGCATCGAGGATGGTGGGGTCGAAGTGCCGCTCACGCCCCTGCTCGAGAAGCTCCATGGCTTCCTCGAAGGTGAGCGGCTTCTTGTACGGTCGGGCCGAGGTCAGCGCGTCAAAGACGTCCGCCACTGCGAAGATGCGTGCGGCGATGGGGATATCCTCGCCTTGCAGGTTGTGCGGATACCCGCCCCCGCCATACTTCTCGTGATGGTAACCGGCCACGGCGATCCCGTCTCGCAGCCATGATGATCGCTGCACGATGTCTACCCCCTTCTCGACGTGGCTCTGCATGACGGTGAACTCGCCCTCGTCGAGCCGCCCGGGCTTCAGCAGAACGGCATCAGGAATGCCGATCTTGCCGACGTCGTGAAGGAACGACCCCTTGATGAGAGTCTGCATCTCGGCCCGACCGAGGCCCAGGGCTTGACCGATACGGGCCGAATAGAGTGAGACCCTGTAGTTATGAGCGTCGGTATCGCTATCACGTTTGGCGATGGCGCTCCCCAGGACCGAGAGGGTTTCCAGGTTCGCCTCCAGCAGGTGGGTGGAATAGTCGGCAAGCCTGCCCATCAGATGAAGAATCACGGGAAAGAGGAGCGCCGCCACGGCGACGACGATGGCAACCGCAAGCAGGACGTTCCGCAGGATGGCCCAGTGCATCTGCTCCGCCACCTCGGGCGAGACCGCGAACATGCCCCGGGCAAAAGCCACCACCGAGCCTCCACGATCGACAATGGGAACGACCGTGTACACAAAGAGGCCGCCGTCTATGCGCGCCGTTTGCACGTAGTCCCCATCGACGCCTGGGAAGGCGACCGGTTGCGATACCACAAAGGTTCGCACCTGGTCCATACCCGGTTGGTCGCCGGCAGCGCCTTCCGCGAGGACCGCCGAGGAGCGATCATAGACCTGAAAGAGCACGAACCGACCCGCCCGATAGACCACGGGTGGTGTGCCTCGGGCGAGGACCTCTCGCAAGGCCGAGACGGCATCGGTCCGTTCGCGGTCCATGACGTTACGCACCCTCTCGACAAGTGTGGCGACCCCCCGACGGCCGAGGTCAGCCACCTCCCGTGCGAGCAGCGCCTGTTGGCTGACGTACGCGGCCGCGGCGACCGTGACAGCGATGATGGCCGTCGCGATGCCGAGGCGCAATACCAGGATGCGGCGGACGAAGATCCTGAGCGGGTAGGTCTTCATCGAGTCTGGCCCCCGCGGCGGCGGTCCCGACGCGACTCGCTTCGCTTTCGAAGTGAATTATCGCATCGCGAGGTGGCCGATCTCCCTCAGCGTGGCCGAAATATCCTGTGTGCGCGCAAGCCCAGACCTGCGGCGACAGGCAGGCGCCTCACACGCGAACCGGATACCCGCCGAGGTCCCGCGCCGTGTCGAACATGGCGACGATGTTCGCAGGCGGCACGTTGGCCTGGATGTTGTGGACGGAACCGAAGATGAAGCCTCCGCCCGGCGCCAGGTCGTGAATGCGACGCTTCACGTCATCCACCACCTGGGCGGGCGTCCCCGTGCCCATGACCACCGGGTCGCAGCCCCCGCCCCAGAAGGTCAGGTCCTTGCCGAACTCCTGCTTCAGCCGCGCCGAGTCCATCTCGGCCGCGTTGACCTGGACCGGGTTCAGGATGTCCACGCCGATCTCGATGAGATCGGGGATCAGCCGGTAGATCGAGCCGCAGGAGTGGAGGTACACCTGCGCCCTCGTCCGCTGTTTGATTTCGGCGATCAGTTGCCGCAGCCGCGGCTTGTAGATCCGCCGGAAGGTGGCCGGGGCCATCATCGGCCCGTCCTGGCTGCCCAGGTCCTCGTTGAGCTGGACCACGTCCACGCAGTCTCCCACCTGCTTGAGGGCCATGTCCCAGTAGGCGATCTGCCACGCCAGGACGCGATCGGTGAACGCCTCGATGAGCGACGCGTTGCCGGCCAGGTTGACGAAGGCTTGTTCCATCCCGAACATGTACCAGGCATGCTCCCAGAGCCCGGGCATCGCCCCGCACATCATGACCACCTTCTCGCCGGCCGCGTAGGCGGCCCTGATCTTCTCAGGCAGACCCGCGATCCGCGCAGGGTCGGTCGGGTTCGGCCAGCGGTACTTCGCAAGGTCGGCCTCCGACTCGGCCTCGGTCAGCGGGTTGGCGACCATGTCATAGTAAAACCCGCCGGGCGGCATGTGGTATGTGGTTCCCCACTCGTCCACGTACGAGTTAGTGGCCGGGTCAATCGTGAACACGTAGTCGCTGGGGGCCTTCGGGAAAAACACCGCGCTCACGCGCTCGAACCGCTGCAGCAGTTGGGGGTCCGGGTCCACCAGGTACGTGTGGTAGCTGCGGATCGGCGGCTCCGGCCCGCTGAGCCCCAGATGCTTCATCAGCGCCTGGTGCACGGCGAAGTGGAGTGTCGTCTGGCGCCCGCCGAAGTCGAGGGGCACCCGATCGGGCTCGTGGTGGTTGAGCGCAGCCAAGGCTCGCTGGCGGCAGTTCATGGAGTTCCTCCTTCGGTGGCCTCGAGGGACACGGCCGGGCTCACCTCAGTTTGAGTTGCAGAGACCATGCGGACGCTCCGCGCTGTGTCGGAGCGTAGCATGCCCCAAGACACGAAGCGCCGTCAACAGAATCCCGGCTGCCGGATCGCCGCGCGCTCCCGCCGGCAGACAGGCCCCCGCCGGCGTTACGGGCGGTAGCATGGTGTGCCGGGTTGGCGCCAGTCAACCGGAAACGCCGCGGGGAAGAAGAAGACGGTCCGCACAAGCAGGCAACCGGCGCCGACGCGGCGGTCTCCGCCTTGACTTTCCGATTTGGTGGGGTATAGACTCCCGCGGGTTTTCGGGGCGGATAGGGACACCGGGTGCCAGGTCCCTGGTCCGCGCCCTGGTTGTAGCCTCGGATCCTAGGGTGGCCCAGTGGTGTCGGGCCGTTGTTGTGCGCCTTCGGTCTCCGTGCTCGTCTCCAGGCTTCACCTCAGGACTCTCTCAGAGGATACGCCCATGGCCCTCCCGCGTCTCGGATCAGCTCACCCGGCATCCAGCATGGTGCATCTGTATTCGCGCCACGCCCTCCTCGGTCACAAGCTCGCCCTCTTGCGCGACCGGCGCACGCAGCCGGCCCGGTTCGGCCAGCTGCTCAAGGAGATCTCGCTGATGCTCCTGTCTCACGCGACGGCGGATCTCCCGGTGCGCGAGGTCGCAGTCATCACTCCGGTCGGACCCACCACGCAGCGTGTGCTTGCCAAGCGCGTCGGATTCGCGCCCATCCTCCGGGCGGGCGCCGGCATGATCCCTGCGGCGCACGAGTTGGTTCCCGGCGCACCGATCTGGTATCTCGGTCTCTATCGCGACGAAGAGACGCTTCAGCCTGTCCGCTACTACGATAAGCTCCAGGGGTATCCCCCCGTGGACATCGCGCTGATTCTCGACCCCATGCTGGCAACGGGCGGCTCGGCGGTGGTCGCGGCCTCCCGCCTAAAAGAGAAAGGGGTGGAGAAGGTGGTCTACGTCGGCTTGATCGCCGCCCCCGAGGGCATCGCCCTGCTCACGCGCGAACACCCCGACGTCGAGATTCACGTCGCGGCGATGGACGAACGACTGAACGAGCGCGGGTACATCGTCCCGGGACTCGGTGACGCCGGCGATCGACAAAACGCCACCGGCGCCAATGACCCCACCGATGATCCGTTCGTTCCCGAAGAGGTGTAGCCGACGACCGATACCGGATCCCCACCCGCACGATGGAGGAGAGGGCAACCCATGGCGACTCACCACACCGACGCGATTATTCTCCCGGAGCAAAGCCTGCCGACGGGCCGGATGGTCGGTCTGGGCCTGCAGCACGTCATCGCGATGTTCGGGGCGACCGTCTTGGCCCCCTTCCTGATGGGCTTCGACCCCAACCTGGCGATCTTCTTCTCCGGCATCGGCACCCTGATCTTCATGGCGGTCGTCCGCGGCCGGGTTCCCAGCTACCTGGGAAGCTCGTTCGCGTTCATCGGACCGGTCATCGCCGCCAAGAAGCTGGGTGGGGTGCCGGCCGCCCTGGGCGGGATCGCCGCCGCGGCGGTGGTCTACTTCGTCGTGGGAGCGCTGGTGAAGACCAAACCGGGCACTCGGGCTGTTGCGGCTCTCATGCCGCCGCCCGTCACTGCCGCGGTGGTGGCCGTCATCGGCATCGGCTTGGCCCCGGTGGGCTGGGACATGTCCTCCAAGGGATGGCCGCTGGCGCTCTTCACCCTGGGCGTCGCCGTGTGCGTGGCCGTGGGGGCCCGCGGCTTCGCCAAGCTCATCCCCGTCCTCATCGCGGTGGTGGCGGGCTACCTCGCCGCCGCGCTGACGGGCCAGGTGGACTTCTCTGCGGTGGCCAAGGCCGACTGGATCGGCCTCCCCAACTTCGTCGCGCCCACCGTCAACTTCGAGGCCGTCTCCCTGATCGTCCCGGTGGTGGTCATGCTGGTGGCGGAGAACCTCGGCCACGTGAAGGCCATCTCCGCCTACATGGAGCGCGACTTGACGCCCGAGGTCGGCAACACGTTCATGGGCGATGCGGCCGCGACCTTCGTCTCGGCCCTGGGCGGCGGCACCGGACAGACCACCTACGCCGAGAACATCGGGGTCATGTCCATCACCAAGGTGTTCTCCATCCGCCCGCTCCAGGTGGCGGCGGGGACGGCCATCCTGCTGGGCCTGGTGCCGAAGTTCGGGGCCTTCATCGGCTCGATCCCCGTACCGGTGATGGGCGGGATTTCTTTCCTGCTGTTTGGCCTGATCGCCGGCACCAGCAGCAAGGTCATCTCCACGGCGGACGAGGATTGGGGCACGCTGGAGAACTTCGGCGTCTTCGGAATCTCGGTGGCCCTCTGTACCGCCATGGTGGCCAAAAACGTGACCCTGAACCTCTGGGGGGTGGTTCTGGACCCCATCGGCGGCTCGACGTTCGCTGCCGTCCTCCTCAACCTGGCCATCGTCCTGGTGAAGAAGGCGACTGCGACGGGCAACGCGACGAGCTGAGGGTGCAGCCACTAGCGGAAGGTCGTCCGTCGAAAATACCAACACGCCGCGAGCATCCGCTCGCGGCGTGTTGGTTCTGGCGCCTGCCCGCGTTTCAGCGCTTCCGGTGCGCCTCCCAGTAATCCATCCTTACCTTGATGACCACCTTGTGCAGCTCGTGCGGCCCGCCGGAATGGCACATCGGCAGGTGGCCTTCCTCGGGGAAGAACACGGCGAAATGGCCGGGCGGGATCGCGAGCGCGAGATAGCGCGCGGGCGCGGCGTAGAACACGATGTCCTTGGCGGCATCGTACGGAGTCGCACCCTGGAGCTGTCCCGTCGGCACCACGCCGATCGTCTCTTCTCCCGCGAACAGGAATTGGATGTCGATGTAGTCCCGGTGGGATTCGAACTGGCCGGCCTCGAGGGCACGGGACGGCGCCTTCATCGCCAGCGCGAAGACCGCCTCGCCCTGAATCTCGTGTTTGCCCATGGCGAGCGCCGCCAGATTGCTCCGCTCCAGAAACTCGAACCCCGCCTCAAGTCCGTGCACGCCGTCGATCTGTCGCCAGCCGTCCAGCTTGCCGCAAATCATGCGATGCCCTCCGTGTGTGCCGCGATCCCCCAAGATCGCCGCTGCCCCAGGAATCGTCCGATGATCGGACCGCCCGCTAGATCGTCATCCCTCCGTCGATGGCGATCGACGCGCCATTCATAAACGCGGCCTCGTCCGAGGCGGCGAACAGAATGGCCGCGGCAATCTCTTCGTCCGTCCCCAACCGGCCCATGGGCTGGCGGGCGATGAAGTCCGCTCTCGCCTTTTCCGGGTCGGCGAAAGCCTGGATGCGGCGTGCGAGGGAGGGCGTGTCGGTGGTGCCCGGACACACGCAATTCACGCGGATCTTGTCCGCCAGGTAATCGGCCGCCATGGCCTTGGTCAGAGCCCATAGCCCCCCCTTGGAAGCCGTGTAGGCGGCTCGATCCTTGACCCCTTTGATCGCCACGACAGAGGCGGTATTCACGATGACGCCGCCCCCGACTTTCTTCATCTCCGGGATCGCATACTTGGAGACGAGGAAGGGACCCTTGAGGTTTACGGCCATCGTCCGGTCCCAATCGTCCTCCGTGGTGTTGTCGACGCGGCCCGGCAGCACGATGCCGGCATTGTTCACCAGCACGTCGATCCGGCCGAAGGTCTTGACCGTCTCGTCGACCATGCGCCGCGCATCCGCATCCCGGGACACGTCTCCCTGGATGTAGACCCCCTGGGCACCCGCCGCCTTGACGAGGCGCACCGTCTCTGTTCCGTTGGCCGCAGTCACGGAGTTGACCGCCACCTGCGCCCCCGCCTTGGCGAACTGGACGGCGGCGGCCCGCCCGATCCCCACGCCGGCACCCGTGATCAACACGGCCTTCCCCTGGAACTGCATCATCGCGTCTCCTCCCTGGCAGGATTCGTGATCGCGTGGTGGGCGCCTGCCGTCCACCACGTCGACATCTTACACCACGCGTCACCCGTTGCATTCAGCAAACGTGCAGACCGTGCGGCCGAAAGGAGCTCGAACAGGAAGGCTACCTCAGGGCTCGCCGAGCTGCGCTGTCCGCCCCTTCCCGTATGCGCGCCGCCGCCCGTCCAGCCACCCATCCGCGAGCCAGCACACAAACCGGTCGCGGAGCCGGTCCGGATAGTCCTGCATCATCTCGAGCGCGGCCTCGGCTTCTGCCTTGTTCACGCCGCCGAGCCCCTCGAGGCGGCGGACCGCCGACTCGCGTTGGCCAGCCAGGAATACCGCGTCTCGCGTTCGGAATTCGTCGTAGACCTCACGGAGGAGCGCCTCGGACACTTCGCAGGCCTCCACCGCCTGAGCGATTCGGCAGAGGAGCCAGACCTCAAACTCGCTCAGCGGGGTGCGGGATTCCGCAGTCATGGACGGAGAGGGGTGTAGACGTCGGGTAGCAAAGGGAAGGGCATGTCACCGGGCTTTATGCGCTGCAAGGTTGAAGAGTTGGAATGCGACCCTAGGCGCCATCCGGCAACGAGGCAATGAGCGTGGCCTGCCGGCCTGCCAATCTCCGCCGTTACTCCCCCTCCGGCGCCAGGACCACCCGGTTGCCCCCCTGCTGCTTGCCGCGGTAGAGCGCCCGGTCGGCGGCGTCCACCACCTCGAGCCCGCTGGCGGCGTCCCCGGGGTAGGCGGCCACCCCGCAGGTGACCGTCAGCCGGCCGCCGGGCTGCTGCTCGCGGCCCGGGATGGGGTGCTGGGCCACCGCAGCGCGGATCTTCTCCGCCACCACGGCCCCCGCGGCCTTGAGGCTCTCGGGGAGGAGGATGACGAACTCCTCGCCGCCGAAGCGGGCCACCACGTCGGCCCGGCGGGTGCTCCCGAGGAGGAGGCGCCCCACCGTCCGGAGCGCCTGGTCCCCGACCAGATGCCCGTGGGTGTCGTTGTAGTGCTTGAAGGCGTCCAGGTCCAGCATCAGGATGGTAAAGCCCCGCCGGTACCGGCGGGCGCGCTGGTCCTCGGCCTCCAGGGCCTCGAAGAAGGCGCGGCGGTTGGCGAGCCCCGTGAGCTCGTCCTTGGCGCTGAGCTCCTTGGTCCGCTGGTAGCGCTGGGCGTTCTCCAGGGCCACGGCCACCTGGGTGGCCACCGCCTGGCCCTGCGCCAGGTCCCGCGGGGTGAAGGGCGGGGGGGTGGCCCGGTGCGCCTGGAGTACCCCCAGGACCCGCCCGCCGGTGAGCTTGAGGGGGACGTAGAGGCCGGCCCCCGGCGTGGGGGAGTCGGCGGCGGTCAGCTGGGGCTCCCCGGTGGCGGCGACCACGCCGGCGATCCCCTCCCCCAGCCCGCAGGTGAAGTCCTGGAGCCCGGCGGCCCCCAGGCCGGCGGCCCCCTTGACGGTGAGCCGGCGGGTCGTCTCGTCCAGGAGGAAGAGGGCGTAGGCATCGGCGGGCAGGGCGCGGCCCAGGACATGGAGGGCGAGGGGGAGCAGCTCCTCCGGGTTGAGCGTGGCGGCCAGAGTCCGGCTGAGCGCCCCGACCGTGCGCAGCTCCACGAGCTGGCCCTGCAGCCCGCGGTTTGCGGCCTCCAGGGCGTGGCGCCGCTCGAGCAGCGTCTCGATCTTCTCCAGGGCGCGGATCTCCCGCGCTTGCTGGGCGCAGCGGGTGGCGAGCGTCTCGGGATCCGTGGGTGGCATACCCGCCTCAGTGGGGGCCCGGCCCCCTCCCCAGGTGGGGGCCCCTCCTTGGGTCTTGCATTTGCCGTTCCGCTCCCCCGGGCCCATCCGGGAGCGGCGCGCTCCGCTTCGGCCCTGCCGGGCGATTCCGGGGAGTTGCGGCGGGCCCGGCCCGTGGGGGCCGGCGCCCCCGCCACCGGGCGGCGGCCCGCGAGTGTAAAGGGGGCCGACAGGGGGGC
>Ga0209048_10005973_pt1 | contig 11446 bp, 7 predicted proteins | sample FrelakmetCRP12CR_FD_187146 | JGI IMG/M metagenome (GOLD analysis project Ga0209048, IMG submission 187146) | Freshwater lake sediment microbial communities from the University of Notre Dame, USA, for methane emissions studies - CRP12 CR (SPAdes)... | ecosystem: Environmental > Aquatic >... | reverse complement strand
TCCAGTCCTTATATTGTTGTTGTGTTGCCGCCACGCCCGGCGCCGGCTGCTTGCTGGAGTGGCACTTCGCACAGTTCTCGGCGAAGACGATCTTGCCGCGCTGCATCACGTTCTCATCCGGAGTGAGAAACGACTTCCCACCGGGCGCGTCGGCCAGCTTTGGCCCTTGCAACTTCAGCAGGAACTTCGCCAGGTTTGGCAGTCGCTCGGCGGTCGCCTGCCAGTACACGGAATCCTTCTGCGCGCGCGCCACCTCGAATGGCCGCTGCCGCGTTCCCCCGACCATCACGTTGTGGTCGTGCAGCCACTCCTGGCTGTACTCGCCGATGCTGACGTACACGCGGCTCAGCGCGCCGATCAGCCCGACCGAATCCGCGCCGTCTTTCAGCACGTGCGGCACGGCCATCCGGCGCTGCTCGCCGGGGAAGTTCAGCGCGCCGCCCGCGATCTCCTCCTCGTGCGCCACGGTCAGCCGCGCCGGCACTGCGTAAATGGGATTCATGTTGCTCGGGTTGTTCAAATTGTCGGTGGCGAGAAACGATGTATCGATGGTGCCCGGCGCCCACGAGTGCAGCACCTGGAAGGCGAAGCTGTCTGGCGCGGCACTCGACGCGAAGATGCTGCTTGCTTTCAGATACTGGTTGCCGATGGTGGACGACAGGTTCTCCCAGCGCGGGTTCTCCGGATCGTCCGGCGGCTTGGCAGGGTTGAACGAGATGTGGCAGAAGCCGCACGCCATGCCCACTACGTACGGACGTACCAGCTTGGGATCGTTGTAGTAACTTGTGTCCGAGTAGTAGCGCTTGGCGTCCCAGCGCCCGCGCGCCGCCGCGTCGAACGTGGGATTGGGATAGAGCCGCAGCCCCATCACGCCGGTCGGCTTGCCATAAACGGCGGAGTCAACGCCGTCTTCCTGCGCTCCGGTGTCGAGCCACAGGCCGTACTCATCGGGCTGTGCGGCCTGCACCATGCCCGGCTGGTTCACCAGTCCCATGTCCTTGAAGCGCGATGGCCGGCGTCGCGAATCGACGGCCTTGAGCAGGTCCGCTGTACCCAGCCCGTGCTGCGCCAGGTAGTCCCACAATGTCTGATCGCCGGCGCTCCACAGCAGCCAGGTGTTGCGGCCCTTCACCTCGTCATCGCTGAGGGGCACGCCGCCATCCATGGCGTCGAAGGCGCGGGAAACAGTCTGCGGAAAGTCAGCGACCGTCTTGCCGGCAGCCTTGGCGTCATCCGGCACGCCGGGCATACATGGCCGAACAAACAGTAAAGCAATGGCAATGCCCACCAGGATCAGGACGCCGGCCAGGAGGAGGGATTTCTTCATAGGGGCGAGATAACGCTACCTTATAGTAAGCCGATTGCGCGTTTCAATGCTGGGCCGGCTCCGTTGCCGTGCAGGTCTCATCCAGGAGCTCTTCGGCCGCGCCCCAATCCGTCCCGTGGAAGTAGGTGTCAAGTACGTAGTATTCCCCGGCCTGCTGCGAGCGGACAACGGCAATGCTCTGCTCGGCCATGTGGTCCTTCACTCCCGGCATAGATTGAATGACCTCCCACGGGCTGTCCTTGCCGGTGAGTCCGGAGACCTTCACCACCCGGTAGGGATTGCCGTGGGGTGGCAGCTCCAGCGTGATGGGCTGTGCGGCGTCCATTCCGATCTCGTGGTCGCGCGACTCCAGAATCTTCCTTACCTCGGGCTTGATACACGAGATGTGGATGTGAAGCTGGTTCTGTGTGCGTCCATGCACCGAGTTGATGGCCAGCGCGGTCCGAGACGCAGGCTGGCCGGGATACTTGTGCGATACCTGCCAGGCGTCCTCCCAGAAATCCAAAAACGGCTGCGTGAAGATTTGCGGATCTTCGATGCCGGTTACCCTCTTCGTCGGAATGATGAGATAGGCTTCCGGCTTGGTGGGGGCGTTGTCCTTCAGGATGATGTATTCGTCCTTCGCGTCGTACTCGCGGCAGTCCGAGTTGCCGGCCAGGCTCTTGGAACAGCATCCTGCCAGGGCCCAGAGAGCGTCCGGCCCATGAGGAATGGTGCAGGCAGCGTTCGGGTGAGCGGTTTGCGGGGCCGCGAAGACCACAGCCGCCACCATCAGAACGCCGGCCAAGAGTTGGACTTTTTTCATGAAGTGTACCCAGCGTAACCCTCGGGCGAACGCTGCCGAAACTCAGAGACTTGCCCCACACAAAGACCGGCCCAGTGCAGTGACGCGCTAAGTCACCTTCAGCAATTGCTCTCGCTGATCGGACACGAGGCGATACACGGAATCAACGTCGTCAATGTCGCGGAATACCGGAATGTCTTCGACCGACATTCCGTCCCATGCGCTCCATCTATTTCCGCGCAACCACGCGAATTGCGAGGAAGTAAATCGCAGCGTGCCTCTCCCGTTCCCAGCGCTTTCTTTAGTCAGGGTTGGAAGGGTGTTGAGATAGGCCGACGACATCCTGCGGCGCCATCCGTCCTGCACCGCCAGGACGCGACGAGTGGTGACCGCATAATGGGTTCGCCGCTTCTTCCACGCGGCCACGAGGAAGCGGCCCCAAATGAGGTACTGACCCATAATGACAAACGGGATACCCCAGAGCACCATGAAGTATGAAATTGGCAGCGCAGGGTTTCCTAAACCCCAGACTCCAGACTCCCAAAATATGGAAAAGGCGCCAATCAGCAAACTCAGTGGAACCTGGAAGGCGTCCTCCTTGTGAAAGATAACGGAGGTGCTTGGCTGTCCTGCCCACAGCACGCTTTCGCCTGAAGTAAGGTCGGGCAGCACCGCTGCATAGGAGGCTTGGGCTATCGGCATTCCGAGAGAATCGTAGAGCAGTGGCCGGGGCTTTGGCTACCGTTGGGTCGAGCGCCACCTCCCACTTGCGCTTCCGTCACGATGTTCCCGAAACGGTCCGCATACGATTACCTTGAAGGGCGATCCAGGCTACGAAAGTACATGTGCTCTCAATTGCCCTTTCGTAACTTGACAACTCTTGAAGCGGGCTTACGCTGATACCAGGGTTTAGGGCCCGCCATGCTGGCGGCGGTTTGCGTCGGCAGCGCAGGGGTTCTTTGAAATCGTGGATAGGGATGAGTGGAAAACGGGAGCTGGCCGTTGCGCCGTAAGTTTACCTTTTAGGCACGTCCAGGACTTTCCCTCCCTCGAAATAGATTGAAGTTTTCCCTCGTAACTCGCTGGCCCACAATACTCTACTTGTAAGCCAATTGGTTTGAATATTTTGCCGCGAAAGTTGTGAACCTGTTTCTGCAAGCTCAATTTTTTCAGGGTGTTGTCTATTGCTGGAAACGATACTGGGGGGAGGGTATCGTCGTTCCCACGAGGCGCGGGGCTCCGCTGATGTCGACTCGGCAGAGTTCTGGCTCAGGTTTGCCGAAGAGTTAACAGCGTCCCCATCCGTACGAACGCTGTGGATGGAGACGCTTGATTAGCGAATCCTAGAACGTCTTGAGGAACTCGATCAGGGCGCGCTTGTCGTCGTCGCTCAGGCCGGGCTCCTCCTGGAACTGGCTGGTGCCGAAGTAGTGCCCGCGATTGACCACGTAGTCGGGACACTTGCTCAGCTCCAGCATGCCGGGCACAAGATTGGCGAACACCTTCTTCGCCTCGTTGTCGCTGGCGCCCGGAGGCAGGGAAGCGAGATCGTGCTTCATCTTCAGCAGCAGCTCCAGCACTTTCTTCTGGTGCTCGAGCTTGCCTGCCGGATCTTTCGCCTCGCCCAGCAGGTCGAGGTTGGCCAGCAGGTCAACCGGCGTGCCCTTGGGAATTGGGCCAAGCTCGACACCGCCCTCGCCAAAAATCCACGGGAACCAGCGGTGGCCCGGGCTCAGCAGCGGCTGCAGGAAGTCTGGCAGATAGCCGCCGGCCACACGCAGGTAGCTGGTCTGGGTGGTGCGGTCCATGGTGCCGGGTACCTTGTCCCCAAGCAGCTGGTCCTTGTCGCGCTTCTCCGGCCACAGCATCTGCTCGATCGAGTTCTGGAACGAGTCCATGCGGGCGGAGACCGACGGGCTGGGATCGAATTTTCCGACGCTGTTGTTCAGCAGGAAGGGCGCGGTGGACCACACGCTGATGAGTGACGGTGGGCGGGTGTACCCACGGCCTCCGGCCGGCATGTTGTAGGTGCTGGCCTCGCCGGTGTACGGGTGATAGACGGTGACGCTGCCCGCCGACGGCAGCTCCTTGTACGTCTGCGACGAGAAGTTGTCCCAGATGTTGTCCTTCAGCGCGTTGGTAGCCAGCGGGCTGCACGCGTTGGTTTGCAGCAGGGTCACCGGTACCCGCTGGTCGGTGGAGAGGTAGTTGTCGTCGAGGAAGTCGGGTGACTGAACGATCTTGCGCATCTGCGACTTGAATTCCTCGGTCTTCGTCCACGCCCAGTACTTGTTCCAGCAATTCATGTAGTCCTTGCCGGAACAGCCGTTGGGATCGAGGCCGGGCGCGGGCGAGGGAATCTTGCTGGAATGGCAGCGCGCGCAGCGTTCGGCGAAAACGATTTTGCCGCGCTCCAGCTTGGCCTTGTCCTTGGTCAGGTAGGCGTCGCCGCCGGGCGCGTCTTTCAAGTGGTGTGGCGCAGTGCTCTTGCCCAGGAAGAACATCGCCATCGCTGGCGTCTGCTGCTCCGTCGCTTCCCAGTAGGCGGAGTTCTTGTTCGCGACCGCAATCTCGATTGGCGATATTTCCTTGCCGCCCACCAGCGCGCGGAAGTGCAACAGCCACTCCTCGCTGAACAGGCCGATGTTGAGATACACGCGGTTGAGCGCGCCCAGGGCGCCGACAGAATCAGACCCGTCCTTCAACACGCGCGGCGACCACGAGGTGTCGGGCGCTTGGAAGAACTGGGTCAGCAGGCCTTCCTTCACGAAGTCGTTGAACTGCTTGTTGTTCAGGCCGCCGCCGGCAAGCGTTTCCTTGCCCCAGCGCTGGGCCTCGACCATGCGCGGCAGCAGCGCGTAGAAGGCGTTCATGGTGCGCGGGTTGTTGATGTTGTCAGAGGAGATGAGCGACGTATCGAGCGTGCCCGGCCTCGAAGTATGGAACAGTTGCACCGGGAAGCTGTTGGGATCGGACTCCCAGGCGAAGATGCGGTCGATCCAGAAGTACTGCGCGCCCACGATAGAGCTCAGGTTCTCCCACTTCGGGTTCTCGGGATCGGCGGGCGGCTTGGTCGGGTCAGGGCCAACGTGACAGAAGCCGCACGACATGCCGACGCGATAAGGCCGCACCAGGCTCTTGTCGTTGTAGTAGCTCGGATCGGTGTAGTAGCGCTTCGCGTCCCACTTCTTGGCTGCGGCTTCATCGAAGTCGGGATTCGGGAAGAGGCGCAGCCCGACGATGCCGGTCGCGTAGCCGTAGTACGAGCCAACCGGCAGGTTCTTGCCGCGTGCGCCAATCTTGACGCCGGGATACTTGCTCTCGTTCTCGAACGGATCGGGCGGGCAATTCGGGTCGCGCGTGTCGAGCCAAAGGCCGTAGCGCTTGTCATCCGGGCCAGTCGGCTTCTTGAAGCACGGCTCGTTGACCAGGCCCAGATAGTTCCAGCGGTTATCGCGGCTGGCCTTCAGCCCGGGATACGACGAGATGGTTTTCAGCAGGTCGAAGGTGCCGACGCTGGTGACCGTCAGGCCGTCCCACATCTTGTCGTTGCCGCCGGTCCACACGATCCACATGTTGCGGCCCTTGATTTCGTCGGCGTTCAGCGGGATGGCGCGGTCCATGTCGTGGAAATAGTCTTCGTCGGCGGCAGGGAACGACGCGGCATCCCGTCCCGCAAGCCGGGCCTCATCCCGCACTTCGCCCGGTTGCGGAGCTTTGTGACAGCCGGCCAACAACATGCTCAACACGACAGGTACGAACAGCCACATCCACTGCGAACGCAACCGACTCATATCCGTTTCCGCTCCTTGCGGGAAGTTCCGCGTGTGCCACTTCACGACGAGGAATTGCGACTGCCCAACCCAAACGGCTGCGATACAGGACTTGGCTTTCCCGGGACCGGGAAAGGACTCGGCCATGCACACCCACCCGCGAGACGCCCCACACCAGTCTGTTTCAGGTTGGCGTGAAATATAACACGGAACAGGCGAATTTCCATCACCACGTCTCAGCCGTTGGTTCGTCGGATATAATCTCGCGGCAGCCCAGCAACCAGAATTCCAACTCTTCAGGCGCGAGCAAAGGACGCTCCATGTCGGACCAGCATCCGCAAGCTGATTGCGAATACGTCGTCGTAGGCTCGGGCGCAGGCGGTGGTACGGTTGCGGCGCGGCTGGCCGAAGCCGGTCACACGGTCATCCTGCTGGAGGCCGGCGGCGATCCTAGGACTTTGACCGGCGGCGATCCTGTGCATCCCGAAACCAACCGGCTGCCTACCGACTATGACGTCCCTTGCTTTCACGCCTTCGCCACTGAAAACGAAGCGCTCAAGTGGGACTTCTTCGTCCGGCACTACGGCGACGACCAGCGGCAGCGACAAGACCCGAAGTATCGCGAGGAGTGGAACAATCAGCGTGTGGATGGCGTGCTGTACCCGCGTGCCGGCACGCTGGGCGGATGCACCGCGCACAACGCCATGATCATGGTGTACCCGCACGATGCCGACTGGGACGACATCGCCACGCTCACCGGTGACTCGTCGTGGAGCGCCAGTCACATGCGCAGCTACTTCCAGCGCCTGGAAGACTGCCATCACCGCCCGCTGTTGCGCTGGCTGTCGAAGATTGGGATCAACCCGACGCGACACGGTTTCAAGGGCTGGCTGAGCACCGAGAAATCAATCCCGATGATCTCGCTCGGTAACCGCGACTTGCTGCGGATGATTGTCGAGAGCGCCAAGGAGGCGATCAAAGACATCGGGCACATGGGCGAGCGCTTTCGCTGGCTGGTCGAGAGCCAACTTGACCCCAACGACTGGCGGACGGTGAAGGAGAATTCCTTCGGCATGCGCTACACGCCGATGACCACCCGCAATCATGCGCGAGTGGGCTCGCGCGAGCGTGTGCTGGAGGTTGCGGCCAGGCACCCGAAGCGGCTGAAGATTGAGTTGAATGCGCTGGCGACGCGCGTGTTGCTGGACGGGAGCCACCGCGCTATTGGCGTCGAATACTTGAAAGGCGAGCGGCTGTATCGCGCCCATGCGCGGCCGAGCGATCACCCTGCCGAAACACGCCAAATCTATGCTTCACGCGAGGTCATACTCTCCGGCGGCGCCTTCAACACGCCGCAACTGCTGATGCTGTCGGGCATCGGCCCGCGGGCGGAGCTGGAGCGGCATGGAATCGCTGTGAAGGTCGATCTGCCGGGCGTCGGCAAGAATCTGCAGGACCGCTATGAGGTCGGCATCGTCAATCGCATGAGCTTCGACCAGTGGCACATCTTTCAGGGCGCCAAGTTCGACATCACGGACCGGCAATTCGCGGAATGGCAGTCGAAGCGGGACGGCCCTTACATCACCAACGGCGCCATCATGTCGATGTTCAAGCGCTCCGATGAAAAACGCCCGCTGCCTGACCTTTTCTGCGTTGCGTTCCTGGGGCGCTTCGAAGGCTACTTTCCCACATATTCGGACCTGTTCGTCAAAAACCTGAACTACCTGACATGGGCGGTGCTGAAGGCGCACACCAACAACCGGGCCGGTGAAGTGACCCTTCGTTCGGCCGATCCTCGCGACGTGCCCGACATCAACTTTCACTATTTCGAGGAAGGGACCAGCGATGCCGAGGAAGACCTCGACTCAGTCGTGGACGGCATTCGGTTCGTGCGCGAGTTGACAGCCCGGATGAAGCGCGAGGGCTTTATCGCAGCCGAGGAACTGCCGGGCGAGCAGTGCCAGTCGGATGGCGAACTGAAGGAGTTTGTCCGCAACAGCGCCTGGGGCCATCATGCGTCGTGCAGTTGCGCCATCGGACCCCGCGAGCAGAACGGCGTGCTCGACAGCAACTTCCGGGTCTACGGCGTGCAGGGACTGCGCGTGGTGGATGCCTCGGTGTTTCCCCGCATTCCCGGCTTCTTCATCGTCAGCTCGGTGTACATCATTGGCGAGAAGGCGGCGGACGCAATTCTGGCTGACGCGAAGCGGTCTGCCGTGTAGCCGAAGCTGGGCTGCCATCTTCATTTCCATTGACAAAAATTCTGTCTGACACCATAGTTGCTGAAACTTGGGGTGCCTTCCGCGTGAGTTCAACTGCCAGCAATCCCGTGCCGAGTGGCAACACCGGCATCAACTCGAACGCCAGCCGACCGCAGCCGAAGGCCAACACCGGCTCGGCATTTCTCGACTGGCTGGCCAATACTTCGACTGCGCTGGTTCATCTGGAGCGCAGGTTTGACCCGTTCTTTCGCCCTGCGTTTGATGCGGTGCTTCGCGATCCGCTGGCGCGCCTGACCACCGCGTTGATGGACATGCGGCGTCCCAACGAAGGCCTGAAGATCGCGGAAGAGCGGCCGATTCCCGACGAAGAGGCTTACGTTGATTCCATTATCGACAGCTTCCAGAAGCAGATGAAGCTGCTGTGGAAGCCCGGCGGCTTCGAGCGCGGCGGCAACACCAAGACGCACGGTATTGTGCGCGCGGAGTTCATCGTTCACGACAATCTTCCTACCGAGCTGCGGCACGGCATCTATGCCGAGCCGAAGACCTACCGCGCCTGGGTGCGCTTTTCCGGGCCCGGCCCCTACATCACGCCAGACATAGACGACGTGGGTTTCATGAGCATCAGCATCAAGCTGATGGGCGTGTCCGGGCCGAAGCTGATGGACGAGGAGAAATTCACCCAGGACATGTTCGGCGTTTCGCCGCCGACCTTCGTTACGCCGGACGTCAACGCCAACGCGCAGTTGCAGGTTGAGAGCCTGAAGAACACCCAGATTTTCTATTTCGTGAACTTTCACCGCTCGCACATTCTCGATCTCATCATGCAGGCGCTGTGGATCAAGACGCAGAGCAGCCCGTTTGAAGCGCCGTACTTCAGTTGCGTGCCGTATCTGCTCGGAGAAGGGCAGGCGATGCAGTACTCGTTCTGGCCGAAGCGGACGAAGCGCTCGCGGATCCCGCGGCTGCCCTTCCGCCCGCCCGACGACTACCTGCGGGACGCCATGGTCGGCACGCTCGCGCAAGAGGATGTGGAGTTCGACGTCCGCCTGCAACTGCAGACCGATCCGCACCTGATGCCGATTGAGAACAACGGCGTGCTGTGGCCGGAGCGGCTCTCGCCGCGCGTGTCGGTTGCCACGTTGCGCATACCTAAGCAGACCTTCAACTCGCCGGCGCAGATGAATTTCGGCAAGCGGCTTTCTTACAATCCATGGCACTGCATTTCCGAGCATCGTCCGCTGGGCAACCAGAGCCGCGCCCGTAAGCGGATGTATTTTCTGCTATCGCAACTGCGGCACAACATGAACGCCGTGCCGCACTATGAGCCCACCGGCGACGAGACCTTCGAGTAGCGCCGGCGCTTCTTTGCCATTGACAAAAATCGGCTCTGCCGCCATAGTGAGCAACACTCTCACGGGGCGCATTCCCAAACGCAAATTGACGCCGGGCACGGCACGGCGAACGGAGGAGATTCAAAACTATGGCGTACACGTCGGCGCAACTTCTCACTATGTCGCAGAAGCAATTGGACGACATCTTCTCCACTAGTCCGGCTGGCGACATCCCCAGCGGTGAAGCGCAAGGGACCGCCATTATCGCGTCGGGCACGCCCTTCAGTGCGGAGATTGCGGCGCTGATCAACACCTTCGGTTGGCAGGGCAAGACCTTTGACGCGGTGCACGGCACGCTGCGCAATCGCATTACCGCGTTCGGGTTCAACGCCATCGTGGCCGAGGTCTACAAGACGCAGAGCTGGTTCGACGGCAAGGAGTGCATCGTCCTCGACTACTCCAAGACCTCAACGGTGGCCAGCCACATCCGCGACGAAATCCGCTCGCTCGGTTCCGGACTCTACCTGGGCGTCGTGTTCTGGGACAAGAAACGGACCATCAACTTCGCCTTGCAATTCCCCAGCTGATGACTCCGCAGTCACAGTTCATGGTGCTGGCATCGATCGCCGCAGGTCGGATGGACGATTTGCGCCAGCTGCTGGCCTCCATGAACAGAGAAGTGGGCGTCGTCGATCCGCAAAACCGGCTGGTGCCGTTTGGGCAGTTTGAGCGCCTGCATTTTGCGCGCTTTGTCATCATCGACGACAAGACCTCCGTTGACATCGCGGCATACGGTCTCCCGATAGGGCAGTACCCGGTCTATCTGGCGTTTCTGGGCGACCTCGACGGAGCACCGGATACCCTCTTGGCTGAGTTGGCACAGAAGGCCGGGGATGGCTTGCGGCGCATCTTTGCCAATTGCGAGGGCTTCACGTCGGCCACCGATCTTCTGGGCTGGATGAAAGCGCACAATGTTGCACCGGCGGCGTTCTACACGAACTGGCTGGGTCGCACCGTGCGCCAGGTCCGCGAGGAGGACGCGCTGCGGCAGGCGCTGGAGAGCTTCGTCGAGCAACACCTCGATTCGCTTGCTGGGATGCAGCCCCGCGAGAAGCACGCCACTTTGAAAAAGTTCGTCGCTGCGGGGCAGCAGGCCGGGCGCATCACCCTGACGCCTCCGGAGCCGACCCCGCTGGGGTGGAAGCTTCGCAACTTCGTGCACCTCATAGGCGTGCCGCTGGTTCTGCTGGTGCTGTCGCCGCTGCTGCTGCTGTATCTGCCGGTTTTTATCCATCAGTTGCGAAGCCGGGAAAAGACCGATCCGGTGATAGCTCCGCGAATCGAACCGGCGCACGCGCACGAACTGGCGACGCTCGAGGACCACGAGACTACCAACCAGTTCAGCGCCTTCGGCAGCCTCAAGCCCGGGCTGTTCCGCCGGGAGCTGCTGAAGTTTCTGCTGTGGATCATCGACTACGCGGCGCGGCATATCTTCAACCGCGGACGTCTGACGCGAGTAACAACCATCCACTTCGCGCGCTGGGTCTTCGTGGACAATAAGCGCCGAATGCTGTTTGCCAGCAACTACGACGGCAGCCTGGAAAGCTACATGGATGACTTCATCAACAAAGTCGGCTTCGGATTGAACATCGCATTCAGCAACGGGCTGGGATATCCAAGAACCAACTGGCTGTTTATGGATGGCGCAAAGGACGAGCAGAAGTTCAAGTACATGCTACGCCGCCACCAGCTGCCGACGCAGGTCTGGTACCACGCAACGCCCGGCCTGACGGCGATGAACATGCAACGCAACGCCCTCATCCGGCAGGGCCTGGAGAACATGTATATGACGGACACCGAGGTCAGGGAATGGCTGGAACTGCTGTGACATCGCCGGTGGATTATAGCGACGTCCAGGGACTGGTGCGCTTTGGCTATGGCAAGCTCACCGAGAGCTGCTTTCTGCTGCTGAACATCCGTGATGCCGCAGCCGCTCGCTCCTGGCT
>Ga0209048_10005972_pt1 | contig 11446 bp, 10 predicted proteins | sample FrelakmetCRP12CR_FD_187146 | JGI IMG/M metagenome (GOLD analysis project Ga0209048, IMG submission 187146) | Freshwater lake sediment microbial communities from the University of Notre Dame, USA, for methane emissions studies - CRP12 CR (SPAdes)... | ecosystem: Environmental > Aquatic >... | reverse complement strand
TCGCTCTGCCGCGAGCAGGCTTGGATAATTGCGTCTTCATGTGGGCTCTCCTTGGGTTTGGTCCCAAGCCCACTGTCCGTCAAATCAGGGCAACCCCAGTCAACATAACTGACCCCTATTACTCTCCCCCGTATTGCCTATCACGCACCATTATTTGCCCCTGCCTCCGAAGCGTGAAATAGGAATGCGATTGATGCATCCGACCGCACCAACCAAACATGAGGAACGTTCCGGGCTGATTGCCGGCTTCGCTGCGTTCATCACCTGGGGGCTCATCCCGGTCTATTGGAAACTGCTCAAGACCATTCGCGCGGACGAGATTATCGCGCACCGATTCATTTGGACCACGCTCTTTCTGGTCGTCTTGCTGACCTGGCAAAGGCGCTGGCCGGAAGTTCAAGAAGCTGCCCGCTTTCGACGCACCCTGCTCTATTGCCTCGCCAGTGGACTGGCGGTTTCGATCAACTGGCTCGTCTTCATTTGGGCCGTAAATGTCGGTCGCGTGGTCGAAACCAGTCTGGGATATTTCATGACGCCGCTGGTCAACGTTCTTTTCGGCGCGATCTTTCTGCGCGAACGCCTGACGCGGTTGCAACTGATCTCCGTCCTCCTGGCCCTGTTTGGCGTCCTCAACCTCACCCTCGGTTACGGAAAATTTCCCTGGATCGCGATCGTCCTCTGCGTGTCGTTTGGGATCTACGGTCTGCTGCGCAAGAAGTCGGGGACGCGCCCGATCCCCGGTCTTTTTCTTGAAACCACGCTGCTCACTCCCCTCGCCCTCCTCTATTTGTTGCACCTGCAACACGCCGGCACCCTGACCTTCGGACCGGCCCATTGGCCGCTCGCGCTTCTCCTCGTCAGCACCGGGATCGTGACCGGTCTGCCCCTGGTTTGGTTCGGGCACGCCGCGCGGCATCTTCGAATGACCACTCTGGGGTTCCTCCAATACATCTCACCGACCGGAAGTTTTCTGCTCGGGGTTTTTCTCTATCACGAACCATTCACACGTAATCACCTGATTACTTTCAGCCTCATTTGGACCGCGCTCGCCATTTTTACCGCCGACGCGGTGCACCGATGGCATTCGGGGCGCGACCGCCCGCCCGCGACGGTTCCACTCGCGGATTCCGCAGCCTGACCTATGTTGCGCCCGCCAAAATGACCGAAGACGATTTCCAATACGCGATTGAAAACACGCGCGTGATCCTCGCGCCGGAGCGCCAGATTGCCAGCTTCGGCAGCACGAGTTTTCGCTTTTATCTGATCTCGGAGTTGATGGACCAGGTCAACGAAGTGCGGGTCCGGGATGGACGAATTCACGCCGAGCGCCCGCAGATCCTGACGCCGGAACACTATTGCCGCCTCTTGCTCGAGGGTTTCGGAGAAAAGGCTCAGAAATACGTCGACCAATTACGCGAGCACCCGCGCAACGTGGCGGTGCTCCGTTACGGATTTCAGTTTCGGAAAACGGATGTCACTGAAAACACCGTCCGCGACACCATGGAAGCCGTGATCGCGCGGACCAAGCTCAAGGTCGAGCATTCCGAAGAACCACTCAGCGCGGTGATTCAAGGCGTGGACGACGCCTGGGAGGTTTGTTTGTTAAAATTCACGATCGATCTGATCGAGCGCTCAACCGGCGGTAATCTCGGCGACTTTCGGAGGCGCGGGTTGGTCTGAAGACAGACGCACGTAATTGTCGTGGCGCTCGCCGCGGCGAGCGCCCGGCGTGACGCCCCACCACTGCAAGGGCGCCCTCGGTGATCGTCGCGCAAACCCGGGCGCTTCGCAGAAGCGCCACTACATTTGTTACCGTCTCTGGTAGCGGCGCATCAGTTTGAAAAAACGGATGGTATCGCGCACCGGGTGAATACTGCTCACTTCATCTGAGTAAACCGTGGTGATCGGGACCGACTCCACTCGACAGCCTTTGCGGCTGGCCAGAATAAGCATTTCGGTTTCGTAATCGAAGCGCTCTGCGCCTCCCAGCAAATCCGGGATGAGGCTGCGGTGCAACATGCGAAAACCGCATTGGGTGTCGGGAATGAGCTGGCCGCAGACACGGCTGATCTTGTTGCTCATGTAGCGATTGACCAGACGCCTGACCAGCGGCATTTCGCTCACATCTTTCATCCGGGTCCCGATCAGCAGTTCCGCGCGCGTCGACGAAGCGGCTTCAAGAAAGCGCTCGATCTCTTCGGGCAAGTGCTGGCCATCGGCATCCAGAATTACGACATAGACAAAGGGCCGATCGAACCAGTAACGCAAGCCCGTCTTGATCGACTCGCCTTTCCCAGAATTCTGCGGATGGACAATGACCTGGGCTCCCGCGTTTCGAGCGGCGGTCGCGGTCCCATCGGGCGAACCGTCATCGATCACCAGAACATGATCCAGTTGCTCAAGCGTGCGCCGGGCCACATCGCCGATATGCTTCTCCTCAAGATACGCGGGAATAATGGCCGCAACCGTCTTGCGGTTGATCGTCTCGTCCGGTGGCCCCGCCATTTTATCGAACCACGGGATGAAAATCGGCCGCGTGATAGGAACTGCGCACGAGCGGACCGGATGCGACGTGTTCGAAGCCCTTGGCCCGGGCAATCTCGCCGTAGGCTTCAAAGCGTTCCGGCGGGATAAACTCGATTACCGGAAGATGCTGCGGAGTCGGCCGGAGATACTGGCCCAGGGTAAGGACCTGGCAACCAACGTCCCGCAGATCGTCCATTGTTTGAAAAAGTTCCGGCTCCTTTTCACCGAGCCCCAGCATGACTCCGCTTTTGGTGACGACTCTGGGGGAGAGCTCTTTCGCTTGGCGCAGGACGTCGAGCGAAGTCAGGTATTTCGCGCGTGAACGCACCGCCGGTGTCAACCGTTCAACGGTTTCCATGTTGTGATTGAAAATGTCCGGCGCGGCCTCGAGGACGATCTGGATGCACCATTCCTGAGCGTGAAAGTCGGGCACCAAAACCTCGATGATGATCGAGGGATCCATCACGCGAATCGCTTCGATCGTGCGGGCAAAATGATTCGCGCCGCCATCGTTCAGATCATCCCGGGCGACGGCGGTCACGACGACGTGCTTCAAACCCATCCGCCGCACCGCTTCGGCGACACGCTGAGGTTCATCCTCTTCCAGCGCGAACGGTTTGGCCGTGGTCACCGCGCAAAATCCGCAGGCCCGGGTACAGCGCTCGCCCGCGATCATCATCGTCGCGGTCCCCTGGCTCCAGCATTCCCAGCGGTTCGGACATTGCGCGCTTTCGCAGACGGTGTGCAGGCGCAAGTCGGAGATGAGGGCTTTGGTGGAAAAGAAAACCGGATTCGAGGGCAATCGGACCTTGATCCACGGCGGCTTCTGCGCCTGGTGTAACGCAGGGTCGATTTTCGCGCAGGACATGGTGACGAATGCTAGCGCATCGTTGGAGGGTTGAAAAGTTGAAGCGTTGAAGCGGCGCCCTCTTAAACGCTTCAACCCTGCAACCCTTCGACGATCACAGCTTCGTCCGGCCGGAGAGCGCCCGATAAAGCGTCAACTCGTCCGCGGACTCCAGGCCACCACCGGCGGGCAAACCGTGGGCGATGCGGGTGAGCGGGACGCCAAACGGTTTGAGCAGTTCGACGAGGTAATTGGTCGTCGCTTCTCCTTCCACATCGGCCGCGAGGGCGAGGATGATCTCAGAAAACTTCTCCTGCTCGACGCGCGCCACCAACTCCCGGATTCGCAAATCATCGGGACCAATGTGATCGAGCGGGGAGATGCGTCCGCCTAACGAGTGGTAACGCCCCCGAAACACGCTCGTTTTTTCGAGAGGCAGAATGTCGGTCGGTTGCTCGACCACGCAAAGCAGGTCCGGGACGCGCCCCGGATCGGAACAAATTCCGCAGATCTCCTCCATGGTAAAGAATCCGCAACGCGGACAGGGTCGCACCGACTGCCGGGTCCCCGTGATGGCCCGAGCGATATTCTCCGGCTGTTCGCCCCGCGACTGCACGATCCACAGGGCGATGCGTTCAGCCGAGCGTGGCCCGATCCCGGGCATTTGCCGCAATTGCACGATCAAATCGCGGATCGCCGGCGGGTATTCCGTTTTCCTCAAACCAACAGCCCTTACTCCTCCAGTGGCGTATGGGTCAACTGCAAGGCGAGCGGCTCGATCCGGCGGAGGTATAATTGGAGGGGACGATCCTCGATCCCTCCGGGATCGCGCGCATTCTGAAATTGAGCATAGGCTTCCGCCCAGCGTTTTTCCCGATAAAGGACGACGCCATTCCAGAACGCGTCGCGCCGGGTGATCTGCTCCCGGGACGCGTCGAGGGCCAGAGCGATCGGCTCGTAAATTTCGTGCCGTTCCCGCGCATCCACTCCGCTCAGGAAATCGATGGGGCGAGCCACGAGAATCTTACTGGCCAGCTCAAAGCTGCGCGGTCCGAGCAGAACTCGTGAGCCATAGAAGCGATTCGCGATGCAGAATCGACGCGCCAACTCCACCGGTTCCCCGGTCACGAGCAGACCGCGCTGGCCATTATTCTTCTTGGGAGCCATGATCATGGTCCCGGAGCTGACCCCGGCGTGGACGCCAAAGGATACCGGCCCTTCTGACCTGCCGGATTTATTGGATTCAGAATACGCCTGGGTCAACGCCATCACCTGACGCGTCGCCTTTTCGGCGTGCTGTTTGTCGCTCTCTGGGTAACCAAAGATGGCGACGATGCCCTCGCCCCCGGCTGATTCAATGTAAGCGCCCGCCTTGCGAAGCGTTTCGCTCACTTGCGCCAGGAATTTCTCCGTAATTTCAACGAAGGCGGCCGGTTCGCACTCGTCCGCGAGGTCGTGTTTGTTGGCGATGTCGCAAACGACCGCCGTTACTTCGCATGCCTGCACAATTGGATTGGGCGCGGGGTCGCGTTTGACGCGAGTCGGGGGCTTGATCGAGACCGGCTCAGGAGAGGCGACCACCGCCTCAGGAGGCGCCACCGCTTCACGCTCGCGACGCCGCTGAGCGAACCTGACCCATTCCACGACTCCGATCGGCAGGATAAAAGCGAGGGCCGTCCCGATCACGGAAGGGAGGGGCTGAAAGAGAACGCGGTAGAGCGAAGAAAGCCAGGCGACTCCAGCCAACTCCAGGAGCAGAATCGCCACGAGCCAGCCGAGCCAGGCCCGACGTGTGGTCACCAGGGTCATCCAGGACACGCCCAAGGCCAGGATGAGGACGAAAAAGAACTGCCACCCGTCGCCCACCGTTCTGGTGGGCCCGGGTTGGCGCGAAAACAGATTGGTCATGGCCAGTTCGGGACGGAGCAACACCCCGCTCCGATGCAAGGCCATGGCGACTCCACCTGAGATCAGGCCAATGACGAGCGCTACCACAAGAGGCCGTTTCATCTCTGAATTGGTCTCAATTCTTTTCAATTGGTGCAAGCGGATAGTGAGACTGCACCACCAGGTCACTCAAGAACTTATCCGGAGATTCGACCGCGCTGCACCCCAGGACGAACGCTTTTTGTCCGGTGTTTTTCCGAATGAGGCTAAGCCCAAACTGATAATCCTTGAAGAGGTGCGCGCAAAGTTCCGGCATGGTCATGCGTTCCGCTTGCGCCCGTTGGACCAGACGCGCCACGGCCGCGTCGTCGAAGGCAAGCTCGAGTCCGTGCTCACTTCCAAACTGATCAGCGAAGGCGCGCGCACTCTGTTCCAGGGCGGCTTCTTCCTGCTTATGCCCTTCCGCCAGGAGACGATCGAGCACCTGTTTCGGCTCCCGAACGAGTTCCTCCGAAACGCGCAATTGGCTCAGGCCCGAACCAGCCAAATAATATTTGTAATCGCGAAATAGTTTTTCCCAGACGGTGAGGAGTCCTCGTGCTCCCGTTTTTTCTTTCGCCGCTGCTTCCGCCATCCGACGCAACGCTTCATCCTCAAAGCTGATTTCGATCCCATAGGCGCGGAAGGCACGTTCATACTGTCGAAGAATGCTGCCCTCGGAAAACTTCATGATCTGGTAGAGATCGTCCGCAACTAATTCCTCGCAAACGACCCGCACCGGCAGCCGCCCGATGAATTCCGGCTCGAAGCCGTACTCGATAAAATCCTGGGTTCCGACGTATTGAAATAATTCATTGTCCATCACCGGCCTCGGCTCGGCATTGAATCCGATCTGCCCTTGCGCGAGACGCCGTGAAACCTGCTGCTTCAAGCGCTCGAACGCGCCGCTCACCACAAAAAGGATATGTTGCGTGCTGATCGTTTCGCGTTTGGCCTTCCCGCCCCGCCTCTGGAATTCGAAAGCCGCCTGGAGCTGTGCCTGCAAATCGTTTGCGCCCCGCAGCGGCACGTCGGTCTCCTCCATCAATTTGAGCAGCGTGGTCTGCACGCCCCGTCCACTCACGTCCCGTCCCACGAGATTTCCCGCCGCAGCGATTTTATCGATCTCGTCGATGTAGATAATGCCGAATTGAGCGAGTTGCACGTCGCCATCGGCCTTGTCCACGAGTTCGCGCACGAGATCCTCGACGTCACCCCCCACATAGCCGGTCTCGCTAAACTTGGTCGCATCCGCCTTAACGAAGGGAACCTTGATCAGTTCCGCGATGTGTTTGATGAGATAGGTTTTTCCGACACCGGTTGGCCCCACCAGAATAACGTTTTGCTTGGCGTATTCCGTTCCTTCCGCGCGCGCAGCGTCCTCTTTCTCCAGCTGGCGCAAGTAATTGACGTGGTTGTAATGATCGCACACGGCGATCGACAAAACCTTCTTCGCTTCGTCCTGCCTGATGACGAACCGGTCGAGATGCGCTTTGATGTCCCGCGGCAGAAAATCAAAGACGAACGGCTCGCCGGGATCCTGTCTCGGCTTTTCCTCCGTCCCGGCCTCGGCGATCTCCGGTTCGGTATAGGTGGCAAAGGAAACCTTGTCGCCGAAATTCGTTTTCATGAATTCGGAGAGCTTCGATTTCAATTCTTCCGGCGATGGGAAAGGAGGGTTTTGGCTCATTGATGGGTGTTTCGCGCGCAAACACAGCGAGACGAGAGACACCAACCTAGCATCGTCGATCCGGCTGTAAACTTTGCGGTCGTGCCATATTGGACAGCGGCTTCCCCGAAGCGCTCGATTTCAGATGAATGCTCATTGACCCGTGGTCATAATCCGCGTAATTTCTCCGCATGAAACGGCTAATACTGGGCGTGTCTATGGGCGCGCTGGCTCTGGGGTCGGCCATGGCTGATCCACCGGTCATCGAACAGAAAAGTCAGAAAGATAATGCCGATTACGAGAACGTATTCCTCACCGGCTCGCATCTGAAGCAAAAGGTGAAGAAACGGAACATCATCACGATCGGAAATAATGGCCCCGTTTTGACCATCGACCAAAAAGAGATGCAGCGGAACGGGAATCAACCGCTGGCTGATCAACTCAGCCGATATCCCGGTATCCAGATCAGCGGCCACCACTAACGAGTGTGTCTTTGCAGGGCGTGAATGGCCCTGGCGATTCTGCCAGCAGACGAGGCCGGCAGGTCGGTGACTCTTTGTTTTCTACGCCGGCTTTGTTGAGCTTGCTTTGCGTCTCTGACCGCCGGTTATGATTGCGCTTACCGTCGAGCGCAAAAGCGCAGGTCTCCGGCTGGACCGCTTTCTGGCCATGGAGCTCGCTGACTTTTCGCGTGCCCGCCTGCAAAGCTTGATTCGCGAAGGATTCGTCACGCTGAACGGAAAGCCCCCTCGGCCACGTGATCTCGTGAAGACGAACGACGTCGTCGAGTTAACCGAACCGGCCATTGAAAAAATCGAAGCGCAGCCGGAGCAAATGGCGCTCGACATCCTTTTTGAGGACGACGATCTCCTCGTGCTCAACAAACCTGCCGGTTTGGTCATCCATCCGGGCGCCGGAAACCGCCAACACACCCTGGTGAACGCCCTGCTGGCCCATTGCACGAATCTCTCCGGCATTGGCGGGCAGGAGCGCCCGGGAATTGTCCATCGCCTGGACAAGGAAACGAGCGGTTGCCTGGTGGTGGCGAAGAACGATTCGACCCACCGTGATCTGTCGAAACAATTTGCCGCGCGCACCATGCAAAAAATCTACCTCGCGCTGGTGGCGGGCATTTTGAAGAAGCCGAGTGGAGTGATCGATGCGGCCATCGCGCGCCACCCGATCCATCGCCAGCGGATGAGCATCGCGCGCAGACAGGGGCGAGCCGCGAAAACAGAGTATCGGGTTCTGCGGGCCGGCGCCGGCCAGAGCTTGCTGGAATGCACCCTCCACAGCGGACGGACGCATCAAATCCGCGTGCATCTCCACCACCTCGGCCATCCGGTCCTCGGCGACAAATTATACGGCGGCAAACAGGCCGGGCTTTTTCCACGACAATTGCTGCATGCCTGGAAGCTCGGATTTCGGCACCCGCGCACGGGCGAGGCCAAGATGTTCGAAGCCCCCATCCCCGCGGATTTCAGCGAAGCGCTGCGGCAGATCCTGAGTTAAGCCTCAAGGGAACTCGCGCGAAGGACACAACGGCAAGAGATCTTGTGAACTTTGTGTGAGGCGGGCGCTTATTCCTTCGGCGCGGATTCTGCCGAAGGCGGTGCGCGGCGGCGGATGCGCTGAAGGCCGGCTCGATAGGCCGCGAGATCGATTAATTCCGCCACGCGATGTTTTAGCCGGCGCGCCCGAACCACCAGGAAAATAACAAAGCAAGAATAGATCGCAATGAGCCAGGGCTCGGCGTGGCCGACGTTCAATTCCCGGTAGGCCAGAAGGCTGAGGGCGACGAGATTGATCAGAACTGTGGTGGTCACCAGCCGGCTGCGAAGGCCGGCCCGGGTCAGACATTTCGGTCCGCCGTGATATTCGGTGACGGTCTGCAGCGTCACGCTCCACCAAAAATTTCCGTAAATCTGGATATCCCATTCATTCCATCCGGTATCGGTGGAATAACGCCAGTCTTCGTCGTTGAGGAGGGTAAAGATTGCGCCGAGCAGATGATGGCGGTCCTTGCCTTCCTCACTCCAATAGCTGCGACGCCGCAAACTCCCGGCGAATTCCTCGCCGGCCGGCAGTTGTTCGTGCCTGGCAATAACGGTAAGCGGCGTGCGTTTGAAATGGAGCCAGGTGAAATAACGCGACCATCCCCGGACCAGCGGCTGCGCAAAGGCGAGGAAAGTGACGAGGAGCCGCGCGGCGATGGTGTCGAACTTCGGTTCAATTCGCGCGCGCAGCATATAAGAGATCGCGACACAGAGAGTGCCGCCAAACATCAAATACGGAACGATGCGGAGCGCGGGCAGAAAGATTCCAAGGCCAAATAGAAAAACGGTGAGCGCAAACCATTCGATACTGCTCAGGTAACCCGCCACCTCCGATTGCGGCGTGGGATAAATCGATTGGAACAGACCCTCGCCGAAAATTCCGTGGTAGATGATCGGCCGGTTGATGAACCAACTAAAACGCGGCGTCCCATAAATCTGCCCACGCCACTTGGCCGTGCCGGTCGGTCCGAAAAAGATCAGGTGCTTGAAACGAAGCATCGATTCGGCCTCGCCGTAGCCTTCCTGTTGTTTGCGAAATGCGCGCAGAGTGAACCGGCGATAATGCCAGACGAGAGCCGTCGGGCTGAAGGCGATCTCGTGCCCGGACTGCTGGACTCGCCAGCAAAAATCGACGTCGTCGCCGGCCTTATGGTACTCGGGATCGAATCCGCCCACGTTTTCAAACGCCCAGCGGTACCACGCCATGTTACAACCCGGAATGTGTTCGGCCACGGTATCGGTCAGGAGCACGTGACTCGGTCCGCCCGGCGCGGCGGCGACGCAGGCCTGCACCCAATTCTGCGCGGGCGGCGAAACATTCGGCCCCCCTACCCCCGCATAATCGCCGCTCAAGAGCGTGCTCAAGAGATAATAGAGCCAATCCGGATCGGCCATGCAGTCCGAGTCGGTATAAGCGAAAATTTCGCCCTGAGCGACGGCGGCGCCATGGTTCCGCGCGTGACTCAACCCATGATTGGTCTGATGGAAATAGCGAACGTGCGGAAAGCGGGCGGCAATTTCCCCGGTATCGTCGGTCGATCCGTCGTCCACCAAAATGACTTCATAGTTTGGATAATCGAGCTTGCCTAACGACTCCAGACATTGGGTGAGCGTTTTCGCTCCGTTATAGGAACAGACGATCACGGAGACGAACGGGAAACTGGGCAACGGACGATGAGGGAGCGCGGCATTATCTTTTCCGAGCTTGTCGCGCAAAGCGAAGAATGACTTTTTCGGTTCGCGCGCGCGCGTCACGATTCCGAAAGCCCAATCGGTAATTTCCTGATCGCCGGTGAACCATTCGTCCGTCCAGGTAAAAAAGATGGTCCCGGCCAGCCCGCATTTCACCACGCTGTCGACGTGCCAGCCGAGCATTTCGGCCTGCTCTTGTTCGGTGTGGCGAATCGTGTCCATGCCGAATTCCCCCAGAATGAGGGGTCGATCTTCTGAGAGATTTTGCAGACGAAGCAGGTAGCGCTCGAACTCTCGCTGGTTGTGCAGGTAGACATTGAAGCAAGAGAAGTCGCTGTTCTGCGGAAGGAGAAACTCTGTCGGCGGGTAGCTCGCATACGAGAAGAGAACATTCGGATCGGTCTCGCGGCCGATTCGAATCAGGTGTTCGACAAATTCCGTGACGCGCCGCACGCCCAGCCACCGCACCATCGTGCTCGAGATCTCGTTGCCGACCAGATAGCCGAAGATGGCCGGGTGACCGCGATTGGTCGCGACCGCTGTCCGGACCATCGCACTGATCTGATTTCGCGACTTCCTGCCCAGGAATTCGACATGCTTGGCCCAGGGCAGAGTGATGAGGACGCGCATTCCGGCCGCGGCGCAACAATCCAGAAACCAGACGGGCGGGACGTGATAGATCCGCACAACGTTCAATCCAACTTCCCTCATCTGCGCGAGATCGCGTTCCACCTGGGCGGGAGGCCCGAGGTAGTGGCCTTCCGCGTCCGGCTTGAACGGCCCGTAGGTGACGCCTTTGACGAAGAATTTTCGGTCGCCTTCGAAGAAAAATTTTGCGGCCGCGCGAATCGGGACCGGGGAAGCGGAGCTCACAGCCGAGTCCGATAGTCCAAGCAACGCAACGACGCAAAGATTTACTCTGAGCCATTCAAGGAAGGGCGGTTTACAAACCGCCCATTTCTTACCTGTAGCCGGGGTCGTTGACCCCGGTCAGCGGCTGCAGGTCGCCGCGGCGACTCAGCGGTGAAGCCGCATAGGATGCGATTCCGCGGTCAACGACCGCGGCTACAACATTAGCGTTTCCGCAGTCGGTCCCTGTAGCCGGGGGCGTTGACCCCGGTCACTGTGGCTGGGGTCGTTGACCCCGGGGGCTTGGCCTTGGCTTTCATGCTAATGCTGTAGGTCGCCGCGGCGACTCAGCGGTGAAGCCGCATAGGATGCGATTCCGCG
>Ga0209048_10005971_pt1 | contig 11446 bp, 7 predicted proteins | sample FrelakmetCRP12CR_FD_187146 | JGI IMG/M metagenome (GOLD analysis project Ga0209048, IMG submission 187146) | Freshwater lake sediment microbial communities from the University of Notre Dame, USA, for methane emissions studies - CRP12 CR (SPAdes)... | ecosystem: Environmental > Aquatic >... | reverse complement strand
CATGACCCCCGCCGGGAGCCGCGACTTCGACGCCGTCATCGTCGGTTCGGGACCGGGGGGGTCGACGGCCGCCGACGTCCTCACCGCCGCCGGCTGGTCGGTCCTCATCCTCGAGAAGGGCCGCAACCACCTGCTCGACCCTGGTGACCCGTCCCGGCTGGCCGAGGACTACTCGAACGACGAGATCAAGTTCATGATCCGCCACTTCCTCGGTCCGGACCCGCTGCTCGAGCCCCGGACGTTCCGCCGCAACGAGGGCGAGGGCGACCGGATCCACGTCGGCGAGGTCAACAACCTGCCGTCCACGGTGGGCGGCGGCGGGGTCCACGCCGACGGCAAGGTGCCCCGGTTCCGGGAGGAGGACTTCCGGCTCCTGTCCACGTGGGGTCCCGTCGAGGGCGCCGCCGTGGGCGACTGGCCCCTGACCTACGACGACCTCGAGCCGAGCTACGGCGAGGCCGAGCGCCTGATCGGCGTGGCCGGCGACGCCGGCGCCAACCCCTTCGCGGCCTGGCGGTCCGGGCCGTACCCGATGCCGCCCGGCGCGCCGATGTACGGCGCCCTCCTGTCCGGCGCGGCCGCCGAGGCCCACGGTCTGCATCCGTACGCGGCGCCGACGGGGGCGAACTCCGTGCCCTACGACGGCCGGCCCGCCTGCAACAACTGCGGATTCTGCTCGTTCTACGGCTGCCCGATCCACGCCAAGGGCGATCCCGTGGCCTCGCTCCGGCGGGCGCTGTCGAGCGGCCGGGCGCAGCTGCGGCCGGAGACCTTCGTGTCCCGGGTCCTGGTCAGCAACGGGCGGGCGACGGGTGTCGAGTGCGTCGCCGCCGACGGGACGCCGTCGACCGTGGCGGCCGGGCACGTCGTCCTCGCCGCCGGCGCCCTCGAGACGCCCCGCCTGCTGCTCCTCTCGGGGATGGACCACCCGCTGATCGGGCGGCACCTCATGTTCCACTTCCAGACGTTCACGATGGGCAAGATGCCCATGCGCGTCCACCCGCACAAGGGGAGGGCGGTGACCCACGTCCACGACGACCACATGGTCCCCGACGCGGAGTCCTTGGCGGCGGCCCGGGCCGCGGGTCTTCCGTGGTTCAAGGGCGGCATGGTCGAGCACGCCGGTCCCGCCCACCCGATCCTCGAGGCGAAGCTGGCCCCGTGGGGGCCGTTCCACAAGGCCGTCATGCGGGAGTCGACGATGCGCGAGCACCTGTGGGGCTTCTGCATGCAGGGTGAGGACCTGCCCCAGGTGACCAACCGGGTCGACCTCGACCCATCCGTCCGTGACGTGCGAGGCTTCCCGGTGGCCCGGGTCACCTACGAGCCCCACCGCCACGAGCTTGCGGCCTCCGCGTACTACGCGCCGAAGCTCGAGGCCGTGCTCCGCACGGCGGGCGCCGAGTGGGCGGTCTCGCACACGTCGCCCAACCCCGAGGGGCGCAACCTCGAGGGGTACGACTCGCCGATCGCCAGCTCCCGCCACGTGGCCGGCACGACCCGCATGGGCGCGGACCCGGCGACCTCGGTGTGCGACCCGTGGGGCCGGTTGCATGGGGTGCCCAACGTGATCGTCGCCGACTCGTCGCCCTTCCCGACCGGCGCGGGCTACGGGCCGACCCTGACGCTCGTCGCCCTCGCGATCCGCAACATGCGGGCGTTGACCGGCACGGCGCCCGACCCCGCGTCACGGGCCTGAGGAGGAGCCCCCACCGGGTGGCCGGGGCCGTGACCGGGGTCGGAGGAGCCGGACGCGCCCGTGGGCGTCGGGAGGAGGCGTCGCGGGTGGTCGGCGCGGGTTCGTGAGCCCGGCCCGCCGCCGGCTGCTGGGCCTCACCCGGCCCTATCTGCGCCTGCTCGGGATGTCGATGGCGGCCGGGGTCGTCGCCCTTGCCTGCGGGCTCGGACTGCCCGTCGTCACCGAGCATCTCGTCAACAACGCGATCGTCGCCGGCCATCACGACCTGATCCTGCCGCTGGCGCTCATCGCGCTCGGGCTCTCGATGGTGCGGGCCTTCAGCAACTACGTCCGACGCTGGGTCTCCGGCCTGGCGTCGGTCCGCCTCGAGGCCGACCTCCGGTGGCGGCTGTTCGCCCACCTCCAGGGGCTGCCGGCCGCGTTCCACGACCGCTGGCACGGTGGCCAGCTCCTGGCCCGGGCGACGAGCGACCTCGAGACGATCAAGAACTTCGTCGGCTACGCCGTCGCCTTCCTCGCGTTCATGCTGATCACCGCCGCCGGCGTGCTGGGCGCCATCGCCCTCCAGAGCCCGGTCATCGCCGCGGTGGCTGCGGCCCTGACCCTGCCCTGGCTCTGGGCCGCGGCCCGCTTCAACCGCATCATGGAGGACGTCTCGGCCGAGTCCCGGGAGGCGGTGGGCGAGGTGGCCAGCGTGGTCGCCGAGTCCACCTCCGGGGTCCGCATCCTCAAGGCCTTCGGCGTCGAGCAGGATGCCGTGGACCACCTCGGCGTCGCGGCAGCGCAGCTGCGGGACGTCAACCTGGCGGGGGTCCGCCACCGGGCGCTGTACATCCCGGCGCTGAACCTCATCCCGAACCTCATCCTGGGCGTGGTGCTCGGCGTGGGCGGACTCGAGGTGATCGGCGGGACGCTGTCCCTCGGCGGGCTCGTCGCCATCACCCAGTACCTCTACCTGCTCGTGGTACCCATGCGCTACGTGGGCTGGATGCTGGCCATGGCCCAGCAGGCCGAGGCCTCCTCGGCGCGGGTCTTCGAGGTCCTCGACAGCGAGCCCGAGATCGCCGACGCGCCGGGCGCCACCGAGTTGGGGGACGTCGAGGGGGACGTGCACCTCGAGGCGGTCCGGTTCACCTACCCCGGCGGCACGGTCCAGGCCCTCGCCGACGTCACCATCGCCATCCGAGCCGGGGAGACCGTCGCGCTCGTGGGCGCCACCGGCTCCGGCAAGTCCACCGTCGCCGCGCTCCTCCCCCGCTTCATCGACCCCGACCGGGGCACGGTGCGCATCGACGGGCACGACATCCGCACGGTGAGCCTCACCTCCCTCCGGCGACAGATCGGGGTCGTGTTCGACGAGCCGATCCTGTTCAGCGCCACGATCGCCGAGAACATCGCCTTCGGCCGACCGGACGCCTCCCGGGAGGACATCGTCGCCGCGGCGACCGCGGCCGGCGCCCACGCGTTCGTCGAGCGCCTGCCCGAGGGCTACGAGACGCGGGTGGGGGAGCAGGGCCTCTCCCTGTCGGGAGGCCAGCGCCAGCGGCTCGCGCTGGCCAGGGCCCTCGCCAGCCGTCCGCGGCTGTTGATCCTCGACGACCCGCTCTCCAGCGTCGACGTCCGCACCGAGGCCGAGATCGAGGCCAACCTCCGGTCCCTGCTCGGCACCCGGACCACGATCATCATCGCCCACCGGGCCTCGACGGTGGCGATGGCCGATCGGGTGGTGCTGCTCGACGAGGGTCGGGTCGTGGCCACGGGCACCCACGAGGAGCTGCTGGTGTCGAGCGACACCTATCGCCGCGTCCTCGCCGCCGACCTCGAGATCGAGGAGCTGGCCCCGTGACCGGGCGCGAGGACCCACCGCACGGTCTCGGGGCGGTCGAGGGGGACCTCGAGGGGTCTGACGCGGCCGGGAGCCTGCTCGTGGTCGTCGACGAGGACGACGTCGAGCGGGCCGCCGACCCGGCGCTGCGACGGGCCCGGCGGCGGCTCCTCGGCGAGATGCTGCGTCCCCACCGGGGCCCGCTGGCCGCCGCCAGCGTCTGCGTCGTCGTGTCGACGGCGGCGGTGGTGAGCCTGCCCTACCTCGTCGGACGGGGCATCGACTCGGGGGTGGCGTCGCACGACACCGCCGCGCTCGCCGTCGTCCTGGGCCTGTTCGCGGTCGCTGCCGCGGTCGACGCCGTCACCCAGCGGCTCGCCCAGCTGCTGGTCGGCGACGTCGCCGAGCGGTCGATCTACGACCTGCGCCTCCGGCTGTGGCGCCACCTCCAGAGCCTGTCGATCGACTGGTTCGAGCACCAGAAGACCGGCCGCGTCATCAGCCGGGCCACGACCGACGTCGATGCCGTCTACGAGCTGTTCTCCCAGGCCGCCCTCACCGTGGTGTCGGCGCTGCTGACCATGGCGACGATCGCGGTGGTCCTGGTGGTGCTCGACCCGGTGCTCGGCGCCGTGGTGCTGCTCGTCATCCCGGTCCTGATCGGCGCGAGCTGGCTGTTCAAGCAGCGCTCGGAGCGGGCCTATCGGGCGGTGCGCGAGCGGATCGCGGTGGTGCTGGTGCGGTTCTCGGAGACCCTGACCGGCATCCGGGTGATCCAGGCCAGCAGCCGCGAGGGCCGCAACGAGGCGCAGTTCTCGCGCGCCAACCGGGAGCACCTGGCCGCCAACGCCGAGACGGTGCGGCTGATGAGCGTCTACGGCCCGAGCGTCGAGATGCTCGGTCAGCTCGGCGTCGTCCTGGTCGTGCTCGTGGGCGGGTACCTGGCGGCCGACGGCGCCATGAGCGTCGGGACCCTGGCCACCTTCCTGCTCTACGTCCGGCAGTTCTTCGATCCGCTGCAGCAGCTGTCGGAGTTCTTCAACTCCTGGCAGAAGGCCAACTCCGGGCTCGAGAAGATCGCCGGCGTGCTCGAGGCCGACTCGTCGGTCCCCGAGCCCGTCGCCGGGGTCGGGCTCGCGCCGCCCCCGCCGCGGCACGGGGTGACGCCCGCCGCGGGGGCCGAGGTCCGGCTCGAGCGGGTGACCTTCGCCTACCGGCGCGAGGCCGTGCTCCACGAGGTCGACCTCGTGGTCGCGCCGGGCGAGACGCTGGCGCTGGTCGGCGCCACGGGTGCCGGCAAGTCCACCATCGCCAAGCTGGTCGCCCGCTTCTACGACCCGACCGCGGGCCGGGTGCTCGTCGACGGCCACGATCTCCGGGAGGTGCGGACGTCGTCGCTGCGCGCCGCGGTGGCGATCGTCCCTCAGGAGGCCTTCCTGTTCTCGGGGACGGTGCACGACAACATCGCCCTCGGGCGGCCCGGGGTGACCCGCGCCGACGTCGAGGCCGCCGCCCGCGCCGTCGGCGCGCACCCGTTCATCGACGCGCTGCCGAGCGGCTACGACACCGACGTCGACCGACGGGGAGCCCGCCTCTCGGGGGGTCAGCGCCAGCTGATCTCCTTCGCCCGGGCCTGGGTCGGCAACCCGCGCGTGCTCATCCTCGACGAGGCGACCTCGGCCCTCGACCTGCGCAGCGAGCGGCTGATCCAGCGGGCGCTGTCGGAGCTCCTCGCCGACCGTACCGCCATCGTGATCGCCCACCGCCTGTCGTCCATCGAGGTCGCCGACCGGGTGGCCGTCGTGGAGGGGGGCCGCATCGTCGAGCTGGGAACGCCCGCCGAGCTGCTGGCCGTCGACTCCCGGTTCCGCGAGCTGCACGAGCGCTGGATGGCCTCCACGACGGGCGGCCCCTCCCGGACGGAGCCTGAGGTCCAGGCCGGCCCGACCACGGCCCCGCCCGGCGGGGTTATCGTGTGACACCGGCGTCGGGGACGGGGCGTGTGGACGCCCGGAGGGGGAGCGATGCGCAGCATGGACCTGGCGGTCGGCGTCGTCGCCGGGCCGCCGGCCCGCTGACGACCGGGGATCGCGGAACCCCGACGTGGCCCACCTGCTGACCGATCAGCTCCGGCTCATGGCCGAGCACGTTCCCGACGAGGTCGCGTACAAGAACCTCGACAGCGGGGAGACCCTGACCTTCAGGGCATGGGAGCAGCGTTCCAACCGCCTGGCGCGGGGCCTCGTCGGGCAGGGGGTGGCGAGGGGCGACCGGGTGGCGGTGCACCTCCCGCCCGAGGGGGTCCTCGACTGGATCGTGGCCTACGCGGCGGTGCACAAGGCGGGTGCCGTGGCCGTGCCGACCAACACGCGCCTCGTCCCCCGTGAGCTGGTCTTCGTGCTCGGCCACGCCGGCGCCGTCGGCGTCCTCACCGCCGAGCGGCTCCTGCCCGGCGTCGAGGAGGCGCGGCGGGAGCTCCCGGCCCTCCGGCTGGTGGCGGCCGCGCCGTGGGCCGGGCTCGCCGAGGAGGACGGCGCTGCCTTCCAGGTCCCGGTCGACCCGCACGACATCGCCGACATCATGTACACGTCGGGCACCACGGGCCGGCCCAAGGGCGTCGTGGTCCGACACGACAACGCGGCGATGGTCCCGTACGGCCAGCCGACCTGGAGCGGTGCCGGCTGGATGCACGCCTCCCCGCTGTCGACGTTCGCGGGGATCGCCTCGGTCTACAACCCGATGAAGCTGGGGATGCGTGGCCTCTTCCTCCCCCGCTTCGACGCCGGCCGCTGGCTCCAGCTCGTGGAGGAGGAGCGTCCGGTCGCCGTGTTCCTCGTTCCCGCCATGGCCCAGCTGATCGTCAGCCATGCCGGATTCGAGCGCGCCGACCTGTCGAGCATCGTCCTGTGCTCGCTCGGCAGCGCGCCGCTTCCGCCCGAGACCCAGCGCCGGCTCCAGGCTCGCCTCCCCAACGCGGTGGCGGCCAACTCCTACGGGATGACCGAGGCCGGGCCCGCCTACTGCACGATGCCGAGGGAGGAGGCCTCCCGCCGAATCGGGTCGGTCGGCAGGCCCGTGCCGCCGGTGGAGTTCCGGATCGTCGATCAGGCCGACGGCGACCCGCAGCGCCCCCTTCGGGCCGGCGAGATCGGGGAGCTCGTCATCCGCAACGAGGGACGCCAGCGTGAGTACTACCGCGATCCGGAGGCGACGGCCTCGGCCTGGAAGGGTGGCTGGCTCCACTCGGGCGACCTCGCCCACCTCGACGAGGACGGCTACCTGTACATCGTCGGGCGCAAGAAGGACGTGATCATCCGGGGCGGCAACAACGTCCACGCCGCTGACGTCGAAGCCGTGCTGTACGAGCACCCGTCCGTGCTGGAGGCCGCCGTCGCCGGCATCCCCCACGAGGTGCTCGGGGAGGACGTCGCCGCCTGGGTGGTGCTCCGCCAGGGCCACGATGCGACGGCCGACGAGCTGCGCCGGTTCTGCGGTGAGCGCTTGTCCGACTACAAGGTCCCGCGCACCATCCGGTTCGTCGACGCCCTGCCCCGCAACGCGACCGGCAAGGTCGTCAAGGCGGAGCTGGACCTCTGACCGGCCTGGCCGTGGGCCCCGGCGGCCTCCCGCGGAGCCCCGCTCCGGTGGCGCCCCACGCTCCGCTACCCGCCGGACCGGGGCATCACGAGGTCGGCGAGGCGCTGGCGCTGCCACCCCGACGAGCCGTACAGCACGTCGTTCTGCTTGGCCCGTCGGAACAGCAGGTGGCAGTCGACGTCCCACGTGAACCCGACGCCCCCGTGGACCTGGATGTTCTCGGCGGTGATCATGTTGGCCGCCTCCCCGACGAAGCCCTTGGCCATCGCCACGGCCTCCTCGCGGTGCTCGTCGTCGACCTCGCTGGCCCAGGCCGCGTAGTGGGTGCCCACGCGGGCGAGCTCGAGCTGGTGGAGCATGTCGACGATCTTGTGCCGGATGGCCTGGAAGCTGGCGATGGGCCGGTCGAACTGGACCCTGGCCTTGGCGTACTCGATCGCCATCTCGAGCGCGCGATCGCATGCGCCGACCGTCTCGGCGCACAACGCGACGGCGATGTCGTCGACGAGCCGGCGCAGGAGCTCGGTCTGGTCGCCACCGGGGCCGAGGCGCCGGGCCGGGCGCCGTTCGAGGCGCAGGCGGGCGGCCTTGCGGGTGACGTCGAGCGTGGGCACCGGGTCGGCGGCCGGTCCGTCGAGGCAGAACGCGGCCAGTCCCTCCGGCCCCCGGGCCACCACCACGGCGAAGTCCGCCGTGTGGCCGTCGAGCACGAGGGGCTTGAGGCCGTCGAGAACCCACCCGCTCCCGTCCCGGGTGGCGGTCGTGCGGGTGCGGTGGAGGGGGTCTCCGCCGCCGAGCTCCTCCAGGGCCAGGGTGCCGCGCCGGGCGCCCGAGGCCAGGTCGGCGAGCAGGTCGTGAGCGCCCAGACGCCGCGCCGCCAGCGTGGCGCAGACGGCCGACGAGAAATACGGCCCCGGCAGCGGGATCTTGCCCATTTCCTCCTGGACGACGACCAGATCGATGAGCCCGAGCCCCGCGACCCGGGCCTCGGGCACGAGCAGGCCCAGCCACCCGAGCGCGGCGAGGTCCGCCCAGACGTCGTCGGTGAAGCCACGGTCGTCGTCGAGCATGGCCCGCACCCAGGCCGGGGGCGTCTCGCGGGCGAGGAACGACCGCACCGTGTCCCTGAGGACGTCCTGCTCGGGGCTGAAGGTGAAGTCCACGGCGGGAGACTAAACCCCGATCCACCGTCTCGGGCACTGCGATGGCAGCCCCCGCCCAGCCGAGTGCCTCGGCGGTCAATCCGTCGAGCTTGCCGACGTGGCCGAAGGGGGACGACCGCAGGAACCTCCGGAGCGCGGAGGGGGCCATCCACCTGATGCGCGACCACGGTCGTTCGGGGCCGCAGCACACTGGCCAGGCTGAGGTGCGAACCGCCGGGCCGTGGCCGGGACGGCGAGGTCAGGCATCGCCGCCCTCCCTGCTCTGGCCGTGTTACCGGTGGACCTGCGAACCGCTTCAGCCAGGACCACGGGGTGGTTCCAGGCTGACAAGGTGTCTGACACCCGCGTTAGGGTTCGACGGTGGACTTCTCCTACACGGAAGCGGACGATTCCTTCCGGGCGGAGCTGCGGGGGTGGCTCGACGTCAACCTCCCCGACTTCCTGAGCCAGGGCGAGATCGGGTCGGGTTCGGCCGAGGGCCTCCTGCGGACGATGGAGCGGCGAAAGGCGTGGCAGCGCCGCCTCAACGAGGGTCGCTGGGCCGCCATCAACTGGCCGGTCGAGTGGGGGGGCCGTGAGGCCACCATCATGCAGAACGTCATCTACTCCCAGGAGATGGCGATGGCCAAGGCGCCGGGCATCTACAACGCCAACGGCATCTGGCAGATCGGCCCGATGATCATCCAGTGGGGCACCGACGAGCAGCGTCGGCGCTGGCTTCCCGGGATCCTGAGCGCCGACGAGCACTGGTGCCAGGGCTTCAGCGAGCCCCAGGCCGGCAGCGACCTGGCCAATCTGCGCACGGCCGCCGTTCGCGACGGCGACGTCTACGTGCTCAACGGCCAGAAGATCTGGATCTCGACGGCCCACATCGCCAGGTGGGGCCTGTTCCTCGTGCGGACCGACCCCGGGGCCATCGCCAGGGGGGCCAAGCACGAGGGCATCACGGCGCTGATCGTGGACATGGCGGCGCCCGGCATCGAGTGCCGCCCGATCCGCGAGATCACCGGCGAGGCCATGTTCAACGAGGTCTTCTTCGTCGACGCGCCCGTGCCGGTCGCCTACCGGCTCGGTGAGGAGGGCCACGGCTGGCAGGTGGCGATGGGGACCCTCGGCCACGAACGGGTGGGCACGGCAGGGATCTCCATCGGCCTGAAGTACGAGCTCGACGACATGATCGCGGCCGCCCGTGTGCACAACCCGGAGGCGCTCGACGACCCCGGGATCCGGGACCGGGTCGCCCGCGCCCACACGCAGATCGAGTTCACCCGGCTGCTCAACAACCGCGCCCTGTCGAAGGTCCTCAAGGGTGAGAGGAACTGGCCCGAGGTGCCCCTGGCCAAGCTGCAGTGGAGCCACCTCTCCCAGTACCTGGCCGAGCTCAACGTCGACATCCTCGGGCCAGCGGGCCTGCTCGCCAAAGGGGGCCCCGACGCCGTCGACGGCGGGCACGCCGCCTACAACTACCCGTGGCAGCGCTACACGTCGATCGGCGCCGGCGCCACGGAGGTGCAGAAGAACATCATCGCCGACAAGGCGATCCGCCTGCCCCGCCGGTAGGGGCGGACGGCGCCCCGGCCCACCGACCGGGACGCCCCGACGCACGGGAGGAACCCGATGGCGCACTACGTGACCACCGTCCACAGCCCGCTCACCGCGGACGAGGCGTTCGCCTACATGGCGGACGTCCGGAACTTCACGGCGTGGGATCCGGGCGTCCGGTCGTCCGTTCTGGTCAGCGGCGACGGACCCGGGCCCGGGTCGGCCTACGACGTGGCCGTCGCCGTGGCCGGACGGCCGATGACGCTGCGCTACGAGTTCACCGAGTACGAGCCGTCGCATCGCCTGGTGCTGCGGGCCGAGACCAGGCTGCTCCGGTCCCTCGACACCGTCACCGTGGACGCCGAGGACACCGGCAGCCGGGTGGTCTACGACGCGGAGCTCACCCTCGCCGGGCTGCTGGCGGTGGCCGACCCCCTGCTCGCCGTCGCCTTCCGTCGGATCGGGGACCGGGCTGCGGCCGGGCTTCGTCGGGCGCTGGGCGCGAGCGCGGCCGAAGGCTGAGCCGTGGCCGACTGGCGAGACGTCGCGGACCGGGTCGTCGAGGCACCGGTCGTCACCAGCTACACCCGCATCGGCCCCGCGGTGCGGCGGCGGATGGACGGGTGGCGCCCGCTGGGCTCCTACCGGCTCGACGGCAGGGTCGTGGTGGTCACCGGCGCGACGTCCGGGCTCGGACGTGCGGCCGCGGCGCGGCTGGCGGGCTGCGGCGCCACGCTCGTGCTCGTCGGGCGCGACGCGGCGAAGGCGGAGCGGGTGCGGGACGAGCTGGCATCCGAGACCGGGAACGACGGGATCTCGGTGGCGGTCGCCGACGTCGGCGACCTCGCCGCGGTGCGTGCCCTGGCGGCGTCGATCCTGGCCGGGCACGACCGCCTCGACGTGTTGATCCACAACGCCGGCGCGCTGAGCGCGACGCGCCGGGAGGGGCCCGACGGCACCGAGCTCACCGTGGCGAGCCAGGTGGTCGGCCCGTTCCTGTTGACCGCCCTCCTGCTGGAGCGCCTGGTGGGGTCGGCCCCGTCCCGGGTGCTGACCATGTCGTCCGGCGGCATGTACACCCAGCCCCTCACGGTCGAGGAGCTGGAGATGTCGCCCGAGACCTACCGCGGGTCGGTTGCCTACGCCCGGGCGAAGCGGGCCCAGGTCACGCTCAACGAGCAGTGGGCCGAGCGTCTCGCCGGGACCGGGCTGGTGTTCCAGGCCCTGCACCCTGGCTGGGCCGACACGCCGGGCGTCCGGGAGTCCCTGCCTGGGTTCCGCCGCATGGTCGGGCCGCTCCTTCGGACCCCTGACGAGGGCGCGGACACCCTGGTGTGGCTGGCCGCCGACGACGGTGAGCCGCTGGCCGGCACCGGCCGGTTCTGGCTGGACCGCCGGCCGCGGCCGATCCACCTGCTCCCCGCCACCCGTCGGTCGGACACGCCGGAGCGCCGGCGTGAGCTCTGGGACTACTGCGTCGATCGCGCCGGGCTCGGTGGCGCGATCGACCGGATCATCGCCGCGGCCCGTGCGGCCGGGCCGAGCTGACCCGAGTCCGTCGGGCTGATCGGACCCGTCGGGCCGACACGTGTGCGCCGGGGTGACACGGGCGAGATCGAG
>Ga0209048_10005970_pt1 | contig 11447 bp, 8 predicted proteins | sample FrelakmetCRP12CR_FD_187146 | JGI IMG/M metagenome (GOLD analysis project Ga0209048, IMG submission 187146) | Freshwater lake sediment microbial communities from the University of Notre Dame, USA, for methane emissions studies - CRP12 CR (SPAdes)... | ecosystem: Environmental > Aquatic >... | reverse complement strand
TCCTGTCCACCAGGGCATGTTCCGCATTGCTCTGAAAAAACAGCACTTCATGATCGCCCAGTTCCCGCGCTAACGCCTCGCAGCGCTGGCGGATATCAGTCAGCGTTGTGGAACCGTAGACCGCGGGTTCACGGGTGCCGAGCAGGTTGAGATTGGGTCCGTTAAGAATCAGTAGTTTGGCCATAAGAAATAGCAGACGAATCAGCGTCGAGAGATCAAAAATTTAGTAGCCGCTAATTTTGCTTGAACAGGACTAGCTTGTCCAGGAAAACCTGAATTCGCGGAAGATCGCTGCAAGATATGGACTAAATTGCCGAAATTCCTGCATTATTGTTAAAATTAAAGTATGGGTGTGAAACCAGCGGCGGATTGCTGGATGTTCAATAAGGTTTGCTCGACATGAACCTTGAAGCGTTCGGCGGACAGGAACCCCATGACTCGGCTGGCCTTTTGTTCGCTGCTGTTGGCGCCGAAAAACAGGATGGCCGGCGGACCGATGACACCGAAGTGACGCAGCAGCGCCTGATCGGCGGCGTTATTGGCGGTAACGTCTGCCCGCAACAGCACGACTCCAGACAGCGCGGCTTGCACAGCAGGGTTGCTAAAGGTGTATTTCTCCAGTTCCTTGCAGGTCACGCACCAGTCCGCGTAAAAGTCCAATAGTGCCGGCCGGCCTTTCGCCTCGGTAAGCGCCTGCTCCAGATCGGCAACCGTTTTGATGGGTTTGAAGAGCGAGCCCGGCTGGCTCGCTAGGCCCACCGTGAAGTTGGCGCCGCGCAGAGGTTGCCAAGTGTCCTTGCCGCCGGCGGCCACACCTACCAGCAGGAGGATGCCATAGATGAGCAATACTACACCCAGCCCCTTAACCAGGGTGTGCCAAGCGGGCATGTCGTGGGCCAGGGGTTGGAGCGCGCCCATGTAGGTGGCACAGACGATGAGCAGTGTTGCCCAGCCCAGCATGCTGAGCTGGGCCGGCAGGATACGCTCCAGCATCCAGAGCGCCACTGCCAGCAGCAATACGCCGAAAACGGCCTTGCTACGCTCCATCCAGTGGCCGGCCCGCGGCAGCAAACGGCCTGCGGAGGTGCCGATGATCAGCAGCGGTGCGCCCATGCCCAGACTCATGAAGAACAGCGCCGTTCCGCCCAGCGTCGCATCGCCGGTGGCGGCGATCACCGTCAACGCTCCGATCAGGGGTGGCGCCACGCAGGGACCGACGATCAGGGCCGACAGCAGGCCCATACCGGCTACACCCAGGTAGTTGCCGCCGCGCCGGCGATTGCTGAATTCGGCCAACCGGCTCTGCCAGCGGCTGGGCAGTTGCAGATCGTAAAAACCGAACATGGATAGGGCCAGCACCACGAACAGAGCGCTGAAGCCTGTTAGTACCCAAGGGTTCTGGAACAAGGCCTGGATATTCTGGCCTAGCAGCGCCGCCAACACGCCGGCCACGGTATAAGTCACTGCCATGGCAAGCACGTAGATCAGGGACAGCAAAAAGGCCCGCCGTTGGGTAAGGGCCTTGCCTTCACCGGCGATGAGGCTGGAGAGGATAGGGATCATGGGAAATACACAGGGCGTGAATGCCAGCAGCAGGCCGAAGCCGAAAAACGCTGGCAGTGCCCAATAGCGCTGCTCAGTCAACAATCGCGCCATGCGGTCCTGCTCGGCTTCCAGAGCAATTGGCTTTGGTGGTGCGGCGAGTGCGGCAGTTGGCGCTGATGGTTCTAGAGCGGCCAGGCTTAGCGAAATGAGCTGGGTCTGGGGGGGATAGCAGACCCCCAGCTCGGCGCAGCCCTGATAGCTGACCCGAACCTTGATGTTCCCACCCTGCGGCACAGGCCCTTGCAGACGGGCGGTGGCGGTCGCCTGCTGATGAAAAATTTCCTGCCGGCCGAAGAACTCGTCAGCCTGGCTCTCGCCAGCGGGGATGTCCAGGCTGACGATGGCAAGATCTCCAGCATCGACCAGTTCAAGTTTCAGCTTATCCCGGTATAGATAATACCCCTCGGCGATGCTCCATTGGGCCACCAGTGTGTGCGGGTCTGGCGTGGTAACCGACAGTATGAAGGCCTGCTCCGGGTCCAGGAGGCTGGGTTTGGTCCGGTCGCCACCGATGGGTTTGCCAGCCGTCGTCAGCGCCGTCAGTAGATTGGTCTTAGGCGATGCTGGAAGCGCTACCGTCACGGTTTGGATCTGGGGCGGATAGCAAACTCCTGCGTCGGCGCACCCCTGGGAGATTACCTTCAGTTCCAGTTGCTCTGGGTCACTCCCCGTGCGTAGGACCGGCAGCGCGATTGCGAATTTTTTCCGATAAATTTCCATTTTTCCGAAAAATGCATCCTCCTTGATAGCTCCGGGCGGAAAGTCGATCTCCCCCAAGCGGATGCCTGGGGTATTGGACTCGAAGCGAAAACGTGCACGGTAAAGGAAATAGCCCTCGGCGATGGACCACTGTGCTACCACGGTATCGGCAGCCTGGGCCGTGACCGTCAGTGCAAACGCCTGGGTGGGATCCAGTAGATCGGTCTCTTCGATGGCTGGAGCCGAGGTCATGGCGAGGATAAGCAGGCAAGCGCCTCCCAGCCAGCATTTCACGATGCTCATGGGGTCGCTTCACCCTGTTGGCCATTATTGGTTGGGGTAGCCGGCGCATTGGCCAGGCTGGCATCAAGCCAGGCGAGATAGTCGCTGGAGCCCTGCAGGATGGGTAGGGCGATGATTTCCACCACCTGGTAAGGATGCAAGCCGCGGATGCGGGTCTCCAGCGCTGGGTAGATGTCGCTCCGGGTCTTGATGATCAACAAAAGCTCCTGATCGGATTGCACCCGTTCCTGCCAACGGTAAATGGAGGTAATGGCGGGCACGATATTTACGCAAGCCGCGAGCCTCTCATTAACCACGGCCGTAGCGATGCGTTCCGCTATTCCCTGGTCCGGACAGGTACAATAGATGACGACGTGATGCGTGTTCATGGCGGGTCTTATTACCTTCTCGCTGGTATTTTAAGCGCCAGGCATTGTGAGTATGTAGCAGGACAATAGACTCTAGCTGGCGGATTTATTTCCTAACGCTTGAATTTTTTCCACCTGTCCCCATTTCTTAGGTATCCCTTGACAGGGTAGTTTTCGTGATTATTATTAGCACTCATCACTGGCGAGTGCTGATAGCTTCGCCATGACCCTATGACTTTAACAATGAGGAGAGCACCTTAAATGAAAGTACGTCCATTGCATGACCGCGTGATCATCAAGCGCGAAGAGGAAGAAACCAAGACTGCCGGTGGTATCGTGCTGCCCGGTTCCGCCGCCGAGAAGCCTTCTCGTGGAACGGTTATGGCCGTTGGCCGTGGCAAGATCCTGGAAAACGGTGATGTCCGCCCACTGGACCTCAAGGTTGGTGATCACGTGCTGTTCGGCAAATACTCTGGCAGTGAGGTGAAAGTGGATGGTGAAGACCTGATCGTCATGCGCGAAGAAGAGATCATGGCTGTCATCGAAAGCTAAGTAAACACCCCCATCCCATCAACGAAATTCAAGCACGGTTTAGAGGAAGTACACATGGCAGCGAAAGAAGTACGCTTTGGCGATGACGCGCGTCATCGCATGGTACGTGGTATCAACATTCTGGCTAACGCCGTCAAGGTAACGTTAGGACCTAAGGGTCGCAACGTGCTCCTGGATAAATCTTTCGGCGCTCCCACCGTTACTAAGGACGGTGTGTCCGTAGCTAAGGAAATCGAACTCGAGGACAAATTCGAAAACATGGGCGCCCAGATGGTCAAGGAGGTTGCCTCGCACACGTCCGATGTGGCTGGCGATGGCACTACTACCGCCACCGTGCTGGCCCAGGCCATTGTTCGCGAGGGCATGAAGGCCATCGCCGCCGGCATGAACCCGATGGACCTGAAGCGCGGCATCGACAGGGCGGTCACCGCCACCGTCGAGGAACTGCACAAGCTGTCCAAGCCCTGCACCGACGACAAGGCCATCGCCCAGGTTGGTACCATTTCCGCCAACACCGACGAGGCCATTGGTCGGATTATCGCCGACGCGATGAAGAAGGTTGGCAAGGAAGGCGTGATTACCGTCGAGGAAGGCAAGGGCCTGGAGAACGAACTGGATGTGGTGGAAGGCATGCAGTTTGATCGCGGTTACGTGTCGCCCTATTTTATCAACAACCAGCAGAGCATGGTCGCTGAGTTGGAAAGTCCCTTTGTACTGCTCTGCGACAAGAAGCTTTCTAACATCCGCGACCTGTTGCCGGTGTTGGAAGGCGTCGCCAAGTCCGGCAAACCACTGCTGATCGTCGCCGAGGATGTCGAAGGCGAGGCCCTGGCCACCCTCGTGGTCAACACCATCCGTGGTATCGTTAAGGTAGCCGCCGTCAAGGCGCCCGGCTTCGGCGACCGCCGCAAGGCCATGTTGCAGGATATCGCCATTCTGACCGGCGGCCAGGTGATCTCCGAGGAAGTCGGCTTGACCCTGGAGAAGGCCTCGCTGAACGACCTGGGCACCGCGAAGAAGATCATCGTCGCCAAGGAGAATACGACGATCATCGACGGCGCCGGTAGTGAGACCGAGATCAAGGCCCGCGTCCAGCAGATTCGTGCCCAGATTGAAGAAGCGACCTCCGATTATGACAAGGAGAAGCTGCAGGAGCGCGTCGCCAAGCTGGCCGGCGGCGTGGCGGTCATCAAGGTGGGCGCGGCCACCGAGATTGAAATGAAGGAAAAGAAGGCGCGCGTGGAAGATGCGCTGCACGCCACCCGCGCGGCGGTCGAGGAAGGCGTAGTGGCCGGCGGCGGCGTGGCGCTGATCCGCGCCCTGCAAGCCATCAAGAGCCTGAAGGGTGCCAATGAGGATCAGAACCACGGTATCGCGATCGCCCTGCGCGCCATGGAAGCGCCGCTGCGCGAAATCGTTGCGAACGCCGGCGAAGAACCTTCGGTGATTATGAACAAGGTTCTGGAGAACAGCGGCAACTTCGGCTACAACGCCGCCACCGGCGAGTATGGCGACATGGTCGCGATGGGCATCCTGGACCCGACCAAGGTGACCCGTTACGCACTGCAGAACGCCGCTTCCGTGGCTGCGCTGCTCATCACCACCGAAGCCATGGTAGCCGAGGCGCCTAAGAAGGATGAGCCTGGCATGCCGGGCGGCATGGGCGGCATGGGCGGCATGGGCGGCATGGGCGGCATGGGCGATATGATGTAGGTCTAACCGATCTGCAAGCTACTGCAAGACAAAAGCCCCGCTCTGCGGGGCTTTTTATTGGGATTTTCGCCAGGGAACGGGGCTGATGATACTTGGGCTACTGCTGATTCAGCGTTTCATGGACTCAAAGAACTCGGCGTTGGTCTTGGTGTTCTTGAGGCGTTCGAGCAGGAACTCCATGGCTTGTAATTCCTCCATCCCGTGCAGGAGCTTGCGCAGCAGCCATATTTTCTGCAAATCGTCGGGATCGGTGAGGAGCTCCTCACGGCGGGTGCCGGAACGGTTGATGTTGATGGAGGGATAGACACGTTTTTCGGCGATCTTGCGGTCCAGGTGGATTTCCATATTGCCGGTGCCTTTGAATTCCTCATAGATCACGTCATCCATGCGCGAACCGGTGTCGATGAGGGTGGTGGCGATGATGGTCAGGCTACCGCCTTCCTCGATATTGCGGGCCGCCCCGAAGAAGCGTTTGGGTCGCTGCAAGGCGTTGGCGTCCACGCCGCCGGTCAATACCTTGCCGGAGGCTGGCACCACGGTGTTATAGGCCCGCGCCAGCCGAGTTATGGAGTCCAGCAGAATCACCACGTCCAGCTTATGTTCTACCAGCCGCTTGGCTTTCTCGATCACCATCTCGGCCACCTGTACATGGCGCGTCGCTGGTTCGTCGAAGGTGCTGGAGATCACCTCGCCGCGCACCGAACGCTGCATCTCGGTTACTTCCTCGGGGCGTTCGTCGATGAGCAATACGATGAGGTAGCATTCCGGATGATTGGTGGCGATACTTTGCGCGATGTTTTGCAGCATCATGGTCTTGCCAGCCTTGGGTGGCGACACGATCAGGCCGCGTTGGCCCTTGCCGATGGGCGCGATCAGGTCAATGACGCGGGCGGTGATATCCTCGGTGCTGCCGTTGCCGCGCTCCAGCGCCATGCGTTGGGTGGCGTGCAGCGGCGTCAGGTTTTCAAACAGCACCTTGTTCTTGGAATTCTCCGGTGGCTCAAAATTGATCTCGTTGACCTTGAGCAGGGCGAAATAGCGTTCGCCCTCTTTGGGATGACGGATCTTGCCGTTGACCGTATCGCCGGTGCGCAAATTAAAGCGACGGATCTGGCTGGGTGAAACGTAAATATCGTCGGGACCGGCCAGGTAGGAACTGTCCGCGGAGCGCAGAAAGCCAAAACCGTCCTGCAGTATTTCCAACACTCCGTCGCCGAAAATATCCTCGTTATTTTTGGCTTGGGCTTTGAGTATCGCGAAAATAACATCCTGTTTACGTGACCTCGCCATGCCTTCGAGTTTCAGGTCCTGGGCGATGGCAATCACTTCAGCAGCGGATTTCTTTTTAAGCTCAGTCAGATTCATGTAAGCAACTTTTCAGGCTTGGGCGTAGCCCAGGAAGCGCGCCCTGCGGGCATGGGGCGGATAATTAATTCAGAGTTGAGGAGTTTGCCGACCTGCGGCGAAGGCGGTTCAATAATTATGGTTAATTAAATGCTAGGTACGCTAACATGGTTAGCAAACGGCGTCCACCCCCCGCGGACACCGTTTGCTGTTTTTTCACAGGTTGCTGTCGATAAAGGCGGCAAGCTGGGACTTGGATAATGCGCCTACCTTCGTCGCCGCAATACTACCATTACGAAACAGCATAAGCGTGGGAATGCCACGGATGCCATACTTGGGCGGTGTCTTCGGATTTTCGTCGATGTTCAGCTTGGCTATTTTCAGCTTATCGGCATATTCATCGGCGATCTCAGCCAGAATGGGGGCCACCATTTTACAGGGACCACACCACTCAGCCCAGTAATCAACCAGCACCGCCTTGGCGGAATTGAGTACCTCAGCATCAAAGGTATCATCGGTTACATGAACAATTTGATCACTCATGGCGTTAGCCTCCAAAATTGGTATTCATCGTGGACTGTAATCTGTGTCGATTGAGAACACCGGGACGCCGGGTCTTAGCGAAGGATCATACATGCCCAGCAGCTACGGCATCGGATCAAGGACGACCATCAAACTAACGCCAGCGGTCTGTATTGAAGAGTTGTTGAGACAGATCCTGCCGTCAACACGGGATACACCTTTATATTTCAGCCCAAATGAGACTTTATTTCAAGCCCCTAAATCTTAGCGTGTAGGATATCCTTAGCATCTATGGAAAAAAATCACCTTACCACTATTTCGTTTACCGCGCTCGGCCTGACCGACTCACTCCTGGAAAGCTTGGAAGACGCCGGGCTTACCTACTGTACCCCCATTCAGGCGGCCACTTTGCCGCTGGCCCTGAAGGGTATGGATATCGCGGGCCAGGCCCAGACCGGTACCGGCAAGACAGCCGCTTTCCTGCTGGCTACCCTGCACTATCTCATGGAAAAGCCGGTGGATGAGGACAAGGTTGGTCCCTGGGCCATCATCCTTGCTCCCACGCGGGAACTGGCTCTGCAGATCCACAAGGACGCCGAATTGCTGGGCAAGTATACCGGCTTGGCATGCACGGCTGTTTATGGCGGCATCGGCTATGAGTCCCAGCGCCGTAAATTGGAGGGAGGCGTCGATGTGATCATCGGTACGCCTGGCCGAATCATCGACTACCACAAACAGGGTGTCTTTACACTCAAGAATATCGAAGTGGTGGTGCTGGACGAGGCAGACCGCATGTTCGACCTTGGGTTTGTCGCCGATATCCGCTACCTGCTGCGGCGCATGCCGCCACCGGGGCAGCGGATCAACATGTTGTTCTCCGCCACCCTGTCCGCGCGCGTCCTGGAATTGGCCTATGAACACATGAATGATCCCCAGATTATCAAGATCGAGTCGGACCAGATCACCGCCGACAAGGTGCGGCAAGTGCTCTATCACGTGGCCTCCAACGACAAGATCCCGCTGCTACTGGGCATCATGCATCAGCAATCCCCAACCCGCTCGATTGTCTTCGTCAACACCAAGCGGGCCGCGGAGCGGGTCACTGGCTATCTGCTGGGCAACGGTCTGGATGCCGAAATGCTGTCGGGCGATATCCCCCAGAACAAACGTCAGCAGCTTCTGGAGCGTTTCCAGCGTGGTGAACTGCCCATTCTGGTGGCCACCGACGTGGCGGCCCGTGGCCTGCATATCCCCGACGTGAGCCATGTTATCAACTTCGATCTTCCCCAGGACCAGGAAGACTACGTTCACCGCATTGGCCGTACGGCCCGCATCGGGGCCAGTGGCGATGCCATCAGTTTCGCCTGTGAGCAGTATGTGTATTCGCTGCCGGATATCGAAAATTTTATAGGGCAAAAAATTCCCGTGGCGCCAATTACCGATGGATTGCTGATGGAACCCAAGCCACCCAAACGTATGGAGCGGCGCAAGCCCCCGGTCCGCGGCGGCGGTGAGCGCTCCCGTGCCCCGCGGCGGCGCTTCGTATCGGCCCAGAAATCTCCCTAAATCTCAAGCCTTGCCCAAAGGACAGGCAACCAATGGGGCGCCAGTGATTGAACAGGTAACAAAAAAAGGGGGCGTAGCCAGCGGCCATCCCTGCGTCACCGACGCGGCGAGCGGAGTATTGCGCGCCGGCGGTAACGCGTTTGACGCAATCGTGGCGGCGGGTTTCGCTTCCGCCGTGGCGGAACCCGCCCTGACCAGCCTGGGCGGCGGCGGGTTTCTGTTGGCCTGCACCGCTCATGGACAGGCGCTGTTATTCGATTTTTTTGTGGACACCCCTGGCCGGGGCCTGCGCGCCGGTGAACTGGAGCCGCATTTCCTGCCCATGACGGTCTGTTTCCCCGGTTGTGAGCAAGTCTTCAATATTGGTCTCGGTTCGGCCGCCGTACCGGGCAATCTGCGTGGTTATCTTACTGTTCACCAGCGCCTCGGGCGCCTGCCGTTGGCCGAAGTCATCGCCCCTGCCGTAGAACTGGCCCGGCATGGACTGCTCATCAACGCCAAGCAGGCGTATTTCCTGGATCTGCTACGCCCCCTCATGACGCTGACAGCGGCCGGCCGTGCGCTCTTTGAGCCCGGCGGGCGTTATCTCCAGGCAGGCGATCGCTTTGTCAATCCGGAATTCGCCGCTTTTCTGGAGACTTTACCGGAGGCGGGGGATAGGGAATTTTACGAAGGGGAAGTCGCACGCCGCATCGCTCAGGACATGCGGGTTGATCAAGGGCTCATCACCGCCGCCGATCTGGCCGCCTATCGCGTCAGTGAACGCCAGCCACTGCTTGCCAACTATCGGGGGTTACGGCTGCTCACCAACCCGCCACCCTCATTCGGCGGTGCGCTGATTGTGCTGTCACTGCGACTATTGGAAGCCGTTGATGTGGGTGCCCTGGGGTTCGGTACGCCAGAGCATCTGGCGCTGCTGGTGACCGTTATGGCGGAAGTGGACCGCCAGCGCGCTGCTGGCTACACGGATCCGGAACACCTGGCCGAGGCCGCACTCGCCGACAGCCTGCAACACGTGCGCAGTGCTTCTGGCGGTACCACGCATGTCAGTGTTTGCGACGCCGCTGGCAATGTGGCAAGCATGACCAGCTCCAACGGCGAGGGCTCGGGCTACCTGGTTCCGGGCACCGGCATCATGCTCAATAACATGCTGGGTGAGGATGACCTGCATCCCGATGGTTTTCATACCAGTCCGCCCGGGCTGCGCGTGGCGTCCATGATGTCCCCCTCCCTGTTGCTGGAAGGCGGACGCGTCAGGCTTGTACTCGGCAGCGGCGGCAGCAAGCGCATCCGCACCGCTCTGCTGCAGGTGATCAGCAACATGGTGGATTTCGGCATGGGCGTGCAGGATGCCGTTGAGGCGCCCAGAGTGCATTGGGATGGCGCCTGCGTGCAGAGCGAGCCAGGCTTTCCAGCCGCCACCCTGGCCGCCCTGGGGCGACGCTGGTTGGTCAATGCCTGGCCGGTGCAGGATGTTTACTTCGGCGGCGTCAACGCCGTTTCTCCGCGGGGTGAGGGGGCGGGCGATCCACGCCGCGGCGGGCACGCCCGCATACTCGGTTGAGTTGCCACGCTATTTCGTTGCGGTAGGCGGGACGGTGTCCATCGCGGTGACACCCAGGCGGATGGTAAAGTGAAAAGTGCTGCCCTTGCCTGCCTCGCTCTCCACCCAGATCCGTCCCCCCATCATCTGCACCAACTCGAAGCAGATCGCCAATCCCAGCCCGGTGCCGCCATACTTGCGGGTGGTGGTGGCGTCCGCTTGAGTGAACGCCGCAAAGATGGTCTGCTGCTTGGCGCTGGGAATGCCAATCCCTGTATCACTCACCGCGAAGTGCAACCATACCCAGTTCGTCTCGCGCTGCGCTGACCAGACCTTCACCGTTATGCTGCCCTGTGCGGTGAACTTGCTGGCGTTGTCTATCAGGTGCGTGAGGATATGGCGTAGCTTGTCTGGGTCTCCGACCAGTTCATCGGGCACGTCAGGGGCAATCTCAATCGTCAGTTGCAGACCTTTTTTTGCCGTCCGCGTCCCTAGAATCTTCAGGGTATTCTCGACATGGTCCCGCAGCTTAAACCCCCTGGGGCACAGCTCAAGTTCGCCTGCTTCGATCGCGGAGAAGTCCAAAATATCCTTAAGTAAGCCCAGCAGGGACTCCGCCGAGGACTTGACCAGGTTCAGATAGTCTGCCTGCTCCGGGGTTAAGTCCGTGTCGAGCACCAGTTCCGTCATGCCGATGATGCCGTTCATCGGGGTCCGGATCTCGTGGCTCATGTTGGCCAGAAATTCGCCCTTGGCTTGATTGGCTGCTTCCGCCCGTACCAGAGCATGCTCCAAAGCGTGGGTCTGGGACTCCAATTCCGCCGTCTTTTGCTGCAGTTGCCGCAATAAATCGCGGGCGGTGTGAACAGCTTTGCGGGTGCGATTGCGCAACCACTCGGCAGTGCGCGCGGTGAGGGCGATATAAATTCCTGTCAGGTAAAGCAGCGCCAGCACCACCAGGGATTCGTTCCAGGTAACTGGCTGCCATTCAGCAAAGGCCAGGTACCAGAGAAACAGCAGGTAGGCGAGGGTGATGGCATGGGCAAAGTAGAGCGCGCGGTCGAACCCACGGTTGGCCTGGTCGGCCACTCGCGACAACAAAATGAGAACCGCCCAGTGTTGCTCGACACCCAGGTGATACAGCGCCAAGAGATAAAGCAGGATATCGGTGTTAAGGAAACAGAAGCCCAGATCCAAGCTGCCGGTCTTGCCGTAAAACTTGGCCAACAAAACCCAGCTAACGAGCACATAAA
>Ga0209048_10005969_pt1 | contig 11447 bp, 9 predicted proteins | sample FrelakmetCRP12CR_FD_187146 | JGI IMG/M metagenome (GOLD analysis project Ga0209048, IMG submission 187146) | Freshwater lake sediment microbial communities from the University of Notre Dame, USA, for methane emissions studies - CRP12 CR (SPAdes)... | ecosystem: Environmental > Aquatic >... | reverse complement strand
CGCCGGAGCGCATCGTAGCCCATGATCCGATAGGCGGCCTCGGTGTCCGCTCCCCTGGCCGACGACTCGGCGATGACCGGTCGAGCACCCAGTTCGTTCACCAGGTCCGCCACCGCCTGGCAGACCAGCGGGCTCGTGCAGGCCCCGGCCTCGGCCGAGGTCGGCGGCGCCACCATGTTGGGTTTGATCATCACCCGCATGCCCGGGCGTATCAGGTCAGCCAGCCCCCCGGCATTCTCCACGGCCCGCCGAACGCCAGCGGCCACCTGCGCGCGATCTCGCCCTGCGACCTTGACGATGGACACTCTGGTCATTCCCAACCCCTTTTCCGTTCGTCCAGCCAACCTCCCTGCGCGTCCATGATCGCACTGGTCCCCTGGTAAGGATCACAGGTCACTGTGTCCACGACCTGTGCACCTCTGTTAACCTGAATCCATCGCGAACCTGTGGAACAAAGGAACAGGCGAGATCCTAGCTTTCGATTCGGTGGCCTTCTTGCAGGGAGGATCACGTCCGCATCAGGTGTCCGCGCACGAACGTCACGGCGTCCTGGGTCTTGGCCCCGGGGGTGAACACCTCCGCGATGCCGCACCGCTTGAGCTTCGGGATGTCCTCGTCCGGGATCGTCCCGCCGCCAAAGACGACGATGTCGTCAACGCCGCGCGTCTTGAGCAACTCCATCACCTTCGGGAAGAGGTACATGTGCGCGCCGGACAAGCAGCTCATGCCGATGGCATCCACGTCTTCCTGGATCGCGGCGCTGACGATCATCTCGGGCGTCTGTCGCAGGCCGGTGTAGATCACCTCCATGCCGGCGTCGCGGAAGGCGCGGGCCACCACCTTGGCCCCCCGATCGTGTCCGTCCAGACCCGGTTTTGCGATTAAGACGCGAATCTTCCGTGCCTCATTCATGGCGTCCGTCTCTCCCATCGCAGCCGACTCCCGGCACGCGTCTCGAGTCCCCGCGGTCACAGGGATCTGGCCACCAGCTCCGCCAGATCCATGGCGCGCACTTGGTCCGTGGCGTCCTTCGCGCGAATCCCGTCCTCGAACATGCTGAGGCAGAACGGACAGCCCGTCGCCACCACATCCGGACGAAGGCGCAGGGCCTCTTCCGTCCGCTCGATGTTTACGCGCGTGCCTATCCGCTCATCCGCCCACAACAACCCGCCGCCGGCTCCGCAGCAAAACCCCTGCTCGCCATGCCGCGGAAACTCCACCGCGCGCACCCCCGGGATCGCCGCCAGGACGTCCCGCGGCGGCCCGTAGATCCCGTTGTGCCGCCCAAGATAGCACGAATCGTGATACGCCACACGCGTCTCCAGCGGCTTGGCTGGCCGGAGGCGCCCCTGCACGAACAACTCTCGGATGAACTGGCTGTGATGGACGACCTCGTAGTTCCCCCCGAAGGCGGGATACTCGTGCCGGAGCGTGTTGAAGCAGTGCGGGCAGGTGGTGAGGATCTTCCGCACGCCGTACCGCCCCAGCGTCTCGACATTCGCCTGCGCCTGCATCTGGAAGAGGAACTCGTGGCCGATGCGCCGCGCCACGTCCCCCGTGCACCGCTCCTCGTCTCCGAGGATGGCGAAGTCCACCCCCGCCGCCGTCAGGATCGTGGCGAAGGCGCGCGCCACCTTCTGGGTCCGCTCGTCGAAGGCGGCGGCACAGCCCACCCAGTACAGGTACTCGGCCTGCCCTGTGTCGGCCAGGACGGGCACCGCCAACCCTGTGGCCCACGCGGTCCGGCCGGGCACCGCGCCTTGATACGGGTGCCCGCGGTTCTCCAGGCCGCGGAGGGCGGCCTGCATCGTCTCCGGGAACCGGGCCTCCTCCATCACCAGATAGCGCCGCATGTCGACGATCTTGGGGATCGGCTCGATGAAGACCGGGCAGGCCTGATGACACCCGCCGCAGGTGGTGCAGGCCCAGAGCGCGTCCTCCGCGACCACCCCGCCTACCATCGCCTTGCCGCTGGCCCGGCTCGTCGCCTCCGCCATCAGGTGGTCGCGGAGGTCGAGGATCAGCCCCTTGGGCGTGAGCGGCTTCCCCGTGGCCCAGGCGGGGCATGCGTCCTGGCACCGTCCGCACTCCGTGCAGGCCACCAGGTCCAGGAGATCCTTCCGCGCGAACCCCCGGATCGCGGAGATCCCGAAGTGCTCCGCCGCGTCAAGCGCGACCGGCTGAATCACGCCCGAGGGGGTCGTGCGACGGAGCGCGATGTTGGTGGGTGCGGCCAGGATGTGGCGGATCAGCGTGAAGGGCAGTGCCGCGATGAATCCGAATGCGAGGATGGCGTGCCCCCACCAGAGCACCCGGTGCAGGCCGGCCTGCAGAATCCCGTAGAGTCCGGCGAACGGCCGCGCCGCCAACCAGCCACCCGGCGACCAGAACCCCCACGGGTCCCGGGTATGCAGGATGCGTAACCCCTCGACCAGGAATCCGCTGATCAAGACGGCAAGGAGGAGCCAGAGAAACAGCGCATACCCTTCCATGTCGCGCGGCTTCCACAGACGCGCCGGGCGGGCGAGATAGCGCCGGACCAGCGCCACGATCACCGCCGCGGTGGCTGCCACGCCGAACAGGTCCACCGTCAGCGACATGAAGATTAGGTAGAACCACCCTTGGAGGGCGGGGACGCCCAGATAGTCCTGCAACGCCACCAGGCACGTCGCCACGAACAGGACGCCAAAGCCCCAGGAGATCGCGGCATGCAGGCTTCCGGCGACCGGCTGGGCGAGCAATCGCCGCTGGAGTAGCGCCTGATCGAGGAGCGCGCGCAACTGCGTGCGGGGCGGCGGGACGCCACCATCCACCTGACCCGCCCTCACGAGCTGGATCACCCGGTAACAGCCGTAGACGAGGATGGCCGCACACGGGAGAAACAGCGGATAGATCAGCCAGTGCGATGGGATATTCCAGTACAGTTCTCGGAACGGCACCATCCGGTCCACTCCACAGAGGCCGGGACCCGCCGGCATGAGATGTAACCCACCGAATGGCCGTTCGACCACGCGGTGGGTTATTCTTCTATCAGAGCGAAATTGGCACACCGTTTAATGCATGAGACTCAATGCAAGGGTACGTGAACGTTCTGTCGTTAGTCGTTCGCGGTTTATGGCCGCCGTCCTGCTTCGGTCTCGTAGGCCGAGGATGGGTTATCCGATCTTGACGAATTGTTCTGGCGACACGGCTCGGGCAGGGAACGCGCGAAGTACCTCCCGATCCTCGGTGACGAGGGGAACATCCAAGGCCTCAGCCAGTGCCAGGTACTCGCAATCGTATACTGTGCAACCCGACTGGGTCGCCAAGGCCAGGACATCGGGAGATGCGACCAGATATTCCTGGTTCTTAAGGAGAGCCTCCGCATCGGCGAGGACCTCGCACGCTTTGTCCAGTGTGATTTTGCGGTCGCGGATCATCCGCGCGAGCGCACTCCGGACCTCAGACCTCCAGAGATAGGGCGCGGCCCAATTGCCGTCGCGGCGGTACACTGCGTCCACCCGGTCGGTGAGTGCCCCTCCGCGCACGTAGAGATAGACCAGTTGGTTGGCATCCGCGACGATCATAGTCGGCCCTCTCGTTTTGCGCGAGCGACATATGCTGCTGTGATGGGGCCTCCGCGGGGCGTGACACGTACCCGCTGGATTTGCGCGAGTCGGGCGTTGGGATCCACTGGTGTTGCGGGTTGCACTGCGGCTTCCAGAATTACGATCGCCTCACGATTCACGCTGCGGTTTTGGCGCTCCGCTTGCCGGCGCAGTCGCTCTAGCACAGTGTCCGGCAGGTTCTTTAGGGTGAGGGTTGCCATCGTTACCTCCTTGGCTTGGGTACCATTGTGGAATCATTATGGCACCCGAATTCGACCACGTCAAATCGAAGGCCCTCCGCCGGAATGGATCTATGCTAGAGCGGTACTCCCGGCCACTTCCAGTTTCCATTTTGCACTCTCGGCCACTTATGGGCGGCCACTCTCTCGGTTATTTCCGGCCACCTGGTGGGGTAAGGGACACGGCGGCCCGTTTCAGGATGCGGCCAGCGCCTTGATCATCGCCATGAACGGGGGGAGCACCGCCTTGAAGTCCCCCACCACGCCGAGGTGCGCCACCTTGAAGATGGGCGCGTCTGGATCAGTGTTGACCGCCACGATCGTCTTGGAACCGCTCATCCCCGCCAGGTGCTGGATGGCGCCGGACACGCCCACGGCGATGTACAGTTCCGGGCTCACCGTCTTGCCCGTCTGGCCGACTTGCCAGGACAGGGGTACCCAGCCCGCGTCGGTCGCCGCGCGCGTCGCGCCCACCGCGCCCTTCAGGATCTGGGCAAGGTCCTCCAATTGGCGGAACGGTTCCGGCCCCTTCAGACCGCGCCCGCCGCTCACCACCACCCGGGCGTTCTCCAATCGGACGCCGCGCACCTCCTCGGCAACCCGTTCCAGCACCCGGGTGCGAACGGTCGAGGCCGCCAGCGTCACCGGCATCCGCGTCTCGACCCCGCGGTGCCCGGGGCGCTCCGCTGCCGGCTCGATGCTCCGCGGCTTGACAGTGCCGATGACCGGAAAGCGGCTCGCCCCAATCTCCACCACGCACCGCCCTCCATACAACTGGCGTCGAAACAGGACCGTCTCCCCGTCGACGCCGACCCCGGTCGCTTCCGTCACCAGCCCCGCCTGAAGCCGGTGCGCCAGCCGCGGCGCCACTTCGCGTCCGCGAAAGTCGTCAGGCATCAGGACCACCTGCGCGCCGGCCTGCGGCACGATCTGCACCAGGGCCGCGACCATCGCCTCGGGCTCTGGGTCGGCCAGCATCGGATGCTCCACCCACAGCACCGTGTCCGCCCCGCCCGCGAAGAGGCGCGGCGCCAACCCGTCCACGACGGCGCCCAGCACCGCTGCCGTCACCCTGCCCTGCTTGCCCTCCACAATTGCGCACGCGGCCCCGAGCGCCTCCAGCGTATTGCGCGAGGGAGTGCCCCCCTGCGCCTCTGCCACGACGAGCACGTCCACCATGAACACGCCTCCTCGGGAAACCACTGGCCGTTAGGAGCCGTTACGAAATAACCTGTCCATTTTTTGTAATTTCGTTACGGCTCCTTATGCCGTTTCCGGAATTTCTCCGGTCAAGTTATTCGTTGACAACGGCTTAGCCGCTCGCTGCTGGACGGTGGAAGGAGCTGTTAAATCACCTTCAGTTCGCGGAGGCGACGCACCAGCCGCTCCGCCTGCTCGGCCGGCGTCTCTCCGCCTACCAGCTCACAGCGCGACTCGCGGTGCGGAACGCTCACGTCCCGCAGGGTCAGCCGCCGGCCGACCGTTCCGACCTTCGCCGCCTCCACGCCCAAATCGGCGGCCTTCCACACCGGCACCGTCTTCCGCGCCGCCGTCATGATGTCCTTGAGCTTGGAATAGCGCGGCACGTTGCTGTCATCACTCAGGATGGTCGCCACCAGCGGCAGCGGCCCCTCGACCCGCTCGTAACCGTCCTCCATGATGCGACGCGCCACCACCGTCCCGTCCCGGGCCTCGATCCGGCTCACGAACGAGAGACAGGGCCATCCAAGCTCCTCCGCCAGGAGTGGCCCGATCATCTTATTGCCCGTGTCCCCCGACACGCAGCCCGTCAGGACCAGGTCCGGATTCCCGATCTTCTGGATGGCCTGGGCCAGGATATGCGCCACGCCGAAGGAGTCCGACCCTGCGAAGGCCGGATCCGTCACCAGCACCCCCGCATCCGCCCCCATCCCCATGGCGCTCTTGATGGCACCCTGGGCTTCCGGTTCTCCCAGGCTGAGCACCGTGATCGTCCCACCCGCCTTCTCGCGCAGTTGGAGCGCGACCTCCACCGCGTTCTGGTCGTACGCGCTGATGACCAGGGACAGCCCGCCCCGCACCTGACGCTTGCTGACCGGATCGAGCTTGAAGTGCTCCGTCGGGATCTCCGGATCGATGATCTGCTTGATACACACCACGATCTTCATTCACGGCCTCCGCCTGCCGTTCGGACCATGCCGTAGCAGGATACGGAAAAACCCGCTTTTCCCCAGGCTGCGCAAAAAGGTCCAGATGCCAGGCGGCGGGCAAAGGGCGGGGTACCCGCCGCAGGTGGGTCAAGGCGTACTCCAGGTACGCCGCAGCGAGTGCCCGAGCACGCCAATCCGCCTGAGGCGGACAGGTGGGCCTTTTTCAGCAGCCTGCTAGCGCCTCGCGCCTCGTCGGCACCGAGACGCGCCACACCGAGACGGCGCAGGATACCACACCCGCCTCCCGACCGGGAGACCCCAAACGCCGGTCCCCGCAGGATGGCGCCATAGGTGCGAGATGCCTGACAACCGCGTTACGCTGAGGGCGGTCAGGCGTGCTTGTAGAACTCGCGGCCGGTTTTGCGCCCCAGATGGCCGGCGCCCACGCCGCGTCGCAGATCTGCTCGCGCCGCGTGCCGATCAGAGAACGATCCTTGACGATCGTTTCCACCCGCTGTCTCGCCCCGCCGCGCCACCCCTTCGTCGCCCCACCGAGCCGGACCGGCCTCCTCGCGCTCCACGCAGAAACATCGTAGAGAGGACTCGCCTAGCGGGACGGGACCGACGGCCTTACGGGAGAACCCGAAGAGGGGTCGAGGGGGGCGCGACGGAGAAGCGGTGAAACAGATGGCGCCACGCCGGTCAGGATCCAGACCTCCACACCCCCGTCCCGAGCGAAGCCGAGGCGCCACCCGTCCGCCCGCGTTGCCGGTTCCACAAAGCCAAGGCGCCGGAGGGCGACGGCAGACCGACTCGCGAACAGATCCGCGGTGGCCGCGGCCGGTGCGTCTCAGGGGAGGCGCTGCCGCATCTTGGCCCACGACGGCGTCGTCAAAAAGCTCTCCGACATGTCGTCCACCATCTGCCGGAACTTCGCGATGGGAATGGCGAAGGACAGGACGTCTCGCGGAACGAAGGGCCGCGCCGAGACGTCGAACATCCCCAGCACGGCCCGCGGACGCTCCCGCCCGCCCTCGAGATAGGGATGCTGGACGATCGACCCGCACCCGGCGGAAAACGGTGCAATCACCCCGTGCAGATCCGCCTCGCCGAAATTCGTCAGCGTGAACAACCCCGAGAGCACCTCCGCCCGCGCGAAGAAGATCACCACCTCGGGAGTATCCTGCGCCTCCAGCCGATCCCACCGCTTGAAGACGAGGAACCGCGCCGGGGCCGTGAAGCGCGGCGAGCCCTCCACGAACGCCCGCACCAGTTCCGGCGACTTCTTGTAGCGCTCCCCCTCCACCGTGCCGGGGATGCCGCAGGACAGGAAATAGTCAAACGTCGGGGAGATGGCCTGGGTGAAGCCGAAGTACCGCTTGCCGCCCCAGCACCCGACCGACTCTGCGTCGAACCGCCGGGAGGCTCCGCGGCGCACCTCGGCCAGCGCCCCGATGACGCAGCAATGCCCTGTCGGGGTGTCGGCCGGCGGGGCGGCGTCTTCTCGGTCGGTGTAGTAGCAGGCCATCGGCAGCTCCGCTTCGCCGAAGTACTGCCGCCAGCGCGCCGCGAATCGTTCCTGCAACTCAGCGTCCATGGGCCGCCCCCTTCCTGTCACTTGTACTGCGAGCACGCCAGCTCCTTGCATGTCAGGAATTCCAGCAACACCGGAATTCCTTCCTGCGTCTTCTGGATCCCGCGGCGGATCGCCGGGACGATCTCCCCCGGCTGCGTCACCCGCTCCCCGTACCCTCCGAACGCCCGAGCCATGTCGGCGTAGTGTCCCGAGATGTCGGTGCTGCGATACTTTTCCGTCGCCACCTTCATGACCGGCAGCTCCATGGCCATCGAGAAGTTGTTGAGCAGGATGGACAGGATGGGAATCCGCTCGCGGACCGCCGTCTCGAAATCCATGCCGGTCATCCCGATGGCCGCATCGCCCCACACGTTGATGCACAGCTTGTCCGGGTGGGCGAGCTTAGCGCCCATGGCCAGGCCCAAGCCGTAGCCGAGCTGCGTGCTCTTGCCCCACCCGATATAGGAGAGCGGGGTGACCGCCTTCCAGAACGGCGAGAGCTGGTCGCGGGGACTCCCGGCGTCGTGGGTGATGATGGTGTTGGCGACGTCCACCGTGTGGAGCAGATCCCAGATCACCCGGTACGGGGAGAGGGGGGCATCGCCGGAGGTGAGCTTCGGCATCCATTCCGCCAGCCATTCCCCCTGGATGGTGCGGATCTCCTCCGCCACGCCCGCCGCCCGGCCGCGGGGCGTCTCGTGCAACCGGTCCTTCACCTCGGCCACCAGGAGGTCCAGCGTGAGCCCTGCATCGCCGATCAGGGCGTGCTGCGCGATCACATTCTTGTTGAGATCGGTCGGGTCCAGGGTCGCATGAATGATGGTCTTCCCCCTGGGCATGGGTGTGGCGAAGTTGCTGGTCGTGAAGCTGCAGCCGATCCCAAAGATCACATCGGCGGTCTGCAGGAAGTGGAAGACGGTCTTCGGGATGGAGCGACCGGCCGAGCCCGCCGACAGCGGGTGTGTCTCGGGGAACGCGCTTTTCCCTGACAGACTGGTCACCACGGGGGCCTCCAGCAGCTCCGCCAGTTCCCGCAGCCGATCCCAGGCCTGCGCGTAGTGGACCCCCTGCCCCACGTAGATGACCGGCCGCGTCGCATCCACCAGAACTTGCGCCACCCCGCCAACCGCCGCCGGATCCGGAGCCGAGCGCGTGTGGAACGTCGGCTGGTAGCCCAGCGGCTCGGCGACCTCCTCGGGAAAGACGTCCACCGGGATCTCGACGACGACAGGCCGGGGCCGGCCGGTCCGGACCTGGCTGAAGGCCCGCCGCATCACATCCGCCGTGGCATCCGGGCACGTCAGTTGCTCGATCCACTTGGTGATATGCTGGTAGTTGAGGAACGCGTTGAAGAATGGGTCGAAGTTGTTCAGCCGTCGCCCGTATCCCGCCGCCAGCACGATGATCGGCACCGACTCGCTGTAGGCCTGGGCGATCCCACCAAAGGCGTTCTCGGCCCCCGGCCCGTGCTGCAGGGCGAACACGCCGATCTTCTTCCCCGAGGACAACCGGCTCACCGCGTCGGCCATGTGCAGCCCCACCCGCTCCTGGCGCACGATGATGGTGCGCACGTCGGCGGCGGCAGCCGCCTCGATGACCGGGTTGACCGGATACCCGAGCAGGAACTCGACGCCTTCACGTTTCAGAATCTCGGCGATGGCGGCAGACACCTTCATGGATGGACCTCCTGGGGAGAGGATCGGGTGAAGGAGCGGGAGATGCGTGAACGAATCCGGGGAGAGGCTATCGAATTCGTCCAGGTATTGTCAAGCGATTGACCGGATGCACGGGAACCCCGCCAGGTTGGGCCGCCGAGGCCAAGTGTCGTGCGGAGACGGGCTCAGGCAGCCAGAACCCGCGACGGGCGCGGGGTCTCGGTCTGCGCGAGCGTATCGAAGAACCGGTCCACGGCGGCGCGCTGTTCGGCCACGGTGGGGATTTGGAAGACCCGGTGACGGAAGGCGGCGGAATCCGGGAGCCCCCTGGTGTACCAGCCGATGTGCTTTCGCGCCAGACACACGCCCGTCCGTTCCCCATAAAAGGCATACAGATCGTCGAGGTGGGCGAGCAGGACGCGCCGGACCTCGGCCACGTCCGGACGAGACAGGGTTCGGCCCGTGGTCAGGAAGTGCACGACCTCCCGGAAGATCCAGGGATTGCCCAGCGCCGCGCGCCCGATCATGAGGCCGTCGGCCCCGGTGGCGTCCAGCACCTCCCGCGCCTTTTCGGGCGCATCCAGGTCCCCGTTCGCGATGACCGGGATCCGCACGGCGGCCTTCACCGCGGCGATCGTCCGGTACTCGGCCTGTCCCCCGAACATGCAGGCCCGCGTGCGGCCGTGTATGGCGAGGGCCTGGATGCCCGCCGCCTCGGCGATCCGTGCGATCGCGGGCGCGTTGCGATGGCCCTGGTCCCAGCCCGTCCGGATCTTCAAGGTCACGGGCACCTCGACCGCCTTCACCACGGCGGCGAGGATGCGCGCGACAAGCGTCTCGTCCTGCAGCAGCGCGGAACCCGCCATCACGTTGCACACCTTCTTGGCGGGGCAGCCCATGTTGATGTCGATGATCTGCGCCCCCGTGTCCACGTTGTAGCGAGCCGCCTCCGCCATCAGAGCGGGGTCCGCGCCGGCGATCTGGACCGAGACCGGCGCCGGCTCCCCCGCATGGTCGGCACGCCGCCGGGTCTTCGCCGACCCGTACAGCAGCGAGTTGCTGGTCACCATCTCCGAGACGGCGAGCCCTGCCCCCATTGTCCGGCAGAGCTGCCGGAACGGCCGGTCGGTGACGCCGGCCATGGGGGCCAGGATCACGCCGTTCGCTAGTTGGTACGACCCGATGCGCATCTCACCCGTCTATCGTGAATGTCCATTGGTCATTTCTCTGCCGGCCGCAGCCCGTCGCACCGGCAACCGACGAACGCGTCCACCTTGCCGCGGATGACTGCCGTGGCGCCGGGGACGTTCAAGACGTCGCACTCGCTGCCGAGGATGAACGGATGCCCGGCTTCAGCCATCCGGTGCAGGAGTTCGCAGGCCTGCCGTTCCACTTGCTCCCGCGAGATCACGGCGTCCGAGTAAAAGTGCTTCGACGGCAGGTTCCCGTAGAGCACGATGTCCTTCGGGACGATCCGGGCGTCCTCCCACAGCTTCCGGGAGCTCCCCAGGCTGAGAATCACCGGCTGCAGCGCGGTGAACTGCCGCACCATGTAGTCGTTCAACTCCCCGCAGCAATGGAAGATCAGATCCACGCCGTGCTGGTCCAGCAACGCCTTCACCCGCCGGTCGGCCGCCATCGGGTAGCGCTCGAAGATGTCCGAGCCCCCCTCGATCTGCTTCGGCGACACATACACCACGTTGGCGGCCGGCTCGGCCATGAAGATCGCCTTGGCGCCCGCCCGGATCTGCGCCGTCACAGAATGGAGGACAATCAGCAAGCTCAGCTCCAGTGCACGCTCCGCCAGCGCGACGTCCGGGTCGTCCCCCGCCGTCATCCCTGACCCCGCCAGGTAGATAGGCGTGATGGGGTCCTTGAGCAATTTGGTCATGAGCGAGAACGGCCCGATGGTCATCCCGATCGGCATGAGATCGGTGTGCCGGGCGATATAGGCCACCGACTCGATGTGCGCATGGAGCGCCGGGTTCAGCGGCCCACGGAGTCCCTCCCGCACGCGGGCGACCACCTCGGGACCTGGGTCCCCGGTAAAATGGTACAGGGGGATGTCGGCCGCCGGGACCCCCAGGATCTCCAGCATCACCGCCTTCTCGAGTTGCAGGTCCATGTGGGCGAACGCCAGAGGCGTCCGGTACCGCCGGGCGGCTTCCGCCACCACCTTTCCGAGGGCCTGGCCATCCCGGATGATGGCGTCCGGATTCGGTTGCTCGTGCAGAACGAGATCCGCGCCGATGGGCATCCGC
>Ga0209048_10005968_pt1 | contig 11448 bp, 11 predicted proteins | sample FrelakmetCRP12CR_FD_187146 | JGI IMG/M metagenome (GOLD analysis project Ga0209048, IMG submission 187146) | Freshwater lake sediment microbial communities from the University of Notre Dame, USA, for methane emissions studies - CRP12 CR (SPAdes)... | ecosystem: Environmental > Aquatic >... | reverse complement strand
ACGACGAAAGAGAGAGCTAACATCAGGGATCGGGGGACAGAGCCCCCTCCTACGGGGAGGCGACTCCCCCATCATTTTTAGCCGTGTGTTGGGTCGTTGAAAAAAATCAAAACTCCGCGGATGGCGAATGCTGGATGTGCGGATGCTGCAATAGTTGCGGAAAGTATCGCTTGCGACAGGGGACACCGGTGGGACATCTGCTTGCGGTGAATCCTGCCCTCAGGGACAAACCAGAGACACGACAGCGAACACCGGTTTCCCATCTGGCACCACGTCCGTGTCTGGCTTGCCGCGATTCTGCTATGCTGAAATCGAGTGGAATGAGCCGCGAATCATCCTCGAACTGGAATGAAGCCAAGCCCATGCTCCACCCTTGGCATGATGTCACTCCCGGCGAGCACTTGCCGCTGGAGTTCAACGCGCTGACTGAGATGCCGCCAGGCACAGAAGCGTCGAGACGCCTGGAGGCGCTCCCGAGTGTGCGGATCGAGCCAACTGCCAGGCCCCTCCGGGCTGTCGTGATCGGCGGCTCGGGCCAGATTGGCGGCTGGTTGCTGCGAACGCTGGCCCAGCGCGGTCACGCCGCATCTGGAACGTATGCGAGTGTGCCGTTGCCGGGCCTGGTCCGGCTCGACGCCGGCGAGTTGCAGGCCGCGGCCGACTGGATCAAGGCCCAGGCGGCGGACGTCGTCTTTTACCCGGCCGGCTTCACCTGGGTGGATGGGTGCGAGCGCGATAGGGCACGGGCCTATGCAGCCAACCTCGAGCAGCCGCTCGAGCTGGCCCGCGCGGCGGCCGCGGTCGGGGGCCGATTCGTTTACTTTTCCACGGATTACGTGTTCGACGGGAAGGCCGGCCCCTACGCCGAGGAGTCCCCCGCCAACCCGCTCTCAATCTATGGACAGGCCAAGCGCGACGCGGAAATCGCGCTCGAGCGCGAGCTCGGAAACAAGCAACTCACCATCCGGACTTCCTGGGTGTTCGGGCCGGAGCGGCAAGGCAAGAACTTCGCTTACCAACTGCTCGAGAACCTGGCCGAGAAAAGGCCGATGGTGTGTCCGTCCGACCAGGTTTCCAGTCCCAGCTACGGGCCGGACGTGGCCCGAGCCGCGGTCCTGCTGGCGGAGGAGGGGGCCGGCGGCCTGATCCACGTGGTCGGTCCCGAAGTCATGGACCGTGTCCAGTTCGCGCGGGCGATCGCCGGCACTTTCGAGCACGACGGCAGCTTGATCGTGGGCAAGTCGACCGCCGAGCTGGGGCAGGGCGCGCCCCGGCCCTTGAACGGCGGGCTCCTGACGCGCCGCCTCGATGCCGCACACCCGGGAATTATCCGGCCCCTGGCTGCGGCGCTCGCGCATTTTCGCGACACGCTCCTGGACCCGGAACTCCATTCCTGGGTCCAGCAGGTGGCGGGATTCCCCGTGAGCGGAGCACGGCAAGAGCACGCACCCCCGTCGGTCGGAGGGTAGATTTCTTGGACGCGATCGATCCCAGGGTCCCCGACGATGGGGTCGCTGCTCCGCAAATGGACCGGATCGACATGGAGCCCAAGGCTGTATCCGCGGGGCCGCTGCTGCGCCGCGCTTCGAGCCTTGTCGGCCTGCGCACCCTGGCGTTCGTGCTCGTCATCGTGGCCACGGGTCTCTATCTGCTCGAGCGGCTCGAACCCGTTCTGCGGCCCCTGCTGATCGCCATCCTGCTCTCTTACCTCTTCCTGCCGGCGTATGCCCGGCTGCGAAGGCACATGCGGCCGATCTTCTCGTTCCTGATCATCGCCGTCGGCATCACCCTGGGTCTCCAAGGGCTGGCCAGGATGGTCTATCGGGACGTGGTCCTGATCGACCATAACCTGCCGCGCTACATGAACCGCGAGGCAGAGCTGGAGGACCACGTGCGCCGGCTCTACAAATCGCTGCTGCCCAGGTTCCAGCGACCCGGGGCCGCGGACTCCGCCGCGGGATCGGCAGATTCGCTCACCAGCGAGCTTTCGCAGCGCATCGTCCGCGGCGCCGCGACCGCGTTCATGGGTGTCTTCCTCGAATCGATCGTGGTGGCGTTTTACATGATCTTCTTGCTTCAGTCCGCCTCGCGTCTGCCGAACCGGATCCGATCCAGCTTCTCGGCGGAGCGCGCCCGGGGAATTCTCGAGATCACCCAGTCGATCAACCGGGCCATCTCGGAATACCTGGTGGTGAAGGTCAAGGCGAGCCTTCTGGTCGGCATCCCGGTGGGGCTGGCCTGCTGGGCTTTTGGAATCACCGGGGCGGTGACCTGGGGCATGATCACTTTCTTCGGGAACTTCCTTCCCTACATCGGCGCCCTGGTGGCGATCACTCCTCCCCTGGTCCTGGCGTTCCTCGAATTCCCCACCCTCGGGCCGCCGATTCTCTTCGCCCTGGTCCTGCTGTCGATCCACGGCATCACGGCCAACCTGATCGAGCCGGCGATGACCGGCAAGGCACTGGGGCTCAGCCCGCTGGTCGTGCTGATCGGGCTGGCATTCTGGAGCTTGCTCTGGGGGTTCGTGGGCATGGTCCTGGCCGTGCCCCTGACGGTGATCTTCAAGATCGTGCTCGAGCACACCCCGGCTACGCGTCCGCTGGCGCTCCTGATCTCCGAGGATGAATGAGCTGCCTGGCCCGGTCGATGAGCTTCCCCGTTGACCGCTTGACCGTCCTCGAACTCGAACATGAGATTGTCATGGTCAAAGCCTGATCACGAGCCAGGTTTTTCTTGGTAGCCTTGACGCTTTCCAGAGCTTGCTCTACAACGAATTGCGACGTGAAGAAAAGTCCGCAAATCCGCTCGCGATAAGAGCAACCCGTCTCATCGGTGTTTGACCCATCTGGTGCGGTGAGTTAACCTTGCACGCACGTGGGTGACGTCGACCTGAGCGAACGCGTGCTCCTTCTGCTACTCCCGCCCCTGGCCCGGGCGCTCTTCATTGTGAACGAATGCTGATCGGAGTGTGAACATTACGATGTCCAGAACGAAACGTGTTGTCATCATCGGTGCGGGGCCCGGAGGTCTGGCCAGTGCGATGCTGCTGGCCGGGGCCGGTTACGATGTGACCGTGCTGGAGCGTCAGCCTCGGGTCGGCGGCCGGACCACGACGATCGGCGAGAATGGCTTCCGTTTTGACCTGGGGCCGACCTTCTTCCTCTATCCTCGGGTCCTCGAATCGATCTTCGCCTCGGTGGGCCGGAACCTGCACGCCGAGGTGCCGATGGTTCGGCTCGATCCGCAGTATCACCTCATCTTCGGCGATGGCGGCGAACTCGAGGCGACGCCCGACGTGGCCCGCATGCAACAGGCCATCGCGGCGCTTTCGCCTCACGATGCGGGCCAGCTCCAGCGATTCCTGGCCGACAATCGCATCAAGATGAACGAGTTCCGGAGGATCCTCGAGTCACCATTCTTGGGGTGGCGTGATCTGCTCTCGCCCCAGTTACTGAAGGTCCTTCCCCTGCTCCGCCCCTGGCTGTCGCTCGACGGCGAGCTACGTCGGTACTTCGAGGACCCGCGGATCCGGTTGGCGATGACGTTTCAGTCGAAATACCTGGGAATGTCGCCCTTCAATTGCCCGAGCTTGTTCTCGATCCTGTCGTTTCTCGAATATGAATATGGAGTCTTCCATCCCCTGGGCGGCTGTGGGGAGGTCTCCCAGATGATGGCGCGGGCCGCCCAGGACATGGGCGCGAAGATCGCTCTCAATGATGAAGTCCAGGAGATTCTCTTCAGTGGCCGCCGCGCCGTGGGCGTGCGCTCGCGATCCGGGGTTCACCAGTCCGATGCGCTGGTGATCAACGCCGACTTCGCGCGTGCCATGACCCGCCTTGTTCCAGATCATTTACGCCGCCGCTGGAGCGACCGCAACATCGAACGCAAGAAGTTCTCCTGCTCCACCTTCATGCTCTACCTGGGAATCGAGGGTCGGTACGATGACCTGGCCCACCACACCATCTACCTCGCGAAGGACTACCTGGAGAACCTTCAGGACATCGAGTCGCGCCACGTGCTTTCCGGGGAACCGTCATTCTATGTGCAGAACGCCTGCGTCACCGACCCCTCGCTGGCGCCGGCCGGCAAGAGCACGCTCTATGTCCTGGTGCCGGTGACTCATCAGCATCCCAACGTCGACTGGACCAAGGAAGCTCCGAGGTTCCGTGCACTGGCGCTGGCCCAGCTCGCCAAGGTGGGCTTGAACGACGTGGAGTCGCGAATCCGGCAAGAGCAGATGATCACGCCAGCCGACTGGGATCAGGGCTATGAGATTCATCGGGGCGCGACCTTCAATCTGGCCCACAATCTGGCCCAGATGCTTCACCTGCGGCCGCGCAATCGATTCGAGGACCTGGAATCGGTTTATCTCGTGGGGGGTGGAACGCACCCCGGCAGCGGGCTGCCGGTGATCTACGAATCCGCCCGGATCACTTCTCGGCTGCTGGGCGAAGACCTCGGAACTCCTGTTCCAGTCGAGGCTGCGAGCGCTATCCACCAGGTAGCTCGACCACGGCTCGGGCAGATCCCCCGGGAAAAGGAACTTCTCGAAGTTTCGTGATCGCAAGCCGAGGGGAGTCGTGGAGGACTGAGTCAAGATTCCAGAATTCAAAGTACTCCAGATTCCAGGGCGGCCTGGGATCTCCCACGATCTGGAATCTGGAATCGCGCAGAAGTGTCAGCGTGATGGACAAGGATTGAGGCGCAATGGGCAAGACCAGATCAGGTCGGATCGGTGTGATCGGGGGCGGTCTCGGGGGTCTGGCATCGGCTTGCACCCTGGCGGCACGCGGCTATGACGTGGTGCTGTTCGAGAAGAACCCGTGGCTCGGCGGCAAAGCGGCCGTGCTCTCGGAGGGCGGTTTCCGGTTCGACATGGGGCCGACCATCCTGCTCATGCCGTCGGTGCTGAAGCGTATCTTCGCCGAGGCAGGCCGCGACCTGAAGCAGGAGCTCGACCTGACCCCGCTCGATCCGCAATGGCGATCCTTCTTCGTGGACGGCTCGGTCCTTGACCTGCACGCAAACACGGAACGAATGACCGCCGCGCTGGATTCGTTCGCACCGGGCAGGAAAGCCAGCCAGGGTTATCGTCGCTTTCTCGACCTGTCGGAGCGGCTCGACGACATCTCGCAACGTTATTTCTTCTGGCGATCGATCGGCTCCGTTCGCGACATGTTCGATCCGACGACCGCGGCGAGTCTGTCAACCCTCGGCGACGTCCTGCGGATGCGGCCCTGGAGTACGGTCGGCGCTACCATTCGGACCTTCGTCCAGGACCGCCGCGTTTCCCAGATGCTGGACCACTTCACACAGTATGTCGGCTCGTCTCCCGACCTTTCCCCGGCCGTGCTTTGCAGCATCGCCCACATGCAGACCGGTGAAGGCGTCTGGTACCCGCGCGGCGGCACCCGCGCCGTGGCCGAAGCCCTGACCCGGCTGGCCGCCGAGCTGGGCGTCGAACTGCACTGCGGGACCGGCGTGCGCGCCATCCAGACCGGCAGTGACGGAGCGGTCTCGGGAGTCGTGCTCGACGACGGCCAGCAAATTCCCCTGGCGGCCGTGGTATCCAATTGCGACGCCGTCCGGACACATCGCGAGCTCCTGGCCGGCACGCCCGCGGCAGACCGGTTCGAGAAGCGTCGGGGCTATGAGGCGGCTTGCTCGGGCGTCGTCCTCTACCTGGGTCTCGACCGTCGTTACGACCAGCTTCTGCACCATAATTTCGTCTTCTCGCGTGATCCCCACGAGGAGTTCGACATCATTTACCGCCAGGGAGAACCGGCCCCGGACCCAACCTGCTACGTCTGTGCTCCGGCCGCCACCGAGCCGGATGTCGCACCTGCCGGCGGTGAGGCGCTCTACGTGCTGGTCCACACGCCCTATCTCCGGCCGCATCATGACTGGAAGACGCTCTATCCCCGCTACCGCCAGACCATCCTCGAGAAGCTCGAGACGACCGCCGGGCTCGACGACATCGACAAGCGGATCAAGGTCGAGCGCTGGCTCACGCCCCAGGACATACACAACCGCTATCGCGTACTCGACGGCGCCATCTACGGCCTGGCCAGTCATGGCCGACTCAATGGTGCTTTCAAGCCAGCCAACCGCAGCCGGGAACTCGAGCGGCTGTACCTGGCCGGCGGTGCCGCGCATCCGGGGCCGGGAATGCCCATGGTCATGATGTCGGGCTGGATCGCCGCCGATTCCCTCGACAAGGACAACGTGGTGGAACCGATCCGCGCACCGCTTGCACACACCACATCGACCCCAAACCCCGCCGGGATGGTATAATCCCAACTATCTACTGAAGGCAGCATGGCAAATGGCACAAAGCAGATGACAGAGACAGCCGGAATGCCACGTCTTTGCCATTCGTCATGTCTCATTTGCCATGCTTGACCCGATATTGCAGCCTGGGGCAGGCTCATTTCAGCTGATCACGGGATGTGGGATGAAATCATTCAGCATCGATTCCCCGAACCCTGAAACGAGGACCGAGCCCCAGGATCGCACGGAATCCATCCCCTGCCCTCGCCGCTCCGCCTGGCTCTTCGCCCTTTTCCGCAAGTACACCCGCCGCTATCTGAGGCGTCACTTCCATGCGGTCCGGGTCTCGCGCCAGGGACCTGTGCCCGATCCGCCGCCGGGCCCGCTGGTCGTGGTCGTGAATCATCCCTCCTGGTGGGACCCGCTCGTGGGCCTGGTGCTCACCGAGTACATGAACAGCCGGCGCGTCCATTACGGCCCGATCGATGTCAACGGATTGGCGCAGTATCGGTTCCTGGAACGACTGGGGTTTTTCGGTGTCGAGGTGGGAACCACGCGCGGCAGCCTCGCGTTCTTGCGTCAGAGCCTGGCCATCTTGTCTCGCCCCGAGTCGGTCCTCTGGATCACAGCCCAGGGTGAGTTCGTCGATCCCCGGGAGCGTCCGGTCCGGCTCAAGGAAGGGATCGGCCACCTGGCCTATCGGCTGTCCGCCGCAACCATCGTGCCCATGGCCCTCGAGTATCCGTTCTGGAACGACCGCTGCCCCGAAGTCCTGGTGCGGTTCGGGCCGCCGATCACGGTCACCGCGAAGCGCAGCGACACGCCCCAGGTCTGGACCGTACGGATCGAGCAGGCGCTGCAGGAGACCCAGGACCGACTGGCCGAGGAAGCCCGTCGCCGCGATCCCGCCGCGTTCCTGACGGTCGTCGTCGGGACGGCCGGCGTGGGTGGAGTCTACGACATCTGGAGGCGTTTCCGCGCGGCGATCCATGGAAATCCGTTCCATCTCGAACATCGGATCGCCAAGGGCCCTCTTCCTGACCTCGACCGGCTTCCGTAGTGTGGGTGAAACCCACAAAAACATCTAAACTTATCGGTGAATTGCACCCACCCTACAAAATCCATCAAAGTCGAACATGTTTTTGCTCCTGACAATCGGCTCGGTCCTGTTCGCCCTGATCCCGGCTCGGTTGTTTCGGGCCAATCTCCGGGCTTACGCTCCACCCCCCTACCCCCGGCCCGGCAAGGCATTTCCGCCGGTCTCCGTTCTGATCCCCGCGCGCAACGAGGAGAACGCGATCGCCGCCGCCGTCCGTGCCGTCCTGGAAAACCAGGGCGTCGAGCTCGAGGTCGTTGTCCTGGACGACCACTCGGAAGACCGAACAGCGGTGATCGTCGAACAGTTGATCGAGACCGACGTTCGGGTCCGCCTGGTCCCGGCGCCCGAGCTGCCGGCCGGCTGGTGCGGCAAGCAGCACGCCTGCTGGGCCTTGGCCCGCGAGGCGCGTCATCCCCTGCTCGTCTTCATCGACGCCGACGTCCGGCTTGCCCCCGACGCCCTGGCCCGCATGGCCGCCTTCGTCTCGGCCTCGGGCGCCGACCTGGCCAGCGGAATTCCCCATCAAGACACCGTTGGGCTGCTGGAGAAGCTGCTCATTCCCTTGATTCATTTCATCTTGCTCTGTTTCTTGCCCATTCGCCGGATGCGGCGCAGCCGGCAACCCTCGTTCGCGGCGGGCTGCGGCCAGCTCTTCATCGCCCGGGCTCAGGCGTATCATCGCAGCGGCGGCCATTCGGTGATCCGCGAGACGCTCCACGACGGTCTGAAACTGCCCCGCGCCTTCCGCCTCGCGGGTTTCAAAACCGACCTCTTCGACGCGACCGATCTGGCCACCTGCCGGATGTACCGCACCGCCCACGACGTCTGGTTCGGCCTGGCCAAGAACGCCGGTGAAGCCCTCGCCGCGCCGGCCATGATTGGCCTTATGACGGCCATCCTGTTTGGCGGCCAGGTCTTGCCCGTGATCCTCCTCTCTCTCTGCCTGTGCTCCTGGCCGGAGCCCTGGCCGCGGTGGCAATTCGCCCTGGCTCTGCTGGCTACCAGCGCGGCCTATTACCCGCGTCTGGTTTCGGTCACTCGTTATCGACAGTCTCTCCTGGGTGCCATGCTCCACCCCGTCAGTATCCTCATTCTGCTCGCCATCCAGTGGTTTGCCTTTCTGCGCAACGCCCTGGGTCGCCCCTCCTCCTGGAAGGGGCGATCCTATCCCACCCCCGGAGCACCAGCCGAAGTGCGCGCCCATCGCGAGCTCGAGCCGACGTGACGCCAATTCGTAGGGTGCGTGAAACCCACCGATCAATTTTGTATACCATTTGTTGTTCGATTCCATTCATGACTGGTCCCCCATTCAGAGCGATCGATGCGCATCATTGCCGGTGAATTTGGCGGTCGAAAAATCCTGCCCCCGCTGACTGAAACGACGCGGCCGATCACCGACCGGGCCAAGCAGTCTCTCTTTGATGCTCTCGGCGATCGGATCGACGAAGCGAACGTTCTCGACGCGTTCGCCGGAACCGGATCGATGGGCCTGGAGTGCCTTTCGCGGGGTGCTCGCAGGGTGGTCTTCGTCGAGCGCGACCGCGGGGCCCTGCTCCACTTACGGAAGAACATCGCCGCACTCGGCATCGAAGAGCGGAGCATGGTTCTGCCGATTGACGCGTACCGGGCCATCCGCCATTCCGGGCTCATGTACGACGGGACCGAACGGATCGACCTGGCGTTCATCGACCCTCCTTACGCCCACACCGAACCTGGCCCCGAACACGTTCGGCTCCAGCGCATGCTCGCGGAACTGGCGGCGCAGGCGCTTGCCCCGGATGGCCTGATCAGCCTGCGACACCCCACCAGGGTCAGTATCGAATCCCTTGTTCCCGCCGGTCTCCACACCGCCCGTGAACTGACCTACGGCTCGATGCGGATTAGCTGGCTGACGCGAGAGCCGGATTGCTAGCCAGCCCTCGAACCTGCGGGAGAGATCCAGGATTTTGCGATCGAAGCGTCGCTTGTGGTACGCTGAACAAGGTGAACTTCCGACCAAGACGGACACAGGACATGACCATCAACATCCAGCTCAAGCCCGACGAAGAACGGGCGATCCTCGAGCGGGCCCGCCTCTGCGGACGGGATCCGGCCCAGTACGTCCAGCAAATCATCCGGGACCACATCCAGCACGGACCGCCTCCAGGCAGCCCCGGGAACGGAGGGTTGCTCGAGGCCGCGACCACGTTAGAGGACCTCATCGACCACCAGTTCATCGCCGACTGCGCCCGAGACAACGAACTGGACATCCCGACCATCGAAGAAGTGCGCCAGGGCCTCGCGAAGATCCCCGGCTCCTTGGCCCAGGACATCATTGCCGAACGTGAGGACCGATTCTGAATGCTACGACAGTTCTTCGACTCCAGTGCTCTTATCAAGTACTATCACAATGAGATCGGGTCCCCGAAGGTTCAGATTCTCGTCGGCGGGTCGGGGTCGGAGCACTACGTCGCACGCCTGGCGTGGGTCGAGATCCTCTCCGCGCTGGCCAAGAAGGTCAGAACCGGCACGATCGCTGCCCCCGATTATCGGCGTCTTCAGTTACGCCTGCGGGGCGACATCAACCACCGCCTGATTCGCCCCCTGAGAATGCTCAACGCCCACTTCGAAGTGGCCGGGGAACTCATCGGCAAATACGGGTTGAGTCGTCAGCTCCGTACCTTGGATGCCATCCAACTCGCCGTTGCCCTCGACCTCCACCGAGCCTCCCCCATCGACCACTTCGTGTGTTCCGACCAGAAGCTCTGCGAGATCGCTGTCCTGGAAGGACTGAACGTCATCGACCCCGAACAGCCTTGAAACGCGACCCCAACGCTTGACGGTCGTAACTCGGCATGGCCTCTGCTCCGCGATCCTCAGATGCGGTGCGTCATCGCGGACTCGACGCACCCTGCATGACTACAATCCGTGGCGGTCAGGCCAGCTCTGTAACCCATAGACGCAACTGATTGGGTGGCGGCCAGTTGCGAGGAATGGCCGAGAGCGTGAAGGGGAGATCCTGGATCTCGTTTATTGGCATGTGCATGATGCCCTGTTCGAGGCTGTATTCGATGGCCAGTTTGAGATAACGACGAAGCAACAACAGCGGCGGGAACTGGTCCCGTTTCGCTAGCCATTCCAGTGCATCGATGGCGCACTTGGAGCTGTTGCAGGAGCGACAAGACCAGACCAGGTTATCACCAGTGTCTGCTCCGCCTTTCTTGCGGGGGATGAGGTGGTCAACTGCCAAAGACTCCCTGCTCCCACAATAACAACATGCTTGGGGCAGGACCATTTTCAACCGCTCGTCATCTGCCAATGGCCCGATGTGCATTGTTCCTTTACGTAGACCGTTATAGAGCCGGCTGCGAATCATGAAATGACCTTGTTCGTACGTTGCGGACCCCGAGCTAACGGCGGCATGAGCCATCGCCAGATTGGCATACAACCAGTAGAGCAGCTCGCCGAGAGTCACGATTTTCATAGATTCCTCGGGCCGAACTTCCCCAACGCGGCAACGGCCCCATCAACCCCCACCACCGCTTCCTGGCAGGTGGAGTTCTCGCAGATGTACGTCGTGGTCCGCTTGTCGCGAGCCGGACGATCGGCGAGCAAGGGGACCAGTCCGGCCAGAGCGCCGGCCTGTTCGGGGGTTGCCGGGGCAACCACGGCCCCGGGAAGGAAGCGGGCGTAGATAGCTTCCAGGACGCCTTGGAACTCTTGCGAATCCGCGCCGCCGATCACGGCGAGCTCACGAATCGGGGAAAGCTCGAAATCGAGTGCGATCAGGCTCTGGCCGGCGGCGGAGGGGGCGTTTTCGAGAACGACCTTGACCGCTTCGAGAGCTCCGCGGCCAGCGCGGCGGAGGTCGTCACGACCGGTCAGGGCGCCTAGCCGGACCAGGGCGGTCGCGGCCATGGCGTTGCCCGAGGGGGTCGCGTTGTCGAACAGGTCCTTCGTCCGCGCGATCAAGGTCTCGTGGCTCTTGCCGGTGTAGAAGAAGCCCCCCTGTTCCCCGTCGGCGAACTCGTCGATCATCACCCGGGAAAGGTCGAGGGCGGCGTCAATCCACCGCGGCTCGCCCGTCGTCTCGTACAATC
>Ga0209048_10005967_pt1 | contig 11449 bp, 5 predicted proteins | sample FrelakmetCRP12CR_FD_187146 | JGI IMG/M metagenome (GOLD analysis project Ga0209048, IMG submission 187146) | Freshwater lake sediment microbial communities from the University of Notre Dame, USA, for methane emissions studies - CRP12 CR (SPAdes)... | ecosystem: Environmental > Aquatic >... | reverse complement strand
AGAGGGAACCGCGGCGGGCTGAGCGGCTGGCGGCAGGTCGAAGCCTTGGCCTTGGATGTCTGGCAGAGGCGGTTCATCATCAGCAGCTGCTGTGGGTGGCGTGGCGGCGGCCGCGATTGCGGCAGCGCCCAATGCGCGGGTGGCGCGCGGGTCCGAGGGAGGTGGTCCTAAGGATTCTGCGTTCGCCTCCATGGAGGCAAGGGCCGCATCCGGTGCATCCGCAGGAAGAGCCTCGACCTGGGGAGACTGGGCAGAGGGCGGATGGGTCAAGGCATTGTGCATCTCTTCCATGGTCTGGAAGCGACGCGTGGTGGGGATTTCCACTGATTTAAGGATCGCCACTTCGACTGCCGGGCTGATGGCTTCATTGAGCTGGCGCGGAGCGGGCATATCAGTAGCGTTGACGACGCGGCTGACACTTTCCGGGGGTTCTTTACCGGTGAGCAGGTGGTAAAGGGTGGCGCCGAGGGCATAGACATCCGAGCGCGGGTCCGTATTCCCGCCGCCATACTGCTCTGGTGGGCTGTAGCCCGGGGTAACGGCTTTGGCCCCGATGGTGGTGGAAAGGCTGGGGTCGTAGACCTTGGCGATGCCAAAGTCTACGAGCATGGCTCGCCCATCGAGGCGGATGCGGATATTAGCCGGCTTCACATCGCGGTGGATGATAGGGGAGGGCTGGCCGTGCAGGTAAGCTAACGCATCGCTGATCTGACCGATCCAGGCGAGCACGGGAGGCTCGGGGAGCTGCCCAAGCCGTCTAAGCATGGATTGCAGGTCTTCCCCTTCGACATAGTCCATCACCAGGTACTGACCCTGACCTGTGATAAAGAAGTAGTCGGTGACGCGTGGCAGATTTGGATGAGACAGGTGGGCGAGGATATTCGCTTCGCGGTTGAACTGTTTTTGGGCTTGAGGAGAGGCATCCAGGTTCTCTTTGATGGCGACCGGCATCTCCAGGCTCGTATCCCAGGCTTTGTAGACGGCGCCCATGCCACCCTGGCCTAAGAGCTGGTCTACCCGATAGCGGTCGTGATGTACAAGCTGGCCTATAACTAGCGTCATTTTCTCCCTCCAGTGAGCTTTTGCGAATGGAAACAGCCTAACTGCATCAGTCCATTTACAGATTATAACGTAATCTGTCACGTTAAAATGAATTCCAAACAATTTTGTTAATAAACCTTGTAATTGGAGAAATCTTATTAGCCGGAATTGTTGCCGCAGGACCCGAGGCAAAACCGCATTTCTGGCGGTTGACTCAAACCCGCAATTCTGTATAATCAATGTGGAGATTATCGTTGAAGGGGGTTTTAATGAGGGGACTCGAAAAGCTGAAGTAGTAGTTTTTGATATCGTCTCTATTGAATCTAATATTGAAGGAGCGAGGAAAATTCCCATGTCCACGATGACGGCACCAAGCGATGTATTTGTTCGCCCACGCATGTCGACATTCCGGCAACTCCTACTCAGCGTCTTCTGGTTCTCCACCAATATGATGTGGGCGGCGATCTTGATCATCACCATGCCGAGCCAGATCAAGGCGGCGGTGGGCGATTCCGCCAAGGGCAGCGCGCTGGGCCTGGCGCTGGCGGCGGGAGCCCTCATCTCGATGGTGGCCGCGCCTATATTCGGCGCGCTTTCCGACCGCATCCGCTTACCGGGCGGGCGGCGCAAGCCGTGGATCGTCATCGGCTCAACCGGCACGGTGCTCGGCCTGGTGGGGCTAGCCTATTTGATCAAGCCGGGAGTCCCGGCCTCAGTGATCCCGTGGACGCTTGCCTTCCTGGTGGTCGAGCTGTTCAACAATATCGCTACTGGTCCCTACAGCGCACTGATCCCCGACCTGGTGCCGCCCGAGCAGCGCGGCGCGGCCTCCGGCTGGCTGGGGCTGATGATCATGCTGGGCACCTTTGCCGGCGGCATTATGGGCTTTCTGATCGGGCCGCTGGGGATCGCCGGCGTCTACTTTATCATCATTATTGTGATTTTATTAGGAACGGTGGTGACCGTCTTCGGGGTGAAAGAGTACGATATGCCGCGAGACGTAAAGCCCATCACCCTGTTCGGCTTCCTGCGCGGGCTGTACGACCCGTTCAAGTCTTCCGATTTCACGTGGGTGTTCCTGACCCGCATGCTGGTTACCATGGGTATTTTCACCGTCCAGGAGTTTATCCAGTATTACATGGGCGATGTAATCGGCGCGCCCTATGTGCTGGCCGGCTTTGGGGTGGTCGCCGAAACGGCAGAGACCGCGGTGTCCTTCTTCTTGCCGATGCTGCTGGTGGGCGCGATCATCAGCACCCTGACCGCAGGCGTGCTCTCGGATAAGTACGGGCGCAAGCTAATGGTCTACATCTCCGGCGGGCTGATGGGGTTTGTGTGCATGGTGTTCATCTTCTTCCACAACTTTACACTGGCGGTGCTGATCGGCATCGTGTTCGGGCTGGGGTACGGGGCTTACGAGAGCGTGGACTGGGCGCTGGCTTCGGACGTGCTGCCTTCGATGGACGATTACGCCAAGGACATGGGCGTGTGGCATGTGGCGATGGTCCTGCCACAGGTGATCGCCACGCCGGTGGCCGGCTTCATGCTCGATAACTTCCAGCGCGTCGGCTCGGCAAAGGGCATCCCCAACCTGGGTTATACGGTCATCTTTATGATGGCAACTCTGTTTTTCATACTGGGCACGGTGTTTGTCAAGCAGATTAAGAAAGTGCGGTAGAGGGATTTAGATCTTCACGGCCTGCCCGGCGCGGGCCGATTGGTAGAGCGCCAATATCGTACGGATGTGCTCGCGAGATTCTGCCAGGCTGACGCCCTGAGGGGCCCCGTCCTGGATGGCGGCATGGAGGTCTTCCACTTCGAGGCGGTAAGGATCAGTTTCCGGCGACCCTCTGGGGACCGGGATTTCGACCGGTGTACCTTTTTTGGGGTAAAAAGCCAGGCGGTGACCGTCGGGTAACTCTACGTAGGGGCGCTCGATCTGCAGGCGGCCCAGCGCGCCGAAGATTTCCAGCGAGGTGAAATATGGGGAGGATAAAGAGGCAGTGATCTGGGCCAGGCGACTGGAGGAATAGTACATCTGCCCGGTGAAGGTCTCGTCCACGCCGGTTTTACCAAGGATCTGCATGCCAAAGACGGATTGCGGCGCTTCACCGTACAAATATTGGGCGAAGCTCAGCGGGTAGCAGCCTACGTCCCACAGGCAGCCGCCGCCGAACTCGGGCACCAGATAGATCCCATCATCTGCCTCGGTGGCGTATGTAAAGGCGCCGCGCACCAGGCTGATCTTGCCCAGGCGTCCGCTGCGCACCCACTCGAACGCCGCGCGGGTCTGCGGGTGGTGGCGATACATGAAGGCCTCTGCGAGAAAGCGGCCGGTGCGCTGGCTGGCGGCGATCATACTGTCGACCTGGTCCAGGGTGATCGCAAAAGGCTTTTCGCACAGCACGTGGACGCCGGCGTTCAGGGCGCGGATTGTCCATTCGGCGTGCAGGTGATTGGGCAGGCTGATGTAGACCGCATCGATCGAGCCCGAATCCAGCATAGCCTGGTAGGAACCGAAGGCAAGCGGAATTTCCCATTGTTGCGCATAGCTTTTGGCTTTGGCTTCGTCGCGGCTGGCGACCGCGGCCAGCACGCCGCGCGTCGATAGGCGGATGGCCGGGATCAGACGCTGATTAATACGGGCTGTCGAAAGCAGGCCCCAGCGGATGGTTTCCATAGGTTAGTCTATCTATCCATTCAGCAATTTCACTGCTTCGCCGCTCGCGGCTGATTCGTACAGCGCCAGCAAGGTGCGCACGTGGTTGCGAGTTTCCTGCAAGGTGAGGTAGGGCTTAGCCCCATCCAGGATGGCGGCGTGCATGTCCTCGACCTCGCCCTGGTACAGCTCTACCAGCGGCACCAGGATTTTGTTGGGCTGGCCTTCTTTGGGGTAGACGGTGAAGAAAGGGCTGTCTTGCTGGTTGGTGAAAGGCCGCTCCACCACTATCCTGCCTAAGGTACCGATAATCTCGAACTGGGTGTAGAAGGGGGTGCGGAAAGCGCAGGTGATCTGTGCCATGCGGTCGCCGGTATACTGCATTTGCCCGGCGAAGGTCTCGTCGACGCCGGTGTCGCCGGTCCACTGCATGCCAAAGACGTCTTGGGGGGCTTCACCGTAAACATACTGGGCGAAGCTGAGCGGGTAGCAACCCACATCCCACAGGCTGCCGCCGCCCATGGCCGGGGCTAGGCGGATGTCATCCCGGCCGGAGATGGCAAAATTGAACACGCCGCGCACGGCGCTGATCTCGCCCAGGCGGCCGCTTTTCACCCATTCGCCGACCAGTTTGGTCTGCGGGTGGTGGCGGTACATGAAAGCCTCCGCGAGTACGCGGCCGGACCGCTGGCTGGCGGCGATCATGCGATCGACTTCGTTGAGGGTGATGGCGAAGGGTTTTTCGCACAGCACGTGCACGCCGGCGTTCAGGGCGCGGATGGTCCATTCGGCGTGCAGGTGGTTGGGCAGGCTGATGTAGACGGCGTCGATCTGGCCCGAATCGAGCATAGACTGGTAGGAGCCGAACGCCAGCGGGATCTCCCATGTTTGCGCATAGCTTTTGGCTTTGGCTTCGTCGCGGCTGGCGACCGCGGCCAGCACGCCGCGCTTCGATAGGCGGATCGGTGTGATCAAACGGCTGTTGATGGCTGCCGTAGAAAGCAAACCCCATCTGACAGTGTCCATTTTTATCTCCTAAAGATGAAATGAAACCAGGAGACTATTATAACCTTCCCTGTCCAATTCTCGAGGAGGGGAATAAAAAATGAGGGTTGTTTGCCTTGACGCTGGTTGGGGCGTATGGTAAACTACAGCCCGCACAAATGGACCCGTGGTGTAGCGGCCAAACATGCGGCCCTGTCAAGGCCGAGATCGCGGGTTCGAATCCCGTCGGGTCCGCTAAGGAACACGTGCCACCGGAAACCTGCTTCAGGAATGAGGCAGGTTTTTGAGTTAATCTATAACGGAGAACTACTTACTGTTCTGGTAGGCTTCCCCAAGCCATTTCAAGACCTCTGCATCCATGTCGCTTCTGGACTCGAGCAAAATGGTGTGGTCGAAGCTCTTATCTGCCACACGGGCGTGGCTGAAAATCCTGGGGCTGGTGATCTTGTGGTCGAGGCGGAAGACGAGCTTGAGCGAGCGGCCGCGGATCATGACCGAAGCAAAAGGCTTGCAGTTTTCCAGGGTGATCGACATGGATTTCTTTACTTCGTGTACCGGTCCAAGCGTTTCCAGCTTGCTGAGCAGATGCGCATACAGAGTCTGACCCGAAAGGGTCGTGACCTGGATTGGGTCGTGTAGTGAAACATATTCTTGGGAATTGCCGTACATATTTGATGCTATCAAAATTTCCTCCCACCGCTTTCTGAGCGGGGTATTGTTCGTATAATAGTCAGGAAACAAAATCTCGGCTCTAAGATCAGAACCGAGTATCCTATCGCAAATTTGCATTAACTTGTCTAGAACGGGGTTTTGATTCCTAACAAAAGGTATTTTACCACAGTATGTCCGAATACTGCAAGGTATTTTACAAATACGCAGGATAATGTTATGGGAGGTTAATAGAATGTGGTTCGAGCTTTTTAACCACAAAGCTCACGAAGAACACGAAGGGATGTTCAAATAAAGAACTTTCGCCGATACTGGTACAGCCAATGGCATGGACTTTGCGATCAAGGTGGCGCCAGTGCACCAATGATGTCACCGGTATAGATGCGGCAGAAAGATTTTCAGCATTGCGAGCAGGTCCAGCCGCCACAGGCCGGATTCGCCGCCGGCGAGGAGATTGCGCGGCTCGCCAGGACGGAATACCAGGGTATTCATCCAATTATACAGCGATCCGATCGGCTTCCAGATATCTTGACTGGAATCCCAATAATAAACTCCATAGTTTTCACTTGTGGCATACAAGACGCCAATATCATCTATCGCCAGTGCGATTGTTTGCAAATATTTGAATTGAATTGTTGAATTGTGTAAAGTCCAACTTTTTCCATCGTCCTGGCTTAAGTACATGCCACTTTGAGTAGATGCATACACCCATCCAGGACGGTAAGGATCGACCAGGAGATCAATAACCATCGCATTTTTGGTCCATAGAAGCTGCCAGTTGTTGCCGCCATCATCGCTGCGCCAAATTTTTCCCGGACCGGAGTAAAATAAACCTGGATGGTATCCGCTACCGGCGTACATGCGCTCCGGATTCCGTGGATCGCTCGCTACAGCCGTGACGACTCCCGATTCTGGGATATTTCCAAAATACCACGCCCAGGTATAACCAATAAATCGATATTGGAGAACAAAGCCGAGCCGCATCCTAGGATCATACCCCCCGACGATTACCCTGGAAGGGTTGTGATGGGAAAATGAGATATCTTCGATATCCAAACCGGTAAATACCTTCGTCCAGGAATTCTCTTTGGATGGGTCAGACATGTAAAGGCCATCCAGTGTACCGGCGAACACCACCGTCGGCGAAATGGGCTGGATCGCCACCACCTGGATGGCGGTATCTGTGATAACGGTCTTCCAGCTCAAGCCGTCGTCTTCGCTTTCGAACAGGCCATTACGCACCTCGGATGCCCCGGCGAACAGATGTTGTGGAATGGATGGATCGATTGCCAGAGTTTGGATTTTCGCTGGCAAGCGTATCCCATTGTTGACTTCTACCCAGCTACCGCCACGGCTGTCGCTGCGCCAGATTCCGTAATTGGATAACCCGATGTATAACCGTCCCGGGTGGCCTGGCGCGGCCTGGAATACGGTCGCTTGGGCCGGTAGCTTGAATGTGGACTGCCACCAGGTGGCCCCGCCGTCGTCGCTGCGAAGAATTGGCCCACCATCTGTCCAAGCAGGGGTGATATAAAGTAGTTTTCCATCAATAATTAGGTGACCAACGTGAACAGGCACGAGGATTTGCTGCCAGGCTTGCCCGCTATCCTGGCTTGTAAACAGGCCAGTCTGATTGGTTAGATACAAATGCTGTGCATCGAGCGGGTCTATCGCCAGGCTGATCGGAGGGCCGCCTCCAAATCCCAATTCGGGTGGAAAAATCATGGACCAGGTCTGCCCCCGATCTCGACTCACCCACAATCCACAGGAATAATTTATTGGGTCGTAAGAACCGCCCATGTAAATAACGTCCGGATTACCAGGCTCTGTCATAATGAAAGAAAGCATTGTCAGGCAACCGACAGGGTACACATCCCAGGTCGCGCCCCCGTCAGCACTACGAGCGAAGGAATAATTACCGAAAAAGCAACCTGCTAGGTCTGACGGGATCATCCCAGCAGCATAGATCAAGGTGGACGAAACCACTTCGACGACTTGGCCGAGAGTGTAAACCTGGGTCCAGGAGAGCCCGCTGTCGGTCGAGCGGAACAATCTATCATTTCCGCCTGCGTAAACGGTAGAGGAGATGACCGGGTCGATTGAGAGGTTGTTAACCGATTGGGTAAATGTGTAGACCTGCCCCCATGAGGCGGCGTCGTCCTGGCTGCGGTATAGGCGCGCCCCTTGTTCTCCTTCGAACAAGCTGTATAAGGTTTGCGGTGCTGAAGGGGAGATGGCCAGGTCCAGAACGGTGCCGCCGGGGGTAGTGGGACTGGATAGATGGACCCAATTGCCCGAGTCGGATGGCTTGGAATTGGGGGATTGAGCTGCCTGCGCCGGCGCGGCGAATAAAATCCCCAGCAGGCATATTGCTGCCCAAATTCCCCGTGTAGATCGGTTGGTTTTTATGTGTCCCTCCCACGCCTAGAAGATCTGCCGCGACTGTTCCGGGTCATCGCTTCACCTGCACTTTCACCTGGCGACCAAGGGCAGGAGGTTTCGGAACTCCCATTTGCACATACTGCCGACGCCCCATAACCAGCTTGCGCCGGCTGATACGGGCAGGTTCATCCTTAGATAATAGGCGTTGTGCTCATAAGCGCAAGGATTCCCAGTCAATTTCTAGCCTCACTCTCACCTTTTTACCACCGGCAGGTAGATATGCAGCGGGCCGCTAAGGAGCACAAACCGGCTCAGGTGGGGCAAAGACACAGTGACCTGGTTCAAGAGGGTATCGACTTGCGCCGGCATGGCCTCCCATTGGAGGCTGGCTTCATTGTAGGTATAGAGGCGCAGGCCATGCTCATCCATTCCGCCCAGGTCAAGGTCATTATAGGTTATCTGCAAGGTCAAGGGATGTTCGGTGAAATCTGTAACTGGATCGCCGCCCAGGGTGCTGGCGCCGATCACGAAAGAAGAGCCGAGAGTATTGGGAGGATCGAAAAAGGTATCGGATGACAGCTTCAACTGGAAATGGGTCAGGTCTTCGACAGCATTAGGAGGCACCGAAAGGGTCATGGGCATGAATGGATCGAAAATCAACAAACCGCCCAAATTCGACACCATGCTCCCGCTTGCGTCTGGCGTACCTGGCGAAGTAACGTTGCTGGTTTTCGAAGCGGACAATCCTTGCGAGTCCGTCACGGTTAAGGTGAGGATATGTTCCCCCGGGGTCAGGCGCGCGGGATTGAAATCTTGCCCGTCACCCACCCCGCCGTCCCAGTTGGAAGACCACTGGTACAATTTCGGGTTGAGGATGGCCCCGTCTTCCAGGTCGACGGCGGTGGCAGAAAGATATGCGGACTGCCCATCGGCTGTTGATTTCTGGATATCGATTTCAGGCGGCTTGTTTGGTACAGTGAAATTGCCCGTCAAGGCTTCTCCGGTCAGCACGCCATCCGAAGCCAGAACGCGCAGCACTCCCTGGGCGGAGCCGCTGCCGGGAAGCTGGTCGAAGTTAACCTCGTAGCTTTTGGCGATAAGCTGGACAGCCAGTGGCAACCAGGTTGCGCCGTTGTCTGGGCTGTACCACACGCTGAAGGTCAGCTCGTCGCCATCCGCGTCGTCCGCCGTCCAGGTAAGTTTTTGAGTCCCAACAGCCGGGTCAGGCGGGCTGAATGCGCCTATTTTCACGGTGGGGGCGTTCAGGCTCACATCGCGTCTGGCGAGCAGGTCACCCGATCCCGGCTCGAGAGTCACGGCCTGGGCGCCGGCAGTCCACGGCAGGTAGGCGCTAAAAAGCTGGTTGAGGTCTTGCTTGGAGGGCGGGTCTTCATGGGCGGGGGACAGGTCGAAATCAACTTCGGTCAAGGCAACCCCATTGCCATCCAGCAGCTTTAAAGCGTAGGTTTGCCCGCTGTTCGGCGTACCGATTGGCAGGGAGCTGTTTATGATCTCGAATGGAGCGAAGTTGGCTTCGCCAGTGGGGCTGAACCAGCCGGAAACATACAGATAAGGCAAATTGTCCTGCGGCTTATCAGTCGAGGTGTGCACCCCCGGCTTGACCTGGACAGCGTTTTGCTTAACAGGCGCCGAGGCAGGGCGCGTGGTGGTGGGGTCTACCCAGGGAGGGCAGCTAAGAGAGCCACCAGATCTATAGTTGAGCACGCGACAATATGTGTAAGGGGAAGTCCAGCGGTTGGCATCGTACGACATAAGATCCGATACATCGTCTGGTGGGAGGGCAAAGCCGTTCACCACTTCAACGTTTGGATACAATTTCAAGCCATAGAAAGGACCCAATGCGCCGGACGGGAAGCGGGGATAATGCATGCCAGCCTGGAATGTATGGCAACAACCAGGCGGGACTGAACCAATAAAGACGCCGCCATAGGTGTGGGCCGTTTCATGCGCGAGGGTGCGGTTCGGGAAATGGTTCTGCATATTGATGACGCAGTTCAGAGCGCTCAAGTTGCAGGATGTCCCTCCACCAAGGGTTTCGGGTTGGATCACTACGGCCCGCCTGCCCCCACCCGGGTAAGCACGGTCCACAATGCCGGAGGCCCAGAGGCGAGCATGCTCGTAAGCCCGGCAGTCGGAATTACTCATAATCCCAGGCGCGACGCCAGGAATGGGTATCACCAGGACCCGTGAAAACGGCAGCAAGTTGGTGGCATATTGGGCATGGATCGGGTAATCTGTAACGGGAGTAAAAATGCCAGCCGGAGCATCGCCGGGGGGGCAGCCTGACTGAGGTCCGTTGTGGGAATAACTCAACCCGCTGTATTCCAACGTGCTAGGCGGTCCGAAAGCTACCACCCAATGTGCGATGTTATTGGTTAAATTAGTTTCTCGCCGGCCGGAAACTGAGAAGACCGTCACGGTGATCTCGCGTGTGCCCGGGAGGGTCTCTTCGGGATCGAGGAAGAAGTTGAAGGTCTGACCCCAATCGGCCAGGTCGCTGCCCGCGGTGGGCAGAGTGAACCTGTGCATGTCGTAATGCACTCGCGAGCTATCTTCCATCTCCAGCCGGGCTACGACGTCGGTCCACGGGCCGCGGCTGTCATTAACGGCTTGCACGCGCGCCCGCACTACCGTCTGATGATTGGCAACCATTGGGATATCGCTGGTACCGGCCTGGATGCTTTGAGTGACATGCAGCGGGGCGAGGATGCTTATATCGCCATAGGTAGGCGGCGGAGGAGGAGGGCTTACCGGGTCGAGGCGATACACACCGGTCAGGCGGTCGGTCCAATATAAGTAGCTGCCATCCGTAACTAATGAAGCAACCGTGCGCATCGGAGAAGTCAGAGGCAAGGCGCCTCCGGCGGGCAACTGCATCCCGTAGATAGGCCCGCCGGTCAGGCCACTTTTTTCGTGCCAGTAGGCGGAGGACCCGCCCACCGCCAGGCTCTCGACGGTAAGGTTGACGAGAGGGCTGGTGTAATGGCGTTGGTAATCCCCGTAGGTGTCGAGAGCGACAGAAGCGATCTCGTAATAATGATCCCAATTGCGCGCCAGGTAGATACGCTCGCCGGTTATAGAGAAATCCTGGACGCGGTCGGCCACGATGTTGATGTCGTAGGGATAGACCCAGGCAAACATTACCTTAAGCTGGTTGTTCTCGATGAAGAACAAGCGCCCATCGTTGGTTGAGGACAAATTGTGGGGTACAGCAGCCGTTGCGTTGAGGGTGTACTTAGGGCCGGTCTGGTCTTTGCGAAAGCGGTAAAAATGATTGTCTTCGTGCCAGTAGACATAGGTATCATCGACCGCGAGTGAGTAAGCGACCGGGTCATGGGTCAATGGTGTGGCGGCTGTCAAGACGAGCGGCTGGGGCAGCCCTACTGGAACTGGTATATATTGCTGGTAGGCGACGAAGCCGTTGGTGCTCAACCAGTAGACCCGGTTCGCATCTGCAGCCACATTCACCGACGCGATGTGGTGGGGCATTCCTGGGACGAAGGCGCAAGCGTCTGAGAAGTAATTCAGCATCTGGGTTGAACCAGTAGGGGGGATTTTATAACGCACATATGTGGGCGGTCCATAAAGCTCGCCTCCGCAGCTATGGTTCATGAATAAGCGGTCCGGATTGGGGGGAATCCTCACTAATGAGATGCTGGTAACCGCTCCCGG
>Ga0209048_10005966_pt1 | contig 11449 bp, 7 predicted proteins | sample FrelakmetCRP12CR_FD_187146 | JGI IMG/M metagenome (GOLD analysis project Ga0209048, IMG submission 187146) | Freshwater lake sediment microbial communities from the University of Notre Dame, USA, for methane emissions studies - CRP12 CR (SPAdes)... | ecosystem: Environmental > Aquatic >... | reverse complement strand
GTGCACGGCGGCAAGCCGAAGTATTTTCATGCGCTCATCGGCGGCAATTTTCGCATCGATGAATTACAGGCGGCGGTGCTGCGCGTCAAATTGAAATACCTGGATGGCTGGACGCAAGCGCGGCAGCGAAACGCCGCTTACTATGACGAGGCGTTCAGGCGGGCGGGCTTGGGGCCGAATCTCATCACGCCGCGTGCGGTCCCCGGCGGCCGGCACATCTTCAATCAGTATGTCGTGCGGGTGCGGCGCCGCGACGCCCTGAAGACATTCTTGGGCGAGCGCGGCATTGGGACCGAGATTTACTATCCCGTGCCGCTGCATCTGCAGCGGTGTTTTGCCTATCTCGGCCACCGCAGCGGCGACTTCCCGCACTCCGAGCGGGCTGCGGAAGAAACTCTGGCGCTCCCCATCTATCCGGAACTCAGCGAAGCGCAGTTGGCGGCGGTGGTCGCCGGCATTGCGGAATTCTTCGCCTGACCGAATATTGCTTCAGGCCTTCTTGAAGTCCTCGGGCTGCAGCTGGTGCCGCGACAGCAACTTGTAGAAGTCGGTGCGATTGCGCTTCGCGAGCCGCGCCGCTTGGCTCACGTTGCCGGCGGTGATTTGCAGGATCTGCGACAAGTAATTGCGCGTGAACTCATCGCGTGCCTCGTCAAAGGAGGGCAGGCGCGCCGGATTGCCGCCGCCGAGGGATTGCTGCACCAGTTCCGCGGTGATAATCGCGCCATGCGAGAGGGCGACGTTTTGCCGCACGACATTGTGTAGCTGGTGCACATTGCCCGGCCATTCGGCGGTCGCCAACAGCTCCACCGCCTCCGGCGCGTAAATCCTTCTCTGGCCGCTCTCCTTGGCGATTTGCTCGAGAAAATGCGCGACCAGCAGCGGAATGTCTTCACGGCGCTGCCCCAAGGACGGCATCTCGATGTGCACGACATTCAGCCGATAATACAAGTCCTCGCGGAATTGCCCTTCGACCATCATTTGATGCAGGTCGCGATGGGTCGCGGAAATGACGCGCACGTTGATCGGCATCGCCTCCGTGCTGCCCACGGGGCGGATCTGATTCTCCTGCAGCACGCGTAGCAGCTTGACCTGCAAGCGCGCCGGCATGTCGCCGATCTCATCGAGCAGCAACGTGCCGCCGTTTGTCGTTTCGAACAGTCCCTTCTTCGAGCGAGTAGCGCTCGGCAAGGCGCCCTTTTCATGCCCAAAGAGCTCGGATTCCAGCTGCTCTTCGGAGATCGAGCTGCAGTTGATGGATGCAAACGGCTTGTTGCGCCGGGGGCTCGCCTCGTGAATCGCGCGCGCGAGCAATTGCTTGCCGGTTCCGGTCTCGCCGGTCAGCAGCACGCGGGCGTCGGTGCCGGCCACCATATTCGCTTGCGCCAATTTGTCTTCCATCAGCTGATTGCGAGTGATGATGCTGGCGCGCCAGTCCTCGTCCACGTGCGCGAACCCTGAAACCTTCAGAGCCTTCTGCACATGGTCGAGCAGCTCCTGCTTGTCGACCGGCTTGGTCAGAAACCCAAATGCGCCGCTCTGTGTCGCATGCACCGCGTCGGGAATGGTGCCATGCGCCGTGAGAATGATCACCCGCAAACCGGGCCAGCGGCTCTGCAGCTCTTTCAGCAAGCCGATTCCGTCCATTTGATCCATGCGCAGATCGGTGATCACCAGATCTGGCCGGAATCGAGCGCAGGCGGCCAATGCCGCTGCGGCGCTCTCGACCGCCTCGACCTCGTAATTCTCGGCGCGCAGCCTGATGGTCAGAAGCCGCAGCAGCCCGGGGTCGTCATCGACCACCAGGATCCGCGCCTTGCGCTTTTGCGTAGCGGAGCCGTCGCGCGAACCTGTTTGCAGGCCGAACGACAGGGGGGTAGTAGCGGCGATCGAATAAGCGTTCAATGCGGTCTCTCCGGTGACTTACGCTAAGGCGTGTGCGATTCCGCGGTGCCGCGGCTCTTGATGGATCCCTCGATGTGCGTGATTGCGTCGAGCTTTGCCCGCGCCTCGTCTAACGCCTTGCGCAACTTCGCGTTCTCGTCCGATTCCGCCTGCAGGCGGCGGTTGACGGCCAGCAGCTTATCACGCGAATCATGCGACTCGTCCTCGCGCAACTGCTTGTTCTCGGCCTGCAGAACCAGCATCTGATCAACCTCTTGCAGCTCCACCAGGGCCAACAATCGCTCAACCGTCAACAGAGTTTCAGGCCTCGCCAGCAATTCCGACAACTGTCGCTGCGCCGCGACGGGATCGGAGCCGCCGTGGCCGGGCGTGGCGAGTGCGAGGGCATACTTGAGGCGATTGCTGGTGGTGGGCGACAGCGCCGCCGCATCCTTGGCGGACTGGAACAGTTCCGCCTGCCGTGCCGGATCCCGCTTCGGCAGCTCGCTCATCAGCTCGAGCAGGGGTTCGATCGATCCCATATCGGCCGCCGGGTTCGCCGGCAGCGTCGGCGCGGCAGGCCTTTGATTTGACATAGTGCAGCCAAATAGCGCCCAGCCGCATACGCCGCAGAGGGCGCATACGTATGCTGCAATGCAACACGACCTAGGCTGCATGGGCCTCTTCGCGCGCAGCGGGCGCCGACTGACGCAGGGGCAGGCGAACGCGAAAGTGAGCGCCGCCGGTCGGCGATTCGAGGATTTCGATGCTGCCGGCGTGCGCGTTGACGAATTCCGTCACCACCGAGAGCCCAATGCCGGTGCCCTTCACGTGGCCTCCCTGCGGCGTCTTGCCCTGGTAAAAGGCTTCGAAAATCCGGTTTCGTTCATCGCCAGGAATCCCGGGGCCGCTGTCCATGACATCCAACACCAGTTGCTCGCGTTCGCGGCGGGCATGAATCGAGATAGTACCGCCGCGGGGCGTGAATTTGACCGCGTTCGAGAGCAGATTATCGAGGATCAAACGAACTTTACCGCGATCCGCGAGCGGCGTGAGGTCTTCGACTTGCACGTCGAGCCGCACGCGCTGCGCAATCAGGGTGAGTTGTTGATTTTCCAGCACGGATTTGATCAACGGCCGCAGCTTGAATTCGGATACCTCCAAACCGACGCTCTTGGCCTGCCAGGCGCTGAAGGACAATAGATTTTCAATTAGCCGCTGCAGTTTCATGCTGTTCTCGCGCAAAATTGCCGTGACTTCTCGTTGCGCGCTTTCCAATTCTCCGACCGCCCCGTCCATCAACAGCTCGGTGCCCTCGCGAATGTTCGCCAGCGGCGTCTTCAGTTCATGCGACATGTGTCGCAGAAATCGGTTCTTTTCCTGCGCCAGTTCCAATAGCCGCACCCGCAGCCAATCCAATTGCGCGGCCAAACGCTCCAAATCCGCCGGCCCGCGGATGGCTATCGGTCGCGAGAAGGTGCCGCGGCCGAGTTCGCTGATGGCGCGGTCGATGGCGCGGATGGGCCTGCCGAAGACGTACGTAAAGACTGCCACCACCGCGAGGGTCATCGGCACCAATAGCAGCGTCTGCCAAAAAAGCTTCTGTTGCGCGAGCTGTGCGGCGTCCTGCAACGAACTCAATTCGCGGTCGATTTGCGCGCTGACGCGATTCGATATGGTGGATGCGAGTTCCGACATCTGCGGATAAGAATTGATCAATTCCGCCATGCGCGGCGAGTTCGGCTCGGCGGATTTCAGGTCGGCCCAGAGTCGGTCCGCGTCCGACCGCAGCGTACCTGCGTCCAGTTGCGACTGCCGGTCGAGCGGCAAGGTCAGCAGCTCCTCGATCGTGCTCCCGAGCCGATGCTGGTTGCGGGCGTAGACCTCGAGCAATTCGGCGTTCGGGACGATCTGATAGAGCCGCGCGGTGCGTTCCAGGGCCGCGATCTCCTCGAACAGGCGTTGGTTATTGCGCGTACCCTGCATACCGTGCACCACCAGCTGCCCGCTGCGATTCGACAGTCGATTCATCTGCACCGCCGCGTTCACGATGGCGAAAAGCAGCGGCGCCGCCACGATCGTGAAGCCGATCAGCATGAGGCCGCTCAATGATTTGGGTCGGGGCAATCGCATGGCAGGCATTCTAGCTTAAGGCACCCGGCAACGGCGTGATGACATCGTACCTGTAGAATTCCATCGATGAACATGCAAGCGCCTTTTTCCGAGCTGTCTCCGGAAGCGGTATTGGACGCGCTGGAGGTCCTCGAGTATCACTGCGATGGGCGCGTATTGGCGCTCAACAGCTATGAGAATCGCGTCTACCAGATCGGAATCGAGGACGGCGAGCCCGTGGTCGCGAAGTTTTATCGGCCCGGCCGTTGGCGGGACGCGGCCATCGCCGAGGAACATGCCTTTGCGGCGGAGTTGGCGGCGCACGAGATTCCCGTGGTCGCGCCTTTGGTGCGAGACGGTGCGACTCTGCACTTTCATCGGGGATTTCGCTTTGCCGTTTTCCCGCGCCGCGGCGGGCGTTGGCCCGAGCTCGGAACGGCCGGCGACCGGGAGTGGGTCGGCCGCTTTCTCGGCCGTATTCACGCGGTCGGCCGCGCCGCCGCGTTCCATGAACGCGCGCGCCTCAGCATCGAGGAGTTGGGCGTCAGGGCACGCGATTTCGTGCTCGACTCAGGCTTCTTGCCGGATTATCTCGCCGAGAAATATGCGGACCTCACGGAGACGCTCCTTCAGGAAATCGAGGCGCAAGCGGGCAATTGGGCCGGCGCGCGCCTGGGGCGCATCTTGGGCGACTGCCACCGGGGCAACATCCTTTGGACCGATCTTGGCCCGCATTTCGTCGACCTCGACGATTGCGTGACCGGCCCGGCGATACAGGATCTATGGATGCTGCTTGCGGGATCGCAGCAGGAGATGCGCAAGGACCTCACCGATATTCTGAGGGGTTACGAGCAGTTTCTGGCCTTCGATCGGCGTGAATTGGCGCTGATCGAACCGCTGCGCGCCTTGCGCATGATCCACTATTCCGCATGGCTGGCGCGGCGCTGGGACGACCCGGCATTTCCGAAGGCCTTTCCCTGGTTCGCCGAGCCCCGTTATTGGGAGGAACACTACCGCGCCCTCGAAGATCAGCTCGCGGCGGTGCTCGGGCCGCCGCTCGAGTTGTGATCGGCCGGGTATTTCGCGATCATAGGTCAATGATGAAGGCGAGAGCTCTTGTGCTTTGCGCGGCGGCGATCGCCGGTTGCCATCGCGATTCGAGCCAGGCGCCGCCGGCGAATCCCGCTCCCCAAGGGCCCGCGGCGCCGGCGGCGGCTGCCCGAATGCCGAAACCTCAAGAATCGACCGCCGGCATGGTGGAAGCGGCCAGCCAAGGCAAATCGCAGGCGCCGGTGACGCTCAAGTTCGACCTATTGCAGCGGCCGGCCGTCGGCCAGCCGCTCGAAATCGCGATTGCGCTCTTGCCGCAAATTCCCGCCAGCCCGGCGACCATCGAGGTCAGCGGCTCGGAGGGCCTGCAGCTCGCGGCCGGCGACGCACAGATCCAATTTCCCTCGGTCGAGCCGGCAAAAGTCTACCGCCGCAGCATCGTGGTGACGCCGGCTGCGGAAGGCGTGCTGTTCGTGACCTTGAGCGTCAGCTTGAAACACGACGAAATGACCGAGTCGCGGGTTTTTTCGATACCGATCATCGTGGGCGAGATCGTGGCCGCGGACGAGCGGAGCGCCGGCAAGCAAAAGAAGTGAATCAAACAGACACGGATCCCCAAAAGATCGCTATAATAGGCGGTTTCCTTTAGGGCTCACTGTGACGCAGAAACTTCGCAACATCGCCATCATCGCGCACGTCGACCATGGCAAGACCACGCTCGTGGATCAGCTCCTACGCCAATCCGGCACGCTCGATGCGCGCAAGGATGTGCAGGAGCGCGTCATGGACTCCAATGTGCTCGAGCGCGAGCGCGGCATCACGATTCTCGCCAAGAACACGGCGATCACTTGGGGCGACTATCGCATCAACATCGTCGACACGCCGGGCCACGCCGATTTCGGCGGGGAAGTCGAGCGGGTGCTCGCCATGGTGGACTGCGTGCTGCTGCTGGTGGACGCGGTGGACGGACCCATGCCGCAGACCCGGTTCGTGACGCAAAAGGCCTTCAAACACGGATTGCGGCCCATTGTCGTGATCAACAAGATCGATCGCGACGAGGCGCGTCCGGGGTGGGTGCTCGACCAGACTTTCGATTTGTTCGACCGCCTCGGCGCAACCGACGAGCAGCTTGACTTCCCGGTGATCTATGCGTCGGCGCTGCGCGGCTTTGCGGGACTCGATTCGACGGTGCGGGACGGCGACATGCAGCCCCTCTTCAAAACGATTGTCGAGCACTGCCCGCCGCCCGACGTGGACGTCGATGGCCCCTTGCAGCTGCAGGTCACTTTGCTCGACTACTCGAGCTATGTGGGCGCGATCGGCATCGGCCGCATCAAGCGCGGCACGCTGCGTAAGGGCATGACGGTGACCGTGGTCGGTCGGGACGGCGGTCAGCGCTCCGAGCGAATTACGCAGATATTGGGGTTTCACGGCTTGACGCGCGTCGAGATCGAGTCGGCGGGCGCAGGCGACATCGTCGCATTTGCCGGGATTGCCGAGCCCAAGGTGTCCGACACGCTGTGCGATCCGGCCACCGTCGAGCCGTTGCCGAGCCTCGTCGTCGATGAGCCGACCATCAGCATGACCTTCGAGGTCAATACCTCGCCGTTCTTGGGACGTGAAGGGAAATTCGTCACCAGCCGGCAGATTCGCGAGCGTCTGGAGCGCGAATCGATACACAACGTGGCGCTGCGCGTCGAGCCGACCGCCGACCCGGACAAGTTCGTGGTCTTCGGCCGCGGCGAGTTGCATCTCGGCGTGTTGTTGGAAAACATGCGCCGTGAGGGTTATGAAATGGCGGTGTCGCGGCCGCGCGTCGTCATCAAATACATCGATGGCGTCGCCCATGAGCCCTACGAGCAGGTCACGGTCGATGCGGACAGCGACGCGCAGGGCGACATCATGTCGGCACTTGGAAGCCGCGGCGCCGAGCTCAAGGACATGCAGGCCGACGGCCGCGGCCGGGTGCGCCTGGATTACATGGTTCCCTCACGCGGACTCATCGGCTTTCAGACCGAATTTCGCACGATGACCCGCGGCACCGGCCTCTTGCACCATGTCTTCGACCACTATGGGCCGGTGGTGCAGCGGGAACTCGGTCAGCGTCCGCAGGGCGTGTTGATCTCGAACGGGCAGGGCGTCGCGTTGGCCTATTCCTTGTTCAGTCTGCAGGAGCGCGGCCGGCTGTGCATCGGACCGGGCGAAGAGGTTTACGAGGGCATGATCATCGGCCTCAACAACCGCGACAACGATCTCGTCGTCAATCCGCTCAAGGGCAAGAAGCTCACCAACATGCGTGCGGCCGGCAAGGACGAAAATGTCGTGCTGACTCCGCCCATTCGATTCACCCTGGAACAGGCGATGGAGTTCATCGACGACGACGAACTGATCGAGGTGACTCCGACTTCCGTGCGTCTGCGCAAGCGCAATTTGCGCGAGAACGAGCGCAAGCGGTCGGAACGCGAAACGGCGGACCAGGGCGCCTAGCGGATCGCGGGCCGCGGCGTATCAAGGCTGCCGGCCCATGGCGGTTTGCCGGATAATTTAACCGATTATTGGCCGAACCGAGACGCCCGTCACACCGGGATTGCGGGATCTCCCTAATTATTCAGTTAAGACGTGCCGCCCAGGCGCGCCGATTGAGTGCGGGAGATCCAAGGAGTGTCACGCGACAACGCGGCCGCCATATTAAGCGAGCCACCGCCAGCGCAGGAGAGCTTCAATCGCCTGCTCGAGCGCCAGCTGAACGACGCGCGCGCGCGCGGCGGAGAGATTGATTTGCCGACGCTGCTCAAAGCCGTGAGCGCGCACTATGACCGAAACGACTCCGAGCGACGCGGCATCGTACGCTCCATGCAGCTCATGTCGGATGAGGCGCAGGCGCTCACCCGGGAGATCCGCGAGCAGTCCGCATCGCACCTGCAAGCGATCCTGGACAACGTCAAGGACGCCATCATCACGGTCGACGATGCCGGCCATATCGAGACCTTCAATCCCACCGGCGAGCGGATATTCGGCTACTCGCAGGCGGAGATCCTGGGCCGCACGCTCAATTTCTTGCTGCCCGACATCGACTCGCGCGGCACGCCGGATTTTCTCGAACGCTGCGCCGCGAAGATCGACGACACTCACATCGATCTGGCCGCTCATCAGGCGTTGGGATTGACCAAGAGCCGTGCGCGGGTCGCGGTGGAAGTCGCGGTCAGCAAGGCGCGGCTCAATCATCGCGACGGCTATATCGTGTGTATTCGCGACGTCACCGAACGGCAGCTCGCGGAGCGATCGATGCGCGAGAGCGAGGCGCGCTATCGGACCCTGGTGGAGCATGCGCCGGAAGTGATCGTGGTATTCGATGTCGATCGCGGCAAATTCGTCGACGTCAATGACAACGCCTGCCGCTTCTTCAAGTTGGACCGCTCCACTCTCCTGCAGAGCGGCCCGGAGAAGATCAGCCCGACTCTGCAACCCGACGGCAGTCCGTCATTCGGCGTGCCGCGCGGCTATATCGACGGAGCGCTCGCGGGCGGGGCCCCGGTGTTCGAGTGGGTTCACTGCGATGCGCTCGGCCAGAGCATGCCCTGCGAGGTGCGCTTCGTGCGTCTGCCGAGCTCCAATCGGCGTCTGATCCGCGCCAGCATCATCGACATTACCGAGCGTAAGCGCAGCGACGCCATCGCCGCGGGAGAACGCCGGGTATTCGAGAAGATCGCGGCAAATGCGCCGCTACCGTCCGTGCTCGAAGCGATTTGCGAAGTGATCGAACGCGTCATGACCGGCGGATTTTGCGCAATCAATCTTATCGACCAAGAGCATCAGTGTTTGAGCTTCGGCGTGGCTCCTAGTTTGCCGCGCGAATTTGTCGTCGCCATGGATCGAACGCCGGTCGGAATTCGTTACGGTTCGTGTTCCGCGGCCGTCTATCTGTCCCGGCAGGTGTGGGTGGCCGACATCGACACGGACGCGTACTGGGATTTTAGGCGCGAGGCGGCTCGGCACGCGGCCTTGCGTGCCGCCTGGTCGGCGCCGATCGTTGCCTCGGACGGCAAGATCGTCGGCACCTTCGCCGTCTATCAGCGGCAGGCCGGGGTGCCGGCGGCGCGCGACCGCGAGCTGATGTCGCGCATGACGCAGATTGCGGGGATCGCGATCGAGAGGCGCAGCGCCGAAGATGCGCTGCGCGACAGCGAGGCGAAATTCCGCGGCCTGTTCGAAAGCGTCATGGAAGGGGTGTATCGCAGCACGCGCGACGGACGGTTGCTGGTGGTGAACCCGGCATTCGTGCAAATGCTCGGCTACTCGAGCGCCGAAGAGCTGTATAAAGTCGCCGCCGGTTCGCTGTACTGGTATGCGAACGATCGCGACACGTTCGTGCGCCGCATGGAGGGCGAAGGCGAGGTGCGCGACGTCGAATCCCAGTTGCGCCGCAAGAACGGCACCATGCTGGTGGTCGTGGAGAACGGACGCGTGGTGCGCGACAAGCGGGGCCGGGTCATCGGCTATGAAGGCACGATCGCCGACATCACGGAGCGCAAGAAGGCGGAAACCGCGATGTTTCAGGCCAAGGAGCGCGCCCAGATCACGCTGCAGTCGATCGGCGACGCGGTCATCACCACCGATTCCGCGGGGCGCATCGACTACATGAATCCGGTGGCCGAGAGCTTGACCGGATGGGAAAACCGCGAGGCGCAAGGGCAGCTCATCGGCAGTGTGTTCACGGTCGTCGAGGAGACCACGCGGGAGGCGAGCGAGAGTCCGATCGTGCGCTGCCTGCGTGAAGGACAAATGCTCGGCCTGACCGAGCACACGGTGCTCGTGAACCGCCGCGGACAGGAGATTGCGATTCAGGACTCGGCAGCGCCGATCCGCGATCGCGCCGGCAACCTGATCGGCGCGGTCATGGTCTTCCATGATGTCAGCAAGGAGCGCCGGCTGCACCGTGCCCTGCATTATCAGGCAAGCCACGATGCGCTCACCGGACTCATCAACCGCCGCGAGTTCGAAAATCGCCTCACTGTCGCCGTCGAATCGGTGCGGCAGGATGCAAATTGCCGGTATGCCTTGCTCTACCTCGATTTGGATCAATTCAAGCTCGTCAACGACACCTGCGGTCACCCCGCGGGCGACCAGTTGCTCAAGCAAATCACCGGTCTGCTTCAGTCGCGGGTGCGGACCGGCGACACCCTGGCGCGGCTGGGCGGCGATGAGTTCGGGATTCTCTTGCAGGGTTGCGCGCTCGATCAGGCGCTGCGGGTGGCCGAAACGCTGCGTCAGGCGATTCGCGACTATCGATTCATTTGGCAGGACGGCGCGATGGCCGTGGGTGCGAGCGTCGGCATCGTGGAGATCACCAGAGAGACGCCGACGGTCGCGAGCGTCATGAGCGCCGCCGACGTCGCCTGCTATTCCGCCAAGGACCAGGGACGCAATCGCGTCCAGCTCTACAAGCCCGACAATGTACCGGAGCGGCATCGCGAGATGCACTGGGTGTCGAAGCTCACGCGCGCCTGCGAGGAAAGCCGGTTCGAGTTGTACTATCAGCCCATCGTGCCCATCGGGGCGACGGCCCCCGAGCGCGAACACTTCGAATTGATGCTGCGGCTGCGCGATGAGTCCGGTTCGGTGGTGCTGCCGGCTGAATTCATTCCGGCGGCAGAGCGCTATAACGTCATGCCCGCCATCGATCGCTGGGTGGTGCGTCAGGCGCTCGATCGTGTGGTGCATCGGCCTGAATCCGGCGTGAAGCCCTATACCATCGCCGTCAATCTATCGGGCACCTCGCTCAATGACGAACGCTTTCTCGAGTACCTGATCGCCGAGCTGAGCGCGCATGAGCTCGCGCCCGGAGCAATGTGTTTCGAGATCACCGAGACCGCCGCGATCGCGAATCTCGGCAATGTGGTTTATTTCATGCGCGAACTGAAGGCGCGCGGCTGTCACTTTGCGCTCGATGATTTCGGCAGCGGCCTATCCTCGTTCATGTACTTGAAGACCCTGCCGGTCGATTATTTGAAAATCGACGGGCAGTTCATCGAGAACGTGACCCGCGATCCGGTGGATCGCAGCATGGTCGAGGCGATCAGCCAAGTCGGCAAGGCGATGGGCATTCAGACGATTGCCGAGCGGGTGGAGTCCGCGGAAGTGTTGGCCGAACTGAGCCGGCTCGGGATCGGATTCGCGCAAGGCTATTACATCGCGGAGCCGCGCTCGACCTTGACCTTTCCGTACGTTCGGGACAAGCGCGCGCCGCCCTGAGGCCCGGCCCCTCAAGGTTCGGCGCCGCCGATTTCGATGCGCCGCGCCGCAACGTACGCATCGAGTGCTTCGCGAATCGCGGGATCCAAGGCGGGCTCTTGGTACTCGATGAGGGCCTGTTTCCACAGATCGGTCGCCCGCTGCGTTGCGT
>Ga0209048_10005965_pt1 | contig 11451 bp, 8 predicted proteins | sample FrelakmetCRP12CR_FD_187146 | JGI IMG/M metagenome (GOLD analysis project Ga0209048, IMG submission 187146) | Freshwater lake sediment microbial communities from the University of Notre Dame, USA, for methane emissions studies - CRP12 CR (SPAdes)... | ecosystem: Environmental > Aquatic >... | reverse complement strand
TTGGCCTCCTGCTAACCCTTACACTGATCGGCGATACAATCATTTCCCTCTGGATCACCACGAAGGCAGACCATCTGGGCAGGCGGAGAATGCTGATCGTCGGTTCAGTCCTTATGGTGTTCGCGGGAGGATTATTTGCCATAACCCATGATTTTGTTGTTCTGCTGATTGCGGCCACGATCGGCGTCATCAGTCCCAGCGGGAACGAGGTCGGCCCTTTCCTTTCCATTGAACAGGCATCCTTAACCCAGATTGTCTCCAACGAGCAGCGCACCCAGACTTTTGCCTGGTACAATCTTTTCGGATCGTTTGCTACTGCCTTCGGGGCGTTGATCGGCGGGGCGCTAATTCAGGCAGGACAAAGTGCGGGTCTGACACCCCTCGGAAGTTACCGGGTAGTCGTAATCGGGTATGCTTTCATTGGACTGGTGCTCGGGTTGTCGTTCACTCGACTTTCATCCCGGATCGAGGTTTCTCAGCCAACCTCCGCCGTTTCTGTTCCCAAAAAGTCCGAAGGGCTTTTCGGCTTGCATCGATCCCGGAAAGTGGTGTTCAAGCTTTCCGCTCTGTTTTCCCTGGATGCTTTCGCCGGCGGCTTTGTTCTGCAGAGCATCGTAGCCTACTGGTTTCATGTGCGTTATAATGTGTCCCCCGCGGTGCTCGGCAGCATCTTTTTCGGGGCCAACATTCTTGCCGGGCTTTCAGCGCTGAGCGCGGCCTGGGTTGCCTCCAAGATCGGTTTGGTTCGCACCATGGTCTTCACCCACATTCCCTCGAATATTCTCTTAATTCTAGTACCCCTGATGCCCAATCTGCCCTTGGCCATCGCGATGTTGTTACTTCGCTTCAGCATCTCCCAGATGGATGTCCCCACCCGTCAATCTTACACCATGGCCGTGGTGAGCCCGGAAGAACGTTCGGCTGCAGCTGGAATCACGGGAATAGCCCGGACGACCGGAGCTTCCCTGTCTCCTATCTTCACCGGTCCCTTGCTCGCCAATGCCCTCTTGTTGAATGCCCCTTTCATCATCTCCGGCGGCCTCAAAATCTTGTACGATCTCCTTTTGTATCGCAGTTTTCGAGCCATCAAACCCCCGGAAGAGAAAGGTTCTCCTGTCCCATCTCAGGTCGCACCACGCTGATTTTCGGAAACATATTCGGATATAATTTTGGAAATATGTGGTTTGAGAACTTAACCCACTACTTTGATGTAGATGATAAAAACCACAAGCTGCCGGCGCAAAGTAATCCTTCATCCCTTAGGGTGCAATTTCATAGCCCGAAATGCTATTCCTGGCCCTAAAACAGTCTTTTCCCTTCTTTAAGAACCGGGGAAACCCTGGGTTATTTTGGTCCGTCCCCCCATACGGTTATGCAATTTTGCATTTTAATTGCAAATTTACAAGCATAAAATCGATCGGATTTTTTGCGGGAGCCGGAGGAGAGAAACACCCTTTGCCGCCGCGAATGATGTTCCTTCTTGCGGGTGGAATTTTGATGATTTCGTAAAAAGTCCATCTGCTGCGTTGCGCTTCAACTTCGTCGTTGCCGCGTACCTATAAGTACGCTTCACTCCTCAGTTTTTGCGCGCCTTGCATCTGAAGCTTTTTACGAAACCATCGTCCCGGTGACTTTTGCGAGACCATCAATTTTGCTGATAATTTAGTTGATATTCTGAAAAGAGATTTTCCTAATTTCAGGAACACGCCCATTCGCCCCCTCGGCTTTGGGGGCGGCCCCCCTCCCCTGCTCGCCGTAGAATTGTTTCAGTCGAGGGCAATTCAACAAAGGCAAAAAAATAGGCTCCTTAGGGTATGCAAAATCCCCTTGGAGCCTTCCCGTTGAATTCTTCTGGAAAATGTTTTTCATAGATACTCCAGAAGTATAAGCTTAACCTAAACGTTCTATAAATATTTGCCTGAATCAGGTTTGGCCTTCCCTCGAAGGCGGGAATCCAGAATATTCCAATCTATTGAAAAGACTGGATTCCCGTTTCCTCGCTTTCGCGAGGACAAGTTTCACAGAGGGAATGACCAAAAAACGAATTTTCAGAGGTTTTACGAAATCGGTCGTGCGCCTTTAATCGTTGATCAACGGGAATGCGCCGATTCGCATGGCAGGCTGTCATTGCGAACGAAGTGAAGCAATCTCATTTTATGGAAAAATGAATGGGATTGCCACGTCGCTTCACTCCTCGCAATGACTGCCTTGGGAAAACTTCCTAAAGCCTCAATTATCACCGATTAAAGGGCCATTACCACGAAATCATCAATTATGAATTATTCCAAATTGCCCGGATTGTGGTCCCCTGGCCAATGCCCGATTCAATCTGGAATTCTCCACCCGAAAACTCCACCCGCTCCTGCATGCTTCCCAAACCCAAACCCTTCTGCACCTTTCCCACATCAAACCCCTGGCCGTTATCCTGAATTTTTAAATGAAGAGTATCTCCGGATTTCAAGAGGGACAACTCCACCAGATTTCCTCTTCCATGTCTGGCAAAATTATTCAAGGCCTCCTGCAAAACCCGGAAAATTACAACCTTCAGAACATCAGGAATGTCCTTCTCCAACGCCTCCAGCTGCGTTCGAATCTGAATGTGACCGTAAGCCTTCTGATATTCCTGGGAGAACCAGCCGATGGTGGGAATCAGACCCATCTCATCCAAAATAGAAGGGCGCAGGTTATTCATGATTCCCCGGGCATCTTTCATCACTTTTTGCATAATATCCGTGACTTTATCGAATTCATTTGTATCCGCAAGTTGTCCCTTCTTGAAAAGCATCAATTTGGCTTCAAATAGGTATTTCATGGCGGCCAATTCGGATAAAAGACTATCGTGGAGCTCAACGGCTACCCGCTTTCGCTCCTTTTCCTGGGCCTGGAGAAGCTGGGAAGCAAGCTGTTGAAGACGCTGATGAGACTTTGCCAAATCTTCCGTCCGCTCCTGCACCCGTTGTTCCAGAGCTTCGTTCAGTTGCTGAAGTTCGATCGTTTGCTGGTGCAGCTTCTCTTCGACCCGCTTGCGCTCGGTGATATCACGAAAGATAAGCACGACCCCTGTTGTCTTGCCCTTTAGGTCTCTGATCGGCGCGCCGCTATCGTCAATCGGGACTTCTGTTCCATCCTTCCTCACCAGCAGGGTGTGGTTGGCAAGACCGACAATATTCCCTCCTTCGAGCACTTTGATGACAGGGTTCTCAACTTTCTGACGGGTTTTTTCGTTAACGATGTTGAATACGCTCGTCACCGGCTTCGTCACCGCATCGCTGAGAGTCCAGCCTGTCAATTCTTCCGCCACGGCGTTCATGAACGTGAGGTTGCCCACAACATCGGTCGCAATGACCGCATCACCGATACTCCCCAGGGTGGTGGCCCAGCGCTGCTCGCTTTCCCGCAATGCCTCTTCCGCCTTCTTGCGCTCGGTGATTTCTACTTTCAAATTTTGGTTCGTGATTTCAAGCTCGGCCGTGCGTTCACGCACCCGTCCGTCAAGTTCTTCATTTACTTTTTCTAAGCTTCTGATCTGCCTCTGTCTGGCCCTAAAATAAACCAAGGACAAAGCAACAACCGCATACATCAGAAACGAGATGACGGCGATCAGAGCAAAATTCGAATACTCCGATCTAAACACTTCGCTTTTCCCCTTCTCAACAATGATTGACCACCCAATCCCTTCAATGGGCGCAAAGGAGACGTATTTGTTCTTGTTTCCGTCAGAAGAGTCCTGAATCTCAATATTACCTTTCTCCCCCTTCATGGCCCTTCTGACAAAATCAAAGGATGGATAATCGATCGCTTCCTTTGTGTAAGGAAATCTGTTGCTGTAGATGATGTGACCTTCCTGATCGATCAGGGTCATATATACATCAGAATTTGAACTGACTTCATCGATGATCTTGCGAAAAAGGGCTGCGGTTTGGGTGGCATTGAGTATTCCTATCACTTTCCCCTTTTCATCAAAAACTGGGACACTAACCGTGACGGCAAGATCCTTTTCACCTGCAACCATCTTGTAAAGGCTTGAGATGTATGGCTTCCATTCTCCGCTCACCCCTTTATACCAATCCCTACCGGATAGGTCTTTATTGAAAGACCGCTTATCAACGGGGAAATTGACCCAAATCGTGCTATCCGGATTTGCGATAAATGGCCATTCCACCTCCGGATTGTTCTTCGCCAGATCGGTGAGATGTCTAAGGGCTCCTTCGAAATCCTTCCTCTTGACCGAATCCACTAATAACGGTCGGCTGCCGTATGATCGAAGAACCCCAATGGCCGCTCTTTGATGTTCCAGAATCAGTTTGGCGAAAAGAGTTGTCCTTATTCCGTTTGAGCGAATGGCAGCATCCGTCGCTTTCGTGAAAAAATTGTACCCGACAATGCAGGCCACACCAAAAATCATGCCAAATGAAAAAAGGAGGATTAACCCAAATAGCGAACGTCTCTCCAATGAATCGATTCTCTGCCCCCTTGACGGCATGGCTGTTACCCTTTCAACTCCTTGATTCCGTGATCATGTAAGGATTTTTAAATAATGTGCGATCTTCCTCATATTCAGCATTGTAAAAAATCTGCAACCAATTGCAAATATCCTACGGAAATATTATCTTTTTAGCAACCTCATAATTCGGACGTCATATCAGCCGGGGCAACTTTGGGCCGATTACCTGCACCCCCCTGTTCGGGCAACAAAAAAGGCAAGGTCTCAACAACCCTGCCTTCCTTTCGAACAAAAGAGGAAATTTGAAGATTTAAAACTTCCCTTTACATGCTCTATTTATTAAAAAAGTTTAAGGGACGTAGGTACTGAGACAACTTATAATACTGCCTCAGAACCTACCTGCCCTTTCCATTGACGTATGCAAAAATGGGGACGTTAGAATTCCCAGAATTAGAGAAGGAGAAATTTTTCCTTAAAAACGAGAGCCGGGGATATACCCTATCATTGAAGCGTGAAGATATCGATTGGGAAGCCTATCGGCGACAAGAATCCAAAGGATTTCTCAATTCAAAAAAGCCAAGGTGACAGTTGCTTTGGCTTTTCATTTTCACCAAAAATCCGCCAAGTATTCATGGATAAGCGTAATTTCTGACCAAGCTAAAAATGTCCTCGGCTGTTGATGTGCCTTTAACCATAAAGCATTCGGCCCCGCATTCGACGGCCAGTTTGCGATAATCATGGAAATCATAATTGGTTAGTATCACCACCTTGGTTAGCGGGTATCTATCTTTTATCATTTTGGTCACGTCAATACCCGTTCCGTCTGGCAGGCGAAGGTCCATAAAGATGAGATTCGGCCGAAACCAATCTACTTTTTCTATGGCCTCCTTGATCGTGACTGCCTGCCCAATTTGAATCTCCGAAAATTCAGCGCGAATAGACTGCGTAAGCATTTCCCGCCACAGGGCGTTGTCATCCACAATCAATATCTTTCCCATTTTGATGTCTTGTTTCTCCTGAGATTTGCTGCTCCCGCCTTGCGCCCTTTAATGGACCTTAATATATACTATCAGCAATGTCTTGGGGCACAAATAAGGTCAATCCCGTATTTTCTTCGGGGGAATCCCTTATTTTCTGTCCGATCAAATTGTTCTATCACAACCCCAGCTCATTCCGCTATTCGCTGCCAAGTCAGACATCCCCCGCAGAGTGATGAGCTTGAAGAGAAGAACGTGGTTGGTTACGTTTTGGATTCAGCAGCCAAGGCAAGTTATTTACTTCTGCGCCGCATCAACAGCGAAATCCCGACAAATATGAGGATAGCCGGCCACCATTTGCCGATAATTTCTCCAATCGAAAGTCTTGCTATTCCAAGATTGTTTATTAGAAATAACGCTCCCAACAAAATAAGAACGATCCCCCCAATGCTGCCTTTCATACTTTTCCCTCCTGACTCCCAGACCATGTATTTCCTGGATGCTCCTAAATGAATCGGGTTTCCAAAAAAAGGGGGCATTTGCAGGGCGTCCCTCTTTTTGACGAACGACTGGATTAGGTTGCGCCCTCTTGGACCTTAATAAGTTTTTCTATCTGATCTATATGCACTTTTCTGTGCTCGGATCGATAAAGCCTGAACCGTTCTTTAAGCTTCCAAATTTCATTGATCAAATCGTCAGGCGCTTTTTCCAATTCAAGATCGATCGCCTCGGCAGCGGTAACGGCAAGATTCGCTGCCACCCTGGGCGATATTGCCAAACAAAGGGGGAGAATTGAATCATTTGAAACATCATCATCGATCGGCGACGGCGCAACGCCACTCATTTTCCATTTCCTCATCAAAACCAAAGCGCGTTGGTCCCAAAACGCAAGATGAACAAATGCTGCTGCAATTGTCCACCCCTTCCCCATCGGGAGCGTCAGCTCTTCATCGGATATTCGGTTCACCAACCTGTTAAGCCTTTCACGTTCCTTTGCGTTTTCGCCCACGAACGGCCGGTCCATTTGAGCCTCCTTTTTAAGGGACGTTTTAAGGGACGTAGGTACCGAGACAACTTATAATATTGCGTCAGAAATTGCGTCCCTTCTCAACCCACTTCGGAGAGGATTTCTGTAAGGATGGACATAAGAGGAGGCAAATTATCCATAATTGTATCTCGCAAAATGCGATAATCGATATAATTGTAGCCATGGATTAAACGGTTTTGCATTCTTATGACTTTAGGCCATGGAATTTGAGGATATTTCCCGCCCACCTGCATGCATCACAAGGCAGATTTCAACATCTAAATGAAGACGTTGTTACTCCGGGTTCCTAACTATTTTCCGCCTCTGCCAGGCCATAAAGTTCTAAAGAAAAATGCGATCTAACAAACCGCGTCCCAACCGCCTCACGCTTGTCTTTCCTCAAAAATGATATAGTATCCATCCACCGAAGGAGCATAATAATTTCTTAATGTGTTTTTAACCTCGAATCCGGATTTTAGAAAAAAATTGAGCGTCTCTTTCCGCGTAACGGCCGTAAGCTTTTTCCCCTTTTTTTTGACTTGTTCAAGGACCGCTTTCCCGATTCCTTTTCCTTGATATTCAGGAAAAATTCCAAAATCGACAATGTATTTTGTGCCTTTTTTCCCCTGGAAAATTACATCTCCCGCATACCTGTCATTTACTTCGATGCGATAAACGGTGCATATGGTTAACACGGATCCCCAAGTTTCTTTGTCCCAGATTAAGTAGGGCTCGAAATAAATTTTGAACTGGTTGCGGTAATAAAAATCCAAATCTGGATCGAGGTCTTCGATTAAAGCGATTTTCATTGATTCTTTGGCCCAATCTTGGAAATGCTCGATCCCTTTCTGTACCACTAATGTTCAAAATCTCTAAATTTTGTTAAGCCTTTTCCTCTGGGCACTCCCCCTCACCCTCCCCTCTCCCCCGTGGACGGGGGAGAGGGATGGGGTGAGGGGCTTTTATGATTTTGGTTGCGGCTCTGCCGCGCTGTGTTTCTATTCCGGTGATATCGGCCATCTAATCCAATTTAATCCGGCCACCCAATCTCGAAATGATCTCCCGCTCATCAATTTATCAAAACCGTAATTCCTTCTTAATCTTCTCAGCGTTGCATCTTTCTGTCTTATCCCCGGCTTATCAATCCCAAATCCACCAAAAGGCCCCCAACACCCATCAGGGTCACCAGCAGCACATCCGCCCCAGCTCCCGCGACCATCCCCTCAGAAAGGAATCACACAGCAAACATGGCAACTCCCCTTCACTCGTTTCCGCCAGAGAAGCGGGTCTTCATTTCGGTCAGGATGGTCAAGGCATCCAGGGGTGTGAGGCGGTCCGGATCGATTTTTTTTAGGGCCTCCCGCAGGGGATCCGGAGGGGTTTGGAAAAGGTTCATCTGGCGGGAGTCCCAGGAAAGTTTCTTCTTGCGGGAAAGGGCGAGTTTGGGAATCCCCCCTTCGGTGAATTCCCCCTGTTCCAAGTTGTTCAGGACCTCCTTGGCCCGGTCAATCACTTCTTCCGGCAGGCCTGCCAGCCGGGCCACTTGAATCCCGTAACTCCGGCTCGTGGCCCCCTCAACCAATTTCCGCAAAAAGATCACCCGGTCGTTCCACTCTTTCACCGCCACATGAAAATTCTTGATCCTTCCCCTGGTGAGAGCGAGTTCGGTCAGCTCGTGATAATGGGTGGCGAATAGAGTCCGGGCACGAAACGGGGAGACATCGTGTAAAAATTCCGTCACCGCCCAGGCGATCGAAAGGCCGTCGAAGGTGCTCGTTCCCCGTCCGATCTCATCCAGAAGAATGAGGCTGCGTGGCGCCATGTGGCGAAGGATGTGGGCCATCTCCTCCATCTCCACCATGAAGGTGCTCCGGCCGCGCGCCAGGTCATCGGTCGCCCCCACCCGGGTGAAGATCCGGTCTACCAGACCGATCCGAGCGGCCTGGGCCGGCACAAAGCTCCCCATCTGGGCCATGATCACGATCAATGCGGTCTGCCGCATGATCGTGGACTTCCCGGCCATATTCGGGCCGGTGATAACCAGGATCTGGCGCTCCTCCGTATCCATGTGGATGTCATTGGGAACAAAACGCTCATCCAAAGAAATTTTCTCGATAACCGGGTGCCTTCCTTCCTGGATCTGCAAAATATTTTCCGAATCCAGGATCGGGCGGCAGTACCCGTTCTGCTCGGCCACTTCACCGAGGCCGCTCAGCACATCGACCTCCGCTAAGGCCGCGGCCATCCTCTGGATCTTGGGAACTTCAGCCGCCACCTTTCCAAGGATCTGCTGGAAAATCTCGTATTCCAGCGCGTCCTTCTGCTCTTCGGCGGTTAGAACCTGGGTTTCATACTCCTGCAGCTCTTGGGTGATGAACCGTTCCGCATTGGTTAGGGTTTGCTTGCGAATGTAGCGGGAAGGAACCGACGGCAGGTTGGCTTTCGTCACCTCGATATAATAGCCGAAGACCCGGTTGTAGCGCACCTTGAGAGAGGAGATCCCCGTCGCCAGCCGCTCGCGGCTCTCGAGTTCCACGATCCACCTTTTCCCTTTGGTGGCGATCTCGCGCAGATGATCCAGTTTCGAATCAAAGTGAGGATTGATCAAGCCCCCTTCTTTAACCGTGGCCGGCGGATTGTCTTCAATGCTCCGGGTCAGGAGGTCGCGGGCTTCCGCAAGATCATCCCACCGATCGAGATGGTTTCGAAAGATCCGGCTCTGAAGATCTGAAAGCAGGCCCCTGATTTCGGGACATAGATCGAGGGAGTTTCTGAGGGCCACTAAGTCCCGGGCATTGGCTGAGCCAATAGATATGCGGGCGCTCAAACGTTCCAGGTCCCTGACCTGTTTTATCTTCTCGCCCAACTTGTGCCGCAGTAAATCCTTTTCTTTCAGCTCCGCCACCGCATCCAGGCGCTCTTCGATTTTTTGCAGGTCCATCAAAGGGGCGCTCATCCACCTTTTGAGCATGCGTCCGCCCATGGGGGTCCCGGTATGGTCCAGAACATCGAGGAGGGATCCTTTGCGGCTGCGGGTCTGGAGGTTCTCAAAGAGTTCCAGGTTCCGTCTGGTGGTCTCATCGAGGACCATATAATCCTGGATCTGATAGAACTCGATTTGGGAAAGGTGAGCGGGTTTTGCTTTCTGCGTCTCCTGGACATAAAAAAGAAGGGCGCCCACGGCTTGAAGGGCGGTTTCTTTTCCATCCGGGATGGGAAGCCCCAAACCCTGCAGATGCTCCTGCCCCCGGTGATCCGCAAAAACCTCTTCGGGCAGGGTCGTGAAAAGGGTGTGGGGCAGAATCTTCATGAGCTGCTTGACGGGCGTCTGACCTTTGGTGGATTCGGGGATCAAAACTTCTTTGGGGGCGATCTTCATCCCCTCATCGATCAGGGATTGGACGGTGAGGATTTCTGTGGCCAGAAAATCTCCGGTGGAAGCGTCCAAGTAGGCAAGACCCATCCGCTCCTCGCTTAGGGCCAAGGCCAGGAGAAAATTGTTCGCTTTCGGCTGCAGAAGCTCATCCTCAAAAACCATTCCTGGAGTGATCACCCGAATCACTTCCCGCCGCACGATCCCCTTGGCCTTGCTTGCATCCTCCATCTGCTCGCAGACAGCCACTTTGTATCCCTGATCCACAAGCTTTTGAATGTAACCCGCGGCCGCATGGTAAGGAACGCCGCAAAGAGGGATGGAATCTTCTTTGCTCTTGTTTCTGGAGGTTAAAGTAATATCTAAGATTTGTGATGCTATTTTAGCGTCTTCAAAAAACATTTCATAAAAGTCACCCATGCGGTAAAAGAGAATGGCATCTGGATATTTTTCCTTAACCGCGAGATATTGTTTGACCATGGGGGTAACATCGTTCATTCCAATTTTTCCTCAACCGGTTTTGATGATGGTGCAAAGAGTACTCAAAGAAAACGACAAAGTAGGGGCACGGTGCTCCGTGCCCCTACCCGATTGCCAGGCACGCAATTCCGTTTCAAGCGGGACCCCAGAGGGAGACTTTTTGCGAAACCATCAGTTTTGTTTCACCTTACAACACACCCTACGAAAATTCAACTTGAGGATCAAGGACAGCAGATTGCCCGGCCTAATGTCTTTGTCTACGACAAGGAAACGAGGCGGGGATTACCCAATGGCGCATGGAGATTATGAGGCCTGTGCAAATCTTGACCAGGGTCCGCACGATTTCTGGCTTTCGCCCCTGCGCTATACCCAGCTCAGGGATTACTATGCTGGCCCACATCTATCCATTCCGCAAGCATGGAAGCATGCTCGGGCTCTAAATGAAGGGTTGAATAAAGAAATACCCTGGATGTTGAGGTTGCAGTCGGAACGATGTCACCGTACTCCCCTACCCCTCTCATCTGTTCCAGGTCATTGAGGACTTCCTCAGGGGATAAATCAAAGGGCGGCTGGGTAAAAGTATCCAAGGGAACGGGGCGGGGGTAGAACTCAGAATTTTGCCGAACGATCTCGGCTATCAATCTCAGGGGATTGCCCTGTTTCCCAAGGAGAATCTTGGCATAAGTCTCGGTCATAGATAGCGAGGAGTAATAGCTTCGTGAGCCGTCCTGGACTGCAAGCTCATGCAAATCCTGGCTCTCCTGAATTAATTTCGTAAGGATATTTCCAACCTCTTCCGCCGGATCTTCGGGGTTCGAGGAGAAAAGGCGCTTTTCGTTCGCTCGCCGAAGAATCTCCGCCTCGGAAATGAGCTGACCCGCTTCACTGCTCTGCCGGATCATTGCCGCGATGATTCGTGGGGCGGCCTTCCCTTCTTTCATCGTTTCCTGCCCAGCCACATTTTCCTTCTTGGTCATCGTTTCTTTCTTTTTGCTCAGGGCATCAGTTTCTTTTTGCCTAACTCCTCAGCAACCTTATCCAGCCCTAATCGGCGGTATGCCTGGAGAGTGGGAGCGCCGGTACTCTTATCCCAACCCATCTCGTCGTAAAACATGTCCAGGGCGACCTTAATGTCGTTTCGATCCATGTG
>Ga0209048_10005964_pt1 | contig 11453 bp, 10 predicted proteins | sample FrelakmetCRP12CR_FD_187146 | JGI IMG/M metagenome (GOLD analysis project Ga0209048, IMG submission 187146) | Freshwater lake sediment microbial communities from the University of Notre Dame, USA, for methane emissions studies - CRP12 CR (SPAdes)... | ecosystem: Environmental > Aquatic >... | reverse complement strand
GACAGCTGTGATCCTCGCGTTTTTGTTCGAACCGGCACGCAGGCGGGTTCAGCGCTTCGTGGATCGCTCTTTCTTCCGCGTCCAGTACAACTTCCGTGAAGCCCAGCGTAAGTATCTCGAAGAGATCAAGGGCTGCATTGACATCCAGCAGATTGCAGATCTTCTGGTTCGCCGGACAGATGAGCTGATTCCGCTCGAGCGGAGCGGCTTTTTCAGCGTGCGCGTCCCCGACTACAGGCTGCAGCTGCTCGTGCATAAGAACTTCGACCTGCTTGAAAAGCACAGCGTTCGCCTGGAAGTCGATAAGCTGAAGACAGGTCTGAATCTCCCTGTGGCTCTCGATGAAATGATCGAGCCCGGCACGGAGCATGAAACTGCAGACTCTGAGGTGTTCCGCCGGTGGGGCATGGCGCTCGTTTTCCCGATGAAGGCTGAGAATGCCGAAATCCTCGGCTTTCTGGTGCTTGGGGAAAAGAGATCCCATGCGAGATTTACGGTTGAAGACGTCGATCTGCTCAATGCCGTCACAGCTCAGGCTGGACTGGCGATCGAGAGGATCAATCTCCAGCAGAAGCTGCTTGTAGAGCATGCGGAGGCCCAGAGGCTTGAGGAGCTAAGCCGCCTAAAGTCCTATTTTGTTTCCAGTGTTTCTCATGACCTAAAAACTCCGCTGGCTTCAATCAAGATGTTTGCCGAACTGCTCAGAACCAGGAAAAAACTGCCCGTTGCAGAAACGCGGGAATATCTTGAGATTATTGAGGGGGAAAGCGAGCGCCTGGCGCGACTCATAAACAACGTGCTTGATTTTGCGAAAATCGAACGGGGCCAGAAGGAGTATCGCCGTACGAATGTGGAGCTGAACAAGATCGTGAGTGGCGTGCTGCGGTCTCTGAAGTATCAGTTCAAAATGGAAAAATGCAAGGTCCGCACAAACCTGTGCAAAAGCCCGTGCATAATTAACGCCGACGCCGATGCGGTCACCGAGGCGCTTTTAAATCTAGTTTCAAACGGAATTAAATATTCTCCGGACAAGAAAGAAATTACCGTGTCGACATATCTGAAGGAGACGTACGCCGCACTTCAGGTGGAAGACAGCGGGATCGGGATCTCACCTGAGGATATGCGGCATATTTTCGAACCATTCTTCAGGGGAAAAGAAGTAAAAGCGCACGGAGCGGGAGGAGCCGGTCTGGGACTGGCTCTTGTCAGGCATGTAATGGATGCCCACGGCGGAAGAATCGAAGCTGCCAGCGAACCGGGTAAAGGGAGTGTTTTTACGTTGCTTTTTCCTTCAGCGCCTGCAGAAGGGCTGGAGCGGCTTTATAAAAATCTTCCCACACAGGAGAAGCAGCCATAATGCTTCATGGGCTTTTGGGCTTTAAAGGGTAAATGATGGATCCTTCAAACCTGACTCATGTTGATAGGAGTTTAAATGAAAAATATTCTAATTGTTGAAGACGATCCTGCCATAGCGCGCGGACTGGAGGTTGCCCTGAGGGAGGAAAACTATAAAGTCTATTCGGCCGGCGATGGTGAAAAAGGCTACCTGATGGCAAAGCGGGAGAACATAGATCTTATAATCCTTGACATAATGCTGCCGAACAAAAACGGCCAGGACATCTGCAGGGACCTGCGCAAGGATGGGATAAACACGCCCATCCTGATGCTTACTAGCAAGAAAGAGGAAATGGACAAGGTCCTGGGACTGGAACTAGGGGCGGATGATTATGTAACGAAGCCGTTCAGCGTCAGGGAGCTCAAGTCGCGGATCAAGGCGCTCTTGCGGAGAAAAGTGGAGATAAGCAAGGATATAGAGGAATATTCATTCGGCGGGGTGTACCTTGATTTCAGAAAACATGAAGCGATCAAAAACGGAAAACCCGTTAAATTGTCTTCCAGGGAATTTCAAGTTCTGAAATATTTCATTCAGCACGAGGGGGAAGTAGTCACCAGGGACATGCTGCTGGACAACGTTTGGGGGTATGAAAATTTCCCGACCACCCGTACGGTCGACAACTACATTCTGGCGATAAGGAAAAAAATTGAAGACGACCCATCAAAACCGGATCATCTCCTGACCATGCATACGAGCGGCTATAAATTCGTGCAATGAGAGCGCTCTGCCACCTCTAAGCTGCGATCAGCTCGGCTGTTGGAGCGGCCTTTGATTTTGTTGTGCTCTCCGGATTTTCGATCCTTGATTCAAGCTCTGCAAACACCCTTTGCTTTGCGTGGTGGCGCTGAAAAACCGAGAGTTTGAAATATATGAATGTAGAGATTAAGACTTTTAATATGAAGCGGGGCAGGCTCTCGCGCAGTTCCTGCTTTTTTATGAATCTGAACCAGCGCCTTAAAATGTTGCCCCAGGAAAAGAATATCTTGTTGACCTTCCTGTATGCCGCGTAAATTTCCTTCGGAGAAAGATGGTTATGTCTGAATACCAGATGGTCTCCTTCATAATGAGAAAGATCGTAATCGGCAATTCGGCCTTCTGAAAGAACCTGGTAGTACCAAGGAGTCCCGTAAAGCGGAATTGAGATTGAAGATAGGATAACTGAAGCCCCCACATTGTCTAGCTGCTCGGGCAGCTTTTCGTAGTATCCCAAGTCATCCTCTTCGAGGGCAAACATGAAGCCTGTGAATGTCAGGATGCCGCGCCGGTGAAGCTTGTCGAAGGCTTCCCTGTACTCCCCCACCTTGTTCTGCCGCTTCTGTACTCCCTCCAGACTCCTGGGATTCAGGGATTCCATGCCGATGAAAGCCATGCGGCAGTTGGCTTCTGAAAGCAGGTCAACGAACTCGTCATCCCGCAGGCATTCTATGCTGAACTGAGTGCCGATCGCCAGGAAATTTAGTTTTGCTATCTCGCGCAAAAGCGCTTTTGCATTCTCAAGGTCTCCGCCTAGATTGTTATCGAGTATCATAGCCATTTTGCGCTTGTGCCACGGGAGTCCTTCCACGTTCTTCAGATCGGCGATCACGTCCGCCACAGGCCGCATCCTGTAGGGGGTGCGTTTTATGTTCAGTGCGCAATACGTGCAGGGGTGGGGGCATCCACGCGAAGCCTCAGTCACGATTGGGACTGTAAATTTCGACTCTACCAGATCATAACGGGGGGGAGGGATATTTGAGAGAGAGGGAGTCGCCTCCGCTACATATCGCTTTTTGAGCTTCCCTTCTACAAGGTCATAAACCATCTGAGGCCAGACTCCCTGGGCTTCGCCCACCAGGATCGAATCGAAATGGGGCTGAACCTCATCGGGAAAGGTGGAGGCAAACTTACCACCGCCCACTACGATCTTGCCCATAGCCCTGAACTTTGCAGCCACCTCGTATGCGTGGGGGGCTATGTAGTCCAAAAAGCTGAGTGCAATAAAATCTGCGTCCGTCGAGTAGTCTATTGGACGCACCATCTCATGCAAAACCTCGACATCCGCGACCGGAGGAGTCAATCCAGCCAGCAGGATCCCGGGAAGAGGCGGGGCCGGATTGCGGGCGTAATAAGGGTTGGCATCTTTCAGGTTCTGGAACAGGACAATTATAAGAATTTTCGGCTTTTTCATATTATCCTCGGTTTTTTTTATGCTGCTTCGACACACAATTCATGCTGCGGTGTTGTCATTTGGTTTTCAAAATGTTTCCAGACGCTTCCGACTGCCTCTATGAGTCTGTCGATATCCCCCTTCTGGTGAGAAGCCATCAGGCTTATTCTGAAGCGCTGCTGTGCCACAGGCACGGCAGGATATTCGATCGAATTCATGAAAATCCCAAGCTCGTGGAACATAAAAGCAGCCTTCCTGATATTCATTCCTGCGGGCACCCGCAGCGGAATTATCGCAGATTGCGGACTGACGTCGAATCCCAGGCCCTGAAGGCCGCGTGATGCATATTCGATGTTTTCCCAGAGCGCTGTAAGGAGTTCGGGTTCCTTTTCGATCACATCGAGTCCGGCGAGAACGGCTGCAATGATTGGAGGGGGCAGGGAGGCTGAAAACATATAGGGCCGTGCGAAAAAGCGGAGGTAGTTGACAATTGTCTTGGATGAAGCAACGAAGCCGCCTGTGACCGCGAAAGCTTTGCTGAATGTACCCACGGTTATATCGACATTACCTTCTACTCCGAATTTTTCGGCTGTTCCCCGCCCGGATGGACCGATCACGCCCGTACCGTGAGCGTCATCCAGAATGAGCGTTGCACCGTACGATTTGCACAGCTTGACTAGTTCGTCCAGCGGCGAGAGGTCACCGTCCATTGAATAAACGCCTTCGACACCTACGAAAACATCCCCCTCCTTGCGAGCGGTGTGGCGTTCGAGCAGTTTTTCAAGTCTCCCAATGTCGTTATGCGGAAAATGGTGCGATTCCACGCCGCTCATTTTTATGCCGTCGTAAAAAGATGCATGGCTGTATTCGTCGTAAAGAACTATGTCGCCCCGGTTCATAAGGCCCGCTACCAGACCCACATTTGCGCCGTATCCGCTGGAGAATATAAGTGCGTCTTCGCAGCCCTTGAGCGCCGCAAGCCTTTCCTCGAGTTCCGAATGGAGTGCCGTGTATCCGTTTAATAGCGGAGGCCCCCCTATGCCCGCGCCGAACTCCCTGACAGCCTGCTCAACCTGCGTTTTCACATACGGATGATTTGCCAGGCCCAGGTAATTATTCGAGCCGAACATGAGCATTTTTTTGTTTGTTCCCGCGCCGGATTCACGGACGGTCACCTCGCGGCCGGCCGCCGATGTCACGCATCTCATGCATGTCATTTCCCGGTTGCTTGCAAGGTCTCCCAGGAATGATTCGAAGAACTTGACCTTCTCAGTCAGGCGGAGGTTTCTTCCCCTCAAGAGGATCTTGCGCAGGTCGAAGTTCTCGCCACCATTGTATCTTGAGTCAGCAGACATTGTCAAACATCTCCTTTCTTTATTTCGCTGTCATATGTGAGCAGGGCTCTTATATATGATCCGGTATCCCCGTCTGTCCGGGCGGGAAGGTTTCTGATAAGTTCGGTATCAAGGGTTACCCTCCGCCCGTAAAGGTCTATGCGGACAACCGGCTCATTAATTACGCGTCCGAGCCTGACCGGTTTCCAGCCATTCTTCCCGGAGGTTTCGAGAAGGCGGTCTTCATGGCAGGTAGGTACCGTAAAAAGAAGCTCGAATTCGCCGTGCTGGCCCGCAAGAAGAAGCCAGGAGGGTATCCCGCCGACTTCTGCTATTCTTTTGCCGTACGGCTCAATACAATCAGCCCATCCTTCGTCCAGTTCAAAGCCGACCCTGTTCAGCCGCATCAGCTGATCGAGTGTTGATATTACTCCGTCGCTGGTATCCATGCAGGCATCGGCTAAGCCGCAGATCAATTGGCCTTCCCTGAGGCGGGCTACTGGCTTATACTCATATTTTATATTTCTCGAATCTCCGAATTGAGAAAGGGCGAACGCGTTTCCGCTTCCCAGGAGGCGGGTTGCATACAAGAGATCCCCCTCGTGGCAGCCAACGCGGGTCAGGTAGTTTTTACTGTCGACAGTTCCCACGGCAGATCCTGTGATAACCATCCTGTCGCCGGTGTTTGTGTCTCCGCCCAGAACATATGTCCCACAAGCTGAGCATGCATCCTGGATTCCTGCGCGGAGCCCGGCAAGCTGCTCGCTTGCGTATGAATGGGGCAGAATCAAGGAAATTAAAATACCGAGAGGTCTGGATCCCACCGCAGCCAGATCGCTCATGTTGGCCATCACGGACATCCATCCTGCCAAGTAAGGATCGTCATAAAGGCCGGTCGAAATTTCTTCGGCAATGCTGTCTGTAGTTATCGCAAGCCAGCTCGCCGGATCTGGACTCAGCCTTATGATTTCAGCGTCAGTTTCATGCAGTGTGTTTGCCTGCCTGGGGGATCGGCTAAAATTTTGCACGATTTCACCTATGAAGCGGTTTTCAATTATTGCATTCATCATGGGCACACCATCAGATAGTGGGGTAGGACGGAAAACTCGGCTTTTTTCGTTAAAATTATTTCGCCGTCCAATTCAACGGCTATGGCCTGCTCTGCAGCAACTGTCACTGAAGGTGCTGACCAGGACACGGTTTTGTGAGTCTCGCTGAATTTTCCTTTTCCAAGTTCGGCAAGTAGCTTTATTAGCCCAAAAGGCGTCATGTCATGGCAAAGATAGATGCCGAACATTCCGTTATAGTAGGAACAAGGGCCGCCGTAGCTAAGCTTGCCTGAAAAATTCGGGTTTTTTATAACACCCAGGTTCGAGATATTCGCCATGAAGCTGCCCGAAGCGGGAGAAGTAATGTTGGCGGGAAAATTCTTGTAGGATAAAATCGTTTTAATGGCAGAATACATAATTGCACTCTGCGTGTTCAGCCTCTTCAGGCTTCTGAGGATCCGATCAGGATTATTGAAAAAATTATTCGCCGCGGCCGTTGCCCCGGCGCTTGCATTGATAAGGAAAAATCTGGTTCGCGGATATCCGCCATTTTCGTATTTTACCATGCCGACATCTCTGGGCAGGGCATTTTCAAATCCGATTTTACAGGAAATGCCTTCTACAAGGGTATCCGTGTTAAAAGGTTTGTGAAAATCGTTGCTTGATCCCAGGCCGATTGCCCCGATTCTAAGATGCCTCAGCTGTTCGGGGGTTGCAAGTTCAAGCAGGATATTAAGAAGGATATTCACTGTCCCGTCCCCGCCTGCTGCGATAAAATTCGTTTCTCCATTCCGGAGAGCGTCGAGTATTTTTTGCTCCGTGGCTGCGTGGCCGTTCAGCATGTGCACGCCGGGACGCGCAAGTGATCCAGAGAGCCTGTGAGAAACCCGCTCCCATCTTTGAATCGCCGAACCGCTGCCTGCAAATGGATTTACAAAAACAGTCATGTTTTCACCTATATCTGACTTTTTGACGGCCTGAATTTTAAAACCAGTATAAATCCGGAGTAAAAAAGCATCAGCGGTACGATCCAGCCGGGTTTCTGAGTGCAAGCTATACTCGAGAGAGTCAGTATGTAGCCGTGCACGACTGGGGATATCGCATGATAAGCATCATTGTCTCCCCTTATTTTGTGGACTCTTATCTGTGCCATTACTGTATGAATTACAGCAGCTGTTCCAAAGGCAGCTGATGCCGCCAGCGTGAAAGGGGATTGATCCGCGGCAGAACATTTAATGGCCATTGCAAGAGAGACAACCGTCAGAAGAGCAAAAAGATCGCTCACGACCGCAGATATTTTTCTTCCATAGACAACAGGTAGAGTTAAATAACCCGTAGCCCTGTCCGCGCTGATATCCTTGAAGTAGCCGGTGAGGACGAAATTAGCATAACCGAAGAAAACGGCAGAAATTGTCCATATTAATGCGGAGGATATGGGCAGGCGGCCCTCCCGGCTTCCCGTTTCGAATGCCATGATGCACAGAAGGGCAACGATCCATGCATTGTAGAAAGGTCCTCCCCACCACCTTTTTTTAAAATATGTATATGTCGCAAGCCCCGTCCCCGAGATAATGCCGAGCATCAGATTTAGGGGATTGAAATACACAAAGACCGATACACATAAAGCAAGGCCCAGGATGCTCGCTACAAGAACCGCGCGCTTTGAAATTATACCCTGAGTGAGGGGGCGATAAGGCGCGGATATCGAATCAGTGTCTGTCTGGAAACAATCGGTGAGCGCCTGACCGAACCCGTACGACAGGAAGGAGGCCAGAGAAACCGCAATGTTATTTCCGATGGACATCCCCGTGGCGAACGACAATCCCGCTATACCCGTGATACCCGAAACAAAAAGCAAGTACGGGCGCATGGTGATTATGTATGCCCCGATAAATCCTCCGCCCGCCGTCTGAAGCGCCCTGGGGCTGACTTGGTTTTCCATCTTAGATCCCCGTCGGTAAAAGTGGAATCTCTTTCAGATAAGTTTTCCGGTAGGTGCGGAGCTTCAATTTACCGATATGGTCCAGCACCCGGAAAAGGAGACCGGACAGACCGGGGAAGAGGCTGAGCAATAAGGCAAAGGTGCCGGAGATCTTCGGCAGTATAATTTCTTTTCTGGGCTTCAGGATGACAGATAATATCGCACTTGCGACCTCTTCAGGTTTAAGAGGTCTGTTCACGAAGGAGATTGTGGATCTGTCGTCGTTTGCCTCGGTGTCTAGCATTCTGGTGCGAACCGGGCCTGGAGAAACGAGGCTGACGTCAATACCGGTGTCCCTCAGTTCTTCGCTCATGGAGAGGGTAAAGCCGCGCACGGCAAATTTCGTTGCACTGTAAATTGCCTCGCATGACATAGGTACTATGCCGCCCAGAGATCCTACGTTTACTATGCAGCCCTCTTTCTGCCGCTTCATTGCTGGCAGGACGGCTCTGACGCCTTCCACTATACCTTTGAAATTTGTGGAAATCACGTTCTCTATTTCGGGATCTGTAAGTGTATCAAGTGCCCCCGGAACTATCATACCCATGCAATTTACAAGACAGTCGATCCTGTGATATTGCCTGGAAACTTGTTGAACCAGGGCATCCCAACCGGTTGCCGTTCTGAGGTCGGTTTCTATGCTGGTGCTCCGGTGATTTAATTTCTTCAATTCCCGCGCTAAACGGGGTATTCTGGTGTTCGGCCTGCCTGCAAGTATTATGATGGCTCCCCCGGAAGCAAGCAATTTACAGGTTTCCGACCCTATGCCACCGGCTCCGCCTGCCACGATAATTACCTTATTTTTTAAACTTTTCATTGAAAATGGTTCCTTTTGTCAAATTCTATTAAAAGATAGCATATCGGAGAGCCCTTTATGTCAAAGAATTGTCATATATGTGTAAGAGATTGTGCTGGAAGGCCAAACGTTTAAAAAGGGGTGAAATCGAGGAAAATGTTAACTGAGATAACTCATGGCGGGCAGCTTGACGTTCGTTGCCTCATGTAATATTCAACTCGAAATATCCATTGCCTCCCCCTTTAACAGACATCCCCCCCGGAGAAGACCATAAATCCGCCCGGCTATGGACGGATTTACAGGTCCAGAGTATTACCGTTGGCGCCGGAAGGCGGTGCGTATTGATAGCAGAACGACCACGAGTGCTACAATGCCCGTCACAACGAAAGCCCAGACATTGGTTGCACGCGATGCCGCCCTCATATGGTAATCCCCGACTTTGACCTGCCCTAGACCGAATTTCCAGCTTATGGTGTTACCTTCCACCACATCGCCGTTGGTCTGTAGTATCAACCCCGGCATCTGAACTGAATAATTCCAGCTCTCAGGAACCTTCACCTTGGCCTTTCTGTCGACTATGGCCGTGGCCTCCTCAGCTGCTGAACGAAATTCGTATATCTTACCCGTGCCAAGGACATCGGCAAATATCTTCAGTATGTTTTCGTTACCCTCCTCTTTTTCCTTTGTCGAGTCGGCAGCGCTCTTCTTCTCCTTCTTCTCCGCTGAATCGACAGCCATCAGCCTGTTGAACAGCTCCTCTTTCTTCCCGCTGAGCAGATCAGCCGGAAGCGCAGGATCGTTGCGCCGCTTGACCTCCGCCAGTAGGTACTTGAAATGCTCTTCATATATATCCCTCATCTCCCACTTCTCCACCTTCTTCTTCAAGGTGTCGCTCTTATCACCCCGCACATAACGCACAATTTCTTCCTTTGTAAGATAGTCGGTAACCGGCACGTTCCCGAACGGGTTCCGGTATGAGTATATCTCCTCATATTCCAGATATGTAAAGAACCATTCAAAGGTCTTGTTCACCTTTACGCTTATCCCGATTTTGCCTGTATCCGTCAGGGCTGCGTACTCGCGGGCAAGATCCTCGGGATTCTGAAATTTCTTGCGTGCGCTATACTCGTATAACGAATCCTTTTCTCCAGGCTTCTTCCAATGAACAGTCCATGTCGAGTCCCCAGGAAGTGGAAATGCATTTTCGGGTACTCTCGTGGATGAGCTTTTTAAGGATATCTCGCGCTCGCTCGACCCGTCGGCTGAGATAGTTGTGCGTACGTTTTCCTCAAGACAGCCCGTAAATAACATCAATACGGGAACAAACACACAGAGCACCGCATCTGATCTTTTCATGATTACTTTTCCCCTTCCTGCAATAGTTGTTCGAATTCCTTTATAAACGCCCTTCCTTCTGTGGTCAGGATCTTCCGCTCCCTTTCGTCCAGCCCGTCCTGCAAAGTGATGCCAGATAGCTCCGGGTACCGCTGTGCCAGTTCCTCAAATAACCCCCTATTGTGGCGGAAGAGCTCCGCCAACCCCGAGCCTAGCAGCTGTACAGTATTGCTCCCGATGCCCGCACTTCTCAGCCTTGATGAAAAGGGCGTCTTGCTCCCTCCCGCTTCTCTCACAATATCATCGATGCGCAGTCCCTCCGGCAAGGCGAAGGGATTTGCCACAACATTTCCCTTGGCCCGAAGACGGCCTTCCAGTTCCGTGACCTGCCGGGCATCCCTTGTCTGCTGGGCTATGAATAAAATGGCGCAAGCCGTTAGCATTATCCCGAACGCCGGCCGCAGCCACCAGAGTATTTCATCGAGTTTTGACATCTCTTCCTTTATTCTTGACGGTTGTTTGCCCGATATGCGCTCCATGGTCTCAGCAACCACCCCCGCGTCCACGCGAGCCTCCGGCACGCTCTCCCTTATCTTTGCCATAGTACTTTCTATCGAGAGGAGTTGCTTGTGGATCTCGCTGCACTTTCGGCAACCTTTCGTATGCTCCAGGACTTCCGCCTGCTCCTGGGCGGAGAGTTCCCCTTCGCGGTAGAGATAGACGAGAGCCTCTATTTTTCTACAGTCTTTCATGATCCTTCGCTTTCCTGCATTCTTGTGAGGGCCATCCGGATCCGCCTCCGGGCGTAGCACAGATTGGTTTTCACGGAACTGACTGATATTCCTGCCACATCCGCAATCTCCTCGATAGATAAATCCTGCAAGTCCCGCAGGTGGAATACCAGGTTCTCCATCGGGGGCAGCTTTTTCGCAACAGTGAGGATATATTCTCTCATGTCTGCGTTCTCCGCTTCAGCCTCGAGGTCACGGCTGTCTGCCACCTCCTTGTGACCGATCAGCCCCCTTAAATATCCGAATATATTGTTTCGTCGCGATTCCATCTTTATCCTATCGTAGCACAGGTTAACCACGATCTTGTACAGCCATGTTGTGAATTTTACTTCCTCACGGTATTTTGCCAGATTTTTCCATATCCGGATGAAGGCCTCCTGGACGACATCCTGCGCATCCTCTTCATCGTGCAGCAGCCTGATTGCCAGGATGAAGGCATATTCCTTTTGCCAGTCCATAAGCTCCCTGAACGCCCCCAGATCGCCTTCCAGGCTCCTTTTAACAAGCTCATGGGCCGGTGTTTTATTTTTATCGGATGGATTCACTAGTGACTCTGCTTGTTGCCTTCATTTGATGATACGACGCAAATGCTTGCCGGTTAAATTCATGATCCGGACGGTCAAAA
>Ga0209048_10005963_pt1 | contig 11453 bp, 14 predicted proteins | sample FrelakmetCRP12CR_FD_187146 | JGI IMG/M metagenome (GOLD analysis project Ga0209048, IMG submission 187146) | Freshwater lake sediment microbial communities from the University of Notre Dame, USA, for methane emissions studies - CRP12 CR (SPAdes)... | ecosystem: Environmental > Aquatic >... | reverse complement strand
GAGTGGGCCAACCCCGCGTCGGTGCGCGTCCTGATCAAGGCCGGTTTTGCCCCCACGGGGCCGACTACGGAGCAGGGAGGTGCGCGGTTTGAGAATCGTGGTGTTGCGTGAGCCGCCGGTCGCGCCGTCGGAAATGGCCCGTCAGATAGAACAGGTTCGTTCTGCATCACCATCAGAAAAGCACAGACTGAGTGCAGATGCAAGAGATGCTTCCGAGAAAGGAGCATTGGAGGTGACTACAAGATCAAACACGAGATTCCATCCAACAGCTCTCCTTTGCGCTTTAGTGGTGTTGCTCAATACAGGGGAGGCCAGAGGGCAAGAACAGTACGTTGTTGTCAATATCATTCCCGGTGAGCAATACCAGCCCGTGTTTGAGCAGATCCGGGAGTTGACCAAAGAGAAGGCGTCAGATCGTGTGGGGATCGGTATCGGCGCCATCTTTTCGTACCTCAACGAATCCCGGGACCAATGCAAGACCGAACTGACGGAGTTCCTCTCTTTGGCAGTTCGCTATAACATCCCGGTTGTGGTGCAGCTTGACGGCGAACAATGGTGGGACGCGCGTCCCGACTTATGGAACTGGTGGGATCCGGGTCGCCCCGGGTATAACCCCGGGAACCGGCAGAACGTCGAGTGGTCAGGGTGGGGGCCCGAACATGCGCTGAAAATAGCCTGGCGGAACTGGGGAAGACAGTTGCGGGTGTTGCCGCCTCCCAATCTCCTGAGTCCGCCATACCGCGACGCCTGCCACGATGAGATGCGAATACTCATCCCCCTTGTCTTGCAGTGGTGGGAGAAGCTGCCGGATGACAACAAGAACCTGCTGATCGGAATCAAGCTGGGATGGGAGAGTTCCATTGGGGTGAACGCATTCTACTTTCCCAATGGAAACGCGCTCCTGGACATTCCCGAAGACAAAGATCCCCAAATTGATCTCAAGGGTGACCAAATACCGGATCGCGGTGTAACAGCAATTGGTTACGCCGCCGTCACGACCGCTCATATGGCGGAAAGGGGAGAGCTGCAGGAGGCGCACCTTGCCGAAATAGTCAGGCGGCATCTTGACGACCTTTGCGGTCTTGCTGCTGAGATGGGAGTGCCCCGGGAGAAGCTGTTCACCCATGTGGGTGGATGGAAAGAAGAAGAGCTTCTCTATGACGCGGCCTTGAACAAATACTCCTGCCCCGGATGGAGCTTCTACAGGCACGCAGGCGATGCCGCAAAAGACATGGGGGTGCAGAGGGTTCTGCAGAAAAGTGACGCGCCGTTCTGGGCGGCTGTTGAATGGCTCTTGATGGGGACGAACACTTCTATGGCGTGGCGCGATGCACTCCTGCGAACCTTGTCAATTCCGAGATGCCGATACGTGTGCATCTACAACTGGAGTGGGATCAAGAACGACCAGGCGGCGATCGACGCAATTCAAGCAGTTCTGGAGGAGTGAGCCTTCAGCCAGGCAGCGAGGGCTGTCTTCGTCAGATTCCCAGATGCGAGAGCAATCAATGTTACATAGGCCTCTTCTTCTGAGGCGTTGAGGTTCCAGCCGTTCATTTCAAGGAAAATGTCCATCAGGACGAGTGAGACCCGCTTGTTTCCATCGATGAATGGATGGTTGCGGCAAATGTGGAATCCATACGCGGCGGCTTTGTCGAATACCGTCCGGTGAAGAAACTTTCTCTGAGCAGTCATCTTGGGCTGGGCGAGTGCTGAGGCAAGCAGATCCCGATCCCGTGTCCCCGGAGCGCCGCCGTACCGTTTGATGAGGTCGGCATGGATGAGGGGAACGATCTCATCGGGTATGAAACGAATGGCCATTATTTCGCCAAAGCTCGGAGGGTGTTGCGATAGCGCTTGTTGGTTCTCTCGTACGCTCTGGCCCATGCGTCGAACATCGGGTCGAACGGAGTCAGCGTGACGCCATCGTCAGTCTCAATGAGATGAAGCTCATCGCCCTCATTGAGATGGTAGTGTTCGACGATAGTCTTCGGCAGTGTGATGCCGAGGCTGTTCCCGACCCGTCTGACTGCGGTCTTGAGCATTGGTGGAGCTCCTTTTCATGGATTATAACAATAGTAATACTCAGTATCAAGGGTCTGGACGTGGGCCCCGCATTCAGGCGGAATCTCCCGCTCCCTGGATCCCAGCCTGCGCGGGATTCAAAGAATCGGGATGCACCGCAATCTGTTCGGGAGTGCCCAGATGAATACATCATGCCACTAAGAGGGAATTGCCATGAAGTTCGCTCGAATTGTGTACTGGATTGCCGCCCTGTATGGAATAGCGGTCATATTCCCGCTCTACTTTGCCGAACAGAGTCTGACGACGCAAAACCCGCCTGGCATGACTCATGCAGAGTACTACTACGCATTCATTGGCGTGGCATTGGTCTGGCAGATCCTCTTCATCTTCATCGCGCTCAAACCTCAACGGCTTCGCATTATCATGATTCCTTGTATGGCGGAGAAACTCTCCCTTCTTCCGGCGTTTTTGATTCTGAACCCTCAGGGACGGTTTCCTCAGTTGTGGATGCCGCTCATGATCATTGATCTTGTGTTTGCCATACTCTTCCTGGTCGCATTCTTCAAGACCAACACGAAGGATCAAGACTCAGGCGATGCAGGCACTGCCGATGCCGGACGACGGCTTCCGTTCTCCACGGCGAGGGGACACGGGACGGCGATCTCGTCATCGGTGTCATAGGCAGAGCATTACTATGAATACTGGATCAATTCTCACCTTTGTTGTCATACTCTTTCCGCTCTCGGAGATCGCTCTTCTGGTGTTCAGAAGATCCAAAGCAACGCCATCGGCGAAAGGAGATCGAGGCTCATTGCTGCTGTTGTGGCTCACGATCATTGGGTCGGTTGGCCTAACAGTATTCCTTCAATGGTATCCATCGGCAGTATTGCCTTTACCGAGGCCGATCACTCATGCAGTCGCACTTTCCTTACTGATTGGCGGATCGATTATCCGGTGGGTCGCAATCGTCTCACTTGGTAAGTTTTTCACCGTAGATGTTGCCATTCAGGAACAACATATTCTGGTTCAAAGAGGACTATATAAATACGTTCGCCATCCATCCTACACCGGGCTCCTCGTTGAATTTGTCGGACTGGCCATGTATTTTGGCACCTGGGTGAGCTTGGCGATACTTGTGATTCCTATTGCGAGTGTAATGATCTACCGTATCCGGTGCGAAGAAGTCGCTCTGGTTGAAAAGTTCGGTAAGCAGTACGAAGAGTATATGGCGCATACAAAAGCCCTGATTCCCGGTGTTGTATGATTTGTTCAATGTCGTCTATGGAGTTATCACAAAGGAGGTGTGATGAAGGCGAAGGAAACAGTCTGGAAGAAGGCTCCAGGCAAACTTGGTGTCCTGGCCCCCCTGTTGGGCACGTGGCAGGCCAGTGCAATGTCCCCAATGGGCAAAGTCCGTTGTACACGAACCTTCATGCCAATTCTCCATGGGAAGTACATCCAGCTTATTGCGCGCTGGGAGTTTGGCGAAAAGGTCTACGAAGAGATGGCCATCTATGGAGTAAGCAACGGGAAACTCTCATTTTGGTCCTTCACCTCTGATGGCAAGCGATCCGAAGGTGCTATTGCTGATGGGAGTGATGTTGATCCCCGAGCTATCGCGTTCGAAGCAGAGATGCCTGCAGGTCGGGCTCGAATGATTTACTGGCCAAAAGAAGGGGGAGGATTCAACTGGGCAGTGGAGGCAAAGACGAAAAAAGGTTGGCGCCGGTTCACAGAGCACAAATACGTAAACCTTTAGCTTCTGATTCTATCGTGCAAGGAACTTGAATGTCCATCAACGCGCTACGCACGTGATCCTGAAGGAAATATCGTTGAACTTCAGACGTGGTCTCAAGAGAACGTGGACAGCGCGTTCGAAAAGAAGAAGGGGAGAGCTGGGAAGGGAAGGTAGAGGGCCGGGAAGGTGGGTGTCCCTGCGGCCTCATCGAAACTTTCAAAGCCATGACGATGTTATCTGTATTCAGTAGGAGGGAGGCAGAACCTGGCACACAACACATCTGCCGCCCCCCGTTTTTGTCATTTCTCCCAGAGGACACTTGACGCCAGAAAAAGACACCCGGGATCAAGGAAGCCCCCCGCTTACTCCCTTCGTTGTCGCCTTCGTTGTATTCTCAGCCGCAATCTTGTACATCGGTCATTTGTACTACACGACAAAGCAGGTTTATTTCAGGGAACAGACCGAACTCACCATTTCTGCGATCGCAGGGCTCAAAGTCAATCAGATCACCAATTGGTGGTCGGCGTGCAATTCCGACTGTCAAAGGATTCGATCGAACGGCTTCCTGGTGGAGCATCTTGTTTCCCTGGGGAGCCGGCCTGCAAGCGAACGATCGGTCCGGCTGATCGCGAGTTGGATGGGATCACTTCAGGAAACCGGAGGATACCAATCGGTATTCCTGCTTGACACGGCAGGCAGAGTGCTGTTCTTCAAAGGACGACCGGATTCCGCACTGGATGCCCGGGAGAAGAACACCCTGGGCGAAGTAGTCCGTTCCTATGATGTGTCCTTCACCGACTTGCATAGAGCAGATTCCGCAGGTGGAGTGTTTTGTGATTTTTTCGCCCCGGTCATCGATGCCCGTCGTGGCGGCGGGGTTATCGCGGGGATCGTCGTATTGAGGGTTGACCCATCTCGGCATATCTTCCCGCTGGTTGAATCCTGGCCAAATTCGAGTTCGAGTTCAGAAATGAATTTGCTGGGTCGTGACGGCAGCGATGTGGTGTATCTCAGTCCGCCTCGCCACAGGAAGACAGAGCCCTTTCAGCTGCGGTTTCCGTCGACTGACACAACACTCGTTGCCGTTCGAGCTGCGCGCGGGATGGAAGGATTTGTCGAAGGTGGGGACTACCGTGGCGTTCAGGTGAAAGCATTCATCAGTAAGGTCCCGAGAACTCCGTGGATGCTTGTCGCACAGACCGAGCTGTCGGAGATCAACGATCCGCTCAACAGCGTTGCCAAGTGGGTGTCCTCGCTGAGTTTTGCACTGATCGTCGCCGCCGGGCTTGGCCTCGGACTCTGGCGCCGTCACCGGCAAGCGCAGATCTATCATGCCAGACTCCGTGAGGAGACCCAGCGAAGCCAGGCTCTTGCAGCCCTGAACATCGCAGAGGAAAGGTTCACAAAGGTGTTTCGCCGGAGCCCGGTGCCAATGTGCATTACGCGGCTCTCCGATGGCACGATCCTCGACGTGAATGAGAGCTTTGTTGCGTTGTTCGGCTACGCTCCCGACGAAATCATCAACCGCCCTTCGGCGGAATTTCAATTCTGGAGTACGCCCGACGGGCGCCGGGGGAGCATAGCATCGCTGGCGGAGAGCGGCACAATTGTGAACCTCGAATCCCCCCTCAGAAAGAAGTCAGGGGAAATGGGGATGCAGTTGGTATCTTCCGAGCGCATTCATCTTAGTGGTGAGCCCTGTCTGCTTGTCACGGCAGTTGACATCACCAGCCGCAAGATGGTGGAAGAGGCATTGCGCGAGAGCAATGAGCGGTTTGAAAAAGTATTCCGGAATTCTCCCGTCCTCATGAGCCTCACCTCAATGGATGACGGCACGGTCGTAGAAGTCAACGATGCCGCAGCACAGGTACTGGGCTTTTCGAGGTCGGAGGTGGTAGGCAAAACATCCGAACAGATCGGATGGATGTCCGTCGATGACCTGTCGCGCATTCTTACAGCACTGCGGTATCATGATCGCATCCATAGTCTGCAGGTGCGCATGCACCGGAAGGATGGCCAGCCGGTGCATTGCAGTCTCAATGGAGAGATCGTCAACCTCAGGGGCAAGAAGTTCCTTCTCTCCGTTGCGGAGGATATCACCGAGCAGAAGCATTCACAGGAGCAGCTGGCGCGATCGGCGCGGGAGAAAGAAGAGTTGTTGAAGGAACTGCAGCACAGAGTGAAGAACAATCTGAGTCTGATCGCCGCGCTGCTGGAATTTGGGATGAACTCCATAGTGGATGAGCGTTCAAAGCAGGCATTTGTCGACGCCCAGAGTCGCATACGAACGATGAGCCGCATCTACGATCAGCTGTATCAATCATCTACGCTCGAAGATATTGAGGCGGACATATACTTGAGTCAGCTTGCACATTCCCTGATTCAGACGTTCGCTGTGAACGCACACAAGATACAATTGAAGCTGCACCTCCATGCGGTGAAGATGGACATGAAGCGCATGGTCCCCATCGGCCTCATCGTGAATGAACTTGTGACAAACGCGCTGAAATACGCATTCCCGGATGACAGAACCGGAGAGGTGATGCTCTCGTTCGAGAAGTTGAACAAGCACATTGTCCTTGCTGTATCGGATGACGGGGTGGGTCTGCCCAAAGGCATCGATCTGAAGCGGCCCGCATCGCTGGGGTTGAGCATCGTTTCCATGCTTGCGGATCAGATCGGAGCAGAATTGGTGGTGACGGGCACGAAGGGGACCACGGTGTCGCTGACGTTTGAGTTGTAGGATGCGCATACTGACTGCACATGGATGGGGAGACGTTGCTGCATCTCGCGGAGTGGGGAATTCGACGCAATCCAATGTCAGGAGGAAAAGTTGCTCGCGATGGTATTCATTCCCGCAGCTGTCTGGCTGCTCAAGTCACTCACCTATTGGGCGGTGTTCCGGTTCCGGGGGGTTCCGGCCACCGCGGTGAATTGCCTCATCATCGCAGGAGCAGCATTCCTGATGGTGATCCCGCTACCCTCTTTCCTTGCCATCCCGGCAGCGATAGGTCTGGCAGTCTATCTCACGATGCACTATACAGGCGTGGAGCTCTTTCCCGACGGCCTTCTTATACCCGTCGGAATAGAATGCGTGTTCCTCGGTGCGCGTTGGCTGACTCAATTGTGACACGAAACGGCAACAACGTGATCCGGTGGCTTCTCGAAGGAGACGCAGCAATTCGGTGGCAGGTGTTGCGCGATCTCCTGGGCTCGACGGAAGGTGCCGTTGAGCGGGAGCGGCGAAAGATAGCGCGCGAGGGGTGGGGCGCCCGGCTTCTCGCCCGGCAGGACCCCCGGGGCACCTGGGGAGGCGGATTGTACACTCCCAAGTGGACCTCGACAACGTATACGATGCTGCTCCTTCGTGATCTTGGGCTGCCCCCATCCAACGGGCAGGCGCAAAGGGCGTGCTCGCTTCTCCTCGACAACGGGCTCCGGCCGGATGGCGGCGTAAACTTTGCACGAACCGACCGAAGCGAGACCTGCATTAGCGGGATGACGCTTTCCATCGTTTCCTACTTCAGGTACGACGACGAGCGTCTCGACACGATCGCCGACCACCTGCTTGAACAGCAGATGCCTGACGGGGGGTGGAACTGCCGGCATTGGTGTGGCGCAACTCATGCCTCGGTCCATACGACCATAAGCGTACTCGAGGGGTTGCGTTTGTACGAGCTGCACCGCCGACGCAAGATCCAGGAGATGCGCAAGGCGCAGCGACGTGCGCCTCGCCGAAGCCATAGACATCGTCCGTATGAGGAAGCGTTCCGACGGCCGCTGGTCGTTGGAGAACTGCTACAAGGGCAAATCGCACTCCGAACTGGAGCGCCCTGGCACGCCGAGCCGCTGGAACACGCTCCGTGCCTTGCGGGTCCTGAAGTGGTGGGAAATGGGAACGGCGTACAACAAGGTGAAGCCGATTGAAGCTGGCTGACAAGGTGATCACAACCCTGCGAGCCATCCAGGCAGACATTGTGACTCTGGCGGTCGATGCGATCGTCAATGCAGCAAACTCTTCGCTTCTTGGCGGAGGGGGAGTCGACGGTGCAATCCATCGGGCTGCAGGTCCCGGGTTGCTTGAAGAATGCCGGATGCTCGGGGGATGCCGGGTCGGTGAGGCCAAGCTGACGAGTGGCTGTAGGCTGCTCGCGTAGCTGTCGACACGGTTCGTGACTGGATCCGGAAGCCGTCGACAATAGAAGAGGTGCTATTCTCCTGTTTCTCACGCACTGATCTTCTGGTTTATGAGGCTCTCATGGCGAAAGGAGCTGCTGACTAGCTGGCGGATGCACCTGCCGCCGCGCGAGGGGCAGTGCGGGAATTGACCGCGATCATCCCGCCAAACACCCGCGGGACACGGAGAGCGTGTTTGCGAAGGGCAGTAGTCGCATCTTTCAATATGCACGACCGACTTTGCGGCGCAGGTAAGCCGCGTTGGGCAGCCCGAACTAGTCGCTAAGTTGGACGCGGATCTTCATGCCCAGGGCGTTGGCGTACTTTTCGAGGGTTGACAAGCGGATATCTTCAGCGTGGTTTTCGATTCTCGAGATGGCTGATTTCTTGGTTCGGAGCTTTCGGGCTATTGCTTCTTGAGTTACTCCCGCTTCCTCACGGGCTTGCCGCAGCATGACACTGAACTCAAATGCGCGATATCCGGATTCAAAGTTCTTCTTGAATCTCGGATTCTTACGCTTCCGGCGTTCGATGTATTTCTCCACATCGCTCATGATCTTCGTCTCCTCTGCAAATAGTTCAATCGTCGTGCCTCAGCGAGTTCGATTTCTCGTAGAGGGGTTTTCAGTTGTTTCTTCGAAAAGGCATTGGTCAGAATCAGCAAAGCCGGGCCGTCAAAGAACCCGAGGAATCGGTAGCTGCTGCCCGCAATCTGGGCTCGGATTTCCCAAAGATGCTCAGTTCCAACGAGCTTCTTCAGGTATTGTTCTGGCACTCGGTCAAGCCTTTCGACCAGTCGCAGCACCCAGGCGACCTTCTGAGCGTCCTTGTCGGACAGGGAGTCCAGGAATTCCTCGACGGCGCATCTGTCGTTTTCGGTCCGATAGAATTCGATGGATCGCATACTCCAAAGTTAACATATTTGTGAACCTATGTCAAGGGTTTCGGCGGGTTGCCCAACGAGCGGTTGCACCTGCCGCCACTTTTGAATTCTGAGTTCCCTCATTCCGAATTCACATGCCGTGCCATCAAGGGTCAACCTCGGTGGAGGGGCATTTGCGGAGGGGGAGGCAAACCGAACCTACAGAGCGGAGACTTGAGGGTCGGTCTGTGGACTGCTACTTGGATGTCTTGTGAGGCAACACTTTTGTCGTCCTCGAATTGTTCTTGAAGTTAGTGCCTGTTTTATGATCAAGACCCTTGCTGCCGCCCTTCTGGGTGATCTCTGACATGTTGTTGGCAGAATTGATTTTGTGGTCCTTGTCTTTTGCCTGCAGCGTAATATCTGCAGACCCCCACTTGTCCTGCTTGTTGGATTTGGAATGAGGTCCGGATGGGACTTTGTGTTGTTTGCTGGAATTCCTCTTCAGGTCGGGGGTCAGCGTTTTGGTTTGCTGGCCGCCTTGTGTTGATGAAGCTTCGTGATTATCCAACTCTCCACTGGGTGATGCCGTCAGTTCGCCTTTCACGAAGAAGGAAAGAACCCAGACGCTCATCCATGTCCAGAACCGCTGTCCGACCACGCGCATACTTCCTCCGAACTTGATATGATTGATGATGTGAAACACTCACTACGAAACGGATCTCTCTTCAGAGCGATACCGGCGGCGTGCGTCCTCCTTCCCAGTATCGGGAACCGTAATTGATAAGTAACTGTTCCCCTTTGGCGATGGGATCACAAACCGTGAAGAGGATGTGATTGTGCCCGTTGTAGAACTCGTCAGTGTGACTCACGGCTTCTGACTCGGTATGGTTGATGAACCTGGTTTCGTTCCCCATCGTCATGGCATCAATCGAGAAAATGGTTTCCTCGTCCCCGTCCTGTAAAGAGAAGTACCTATAGCTGTAGGTTGTGTCGACAATCGAATTCGACGGCATGACCAATCCGGCGTATTCCCCGATGAAATCTCCCGCAGCAAGGTCCCTCTCTGCAAAGACTCCAAACCCGACGGTTGTGTCAATCAACCGTATGGCTATCGGAGCGCGGCGGGGGAGCATCTTCCATTGGAATCCGCGTCCTGCATGCTGGTGAGATGAAACAAGCTCCCGCTCCAACCCCGGTGCGAACCGGATGTCGTCGCAGTACAGAAGTCTGTTGAAACGGTCAAGAATGAACTCCATTCGTTTCTCCGCCAGATCCTGTTCATCGATCCACAGGTGAAAGCGCGGATCGAGATCCAGGGTCACCCCCGCATCAAACTTCTGGCGTACGGTGCGCAGGATCTCCGACCGCACATGGGAGCGTACTTTCTCCGCACGGATATGCGCAGTGCACCTCTTTGCGAAGAGATGATGGCGATATCGGATGAGCCAATCGAGTCGTGGGAACGCGATTTCCTTGAAGATCGCGGTCTTACGTCCAGGTGCACGCGATACCCAAAAAACTGACGAGGCATGTCGATGGGCGTCAATGGTGTTTAATGCGGGCATATCCGTTCGGGCTTGAGTCTTGGCGTCCGCTGCGGTTGTTCCGGCGGAACTAAACGAGCACTTTCTGGATTATAGCAACAATAGAACGAAGGAAAAGGATCCGCGTACTCTCCGGGAAAATCACCATGCGTCTTTTGCACACCGTTCTCCTCGCTTGTTTTCTGCTCACGTGTTCATCGGCGAATTCCCAGAGAGTAAGCCTTCTGCGCGAATCCTTTGCCACCGCCCTGGAGAGTGCGAAAGATTCCCTGATAAAAGGCCAGCGGACCTACGTTGAGACGCTCATCAGCCACGGCGATACCTACTTCCATCAGTCCTCGTGGGCCCTTCGCGGGCATGCTGATTCGATCCTGTATGTGCATGCCGATTCCCTTGATGTTCCGCGCAGGATTTCCATAAAACTCCTGGGACTGGACATGGAGCGGGCAATGCATCAACTGAGGATGCCTGCGTGCGCAAGTCTTGCCTCGATTCTGGCCGAGTTCCAAAAGAATCTGCAGACTCTTGTCAATCGACACCAATCGTGCGCCACCTGCGTGTCCGGGGATGATTTCGATGAAGCATTTTCCGTATTCAAGGCAGATGCCGACAGCATTACAGGTCTTTATGCTGACTCCATGGCGACGATCGTTGAAGAATGGGAATCGTCAATCGACGACACGACGAAATCGCTCACAGAGACCATCGATGACTCCATCGCGACCGTGAAGGACGATTATGCCACCTATCTCAAAGATCACGCTTCACGTCTCGATCTTGCTGCAGGATATGAGAGTCATGCCAGTTCGCGGGGCCGCGACAACGGCGTGTCAGAGGCGTCATTCGGTCCGACGGTGACCTATCATCACAAGACCGGGATCTTTGTCGGAGGATCCGCCGGCTGGGTCAGCGGTGGATCTTCCGGACCGGATATCTCGTCGCTGACAGCAGGGTACGAATTCTCACTCTCGCAAATCCTGCAGGGATCAGCATCGTACACGCATTTCTGGTACGGTACGGAAAGCCTCAGACCGCAGGCTGTGACCAATCAGGAGGTGGGTGGAATGCTTGCCATGAGCACCGACGTGCTGAATCTATCGGGGACGCT
>Ga0209048_10005962_pt1 | contig 11453 bp, 21 predicted proteins | sample FrelakmetCRP12CR_FD_187146 | JGI IMG/M metagenome (GOLD analysis project Ga0209048, IMG submission 187146) | Freshwater lake sediment microbial communities from the University of Notre Dame, USA, for methane emissions studies - CRP12 CR (SPAdes)... | ecosystem: Environmental > Aquatic >... | reverse complement strand
CGGGAGTCGGCGAGGATAATCAGGTAGCTGCCTGAAACCTGATTCAAGAAATTCCACGGCTGCGCGTTCGCGATTCGTAGGTAGCGGGTGGGAACCTTGTTCCAAGCTCCATCGGTGACGAGGTAGCTTTGCGATGCGCCCTGCGGGTTCACGTTGACCTCGCCGCGAAGGCCGCTCGGCGCCAGCTCGCGTTGCAGCTCTAGCAGGCACGGAAACACCCCAGGCCCGGCGTTGACGAAATCGTTCCCGGTGTCGAACAAAAGGTTCGCGAACCCGACACCGGTCGGGGAAACCCGATTGACGAGTCGAATGACGCGAAACCCGTAGTCGCTGCCCTGAATGAACGACATCCCTGCGGCGCTGGCGTTGATGATGGCTTGGACGGGAACGGTTCGCATGGCATCCCTTCTAACACGGACCTAGTAGGTTTTCCAGATAGACGCGGCGACGCTGCCCGCCGTGATTCCAGCTGGTGACAGAGCAAGCGTGAAACCAGGGGTGGGCGTGCCTGGGATGGAAATGGTGTAACCCGAATTGGCCTCCGCACCAGCGGACCCGCCCAGAAATCCGGAGGACCCGCCAAGGCCCCACGAGATGTAGTAGGTGACGGTCGTCACGGCCGCGGCGATGGTCGGCCCGAAGATTTGATACGCGGTCGCGCCAATGGTCAGGCCGAGCGTGATCCCCGAGCTAACCGCGCCCGCGGTCGAAAAGGTAAAGATGCCGAAGATCTTGTCGAAAGGTGAGGCCAGCGTGAGAGGACCAAGAGAGAACGAATTCGCCGCTGCGACTGACAGGATATTGACCGGCTTTGCCGTCTGAAAGCCCGTTTCAACCACCGGCTGCGGGTTCGGTGCAATCGGCGTCTGTGCGGGCGAGGTCCAAAGCCCGGAGGTGCCATCTCGCACATACCCCGTCGAAAGTAGCTCGCCGATATTGACCAGCATGGCGTCAGGGGTTTCTGCGCCCCACACTTCCCACGGCCCATCTGTCGCCGTCGCGCCCGCCGCTTCGAGGCCAAAGGCGAGTGAAGAGAACGCATGCGGGTACCAGCTTTTTGTGGCGATCGGCCACACTTTCGTTTCGCCGTCTCCACCCTCCTGACGCGAGAGGCCCTTGGTAATGATCGTCCTCGGCAGCTGGAAAGAGACGTTTCCGAGGACGCTGTAAGGCTCGATTCGAAAGCCGTAGTAGCGCCCCGATAGGACTGGCGGGTTCACCGTCAATTGGAGCTGGCTTGGATTGTAGGAGGGATCGCGCCAAGCCGGGTTTGCTTGGAGTACCCGCTCCACGCCCATTGCGCGGAGAACCGTGAGATCTTCCTCACGCGGTTCGGGCATCTGAGGCCAGCGCGCCCACCGCGCCTCTTGAGCCGGTGAGACCCCGAGAATCTCGCCGCGGTCCTTCATGGCCTAGAAAGAGGTGTAATCCGCACCACTCACACCGACCCCACCAGCGTAGGGATAGGTCCCGGCGAGTGGGTCCGGGTTTGCGTCCGTGAATTGGGAGCTGTAACCGAGCTGGCCGACGCTGGGCGCGGTGGGCTGGCTATGGGCCGAAGTGTGCATCGCCCGACTGCCACCCGCGGGCGTGCTGCCCACCCCGGCCGCTGGCGCGCCCTTGGCGTATTTCCACAGCAGGACCCCACCCAGGCCCGCCAAGGCCAGCCAGGCCCATCCTGGGAGCTTTGGCAGCGGGTTTTTCACTTGACCACCGCGATCAAGCCGCGGGTCTCATGGATGCCCGCGATCAAGATGATCACTCCCACGAGGATCCCCGCGCCAATTAGGACCTTTTCCGCCGTGCCGAGCGCGGAGCTGATTCCAGCCGTCACTTCTGAGCCGGTCGCCGGCGTGCCAGGGACGGCGCTTCCCCCACTCGCAACGCTCAAGGCATTGTAAAGCGAACCGTGCGCGGGGTCTTCCAAAGGCCCAGGGTTTCCAATGGAGAAGAGAGGCGCGTCATTCACGACCACCGAATTCCACGCGGTTTTGGCCGAGGACCACCCACTAGAGAACCACTTCTCCAGGCTCCCAAGCGTTCCGCCCGTGGCGACGTTCCCGCTTGTGAAGGTAGGGCCGCCAAAAGCGCCATTGGAGCCTGGGTCCCCCGAATGGCCGCCCTGGCTCGCACCGTCTCCAATGTTCTGACCTTGGGTTGCGTTGTTTGCAGGCCCCGAGAAGCCCGTGCCAGGCCCCCCAGGCGGCCAGCTGGAATTAGACTCCGACGGGATGACTGCAGTCTGCCCGGTGTAATTCAAGACAGGCACGTAATTCGTGTCGGCCGGGTCTCCGTTGCCGGAGGTCACTGGCCATTGATAGAGCAGGGTGGAGCCAACGTCGCCGCTGTAGGTACTCACGCGATCGCTCCCGGGAAAAAGGAATTCACCGTATCCACGGTGGTCCGCATCTCACCTTGGGCCTGTTCGCTTTGCCACCCATGGCCGCCCTTGTACCAGGCGATCGCCGTTCGATAGTCGCCATTGCCGTAGCTTGGTCCCAAGTAGAACTTCAGCACGAGGGCCGCATACTTGATCCCCGTCGCTTCGTCCAAGAGATCCTGGCCGTTGCCGGTGTACCCTACCGCGCCGAGCGCGTCGGGGTTTCCGCCGAGGTGCGCTTGACCGGGTCCGAAAGAGGTACCACCGTCGCCAACGAAATTGTTCGGGTCTCCGCGGCTTTCGGAATAGATCAACCCCACGAGAACTTGAGGGTCCAGCCCGTTGAATTCCGCTTCCTTCAACACGTTGAAGCGGATTTGAGGGCGGTCCATCGTCGGGATACCCGTGGCGAGCTGGCTGTACGTCAAGGCGAGGTAAAGTGTCAGGCCCACCACGCCCGCGCCCGCTAGAATGAGCGCGACCGGCATGGGGTTAGTTTCCGCTGTCTCCGCCGCCAAAGATGTTTGCCAGGTCCGTCCCGAGCGCGCCCACGCCCGACATGACAGCCCCGATATTGGCCGCGGTCTGATTATTCGGCACGGGGCCGAAGCCCACCGACCCCACCCCGATCATGCCCGACCCCGCGCCAGCGCCCACCGGCTGCCCGCCCGCGAGCTTCGAGAAGATCCCCGCGCTCTTCAGAAAGAAAAACGCGACGACGGCGACGCCGATCCAAGCGATCGCTTTGGTCTGATTGTCCATTGGACTAGGCCGCCTTCTTTGTCTTTTTGTGAACGAACAGGTACCAACCGAGAAGGGCAACGCCCGCGATCATGAGCCAATGTTTGTGCGACATGGTTAGACGCTCCCTATCGGTGAAGTGGTGAAGATGGAGCTTGACGGCACATAAGCTCCAAGCGTGATTGTCCCAACGTCGCGCCCGCCCTGGGTGGCTTCAACTTCCACCCACCGACGCCGATTCCCGCGCTTCTCTCCGAATGCGACCCAAAGCAAGATCGCCAAGGGTACAACAAGCGCTTCCAGGCTACTCCATTCGGAGAGGTCCACACGTCACACTCACTAGCGACGCTGATTAATCAGGCTCAGCATATTGGTGCGCTTCGCCGTGGTGGCAGCGGCGGCCGCTGGCGAGGTGCGGTTGACGCCCGGACCACTCACCGGCCGAGCGGTGAAGACCACCGGCAGATAAGGCCCGGCAGCTGCAGGGACCTGCTGCCCAGGTGCCATTGAACGGGGTGAAGGGTGAACCGCATTGACCGCCCCGTTAGCGCCCGCGAGCATGGCCGCGCGCTGCGTCACGGCCTCACCACGCGGCACGAACTGGACGTCATAGAAGCCCAGCGTGGTCGCGGAAGGCGCGGCGATGGTCGGAGCGGACGGGGTGGGCAATTCGAGCAATTGCATCCCACCGCGGAGAAACTGCAACGGCGTGCAGCGCTTCGTAATGTCGTAACCGCCCATGTTGAGCCGGGAGAACTTGTACCGGTTCGCGAGGAACGAAGGGCCGACAAGGTCGAAACGCTCCTGCCCGGTAATGGTGTAACCGTTCTCCGCGACCGGGTTTCCGATCGCAGGCTGGACGTCAGCGAGAAACACTCGCGGCGCCATGGCAAGCTCCGCCTTGTTCGGGAAGTTGAGCGTGCGCTCAGCGTGGTAGGTCGGACCCACCTGATTCGGGTCTCCCACTCCGCCGATGCTTTCGAGCGTCCACGAAGCGGCGACCGTGATCGTCATCGTGGTGACGGCCACCCCAAGAGAGGCGATGGTTGCAGGGGCGAGGTTTTGGATCTGAAGGGTACCCGCCCGCATGCGCTCGCTACCCTGCGCCGAGATGTTTCCGTCGACGAAGTAGGTTTCCAGGGAAAGCGGGATCGTGATTTCGATGAAGTAGGCGGTGGCCGCCATGGCCAGCACCGCGCCCTGGGAGATGCTTCCGCCGTAGTCCGCTCCGGCGAGAATCGCCCCAAAGAGCGTGCGCAGGTTGACGAGCGACAGATTTTGCCAGAGCCAATTTTGCCCATCGATTCGGCAGCTCGTGTTTCCGGCGAGCGCGAAAAGGATCTTGTCGATATCGTCGCCCGGCGATTCGGCCAGCGCGGAGACGATGAAGGTGGTAGCAGCGGCCGCCGATGCGGTGAAGTTGCACCGAATGTTGACGTAGTGGATATTTCCTTCCACTACCGTACGGAAGTCGCGTTCGAAGTTTCCGACGCCAGCGACAGGGATTGAGCCGATTAGACCGTTGCCGTTCATTTTCTGACCTCGCTAGGCGGCGGCCGATGAAGCATCGGCGCCAGGGAAACGCTGGGAAAGGCGAAAGCCAACGTAGAAGCCCACGGCAATGATTGCCGTCCAGATCAACCCCTTAGTGACTTCGTGCATTCTGGCAGGCTCCCGCGCAGGATTTGCGTTGCGCGCAGATTTTGCGCACGGGGGAGAGCCAATGTCAAGGGGCCGTTCAACCGCCGGGCTTTGTGACTTCCTCGCCTAGAATGAGGTCAGCGACCACGTCAGCGCATGAGCGGTGAAGGTGCGCCACCTCTGGATGGCAACCGAGGTGCGCGCGGGCAATGGCCGCGGCGCGGACCGTGGCAGCCTGGTAAGCGGTTGACCACGCTTCGCGGGCGACCTTTTCTTGCCCGGATTGAAACTCCCAATTTACTGCCCACTCTTCAAAGGTCCACAAGGTACGCCTCCCCTTGTTTGAGGTGCGACGCGCCTTCGGCAACGTCCTTACCCACCCACTCGCGCAACACCTGCACGTCCTGAGGGCGCACCGTGTTGAAAACTGCGAGCTGGGTCAGCTGGCTCATGAGAACCCACGGCACAAGCTGGATCTGCTGACATGCTGCGCCGATCCGAATCCCCAGGCGGCGGCCCTGCAAAACCACTTTCTTGAGGCGCGGCGAACCCTGGGGGTTGAACCATAGCGTCGTCTCGTCGGCGAGCAGAAGGAAGTTTCGCGCGTACTGCAAAAGCTCCGAGAAAAGCTCCTCCGCGAATTCCAGCGTGTCGTCATTCACCGACGGTCGCAGCGCGATCCGACAAGGCCGATCCGGATTCGAATTGTCTTCATTCAACAACTCGCCCGCTTCTGCGATGCTGTCAACGGTGGTCAGGCCCTTGAAATCGCCGAAGGGATCAAGCGCCAAAACCCTCGGCTCGCGGCGCTTCTGCCACTCGTTCAATAGCCACGTTTTCCCGAAGTCCTTCCGACCCTCCGCCAGAAAAATCTGGCTCCGGTAGTACTTCCGGTGCGGGATGTGAACTAGCAGGCTCTGCGCGGGCAGCGGCCCTTGTACCGTTCGATTCGAGCTTGCTTTCATCGACGGTAGCGGAGCGTCCGAGGTCGACGGGAGGGGCGGATCCGACGGCGTCGACGTTTCCTTCTGGCTCTGCTGACTTCTGGGCATTCTGGCCTCGCATGGCAAGCGCGGTGAAAAGGGCACCAACGCTAAGAGCGAACGAAACCCCAAGCCAGGCCCCAAGCGGAGAGGTCTTGAATTTCAGCGTGCGGAGGTAGGCCACCCCGCGATCCAAAACCAAGTGTTGCTCCGTCTCCGAGATGTATTGCGCATAGGAAAGCCGCGGTTTCATCTTGAAAACGTCGCCCGTCACCCATTGGCACGCCTTGTCGCCAAGCTGAAGAGGGGCGAAGGCGATCAATGTGACCACCTCTGGGCCTAGCTCCTCAAGGCTCATGCTCGCGGATTCCTCCTCCGGTTCTGCGGCGATTCGTGCGCCCTTTTTCTTTGAGGGTGGCCGCTCCACTTGGCCGTAGCGGTCGCGCTTTTCGTCGTCCGACATGTCGCGCCACTCGCCTGACTTCGGGTCCTTCACCTTACCCCACGGCATTTCTAGAACCAGCTCTTTCTGACGGGAGAATTCAGCTTCCCGCCAAGCTCGTCAATCTTGGCGTGCAGCGTGCGGATTTCCTCGCGCACGTCATTAAGCATGGCATCGGAGACGCCTTCAATGTCGGGATTGCGGGCCGCCTTCTCTAGCGCGACCGCCTTCTTTTCCAGCTCGCTCTTGCTACCCTCGCCGAGGGCTTCGTACTTCGTGAGCTTGGCCGACAGCTCATCGACTTTCTTTTCTAGGGCTTCAACCTTGCGTTTCGGATCGCCATCGCCAGCGGAGATCTCTCCATCGTCAAGCTTCGCCATCCGTCCTCCTTCTCCATTGCGCGCACAAAGCCGCGGTTGATTTCGTCGAGTAGGCGCCCCTGTACCTTGAGCGAGGGGCGGTAACGCTTTTCCTTCTGGCCTTTAGTGGGCCGTGGCGTCTGTGAGCCGGGCAAGGATGACCTCCGTCAGATTGTGAACCTCGGCCAGATCGTCGGTGAGCCACCTAAGCCGCGGCAAGGTCCACCATGCGAGGAGGCCGAGTGTACAGGTTCCCAGAAGCATCAACGTCGAGAACGCGGTCGCCTGTTCCGCGCGTAACGCTTCTACTGATTTCCACGCCTTGTAGGAGCTGATGTCCACCGTGCCGAGCGGCGCCGCTGAGACCTCGGACGGATCCCCAAGAGAATCGAGCAACGCCCGCCGTTGTGAGATGGTCAAATTCCGCCAAAGTAGGCTGGCGGATTCCCTTGCTTCGGATGACGGTTGTCCCTCCGCGCTCGAAGGCGTAGAACTTGGGGGCGATGCATCTAAAGTTTGCAGCAATTCCTTTTCCTTCGAAGTCTCCAAGCTCGCTTCCGAGGTTTTCCCGGGGTTCGAGGGTAAAGACGGAATCCGTGTCCCCATAAACGATATCCTCTCCCTTTAACGTTGCCATCCTATGCCACTTGACGCGCGAAAAGCTAGTGAGAAGAGAAGCCCACTCGGGGTGGCTGCAGGCGTGCAGAAAGTATGTTTTGCACTCATAGAATGGTCCCACCGGTTTGTGGCGTCTGATATCCTTGGGCTTCCCGTCCTCGGTCGTATAAAGGGATCGACCCTCTGGACGTTGGCCAAGCTTACCCGTCAAGCTGTTCGCATAGAGCTTCAAAAACTTGCCGACGGGGGTATTTTTCCCGCTGGCCGCCCGAAGGGTGAAGAGACGTTGGACCCACGGGGAAAAGACATTGACCGTTAGAGGCCACGATAGACCAGCCCGCACCGACAAGACCGCAGCGCCCCTTTCGACGGCATGGCGCAATTCCAGTCCAGTCCACACCCCACGCAACACCCCGGTCGGGTAGCAGACACGCGGGGTCCCAGCGCGTCCGCGATCGTCTTTGAGAGAAGCGCGAACAGGCAAGACAGGGCAAAACGTGTCGGGTTGATGGATGGTCGCGGCATAGACGCCACAGTCTCCGCGTTCGAAGCTTCGTGCAGCGGCGCTTCCGTAAATGCGTCGTGGGTCACCTAGCGGCACCTCCAGTCGGTCCAGCGCGTGCGGGTACATGGAAACCACGTCGGCCTCGTGAGCAAGCGCCACCTCCGGGCGGAATACCTGGGTCCGGCCTCCGAAGTAGGCCATGCGAGTGAAGCGGGCCTGACGGTGTGTGAGCTGGCATGATGGCAGCCCTAGGGTCCGCTGTGCGTTTTTCCAGGCGCTTCCCCCGATGGTTGGGCCGAGGTCGAGATCGTTTCCGTCGGCCCACTCTTGCAAGTGAGCGAGAGCAGCAAAAAGGGATACGCAATCGCCACGCAAATAGGTCAGGACCCGCCGCAAGTCATCGCTTGCCATCCCTCGTTTGAACCGACAGAAGCCCTTGCAGAGCGCGCCATGCTCCGGGGTGAGACAGGGGAGAGGGTAGGGCGCTTTTTCAACGCTCATTCCCTCAGTGAGACGTGCGAGGGAAATCGGCACCAGCGCGAAGGAATCGCAGAGGGTGAGGTCGGCGCCAATTCTCGCATAGACCACGCGCGAGCCTGCAAGCTGAACCTGCACGCGCATCCCTCGCGACACCGCATGCCCAAGTAGCCAGCTGAAATCAAGCCGCCCGCCAGCGTGCGCCCAGAGGGTCCCAGAGGTCGCAAGAATTCGGTCGGCGAGGTTCTCCTCGCCGCGCCAGGTTCGCTCAATGTAGGTACCGTCCGCGAGGTAGAGCCCGCCGCACAGAAATCGGTCCCAGTTTTCGGTTTCAATGTCAAAGACCCCAGTTAGTTCAATTCGCCTTCGTTGGTCGGATTCGGACGCCACGGCGGAGCGCTTCCTTTCGGTAGGGCCTGGCCTTGTACAGAGCGAGAAACATGAGACGGGTGAGATACACCGACCGCGCCGGGTAGCCATCGGCGAGCCGGTCATCAACAAATCCCTCCACGTTGTCCTCAGTCGCGACGTGATACTCTAGCCAGTCGCGCGCGCCCGCGACCGCTTCCGCCGTCGTCTTGTAGGCGAACGGTGTTTGCTCGACGTGCGTACCTTCGCCATAGACGAAACGGAAGCCAGGGGCGGCCTTGTCATGTTCGCCCGCCCGGTACACCACGCCAAAGGCGAACCCTTCCGCGCTTCGGCGCTTCAACGCACGCGCGAGAGGCCCAAGCCATTGGTAGAGGTCTTCCAACTCGTAGAGAGGGAAACCGACCACCTCGAAGGCAACATCGGCGCGCGGAGGGTGTGGGTAGGTTGCGCCACTCGCGGGGGGTGGCGCCACCACACTCGCCACGATGCGCGAGCCTTCCACCGCGCCGGAGCCTGCTAGCTCCATAGAAATCGCCCGTGAGGGTCCGCCAACGGGAGGGCGTTGGCGGACCCCTCTGGGTTTTCGACCGCGCGGTGAGCGACCAAGCGCGGGCTTCGCAGGTTTCCGCGCCTTCGTTCTTTTTGCTTTGGTACCACGCGGCTTACGCTTTGGGCGCTTGGCAAAACGCCCCTTGGCGTCGCGGTAGAAGCGACGCTTGGCCATTCGCTAGAAAGGCACGTCCGGGTTCGTTGCGACCGCCGCGCCACCGAAACGGAGCTTCACGGTTTCCCTGTGCTCGCCGTCGGTGTACTGAGGATCGACCACGGTGGGAGTGAAGAACAGTTTCAGCTGGCCACCGGCGAGAACGGCGTCAAGCGTTCCCTTCTCTTGCGCCTTGCGGAACGCCTTCCCGGCCGAGGTCTTCTCATTGAGCCAGAGGGTTTGCTCCTCACCACGCGTGTCGAGAACTTCGAGCGGAATGGATTCGCCCCACTCCGGGTGGTCCTCATTGGTGTACCACTCACCGAAGCCCTTCAGAATCAGCAGCGTGGGCCCGCTCATATCCTTGAGGCGAATGACGCCAGCCTTTGCAGCTGGCGCTGTCTTCTTTGTTGCCTTGACCATCGTCTCTCCAAAAGTCGGCAAGAAAAAACCCGCCCCTCGGCCGACGAGCGAGGGGCGGGCAGAAGTCACGGAGCGATGGAGGCGCTCCGGCTTTCCAAGCAAGTCTGATTTTGCGTCACGTCGCGCCTCCGGTCAAGTGAGGAAAGCACACACCCTACATTGCGTCAACGGGCTTGCGGCGCTCGCGTCGCTCCGCTTCGGCGAGCAATGCCTCCGCCTGGCGCCACACCGCCGCCTGTTCTGCGAGGCTGCGCTCTAGGCGCGCCCGCACCTCGGCAACCTTCGCATCCCACGCCTCACGCTCCCAGGGTTGGAATTTCACTTGCGACCTCGCTTTTCGGCTTGGGCCGCGCGCTCGCGTGCGGTAGTAGCGCGATCGGCTGCTCGCGTGAGGTAATCAATCACGCAATCCCAGTCGACCGCGTTCAAGTTCTCGTCCGTGAGAAAGGCGAGCGCATCCAAAGTCAGCTTGGTGGCTTCCCACCGAAGCTTGGCGGTTTTCACTTGGCCTCCTCCATGGTCGTGGTCGTGGTCGTGGCAGGCACGCATTGCAACGTGACTTCGCGGTGGTTACGCGCCGTCCAGCCATTCGAGGAATGACCACTTGTGACGGAGCGCGCGACTTCTACTTCCCCCGCTGGGCAGTGCGGAGCGTGTGCGCATCCAGCTAGGGCCGCGGCAATCGCCGCGAGAGAGAGGACGCGGACTGGGCAACGCGGGAAGCGGTTCATTGCGTCACCGGAGCAACCGGCACGGTTGCATAGGCCTGCGCCTCTGGGCAGCGACACGTCGCAACAAAGAGATCGTGGCGGTCGTTTGTAGGATGCTCGTAGGGCGCATAGGTCACGACCGCCCCGTGGTCGCAGTGCATCGGCGCCCCGAAGGTGGAGACCACCGCCGAGGAATCGCGGCACGGAACGGCCACCGGCACGCGCTGATAGACGATGGGGTCGCGAACGTGGACACACCCGAAGGCGAGCCAGCCCAGAAGCGTCGAGAGTCCTAGAACGAAGATAGGGCGGTTCACTTGGAAACCTCACCCTTGGCGATCGTATGATGCCGCACCAGCTGCACCGGTACCGTCTTGCTCCGCGTCGAGCCGCTACCACTCACGTAGCGCACGGTAACCTTAAAAGCCGTGATCTTGTCGACGTGGCCGAAGTACCATGACCCCATCGCATGAACCTCGACCGCCTGACCTACCGTGTAGGTGTAAATCCCATCTGCGTCCGTCCGGTTCATCTCATGCTGCGCTGTCGTCCTCATTTTGTCGGCTCCTTTTGAAGGCTCCATGCCTTCAACTGAGTATGCTACGCTGACGGGGTGGGGGTGTCAAGTATTCAATGCTGGAAATCGGAGCGGTCGATTTTGTGGTGCTTTGCCGCAAAGGCCTTGGCTTCGGCCTTCAATCTGTCGCGATACCGGCGCTGTCGCATTTGGCGATTCAACGCGCTCAGCATGCGGCGCCTTTCCTGCTCACGTTTGAAGGCCGGGCGGGCCTGGTAGCGAGCGGCGACCTTGGGGTCGCAAAGGACGAATTCGCCCCCATCGTAGTGAAGCCGCGACGGTGTGCCGCAACGGGTACACTTTTTTGAGGGGTTTATCTTCTCGCGTTTGAGCGGGTTGCACGGGACCCAGCTCTTGTCTGACGCGTAGTGGTCCGACCAGGGAATTCCGCAACCCGGGCATCGATAGGGCTTGGGCTTGGGCTTTTCGGGAGGTGACCAATTGCGGCGCGACTTCATCCCCCACCCCTACCACCCCCACGGCGGCGCCGTCAAGACGGGGTAAACGGGGCGGATTAGGCTA
>Ga0209048_10005961_pt1 | contig 11454 bp, 9 predicted proteins | sample FrelakmetCRP12CR_FD_187146 | JGI IMG/M metagenome (GOLD analysis project Ga0209048, IMG submission 187146) | Freshwater lake sediment microbial communities from the University of Notre Dame, USA, for methane emissions studies - CRP12 CR (SPAdes)... | ecosystem: Environmental > Aquatic >... | reverse complement strand
TTTACAATAAGGTATAATAAATAAATGAACATATCCATACTGCTGGGCCTTGCTGTTGGCATCGCTTTTGGATTCGTATCGCAGCGCGGACGCTTCTGAATGCTTTCGACCTTTTACGAGGTCGCCACCGGTCGTGAGCCGGAAATGCTGAGGGCGTATCTGCTGGCCGTACTAGTTCAAATGCTTGCGGTGAATGTGCTGGCTGAATTCGGATACCTGCATGTGAGCGTGCCGCCATATTTCGGTCTTGCCACAGTCATTGCCGGATTTGTATTCGGCATCGGGATGGTGCTCTCGGTCGGATGCGCCGGGGCCGTATTTTACAGGGTCGGCGAGGGCAAGCTCGACTATCTTTATGTCATGGCCGCCTTTGGCTTATCCGCGTGGTTCAGCAACGATTGGCTGGTGGAGCCGATACACAGATTTTTCGGCAGCAAAGGCCTGTCAACGACCCTTCACCATGCGATAACCATCGACCGTATGATTCTTGTCGCAATTATTGTAGTGGCGACGATACTTTGGGTTATCAGGGGGAAAAATCGTTCCTATCAGGGAGGGTGGAAGTGGCCAGCCACCGGCCTTTGCATCGGACTGATCGGGACCGCCGTCTGGACAGTGCATGCTATGGGCGGAAAGCCCTATGGGCTTGGGACTATGCAGGGAAGCGACGGGCTCGCGACGTTATTGCTTGAATGGGACCTTTCGGCGCTCGATGGTAGTTTGCTGATGGTTGTGGGCATCCCGCTCGGCTCTTTCATCGCTTCTCGCGCTTACGGCAAGTCCCCCGGCAGGCCTCTCAGTTCAAATCGAATCAGGCTGGCCCTTACCGGTGGCCTGCTTATGGGTATATCAGCTGCCATTGCCGCGGGAGATAATGTTCTTCATGGCCTGAGCGGAGTGCCGATACTCGCTGTCGGCAGTATGAGTTTCATGGTATTCGTGTTTCTTGGCGTATGGGTAGGCGTAAAGCTTAACTGGATTACATGAGTCATGGGAAACTTCATGGGGCCGGATCTATAATGGTTGTCTTTTGGAACGTGCCAAACAGGAAGAAGGGTCCGAATGAGAACATCAAGAGAACAGCAGCGGTATTTTTTAAAGGACAGTGTGCGTCTGACCATCGATTTTAACCTGACCGATCAAAGCAGAGGCATAGCCCCGCCTCCCATTGAAAAGCCCTATGCACCGGACAGTCTCCGTATCGACCTCGTTGCGAAAGACGAGTGGCAAAGCATTTCCTCTATCGAGCTCATTTTCGCGATACAAAACCGCAGCAGTCTTCGGCAGTTCACCCCGGAACCGCTGACGCTGGAGGAAGTGTCTTTTTTGCTCTGGGCCACTCAGGGGATTCGGCAGAAAGCAGGTGAATCCACGGCCTTTCGAACCGTGCCCTCGGCCGGTTGTCGCCATGCGCTCGAGACCTATCTCTGCGTTCTGAATGTTACAGGATTAGAGCAGGGGATCTATCGCTATCTGCCCATCGAACACCAACTGCTGCTGGTTTCACGGGAAAAGGACTTGCCGCAGAAGATCACGGCAGCCGCTCTTAATCAGTCTTTTATCGGGAGGGCTCCCGTGTGCTTTATCTGGACAGCGATACCCTATCGCATGGAATGGCGCTACGATATGGCGGCGCACAAGGTCATCGCGATCGATGCCGGACATGTGTGCCAGAACCTCTATTTGGCCAGTGCGGCAATCGGTGGGGGGACCTGTGCGGTTGCTGCGTATCACCAGGACATGATGGATAAGCTTCTTAGTCTTGATGGCGATGATGAGTTTACCCTTTATCTGGCGCCTGTGGGAAAAAGAGAAAAATAGTAGAATTGAATTGCTCTTTCTGCTGTGTTATAGTGTCTCCTCAATGAAGAGTCTGCACGACATCCTCCTGCCCGCACTCAACGATATCCAGTCCGGCAAAAAGACCGTCGAAGTGAGTGAACTCTGGGGGGCCTCAAGGGCCCTCTTTTTGGTCGGCCTGTGGCGTGAGTCCAATCGTCCTGTAGTCATCGTGACTGCTACTGAAGAGGAAGCAACGACGCTGAGCGAAGACTTGAGGTTTTTTAACGCACATAAATCTATTTTCGCCACAGAGGACACAGAGAAAATAGCAAGCGCTGAAATTCTCCTATTCCCAACCTGGGGCGTGCTGCCGTTCGAAGCAGACTCTCCTGACAGCCGCACGATCGGCGAGCGCATGCGTTTCCTCTACAGCCTGATTTCCCGTACGCCCGGCATCTACGTCGTTCCGTCTCAAGCGCTGATGCAGAAACTTCCACCCTGGGAACTTTTCGCAGACTCGGTAAAAACCATCAATGCTACCACGCAGATCGAACCCGAAAGCCTCTTTCATACGCTCGTGTCGACAGGCTACGAATCCGCCTCCCTGGTCACGCGCGTGGGCGAGTTCAGCAGGAGGGGCGGTATCATCGACTTCTTCTCACCGTTTCATGAGTACCCCGTGCGAATGGATTTTTCCGGCGATACCATAGAATCCATGCGCGAGTTCGATCCCGAAACACAACGCTCGATTGCGGAAATCAAGCAAGCAGTTGCGCTGCCGGTCCGTGAGGTTATCATCAACGAGAAGGGCATCGAACAGTTCAAAAAAACATTCAATGCAACCACAGATGAAGACGGAATAATACTGAAAAAGGATCAGGACAGCATCGACCAGGTAAAGCAGGGCATACTACCGCCGGGCGGAGAGTTCCTCGCGCCTTTTTTCTACGGCATGGAAAGTGTGTTCGACTACGTATCTGACGACAGCCTGTTCGCGCTTGTCGAGCCTGACGATATCAACAAAGCAATAGAAGAGCAGATACAAAAGATTGAGCATGGCAGACAGGAAGAAACGGAAGAGGGCAGGCGTCTTCCCGAAATAAATGAGATGTATCTCGACCTTGCCGGTATCGAAGCGGGAATTGGAATGTTTCCCGCTGTCAATATGCTTCTGCTCGGTACGACCGCCACCGGACATCATATGGATACAAAATCCGGCGCCTGGCTCGGGGTCCGGCTCACGAAGCCGGACGAGCGGGGGCTGAATGATACTGGGCAGGCGCCTGTCGAAGGCACCATGGCCGGCCTCGTGGAAAAATTGAAGCGACTGCGAGAGTTTAACCGCGTCTCAATCGTCTGCGGCACCGATGAAGGAGCGGTGCGGCTCAAGAAACTGCTCATGGAGTACGGTCTTGGCGCGGTCATCGGCCCTTTGGTCATGAACCAGGATTCCGGCCCCTGGCCCGTTATGGTGTTGAGCGGCAGGCTCTCTGCGGGGTTTTCGTGGCAGGAGCTCGGCATCACCTTCATCACCGAAGAAGAAATTTTCGGAAAGAAGGTACACCGGCCAACGGTGAAAAAGTCCCGCATGGCGCCGTTTCTCTCTACCTTTAAAGAACTCAAACCCGGCGACTTCGTGGTTCACACCGACTACGGCGTCGGCGAGTACCAGGGGCTCACGCACATCAGCGTGGACGGCTTCGAGACCGATTTCCTCGCGCTTCGGTACGATCCTGATGCCAAGCTCTATGTCCCGCTCTACAGTCTTGATAAGGTTCAAAAGTACATCGGCGTCGAGAGTGCACCGCCGAAGCTCAACCGCTTGGGCGCACCTGCCTGGGCGAAGACCAAGGAAAAAGTTAAGAAGGACATCCTTGAAATGGCCAGACAGCTCGTGGCCGTCTATGCTGCTCGCGAGGCCATGCAGCGGACGGCCTTCTCTCCCCCCGATAACCTGTATAGCGAGTTCCAAACCGCTTTCCCGTACGAAGAAACGCCAGATCAGCAGAAAGCCATAGAGGATGTGCTGGCCGATATGCAGCGTCCGCAGCCTATGGACCGTCTTGTGTGCGGGGACGTGGGGTATGGAAAAACCGAAGTCGCGCTCCGCGCTGCATTCAAGGCCGTGGAGGACGGCTTTCAGGCAGCGGTGCTCGTTCCGACGACGTTGCTTGCCGATCAGCACTTCCGAACATTCTCTGAGCGGCTTGCGCCATTTTCAATTCGCGCGGACGTGCTCTCGCGTTTCCGTACGAAGTCTGAACAAAAGCAAACACTCAAAGGACTTAAGAGCGGGACAGTGGATATCGTGATCGGCACGCACCGTCTGCTCCAGCGGGATGTTTCATTCAAGAACCTCGGCCTGCTGGTCGTGGATGAGGAGCACAAGTTCGGTGTACGGCACAAGGAGCGCATTAAAGAATTTAAAAAGCTCGTGGACGTATTGACGCTCACGGCAACACCCATCCCGCGTACGCTTCACATGTCGCTCGCCGGCCTGCGCGATCTTTCGATCATTCAAACGCCGCCGCTCGACCGTCAGGCCATCCAGGTGGTGCTTGCGCGCTTCGGTAAGCGCGTGATCCGCGAGGCGATCATGCGCGAGCTTGAGCGCGGCGGACAGGTCTTCTTTGTGCATAACCGCGTCCTGGGAATCGATCGTATGGCTGATTTTGTTCAGAATCTCGTTCCCGAGGCAAAGGTCGGTATTGCACATGGACAAATGAAGGAGGGCGATATCGAGGACGTGATGGCACGGTTCATCAATGGCGCGCTGAACGTGCTGGTGACCACGACGATCATCGAATCGGGCATCGATATTCCGAATGCCAATACGATTATCATTAACCGGGCAGACCGGTTTGGACTCGCCGACCTTTATCAGATCAAAGGACGGGTAGGGAGAAGCAGAGAGAAGGCCTACGCCTATCTGCTGACACCTACGGAGGAACGGCTCTCGGACACGGCACGCAAGAGGCTCCGCGCAATCCAGGAACTTTCCGAACTCGGCGCCGGATTCCAAATCGCCGCACAGGACCTTGAGACCAGGGGCGCGGGCAATCTTCTCGGCAAGCAGCAGTCGGGCCACATTTCGGCAATAGGAATCGACCTCTACACTCAGATGATGGAAGAGGCTGTGGCTGAGCTGCAGGGTGAAGAGCCGGTGACCGAGCCGGACACGCTCATCAACATGCGCGCGTCGGCCTTCATCCCCGAAGACTATGTCAGTGACGTGAGCCTACGGCTTGCGGCGTATAAGGAGATTTCGAGCGCAGCCGACGAGGCCGAACTTGTTGTCATCAAGGAAGCGCTCAACGACCGTTATGGGAAACCGCCCGATCCCGTCGCGAACCTCCTTGAGATCATGAGCGTCAAGTTGGTTGCAAAAAAGGCCGGGGTAGCAAGGATCGATGCGGGTAAGGGCATTGTGAACATCACCTTTACTGAAAACGCAAATATCTCGCCGGACAGGGTTATGAAACTTCTTAAAAAGAACAAGGGAAGGCTCAAATTCATCCCTGAATATACGCTCCAGGTCGCGCTTCCCGACCAGCTGCTCCGCACTGCAACTCATGCAGTGAAAAAGTGCTTGCAGGAACTATTGTAAGTATGTTATAAGTAAAGTTGTTCTTTATTTATCCTACTGTAGACCTAATCCTAAAGATGTAAATAACCACATTGGAGGAAATTTGTTCATGATGAAACTCAAGCCGGCAGTAAGTGTTTTGATACTTGCATTCGTGATCGCTGTCGTTGTGTCCTCGTGCAGCAAGGGGTCCGACGGCGCCGTTATTGCAAAAGTGAACCGCGCCACCATCACGGCAGCGGACTTCAAGAAACAGCTTGGAGACCTGACACCGCAGATGCAGCATGCCGTGGCGACAGACCCAAAGGCGCGGAAGGAATTCCTCGAAGATTTGATCGGGATCGAGTTGGTGATCCAGGAAGCAAAGCGGCAGGGACTGGACAAGGACGCAGAGTTCAAAAAGAAGCAGGATTTGTATAAGAAAGAGATGGAGCGCCGCGTACAGGAAGAGACCAAAAACGAGCTCTTCAACAGCGTGCTGAAAAAGGATTTGGGCGACAAGCTGAACAGCGTGTCTCCGCCGACAGACAAGGACGTACGGGACTATTACAATAGGAACAAGGACAAGATCCGCACACCTGACGGCAAGCAGATAAGCTTTAAAGAAATCGAACCCCAGCTCAAGATGAGGCTGATGCAGGAGAAACGAAGAACGTTGTATATCGATTATGCTAAAGGACTCAAAGCAAAGGCTGCAATATCCATTGACGACAAGGCCCTCGATACCGCCATGGCCGATCTCTCCCGGTCCGTTGAAATACCGGACCGCCTGACAGTGCAGAAGATACCGGCGGCAAAAGCAGAAAGCAAATAGTAACGGCTGCGATGAACATATCCCGAATCATAAAATATATAGCCCCGGCGCTGTTCCTGGGGCTGTTGTTTTTTTCCTGCAAGAAGAACGGCAACGAGAAGCCGCGAGAAACCGCTGCCCCGGTATCACCCGAAGTCAGGGTCGTTGCGACGGTGAACGGCGATCCCATCACACTCGCCGAATTCCAGGAGCGTTTCGCGCGCGCGGGGTCCAAACCTGAGCGCGAAGTAGAGCTTCAGGTGAAGAAGGAGTTTCTCAACAGGCTCATTGAACGCACAATGATGCTGCGCGATGCCCAGCGCAAGCGGATCAAGATCGGCCTGCCCGAGGTCAACAAGAGGATCTCCGAATTTCGCATGCAACACGGCAAAGATGTGAAGGAGGACCTCAACGGCCTCGGGATCGACTTCGAGAAGTGGAAGTCCGATATCTGGGAAGACCTGATGATCGAGCGTCTGCTCGCGCGCGAGGTGTACAAGCGCGTGTCCGTGTCATCACACGAGGTGCGGCGGTATTATCAAGCAAATCCCCAGGAGTTTGAAAAGCCCGAGCAGGTCCGCGTTCGCCAGATCGTGACCGCCACCGAGGAAGATGCCAAAAAGGTGATGGGGCTTCTGCAGTCAGGCTCCGATTTTGCCACCCTGGCGCGAGAGAAGTCCACGGCGCCTGAGGCCGGAAGCGGCGGTGATCTGGGGTATTTCGCCATGGGTGAGATGCCGGCAGAGTTCAATGTTGTTTTCGGTCTGCCGAAGAGCGGCACGAGCGGAATCGTGAAGAGCCCTTACGGGTACCACATTTTCAGGCTTATTGACAAACGGAGCGCGGGCAGGCTCAGCCTTGAGGAAGCGTACAAGGAAATCGCAGAGAAGCTGCAGCGGGGAAAAGAGGACAAACGGTACAAGCAGTGGCTCAAGGAGCTCCAGTCGAGGACGAAGTTCGAGGTGAATTATCAGGCCCTGGAGCAGTAAGTTCCTTTAGAGACGCTGGATTCTCCAACGGGGTGAGCAGGATTGTCCCGCGGTCACCCTCAATCTCAAGCCTGGTTTTGAACCGCGCTGACGCGTTATTAATGCTCTCAAGCACATCAACGGCGGACTTGCCCGTAAGCACGCGCGGCTGGTACTTAACGCGATAATTGTTCACATCCAACGGAACCGCCTCGACCCGCGCGAGGCTCTTGCCCTTGAACGTAAAAAGAAGTATCATACTGTTGTTTGTACGGTTGCTCTCGGACCCGAAAACGAAGTTCCCGAGGCTGTAGGCGATGAGACGCCCTTTGTATATTTCGAGTTCCTGCACCACATGCGGATGGTGGCCGAGTACCAGGTCTGCCCCCCAATCGACGGCTTGACGGCCGAGTGCGATCTGGTAGTCCTTGGCTGCGGTCATAAGTTCGGCGCCCCAGTGGAACGAGACCACGACGATGTCTGCAAGGGGACGGACCTTCTCGATATCCACTTTTACAAATTCGGCATATCCCGGCGCAGTACCGGGACGCTTCGCGGAGGCGAAGAACTCGAGCGGAAACGTAAGGGAGTAGGCGAGGAAGGCCAGGGTCTTTCCCTTGACATTCAGGATTGCAGGAGAGCGGGCGTCAACGAGGTCCATACCCGCGCCGGTATAGAGGATGCCGTTTTCTTCCAAATGTGCGAGTGTGTCCTTGAGCGCCAATGGGCCGAAGTCCATGGTATGGTTGTTCGCGAGAGTCACCACGCGGAAGCCGGCCATCTTGAGCGCTTCTGCGGCGATCGCTTCCGCCCGGAGGGTGAATTTTTTGTTTTCAACGGCCGTTCCACGGGAGGAAATGGGGGACTCGAGATTTCCCACAACAACATCCGCCATCCCGAGGACCGACCTCACGTCGACGAAAGGATAGGCCGGTCCGAATTCCTTGAGAAACGGGCCGGTTCTGCCGCCGAGCATGAGGTCGCCGACCGCTGCAATGGTGATTTCATCCTGCGGCAACAGATCGGCGGCAAAGGCTGGTGCAGTGATTATCAGAACAAGAATAAAGCCGGCAACGAGTTTTTTCATAGGGTACATGGATCATAATAATATTGTCGTCAAAAGGCAATAAAAAAAGAATGCAGCATCAGATGTACTGGCACAAAGGAAGCGAACGCCATGGTAAAGAACTTCATATTATCAAGTATAGCAACACTCATATTTCTTTTCTCCTTCAGCTTGCAGGGAAAAGCCAGCGGATCGGTTGTTGTTGACCGGGTCATCGCGGTGGTCAACGACGAGATCATCACGATGAGTGATCTTCAGCGCGAGGAGATAACGAACAAGAAGAACGGGGGCAATCACGACGAGCGTCTCATTCTCGAGGACATGATCGACCGGAAGCTGCAGATGGCTGCCGCAAAGCGCGCGGGAATGGATGTGACGGACAAGGAACTCGCCGACGCTCTTGCCGACATTATGAAGCGGAACAACATGGACGGCAAACAGTTCGATGCCGCACTGGGCAAGGAAGGACTGACCCTCGATCAGTACAAGGCCGGGCTGCGGGAACAGCTGACGCTCTCGCGCATGTTCAACAAGTATGTCCGCTCCGGCATCGCCATCGACGAGGCCGAGGCCCGCGCGTTCTATCAGAAGAATATAAAGATCTATTCGCTGCCCGAAGAAATCCGGGTGCGGCAGCTATACATTTCACTGCCGGAAAAAGCGAAAACGGACCAGATTGCCGCGGTCATGGAAAAAGCGCAGGCTCTCTATGATCGGGCCAAAAAAGGTGAGAACTTCCTCCACCTCGTCCGCGAGGAGTCGGAGGGGGTGACCGCGAAACAAGATGGGGACCTCGGATTCATGCAGCGGGACCAGGCAATCCCCGAGATCGAGGAGGCGACACGGGACCTTAAACCCGGCGAGATTTCAAGACCATTCCAGTGCGCCGGCGGTTACAACATCATCCGGCTGGAAGAAGTCCGTACTCCGGTAAGGCCTTTTGAAACGGTGAAGGATGAGATCATGAACACGCTCTACCAGCAAAAGACGGAGAACACCTTCCGGAGCTGGCTCCAGACGCTCAGAAGCGACTCCCATATCGAGAACAGGCTGTAACTAACCTTCAGTGATTAAGAAATTATGTGATTGAGGGATTAAGACCTGGAATAACGTTCAAAGCTTAATTACTCAATTTCTATTTTCTATTCTCTCTCCGATAATGAAAATCGTAAAACTCAAACAGAAAGAAGATCGGCGCATTCTTCGCGGACACCCTTGGGTATTCAGCAATGAGCTCCAGGGCACGACGGACACGTTCGCATCCGGTGAGATCATCGATGTGACGGACTTTTCAGGCCGCTTCATCGGTCGCGGATATATCAATCCTCATACGCTCATTTCGGTGCGTATTCTGACGAGAAGGCAGGAAGAAATCGACAATGGGTTTTTCAATAAAAAAATATCATCAGCCCGTGCCGTGCGCACGGCACTCGGGTTCGGTGATTCCTTCCGCGCGGTATTCAGCGAAGGTGACGGCCTGCCCGGCCTTATTGTCGACAAATACGCAGACACGCTCGTGGTCCAGTCTTTAACTGCCGGCATCGACGGTCTGCTGAGTGCCGTCATCACGGCACTCCATGAAGTATATTCACCGCTTGCGATAGTGCTCAGGAACGATGCAGCCTCACGCGAGATCGAAGGGCTCGTGCAGGAAAAACGAGTTGTCCACGGTGCAATCACCGGACCCGTGACGATAGACGAATCCGGCATCAAATACAACGTGGATGTGCTTGACGGCCAGAAGACAGGGTTCTTTTTTGATCAGTGCGAAAACCGTCTGGCGATCAGAGATTATGTAAAAGGCAGGCGCGTGCTGGACTGCTTCTGCTATAGCGGGGCATGGTCGCTCACGGCCGCAAGCTTCGGGGCCGCAGAAGTCATTGGGCTTGACTCGTCGGAGAAGGCGATTTTGACGGCATCTGACAACGCTGCATTGAATGGATTGTCTGCGCGCTTTAAGACCACCGACGTTTTCAGTGAACTCCGCGCTCTCAACAGACAGCGGGAACGTTTCGGATGCATTGTCCTCGACCCCCCTGCGTTTGTAAAGAGCAGGGCGAAAGTGCGAGAGGCGCTGAAGGGATATAAGGAAATCAACCTGCGCGCCATGCGGCTACTGGAGCCCGGCGGCGTGCTCGTTACCTGCTCGTGCTCGCACCATGTTGACCAAGAACTGTTCAAAGAGATGCTTATCGATGCCGCATATTCCGCCGGCAGGCAGGCGAGGTTATTGGAGATGCGTTCCCAAGCGCGGGACCATCCGATTCTGCTCGCAGCCAAAGAGACGCAGTATCTGAAGTGTGCGATTTTGATTATTGATTAACCACAAATGTGCGTCCATCGATCAATGCCTGTGTGCACAGGAGCTGTGAATGTTTTGGGGAAAGTCCTGGCAAGATTTAGCTTGACTAACGAACGCCCCCTATGTTACATATTGATTCGTTGCCGGGCGCTTAGCTCAGCGGGAGAGCACTGCCTTCACACGGCAGGGGCCACTGGTTCAAACCCAGTAGCGCCCACCATGCATATCAAGGGGTTACGGTATCTGCCGTGACCCTTTTTCATTGACCTGTGCCCCTTTTTGTGCCCCCCAGCCGTCTAAAACCTCAACGCCGTATCGGAGAGACTCAGGATAGTGGTGAGCGTACCTCATCGTCATGGTAATCGTCTTGTGACCGAGAAGCTCTTTCACAACATACAGATCAACACCGGATTGCACAAGCCTTGTTGCGAAGGTATGCCGGAGGTCATGGAAACGAACATCTGCAAGCTTGACCTTTTCACGTACTGATAATGAATGCTCTGAGAAGGTGATGACCATCCATCTTAGTGCACGCCTTTGAGGGAAACACAAATCCTGAAATGCTTCTAACCTTGTTTTTGGCCTTGAGAAGTTCCTAGGCAGTCTGATTCAGGGGCGCGGTTCTCTTTTCCTTATTTTTTGTCTTGAGAAGAGTAGCCGTGCGTCTAAAGAAATCAACCTCAGACCATTGAAGGGAAAGAATCTCATTTCGCCGCATTCCGGTATTAAGCACGAACGTGATAATTTCCCTTAACCAGACCTGTGAAGCATCCAATAAACGCTTTTCTTCCTCGAAAGTAATCCATCGCTCAACTTTATTATGAGCCTTGTCTATCTTTACTTTCTCGAACGGATTTCTTGCAAGCCATTCCCATTCCCTAATTGCAAGGTTTAAAGCATGTCTCAAAAGCTCAAGCTCTTTTGCCAACGTTGCCGTTTTTGCGCCTTCGCTTCTTC
>Ga0209048_10005960_pt1 | contig 11454 bp, 12 predicted proteins | sample FrelakmetCRP12CR_FD_187146 | JGI IMG/M metagenome (GOLD analysis project Ga0209048, IMG submission 187146) | Freshwater lake sediment microbial communities from the University of Notre Dame, USA, for methane emissions studies - CRP12 CR (SPAdes)... | ecosystem: Environmental > Aquatic >... | reverse complement strand
GGTCGCCATCGATGAAGCTCAATTCTTCAACGACGAGGTGGTAAACGTGGCGCAAAGCCTGGCCGACCGGGGGATGCGGGTGATCGTGGCAGGCCTGGACACCGATTTCCGTGGCGAGCCCTTCGGCCCGATGCCGGTGTTGATGGCGAAGGCGGAGGTAGTGGACAAGCTGCACGCCATATGCATGGTCTGCGGCGAGCAGGCATGCCGGACCCAACGGTTGGTCAACGACAAGCCGGCCCGTTACGACGACCCGGTGGTGATCGTCGGCGCCTCCGAGCTGTACGAAGCGCGCTGCCGGCAGCATCATGAAGTGCCGCGTGATTGAGTTTTCACCACAGAGCGCACAGAGATCGCAGAGAAAACATTCGAATATTCAAAGAAGGTATTATGCAAGATTATCACGAATACCTGGACGAGATCCTGATTTCAGAAGAGACGCTGCAAGAACGGATCGCCGAGCTGGGCGCCGAAATCAGCCGCGATTATGCCGGCCAGACCCTGAATTTGATTTGCATTTTGCGGGGCGGGGTGCTGTTCCTGACCGACCTGATGCGACATATCACGGTCCCCAACACGATCGATTTTATGGCGGTTTCTTCCTATGGCACTGCCCGCCAAACCACCGGGCAGGTGCGTATTTCGATGGATTTAACCGAGGATATCCATGACCGGAATGTGCTGCTGGTTGAAGACATTGTAGATAGCGGCTACACGATCGCGTCGGTGCTGGATTTCCTCGAGACCCGCCATCCCAAGACATTGCAAGTTTGCGCCCTCTTGGACAAACCGGAACGCCGCGAGGTGCAGGTTCCGATCCATTACAAAGGGTTCACGATCCCGAATAAATTCGTGTTCGGGTATGGGTTGGACATGGATGGGTATTACCGCAACCTGCCGTTTATCGCCACGGTCAACCTGGCGCGTTATCATCCCCCCGCGTAGGCAACATGCCTGAAGCTACCCAATTATCCTTTCTGGATCTGCTCGATAAGGTTCGGGCGGTGCTGCCGCCCGGCTTATCCGTTTATGCGGTGGGTGGCTCGGTACGGGATGAGTTGCTCGGGCGACCCATCCATGACATAGACTTCGTCCTTTCCGGCGATGCGTTGAAAATTGGCCGGCGGGCGGCGAACGCTCTGGGGGGCGCTTACTACCCGCTGGATGAGGAGCGCGACACGGCGCGGGTGATCCTTTTCCAACCCGATGGCAGCCGCATGGCGCTGGATTTCGCTGCGCAGCGCGGCCCGGACCTGGAAAGCGACTTGAGGGCGCGGGACTTCACCCTGAATGCGATGGCTATGGAGCTGAGCGACCCGCAAACTTTGCTGGACCCGCTGGGGGGCGCCGCCGACTTGCGGGCCAGGCTGTTGCGCGCCTGCTCCCCCACCGCCTTTGAAGATGACCCACTGCGCATCTTGCGGGGTGTGCGCCTGGCGACAGCCTTCGGCTTCCACATCCAGCCCGAGACGCGCCAGCTGATGCGCCAATCGGTGGAGCGGTTGCCGGGTGTCTCGGCCGAGCGCCTGCGGGATGAGCTCTTCCGCATCCTGGATGGGCCGCAAGCGGCTACTGCCCTGCGCCTCCTGGACTTATTGGGTGTTATGTTGTACATCCTGCCGGAGCTTCCAGCTTTAAAAGGGGTGACACAATCGCCGCCGCATTTCGAAGATGTGTGGGACCATACCCTGAGCGTGCTACAAAAACTGGAAAGCGTCCTGAAAACGCTGGCGTTGCAGCCCGACCCCGAAGCGGCCGCCAACCTGGCAATGGCTCCGCTATCCTTGCGCCTGGGGCGTTACCGGGAACAGCTGTATGTCCACCTCTCGGCGTCCATAAACCCATTGCGCTCCGCGCGGGCGTTGCTCTTCCTGGCAACTCTGTACCACGATATAGCCAAGCCAGACACGCGCCAGTTGGAGGGCAGCGGGCGCATCCGTTTCCTCGAACATGAGCTGCTGGGTGAGCAGGCGGCGGCGCGGCGAGCGAGCGAGCTGCACCTGAGCAATGACGAGATTGAGCGTCTGAAAAAAATCGTCCGTCACCACATGCGCCCATTGCTATTAGCCCAAACCGGGCAGCTCCCCACGCGGCGAGCGGTTTACCGGTTCTACCACGCCACCGGACCGGCAGGAGTAGATGTTTGCCTGCTTTCCTTAGCCGATAGCCTGGCGACCTATGGCCCCGATCTGCCGCAGGACCTTTGGGGTCACCAGATCGACGTGGTGCGCACTTTACTTGAAGCCTGGTGGGAGAGGCCGGAAGAATCGGTCTCGCCTCCGGCCTTGATCGACGGTCGTGACCTGATGCGGGCGCTCAACCTGGAGCCTGGACCAGAAGTGGGGAGGTTGTTGGAATTGGTGCGTGAAGCCCAGGCCTGTGGCGAAGTGCACGACCAGGAAGGCGCACTGGCGCTGGCGCGTGAAGGCATGCAAAAAAAAGACCCTTCGACGCCATTCTTTGGCGTCGAAGGGTGACATCTTGGATAAAAAGAATGGCGCACCAGGGGGAAATGCTCTGTCTAATGTGTTGCGCAGGCAATACAGGGATCAAAGGCGCGCACCACGCGCCCCACGGCGCGTTCTAGCTCCAGGCTCACCTTTTCAGCGGTGATGTAGCGCCTGGCAGCTACCCGCAGCGCACGCTCGATCGCCAGAATGTTATGAATGGTGGGAATGATGAACTCCGCCTCGGCGATCAGGCCGTTCTCGATGCGGTAATGGTGGATCAGAGGGCCGCGCGGCGCTTCTACCATCCCAAAGCCTTCCCCATCCCGCGGAGTATGGGGGTTAGCCGTATCCGCCGCGTCCAGCGGCTGTTCCAATAACTCCATTGCCCGTTCCAAAGCATAGACCAGCTCAATGCCCCGGCACAAGTCGAAGAGCAGGATGGCATGGGCCGGACGTCCAAAGGCCTCCTGAAAACGCGCCAGGTATTCATCGGCGCGCGGCGTGCCCATACAACGGATCATGTTTATCCGGGCGAGACTGTTAGCCCGCAAGACCTCCCCTCGGAAGCTAGTCTGCCCGGCGTAACTGTATTCTGTCTCCTCGATGGTTAGATAAGACCGGAAGGCGCGGGCAGGGAAACAATCGTTGACGTTGCCGTCGGGGCCCATCACCCGCAGGATACCGCTGTCAAAATTCGGGAAAGTATCGTCGGTGGAGGCAATGTAATACGCCGGCTCATCATCGCCCCAGGTGCCGATTCGTTCCCGCAGCGCCAGTGACATCTCCCAGTAGTAATCGAAAAGCTCGCAAGCGATCGGGAGCGCCCTGGCCAATTGTCCATGCATGGCGACAGCTGCCTCGTGCTGGATGCCGCTGGTCACCCCGCCGACTACGGCTTTAACAGGGTGGATAAACTGCCCGCCTGCCAGCGAGATCAGGTCGGTGCCGGCTTTGCGGACTTGAAGAGCCCGTGTGGCGATCCCGGCTCGTTCTTTGTCCGAGCCTTCCTCTTCTGCCGCCGCCTGAAAAATGCTTGCCACACCCAGGCGGTCTGGCATCGTGAAGATAAATAGCGAAGTGGCCTGGTTTTGGATCAGCTGGCCGATCAATAGTAATTCGCGGATCTTATTTGCCACCGGCGGGGGAGTAACGCCATAGGCATCTTCCAGCGCTTTGACGGATGCCACCTGGTGGGCTGTGGAACACACGCCGCAAATGCGTGGCACGATGACGGGCATTTGCTGGGCCGGCACGCCATGTACAAAGTACTGAAAGCCGCGCAGCTCGGTCGCCTGGAATCGGGCAGAGACTACTTCTCCACCGTTCAATTCGATGGAAACGTGCGCATGACCTTCAATTCGGCTGAGAGGGAAGACTAAAGTGGTCATCTCACAACACCTTATCTTTCGAGCGAGGCGGTCTCACCGGATCGGCCGAGTTTACTGGCTCGGCATAATCAGAGAATTGAAACAGGAATAGCGCCAGCTGCGGGGAATGCAGCTCGTGATCGATCTCCTCGGCCGGGATATTGGTCATCCCGGTAAACACCCGTTTAATCGCATTAAACCAGATATTGGATTCCTTCTCGATAAAAGCGTCGGATGGTCCCCGGCAGCCCACACATGGGTGCCCGGCGCGCGTACACAGCGCCCGGCAGCCGCCGCGGGTCGTGGTGCCGATGCACAAATACCCCTGGTTGATCAGGCAAATATCGGGCAGAACATCCCCTTGCAAGAAGCCGACCAGGTGCTCCGGACGCATTTCCCTGTCCTTCCTCCGACCGCATTCCTGGCATACGCTCGCCGCGACTTTGAAATCGGGAGGGTTGAAAAGGGCGGCCATAAAAAGTTCCGGGGTTGGCGGGCAACCCGGCAAGTAGCGGTCGACCGCCATCACCGAGTCGATGGGGCGCGATTTGGGGAGCAAACGTGGTAAATGGAGCCGCCCTTCTTGGGCCAGGAAAAGCTGGCGGACCTCGTCGCGCTCGCCCAGGTGGGCGACGCCGCCCGAGATGGCGCATGTGCCGACGGCAATCACCTGTTTCCCGCGCCGGGCTGCCTGGCGCAGGTGATACAGATCTTCGTCGGTGCGCACACTGCCGCTGACCAACAGCACATCTACCTCCGGCACATCGTAAGCCGAGACGACCAGTGGCATGTAGACCAGCTTATATTGGTCCAGCCACTCCTCAGCATTGAGCAGCGCTACCTCACACCCAGCGCAGCCAGAGAGTTGCAGAACAGCAAATTGTTTCATGGTTTTAATTAGGGGAAAATATCGTCCAAAAATGGCTGGTAGAAGCAGCGGCAGCCCCGGCCGTGCGAGCAACCCTCTACCGGTAACCTGGGAGCCTCGTCCTTTGGATATGCCCCCTCGGTTTCCCTGCAGGCCGGGCAGCAGGCCTCGCTGACGGCGACCCGCACGTACAGCACGCGCGAGTTGGCCTGGAAGCGTTTAAGCGCCTGAGCCGTGCTGGACCATTCGTTCAGATCGGCATGGCAATTTGCACATTGGGTTGCGTTGTCCGGCGATTGTGTGTTGCACTTGGTACAGGTTTGCACGTCTCGCCTCCTGTGATAATTTTCCCTATTCTAACCCAAGTGCGCCCAGGCTCAAAGGGTAAACCTCCAATCTCATACGCAATAATCGAGTTTTTTCTGTTTGCCTTGCTGCTCGGCGCGCGAGCGCCGGGTCAGTTTCCTTAAATGGGCGACCAGCACATTTGTGGGTGTGGGCTTGAGCAGATAGTCATCCGCTCCCTCGTCCAGCGCTATGGTCGCCATACCGGGTTTACTGTTGGCTGAAAGCATCAGGATTGGGACTGCGCTGAAGGTGCGGATTTCTCTGCAAACCTGCCAGCCGTCCATGCCTGGTAAAAGTAAATCCAGGATTATCACGTCCGGTCTGAGCTGGTGGGCCATTTCGATGCCTTCGAGGCCAGAGCTGGAAGTTAAAACTTCAAACCCTTTGGGCTCAAGTACAATTCTTAGCAGGTCGGTTAGTTCATTATCGTCGTCAACGACCAATACTCTGGTCTGCACTGCATCCTCTCCATCGGAAGATTTCCATAGTCTGCGATGATAGTGGTAATGTAGGAACAGGTCATCCTCCGCCTGGTTCGTCCCCTCGCTCGTGGCAATATTATGCACCTAAACTCAAAAAATTTACCTTACAATCACTTTACAATAGGATTCGAAAAAATTTTGATTTTTGGATTAAGTCTTGCATCTTATGCCATGAAGGGATATGATATGATTAGGTTAATCTCTGGTTCGGAGTATGGCAGCCTATATATCCTGTCCTAACTGCGCTAAGCCGGTCGACTTGCAAACCCGCTATTGCGAGCATTGTGGTGTTGACCTGGTATTCGCAGCCGCGGTTGTTGAGCGGAGCGTTATTTCTCCCACCCAGGTGCCGGCTGGCGTGCCGCTTGCTCCAGAAATCCTGGTCCCCCGAATGGGCGATACCATGCTCGAGCAGGCGATCATCCAGCCAGAGCAGCTACAGCTGGCACTGGAGTATCAACAGAAGCGGGCGGAGGAGGGCCACCCGGTTTTGTTAGGACAGGCGTTATTAGAATTGGGGCTGGTGACACGTGAAGCCCTGGACCAGGTTATCACCGTCCAGATCTTGCAGCTGCAAAACGCTTTAAACGATGCAAACCACCAGCTGGAGCAGCGCGTCCAGGAACGCACAGCGGATTTGCAGCGCGCCCTCGAGCGTTTATCCGAGCTTAACCAGCTCAAATCGAACTTTATCGCTAATATTTCCCATGAGCTGCGCACTCCGTTGACGCACTTGAAAGGCTACCTCGATATCCTGGTGCAGGGCGGGTTAGGGACGATGAATCCCCAGCAGCTGGATGTGCTGGCAATCCTGCAGCGGGCTGAGGCCCGGCTGGAACGGTTAATTGAAGATTTGATCCAGTTTTCGCTGGCCTCCCGCGGCGAGCTGAATATTAAATTGAGCTCTTTCCACCTGGCGGATATAATCCGGCGCACGCTGGAGCGATCAGGTGACAAAGCTGCGACGGGTGCGATAAACTTGAGTGTGAACCTGCCGGTGGATTTACCGCAGGTACGAGCCGATGAGGAGAAGATTGGCTGGGTACTTTCACAGCTTGTGGATAATGCTTTGAAGTTTACCTCCAAAGGCGGACGGGTGGAAATCGGGGCGGTGTTGGAGAGCAGCCTGGTGACGTTGGCGGTGACTGATACGGGAATTGGCATTCCACAGGAGCGCCTGGAAGAAATCTTTGAACCTTTTCATCAGCTAGATGGCTCGGCGACCAGGCGGTTTGGCGGCACAGGATTAGGGCTGGCAATGGCCCAGCGCATTATCGAAGCGCATGGCTCCAAAATTAATGTAGAATCGGTATTAGGACTGGGAAGCCGTTTTGAATTCTCTCTGCCGGTGATGAAGTCAGAAGCACAACCCACTGAAGTGGCGGTGAACCACAATGCTTGAAGAAACCCCAACTCCTTCTGGCTCATTGCGCCCTCAAGAACTGGCCGCTATGTATGCCATCAGCCGGACTGTGGCCAGGGCAGTCGATACCGATACTACCCTGGATGAGATTATACGGCTGGTCCGGCCGGTATTTATCTTCGACAACATGGTGCTCTATAAGCTTCGAGCAGATGCGTCGCTCGAACCAACCTACGCACGTGCTATTGGCCGCGGACGTTTCCGGGAGGCGGACCTGGCTTGGGGAGAATACACTGCCAATGAGGCTTTCATCTCCGGGCAACCCGCTATGCGATTCGAAGAGCTGGCAGGAGCGAATGAAGATCGAACCGGTGTCCGGCATTTCCTGGGTCTCCCATTAAACCAGGGGGAGCAGATTATGGGGGTATTGGTATTCATCCGTTTTGGAGGCCCGGCTTTCACCCCGGACCAGGTTAACCTGGCCGAGTTTATTGCCTCGCATGTGGCCCAGCTACTCAGCCGCCGCCAGCTTGTAGAGAAGATTGCGAGCCTTGAAGCCCGGCGCCGGCTGGATAGCCTGCAAGAAGACTTTATTGCTACCATTTCCCATGAGCTGTTGACCCCTTTAGGTTTTATAAAAGGCTACGCTACAACCTTGTTGCGGGAAGATACCAACTGGGACGACACCACACGCCGCGAATTCTTAACCATTATAGATGAGGAATCTGACAGGCTACGAGAATTGATCGATAACTTGATGGATTCGTCCCGCTTGCAGGCTGGCACCCTGCGAATGAGTCTCCAACCGGTGCGGCTGGAAGCGCTGCTTAAAGATATCTCACAGCGCGCCAGGACACGCAACGAAAACCTGACAATTAGACTGAATCTAAATGTTGTTGGGCTGCAAATCCAGGCTGACCCAACTCGCCTGGCGCAAGTGTTCGACAACTTGCTGACCAACGCGGTCAAATATGCCCCTGACTCGCCCATCGAAATAAGTCTGGACAAGTTGGATGGAATGGCCCGGATTGCCGTTAAAGATTGTGGGCCAGGTATCCCTCCAGAACACTTGCAGAATATGTTCAAACGGTTTTTCCGGGTACCCGGGCAGACCACCTCCATCCGTGGCACGGGATTGGGCTTATATATCTGTCGCCAGATCGTCCAAGCCCACGGTGGTGAAATTACCGTCGATTCAATTCTCGGGCAGGGCACGACTTTTTTCATCTTGCTGCCTTATGAGCAGACCAAACCCAACTAATTCAACTGATCAGGAGATGGAACTATGAGCACTTGTATTTTAATCGTTGACGATGAACCTCGCTACCTGCGCCTTATGGAAGCCAACCTCATCACAGAAGGATATCAAGTTATAAAAGCCAGCAACGGCCAGGAAGCGGTAGATATGGTCGTCGAAAAGCATCCTGACCTGGTTTTCCTGGATATCATGATGCCGGTGCTGGATGGTTTTGCCGCCTGCGAGCGGATCCGCGAATTCTCTAACGTTCCCATTATTATGGTAACTGCCCGGGGGAGCGAAGGGGACCGGGTACGGGGGTTGGACCTGGGCGCAGATGATTATATTGTCAAACCCTTTTCCGCCACCGAGCTATTGGCTCGAGCGCGAGCCGTCCTGCGCCGGGCTCAAAATTCCAGCAGCGCCTTCGAGCAATCCATATTTACCCATGGCAACCTGCGGATCGACTTCGCCCGTGCAGAGGTTTTCAAAGGCGACAAGATGGTCTTCCTTTCTGCGACTGAATATCGCCTGTTACTCCAGTTTGCGCATAACATCGGCAGCGTTTTAACTTCGGAGCAACTCCTGGTGGATGTGTGGGGACCGGAGTACCGGGATGATAAGGAGATCTTATGGGTGAGTATCTCACGTTTGCGCCAGAAACTGGAAGCTGATCCAAAGAACCCGCAGCACATCGTCACTCGCTCAGGCCTGGGCTATACCATGCCCCCGATGTAATCCAGGGAATGGCGGCGTGGTGTTAACAGTAGTCTCGCGCTACTGATGCCACCACTAATTACGATTTTCTGGGACGGGAGAGGATTTGGAAATGACCATTAATCCATTAGCTTTGAAAATCAGGGCTAAGAAATTGGGGCTCCTGATACGGGATGCGCGACAGTTCTCTGGTAAAAGTATGGAAGATTGCGCCCGGGCTATCGGGGTGACCGGTGCAGTTTTTGACGAATATGAATCTGCGGAGAAATCACCTTCTTTGCCGGAGGTGGAAGCGCTGGCGTATTTCCTGAATGTGCCTTTGGACCATTTTTGGGGGGATAAGGCGCTTTCGCCTACCCTGGGTACAAAAAGCCAGCCCAACCTGGCGCAGGTGGTGGGCTTGCGCCAGCGTGTAATTGGGTTGATGATCCGCAAAGCTCGCCTGGAAGCTGGCTTATCCCCGGAGGCGCTCGCACAAGAGGCTTCTTTAACCCCTGACCGCCTGGAAGCTTATGAGCTGGGGGAAATTCCGATCCCCGAACCTGAGCTGGAATTACTGTGCAGCATCTTGCACCGGCCTGTAAAAGACTTTTTTGACCAGCATGGCATGGTGGGGGTGTGGGCTAATGAGCAGCGTAATGTACAAAGCTACCTGGCGCTTACGCCTGAATTGCAGGCGTTTGTTTCTAAGCCTGTCAACCGGCCGTACCTGGAACTTGCCCAGCGGTTGAGCGAGATGTCGGTAGAGAAACTGCGGGCGGTAGCGGAGGGGTTGCTGGAGATCACGTATTAGAAATGGCAGAACCTCTCAACCCCAAACAGCTTGAAAAGGAAGGCAAAGCAGCCTACCAGCGCGGCGATTTTTCGGCTGCCGCGCGTGCGTTTCAAGCAGCCGCGCAGGGTTTTGCTGCCGCAGGTGATAGCTTGACCTCAGCGGAGATGTCGAATAATGTTAGCGTGGCGCTTCTGAAAGCTGGCGAGGCGCCAGGCGCCCTGGAAGCCGTGGAGGATACGCCGGCTATCTTTGCCGGGGCCGGTGATATTCGCCGGCAGGCGATGGCGCTCGGCAACCGGGCAGCCGCCCTGGAAGCTTTAAAGCGCTTTGATGAGGCTTTCGAGGATTACGAGCAATCGGCGGAGCTATTCAAACAGATTGGGGAGGATGGACTGCACGCCAATGTGCTACAATCCCTATCCGCTCTACAGTTGCGCACAGGGCGCCAGTTACAGGCCCTGGCATCCATGCAAGCCGGATTGGAGCAGATCGAGCGACCCACTCCTCAGCAAAGCTTGCTAAAAAGGCTGTTGCGTGTTCCATTTCAAATACTTGGGAAGTAGTTTGATGAATGTTGGGGGAGAGTGAGCGCTTTTTCTCTTGTCCGTTTGTTACAATCATGCTATAAAGACAATGATGGTTGCTCTATTACAGTTACCCGTTCGAACCGCCAGGCCAGATGACCGGCAGGCGCTGGCCAATCTGATCCACTTTGAAGTATATGTTCACCGGCATCTGGATTGGCGGCATCCCCTGGACTGGCTGGGATATCAGCCATATTTAATGGTCGAGCAAAACAACCACGCTATCTCAACTTTGGCATGCCCTCCTGACCCAGCGCATGTAGCCTGGATCAGGTTGTTCGCGGTTGGGTCAGGTGCATTGTTGGAGAAAGCCTGGAACTCGTTATGGCTTACCGCCCATGACCAGCTTTCGGAGGAGGCTGACCTAACCTGGGCCGCGGCGATCCCTCTTCAATCCTGGTTTGAAACACTCCTTAAAATGGCCGGTTTTGTGTCAACCCACCATATTGTGATTTTGACCTGGGAACGTGGCAGGTTACCCGCTGCCGGTATGCGAGACAATATCTTCATTCGCCCGATGATATTTGACGATCTGCCGGCAGTGCATGCTATCGATGTGGCTTCCTTTGATCCACTCTGGCAGAACTCATTGCCCACTCTGGAACTGGCCTTCCACCAATCAGCAGTAGCGACGGTTGCAGAAGACCAGGGTAAGTTGATCGGCTACCAGATCAGCACAGCCACAGTTATGGGGGGGCACCTCGCCCGGTTGGCGGTGGTCCCCGAACACCAGGGACGTGGGATTGGGTATGAGCTGGTGCGCGACGCGCTCTCCCAATTTGAGCGACGGGGCGCCCGCAGCGTCACCGTCAACACCCAGCAGAATAACCTGGCGTCTTTAGCGCTCTACCAAAAGACCGGTTTCCACCGCACTGGCGAAGAATATCCGGTCTACCAATTCGAAATTTAGGAGCGAATACCATGAAACACTTCGAGACAACCTGGCAGGCGATTGATGGGCTGCAACTTTATGCTCAGGGATGGGAGCCCGAAGAAAATCTTGTGGCGGTGGTATGCCTGGTGCATGGATTAGGCGAGCACAGCGGGCGTTATGCTCACCTGGCTGCGTTCCTTAACCGGGCTGGTTATGCTGTGATGAGCTTCGACCTGCGAGGTCATGGTAAATCCGGCGGGCCGCGCGGTCACGCGGCCTCGATCGAATCTTTTATGAACGATATAGACCTGCTTATGCAGACGGCGGTGGGACGTTATCCGGGCAAGCCGCGTTTCCTTTACGGTCACAGCCTGGGAGGCATCCTGGTC
>Ga0209048_10005959_pt1 | contig 11461 bp, 10 predicted proteins | sample FrelakmetCRP12CR_FD_187146 | JGI IMG/M metagenome (GOLD analysis project Ga0209048, IMG submission 187146) | Freshwater lake sediment microbial communities from the University of Notre Dame, USA, for methane emissions studies - CRP12 CR (SPAdes)... | ecosystem: Environmental > Aquatic >... | reverse complement strand
CTGCCTGCGCCGGCGGGCGAGCCGACGCCAGCTCGCTCACGCCCCGATCGAAATCGAACGAACGCGATTCGCCGGCGATGGGTCCGGCTTCGCCGCCTGCCACCGGGCCGCCCTCTGCGCGCGGCTCCGCTCCACCGAAGCCTTCGCCACCCTCGCGACGGCGGCGGCGACCGCCCCGGCGGGACCGCCGCCCGCCGCGCTCGCCGTCTCCGCGTTCGCCGCGCTGGCCCTCCGGGCCTGGCTGACCTGGCTGGCCCTCGCCGCGCGCTGCGCTCGCACCGCCGTTCGGCGGCTGGGGTTGCTGCTGCGGTGCCTGGGCGAACGCCGGCTGATCGCCGCGCGGCTGCTGCTGCTGTTGCTGCTGCGGTGGCCGCTCCGGACGGCGCTCGCCACCACGCTGCTGCTGCTGGGCGTCGCGGCGACCGCGCTGCTGCTGCTGCTCGTCGCGCCGCTCGCTGCGCTGCGGCGCCGCCGCCTGGCTCGGCTGCTCGTCCCGTCGTGCCGGCTCGGGGCGCCGTTCCTCGCGCCGCCCTTCGTCGCGTCGCTCGCTGCGGCCTTCGTGGCGTCCTTCGCGGCGACCCTCGCGGCCGTCGCGACGATGGCGGTCACGATCGCCGCGCTCGTCACGGCGGTGCCGGTCGCGATCGTGCTCGTCGCGGCGATGCGGATGATCGAGCTTTGTGGCGGCCGGGGCTTCCGGCAGTGGCGCACGCTTGTCGCCGAACAGCCAGTGCCAGGTGCGCACGAAGACGCCGTCGCGGGGGCCGTAGGGCTGAATCATCACGACCTGCTGAGCCGGGGCGGCCGCGGCGGCCACGGGCTCGGGCGCGGGCGGCGGGGCCGGCGTGCTCGGCACGATGGTCGTCACCGCGGGTTGCTGCGGCGGCGGGGCCTTTTCCTCCTCGGTCGTCGCGATGGCCTCGAGGTCCACCTTGGGCTCGATGGCCATCTCGTGGCTGATCATCGAGTTCTCGGGCAGACCGGCCTCGTCGTCGCGGACGCGACGGATCTCGTAGGCCGGCGTTTCGAGGTACTTGTTCGGGACCAGGACGATGTCGATGCGCCCGCGCTTCTCGATGTCGTTCAGCATCTCGCGCTTCTCGTTCATGAGATAGGTCGCGACGGCCACCGGCAGCTGGGCGATCACCTTGGCGGTGCGGTCCTTGCGCGCCTCCTCGCCGATCAGGCGCAGCACGGCGAGTGCGAGCGACTCGACGCTGCGGATCACGCCCATGCCGTTGCAGCGCGGGCAGACGATGTTGGTCGACTCGCTGATCGAGGGGCGCAGCCGCTGGCGGGACATCTCGAGCAGACCGAAGCGTGAGATCTTGCCGAGCTGGATGCGGGCGCGGTCCTGCTTGACCGCGTCGCGCAGGCGATCCTCGACGGCGCGCTGGTTCTTGGTCAGCTCCATGTCGATGAAGTCGATGACGATCAGGCCGCCGACGTCGCGCAAGCGCAGCTGGCGGGCGATCTCCTCCGCCGCCTCGAGGTTGGTGTTGCAGGCAGTGGTCTCGATGTCCGTGCCGCGGGTGCTGCGCGCGGAGTTGATGTCGATGGAGACGAGCGCCTCGGTGTGGTCGATCACGATGCTGCCGCCGGAGGGCAGCGTCACCTTGTGCGAGTAGGCCGACTCGATCTGGCTCTCGATCTGGTAGCGCGTGAACAGCGGGACGTGATCATCGTAGAACTTCAGCCGGCGCAGGTTGTTCGGCATGAAGCGCTGCATGTACTCGTGCGCTTCCTCGAACACCTCCCGCTTGTCGATCAGGATCTCGCCGATGTCGTCGGCCAGGTAGTCGCGCAGCGCGCGCAGGATCGCCTTGCTCTCCTGGTAGATGAGGAACGGCGAGGGACGGCTGTTCGAGGCCTGCTGGATGGCGTTCCAGACGTCGACGAGGTTATTCAGGTCCCACTGCAGTTCCTCGGGGGTGCGCCCGACGCCGGCCGTGCGGACGATGGCGCCCATGCCCTCGGGGATCTGCAGGTTGTCCATGGCCTCGCGCAGCTGGTCGCGATCGTCACCCTCGATGCGCCGGGAGACGCCCCCCGCGCGGGGGTTGTTCGGCATCAGCACGAGGTAGCGTCCGGCGAGGCTGATGAAGGTCGTGAGTGCGGCCCCCTTGCTGCCGCGCTCCTCCTTCTCGACCTGGACGATGACTTCCTGGCCTTCCTCGATCAGGTCGCGGATCCCGCGGCTGCCGCCGGCTTCCTGGCCGGCCGGCTTTTCCTTGAAGCAGGCCTTGGTGACTTCCTTGAGCGGCAGGAAGCCGTGGCGCTCGGCGCCATAGTCGACGAAGCAGGCCTCGAGGCTGGGCTCTACGCGGGTGATGCGACCCTTGTAGACGTTGGCTTTCTTGGTCTCGCGGGACGGTATCTCGATATCAAGGTCATAAATCCGCTGGCCGTCCACCAGCGCGACTCGCAACTCCTCTTCCTGGGTTGCGTTGACGAGCATTCTCTTCATCGGCCCTCACATGCATGGAGGTTGGGGCCGTGAACGAACGGACGGGAGGTGCCGCGGCGTTGCGGAGAGGTCTGGCAGCGGCTTGTGCTGGGCTCATGCGGCTGATGTTCCGGTCCCGTTGCCCTGTGAGAGGGCGCGGGACCCGACCGAATCCTGGTGCTGTCGGGCATCGTTCCCGCCGATAATCGTGGCTGGCCCGCCGCCCGCCGGGGCTGCGGTACCTGCACGTGTTCACGGCAGTTCGATGGTCTGAAAGTTCAGAACCAACTAAGATGCGCGCGGCCCGCTCCCTTTGGGTGCCGGACTCGCGGCGCTCGCGTCGCGCGAGCCGCTGGCCCCGGAGGGCCTCACTCGCACGACCGCCGGACTGTAACAATTGAAAGCCGGTAAATCAATGGCTTACGCCGATACTGTCACGGGTGCCGAGAATTCGGCCGGGCCGCGGGTGGGTGGCGTGCAATACGTCGAGGCGGGCGAGGGTGATGCCGGCCAGCGGCTCGACAACTTCCTCGTGCGCGTCCTGAAGGGCGTGCCGCGCACCCACGTCTACCGCCTGCTGCGCAAGGGCGAAGTACGTGTAAACAGCAAGCGCGCGAAGCCCGAGCAGCGCCTTGCCGCCGGGGACCGCGTGCGCCTGCCCCCCGTCCGCCGACCGGACGCCGCCGCCTCGGGCGCGCCCAGGCCGGCGAGCGCCTCGCTGCAAAAGTTCATCACGGAGGCGATCGTCTACGAGGACGCCGACCTCATCGTGCTCAACAAGCCGGCGGGCGTGGCGGTGCACGGCGGCAGCGGCATGTCGCACGGCGTGATCGAGGCGCTGCGCAGCGCCCGGCCCGACCTGCCGGAGCTCGACCTCGTCCACCGGCTCGACCGGGAGACGAGCGGCTGCCTGATCGTCGCGAAGCGCCGCTCGGCGCTGCGCGACCTGCACGCCCAGCTGCGCGAGGGCCGCACCGAGAAGCTCTACCTCGCGCTCGTCTGCGGCAAGTGGAACCTCGGCACCAAGCGCATCGAGTTGCCGCTCGACACCGCGGAGCGCCGCGGCGGAGAGCGCCACGTGGCGGTGCGTAGCCACGGCCAGATGGCCGTCAGCACGTTCAAGCCGGTCCAGTTCTTCGGCAACCTGGCGACCCTCATGGAAGTGGCGATCGACACCGGCAAGACCCACCAGATCCGGGTGCACGCGGCCTACGCGGGCCATCCTGTGGCCGGGGATTACAAGTACGGCGATCGCGAGCAGAACGCGCGGCTCGAGGCCTTCGGGCTGCGCCGCATGTTCCTGCATGCCGCCTCGATCGGCGTGACCCGTCCGGGCACTGGGGAGCCGCTCCACGTGAGCTCGCCCCTCGGCGCCGATCTTCGCGTCGTGCTCGATGCCCTCGCTACGGCACCGAGAAGCCCGCGCGCCGCAGCGCGCCGCACACCCAGATCAGGGGCAGGCCGGTGAGGCCGGTCGGGTCCTCGGACTCGATGCGCTCGAACAGTCCGATGCCAAGGGATTCCGCCTTGAAGCCCCCGGCGCAGTCGAGCGGCTGGTCGGCCGCGATGTAGCGGTCGATCTCCGCGGGCGCGAGCTCGCGGAACGTCACGACCGTGCCGTCGACGTGTGATTCCTCGCGGTGCTCCGCGCCGTCGATGATGTGCACGGCGGTGAGGAAGGTGAGCTTGCGCCCCGAGGAGGCCGCGAGCTGCGCCCGGCAGCGCTCGGGCGTGCCGGGTTTGCCGAGTATTTCCTTCCCGCGCACGGCCACCTGGTCGGAGCCGATGACCACCGCCTTCGGGTAGCGGGCAGCGACGGCCTCGGCCTTCAGCCGCGCGAGACGGCGCACCAGCTCCTCCGGCGGCTCCTCGTCGATGCGCGCCTCCGCAGTCTCGGGCGCGACGCATTCGAAGGGCACGCCGAGGCGCCCGAGCAGGGCACGGCGGTACGGCGATGTGGACGCAAGAATCAGACCCTTGAAAAACAAAGGTTTAAGACCGAATTCATTTTGACACGCGGGAGGAGCGTCCCTATTATACGCGCCCCATGTCGCCCGCCCCGGCGGATCAAGTCAACGCGAAGGAACTGGCGGGCCGGGCTGCTACGATTCGGCGCAGCCTCGGGCTGCGACAGCTCGCGCGTGTTGCCGAAGCCGGAGCGCTCGAGGGGACGCGCGTCGACGCCGAGCTGCGTTTCGCGACCTTCGAAGGCCGGGTCACCGTGGACGTTCGGCTCGAGGGCGTGGTCGTGCTCGCCTGCCAACGCTGCCTGAAGCCCTGCGAGTGCGCGCTCTCCGAGGAGGCGCAGCTGATCGTGGTGCCGACGGACGCGGAGGAGGTGCCCGGCGGCTACGAGCCGGTGATCGGCGAGGCGGAGCGAGTGTCGCTCGCCGAATTGATCGAGGAACAGGCGCTCCTCGGCCTGCCGCTGGTGCCGGTGCACGAAGACGCTGCCGGGTGCGCGGCGGCCGCGGGCGCCAAGCCGCCCGCCAGGGTCGAAGAGGCCGAGGCGAGCGTGGAAGAGAAGCAGACACCGTTTGCGAATCTGCGGGAGTTGCTCGACAAGGGCGAGCGCTGACCCGCGACAGGAGAGAAGACCATGGCAGTCCAGAAGAGCCGCAAGACGCCGTCGAAGCGCGGCATGCACCGTTCGCACGATCACCTGAGCGGCCCCGCGTTGTCGGTCGACCGCACCAGCGGGGAGACGCACGCGCGTCACCGCATCACGCCCGACGGCTTCTATCGCGGCAAGAAAGTCATCGAGAAGCCGCAGGCCGACGAAGGCAAGGAATAGCACTGCGGCCGGCCCGAGCATGACCGTCGGGCTCATCACCGTCGCCGTCGACGCCATGAGCGGCGACCGCGGCGCGGAGGTTGCCGTCCCCGCCGCGCTGGACGTGCTCGCGTCGAGCCCCGACCTGCGCCTGCTGATCGTCGGCCGCGGCGAGGTGCTGCGCCCGCTGGTTGGCCGCGGCGCACAGACCGGGCGCTGCAAGATCGTGGAGGCTGCTGAAGTCGTCGGCATGGACGAGCGTCCGCAGGATGCGCTCCGTCGCAAGAAGAATTCCTCGATGCGGGTCGCGATCAACCTGGTCGAGAAGGGCGAGGCGGCGGCGTGCGTGTCGGCCGGCAACACCGGTGCGCTGCTCGCCACGGCGCGCTTCGTGCTCGGCATGGTCCAGGGCGTCGACCGCCCGGCGATCGTCTCAGCCGTGCCGGCCGGCCACGGCCACACCGTCATGCTCGACCTGGGCGCCAACCTGAACTGCAGCGCCGATCATCTGGTGCAGTTCGCGGTCATGGGCGCCGTCATCGCCGCCGACCTGCACGGCATCCCGAAGCCGCGGGTCGGCCTGCTCAACATCGGCGAGGAAGACATCAAGGGCACGGAGGAGATCAAGGAGGCCCACAAGCGACTCACCGGCCGGCCCATCAATTACGTAGGCTTCGTCGAGGGCGACGACATCTTCACCGGCGACGTGGACGTCGTCGTGACCGACGGCTTCACCGGCAACGTGGCGCTGAAGACCATGGAGGGCCTGGCGCGCTTCATCGGCGGCGTGATGCGCGAGGAGTTCTCGCGCAACACGGTGCGCAAGATCGGCGCGCTGGCGGCGACACCGGCGCTCACCGCGCTCAAGGCGCGGCTCGACCCGCGCGCCTACAACGGCGCGAGCATGGTCGGGCTCAACGGGGTGGTGATCAAGAGCCACGGCGGCGCCGACCGCGTGTCGTTCGCGAACGCCGTGCGCGTCGCGCTCACCGAGGCGCGCAACGGCGTGCCCGCCCAGGTCAGCGAGCTGCTGAAGCAGGTCGTTGGCTGACCGGGAGTCCCGCGGCCGCCTCGCGCGCCTGCGCGGGCGGGTCTGAAGCGCCTCAGCGTCTCCTGCGCTCCGCCGCCCGGCGCCGGCGCATCCGCGCGATAAGCTGCGCGCGCCTGCGCGCCAGTCTCGCGGCCTGGGCCTGCGGGTCGCGCTTGCCGCGCGCGGGGCGCCTCGCAAGCGCCAGGCGGAAGGCGACGAAATCCTCGTAGGCCTCGATCTCGTGGCACAGCTCGCGGAACGCGAGCTCGATCATCACGGCGTCGTCAAGCAGTCCGATGCCCGGAATGTCGTCGGGGACGATGTCCTCAGGATCGCAGAGGTAGGCGAGCGCCCCGAGCAGCGGGTTGCGCTCCTGCGCATCGAGCGTCCAGTCGGCATCGGACAGCATGGCGAGCACGGTCTCGAGTCGATCGAGACGATCGCTCACGAAATCAGGCAGCGCGGACTCTCGCATTACCCGTACGAGGTCGCGCGCGGCGACCAGAATCTCCTCGTCATCGGCGATGGCGACGGAGGCGCGCGCTTTCGCAATCTCGCGCTGGAAATGCTTCAGGTCGCGATCGGACAACTCGATGGTCAGCTTGTGGGGCATGGCGGGTCCTTCTGCGGCAAGGCTACTGTCGCGTCACGGAGCGGTCAAACTCGGGCTCACGCCCGGCATGATGGACGCACGCCGCGCGCGAGGCACGGTTAGAATTCGATGCCCGCCAGCCAGGATAAAGTTGCATGCGCCGTTTTGCCGCCCACTCGCCTGCCCGATGCCTCGCCGCCGCCGTGCTCGCGCTCGGCTGTGCGCGGCTCGCCTGCGCCAGTGGCGCGCAATTCGCGGTGCCCGACAACGGCGACAGAGTGGTGGGCCGGTTGACGACCGCCGTCGCCGAGCACGAGGACACGCTGCTCGACATCGCCCGTCGCTTTGGCGTGGGCTACGAGGAGATCATTGCCGCGAACCCGGGCGTCGACCCCTGGCTGCCGGGGGAGGGCACCGAGGTGCTGATCCCGACGCGCTTCGTGCTGCCGGACGCACCGCGCACGGGCATCGTCGTGAACCTGCCCGAGCACCGGCTCTTCTACTACCCGCCGGCGAAGAAGGGCGCACGGCACCTCGTGCTCACCTATCCGATCAGCACCGGCAAGATGGACTGGAAGACACCGCTCGGGATGACCCGCGTGGCGTCGAAGCAGCTGCGCCCGAGCTGGTATCCGCCGGAGTCCGTGCGGCTCGAGCACGAGCAACGCGGGGACCCGCTGCCGGTGGTCGTGCCGCCCGGCCCCGACAATCCTCTCGGCGAATATGCGATGCGCCTGGGCATCCCGGGCGGCGCCTACCTGATCCACGGCACCAATCGCCCGGCCGGTGTGGGCATGCAGGTCACGCACGGCTGCATCCGCATGTACCCCGAGGACATCGAGGAGTTCTACGCGATGATCCCGGTGAACACGCAGGTCAACCTGCTCGACCAGACGACGAAGGTCGGCTGGTACCGCGGCACGCTCTATCTGGAGCGGCAGGCGCCGCTCGAGGGCACGAACGACCCCTCGCATACCGATCCGGCGGAACTCGAGCGGGTCGTGAACGCCGCGCTCAAGGGCCATGATGCGACGGTGGACTGGGAGGTGGCGCGGCAGGCCTTCGTGCAGGCGACCAGCGTCCCCGTGCCGATCGGCCGCGAAAGCCTGGCGCCACCGTCGAGTGCGGCGCCGGCACGCGCCACGTCACCGGATCTGCCGCGGTAGCCACCCGGCGGCTCGATTTCGCTGCCCCAAAAGAAAACGCCGCGGAGAGCCGCGGCGTCTTCCTTCGTTCGAAGCGAACGGGCGAGCGATTACTTGCCCATCGACTTCTTGAACGCGCGATCAATCTTCTCGTTCGTCGCGTCGCAGCAGGCCTGCGAAGCCTTGGAGGCCTGCAGCGCCTGGTCGGCCGTGCTCTGCGCGGCGGCGGCGGCATTGCCGGCCTTGGCGGCGGAGGCGGAGGCGGCGTCGGCAGCTGACTTCGCGGTGGCAGCGTCCTGCGCAGCAGCCTTGATGGCGGCGTCATTGGCGGCAACGTGCTTATCGAAATCCGACGTACTGACACAGCCGGCCATCATCGCGACGGCAGCGGCCACGGTCAGCGTTTTCACGAATGCGGTTTTCATTGTTTCCTTCCTTATCGATGGGGTTGGAGGCGAGCGACAGAGGCTAATGGCCGCGAGTCCCAGTGCGGCGCACAACCAAATACCAGATTATGGTAACGGATTCGAACGCCGCCATAAAGGTGGAATACCGGTGGAATACCGATAGGACCTGCGGGAATCGTCGCGGTGGTGATCGCGACGCAGTTCGCGCAAAGCGCTGGAAGTCATGCCTGATGGCAGTGTTGAACTGAGCGTCGCCAGCGCGGCCAAAGGGCGATTTTGACCGCGTCGGCACAGCGCTCGCTGCTGCGAGCGTGATCAGCGTGGCGGAGGCGGAGAACCGCTGGATGTCGTGCAACTGTAAACGGGGGCGGGGCTTGTCTTGGTCCAGGTAACTGTATATAAGAACAGTTACTGTACGTTCATACAGGAGCTGCCATGGACGAACTCACCCCCCGCCAGCGTCAGGTTCTCCGCTTCATCCAGGACGCCCTCGATGTGCAGGGCCTGCCACCCACGCGCGCCGAGATCGCCGAGGCACTCGGCTTCAAGTCGGCTAACGCCGCCGAGGAGCACCTGCGGGCCTTGCAGCGCAAGGGTGTGATCGATCTGCTGCCCGGCGCCTCGCGCGGCATCCAGCTGAAGGACTCGTTGCGCGAGCAGTTCGGGCTGCCGCTCATCGGGCGCGTTGCCGCCGGCCGGCCCATCCTCGCGGAAGAGAACATCGAGGCGCGCTACCAGATCGATCCCGAGCTGTTCCAGCCGCGGCCGCACTACCTGCTCAAGGTGCGCGGCATGAGCATGCGCAACGCGGGCATCCTCGACGGCGACCTCGTCGCCGTGCACCGCACGCCCGAGGTGCGCAACCGACAGATCGTCGTCGCGCGCCTCGAGAACGAGGTGACGGTGAAGCGTTACCGCCAGGAAGGCGCCATCGCCTGGCTGCTGCCCGAGAACGAGGACTTCGAGCCCATCCGCGTCGACCTGCGCGAGGAATCCATGACCATCGAGGGCATCGTGGTCGGCGTGCTGCGGCAGGAGGGGCGGGCTTGAAGTCCGCCGCCGGCTTGCCGCAATGTCCCTCGACGATCTCCTGCGTCGGCATCCCGCACTGTGGCGCGCGCGGGAGCAAGGCGGGCTGGGCACGGCGCCGCCCGGTTTGCCGACGGGCTTTGCCGCACTCGACCGCTGTCTCCCGGGCGGTGGCTGGCCGGCGCAGGGCCTGATCGAAATCCTCACCGACCATCACGGCATTGGCGAACTCAGCCTGCTCATGCCAGCCCTCGCCGCACTGTGCGGCGACAGCGGCGGCTGGCTGGCCTGGGTGTCGCCTCCCTATCAGCCTTACGCCCCCGCGCTCGCCGCGGCCGGGATCGACCTGCAGCGCGTGCTCATCGTGCGCTCGGCCGCGCCCGCGGCATGGGCGATGGAGCAGGCACTGCGCTCCGAGGCGTGCAGCGCCGTGCTCGGCTGGGCCGATCCCCGCGATTTGCAGTCCTTGCGCCGCCTGCAACTCGCGGCGGAACACGCGCGCTGCCTCGCGGTGCTGTTCCGCCCCGTGCGTGCCGGGCAGCAGCCTTCGCCGGCCGTCCTGCGTCTGGAACTGCAGGCCGGCTCTGCCGGCCTGCAGCTGCGCATCCTGAAGAGCCGGGGCGGGCCGCCTGCCCGTGTGCAGCTCGGTCATCTCGGCGCGCCCTGGCGGCTCCCCTCGCAACCGCAGCCGCCGTCCGCGCAGTTCGCGCACTGACCGGGCCATGGCTCAGCTCAGCAAGCGCCGGGTCCCGCCCGCAATCCGTTCGGCGGCGACACCCCCCGCAGCGGTGCCGGCACCGCCACCGCGCGGTCCCGCTGCGGCCGCGGCCACGCACCGCGAACTGTGGCTGGCGGTGCACCTGCCGCGCGTCGTACTCGATTCGCTGCAGGGCCGTGCGGTGGTGCCGCCCGGGCGCCCGCCGCCGGTCGCGGTGGTGGACCTGCAGCGCGACGGCAAGGTCGTGTGCGCCTGCGACGAAGCGGCAGCCGCAGCAGGCGTCGCGCCGGGGATGGCGCTCAATTCCGCGCTGGCCCTGCTGCCCGATTTACAGGCCGTGCCGCGCGAGCCGCGCCTTGAGCAGTCGCTGCTCGAGGCGGTGGGGGCGCTCGGCTTGCGCTTCTCGCCGCGCGTCAGCCTTGAGCCACCCGATGCCGTGGTGCTCGAGGTGCGTGGCAGCCTGCGCCTGTTCGGTGGCGCGCGTGCCTTGTGCGAGCGGCTGCGTGCGGAGCTGCAGGCTCCCGCCGTCACCGCGCGGCTCGCGCTCACGCCGACCCCGCTTGCCTCGCTCTGGCTGGCGCGCGCGGGGCGGGAGGTGGCGTTTCGCCGCGCCGAGGAACTGGCCGGCCGGCTGGCGTTGCTGCCGCTCACGGTGACGCGCTGGCCCGAGCGCAGCCTGCAGTCGCTCGCGACGATGGGCGTGCGCACGGTGGGCGATTGCCTGCGCCTGCCCCGCGACGGCCTCGCGCGTCGCTTTGAGCCGGGCCTGCTCCTGACGCTCGATCGCGCGGTGGGACGTGCACCCGATGCGCGCCCGTCGTTTCGTGCGCGCGAGAAGTTCCTCGCCCGGCGCGACCTCGAGCCCGAGATCGGCGACACGCCGCGGCTCGAGGCGTCGATCCGGCCGCTGCTCGAGGAACTCTGCGCCTTCCTGCGGCAGCGCGACTGCGGCGTGACCGGGCTCGAGCTGCGGCTGCAGCATCGCGAAGCCTCCCCCACCCGCGTGCGGCTGCGCTTCGCGGCCGCGGTGGGGGAGGTGGCGCGCATTGCCGAACTGCTGCACGAGCGGCTTGCCCGTGTGCTGCTACCCGAGCCGGTGCGCGCGGTGCGGCTCGCGAGCGGCCCGCTCCTCGAGCTGGCGGAGGCCCCGCTGGAGTTGTTCGCCACCGATCGCCGTGCCTCCGGTGCGGCCGTGCCGCGCCTCGTCGAGCGCCTGCGCGCACGACTCGGCGCCGACGCCGTGCACGGGCTGTGCCTCGTGCCAGAGCACCGCCCCGAGTCCGCCTGGCGCAGTGCCGAGCCTCTGCTGCGGTCGCGGTGG